>Ga0072500_184057_pt2 | contig 14698 bp, 10 predicted proteins | sample GBScelen77Swater_FD_63803 | JGI IMG/M metagenome (GOLD analysis project Ga0072500, IMG submission 63803) | Hot spring microbial communities from Great Boiling Spring, Nevada - cellulolytic enrichment S 77C v2 (version 2) | ecosystem: Environmental > Aquatic > Thermal springs > Hot (42-90C) ...
GCCCGCTTCACCACCGCGTGGATCACGGCGTTGATGCCCGGGCAATCCCCACCGCCGCTCAGAACGCCAATGCGCTGCCGCATACGTCACCTCCTCACCAGGGCCACAGCCCGCGTGAGACTCGAGTCAATCCCCCGAGCTTTATAGGGGAAGGCAATGAGGAAAAAGGGGTTCTCCTGCACCGCTTTGAGGTTCGCAAGTCCTTCAAGGAGGAGGATATCGGCAGAGAGGAGAATCTCGTGGAGCTTCCGGGTAGCGGCAACATCCTTCCCCAGACGCACGAGGTGGTCAATCCCGAGCATCTTCAGGCCTCTGTCCCGAATCCAGAGGGCGGCCTCAGGGGTGAAACAGGGGAGGAGACTCCTGTCCTTTGTGGTGTTGAAGCGCGACACCGTTTCTCCGTCGAGGTTCCTCGCGATGAGGATGTCTCCTGGGGCAACCTTCCCTTCAAGGCGATAAGCAAGGAAAGCTTCCGTGAGCAGCCGGTCTTCCGGAACCTTCTCGATGTCGAGGAACCAGGCCCTGCCCCAGAAGGCCGAAAGGGGAAAGTCGGCAAGGTCCTTCCCTACCTCAAAAAAGTGTAGCGGTCCCTCAAGGTGCGTCCCCACGTGGGTGTGGGTGGAGATGAGGTACTTGGTGGTGGCGTCATGAAGCAGTGACCTCGTGGTGACGAAGGGCCGCTCTTCGGTCCCCGGTGGCACAACCTCCATCGAGAGGTCCACAAGGAGGTATTCGTCACAGAGTGCCATAACCTGCACTTCCTTTCTCTCCGGGTCCTTGGAAAAAACTCCCCCCGTATTTTACAATATTGCCTGAGAAGATGCATACTGCGGGGGGCGTCATGCTCTCTTCGACATTCTGTCACATTCCTCAGGTGGGGGAGAGGACCGAGTGGCGCATCTGGGAGGCAGGGATATGGACCTGGGAAGATGCGCTGGCGAGCCCGCTTCTTGATACCCTTTTTTCGAGGTCCCTGGCTTTTCATCTCCGGTCGTTTCTTGAGAGGTCTCTCCTGCGTCTTGAGGAGGAGGACATCGCCTTTTTCGGGGAGCACCTCCCCGGGAGGGAACTCTGGCGCCTTTTCCCCGAGTTTCGCCACCAGGCGGTTTTCCTCGATATCGAAACCACGGGGCTCAACCCTCCCGAAGACTATGTCACCGCCATCACCCTCTTTGATGGGTACCGCATAAAGACCTTCATCCATGGCATGAACCTTCGGGATTTCCTCGAGGAGGTCATGGCGTACCGGTTCATCATCACTTTCAACGGGAAGTGTTTCGATCTGCCGTTTCTTGAACGAAGCCTCAGGGTGCGTCTCCCCCAGGTGCACCTTGACCTTCGCTACGTCATGAAAAGCCTTGGTTTCAGCGGGGGCCTGAAGGCCTGTGAACGGGCAATTGGCATTGACCGGGGACCGTTGCGGGGGGTTGATGGGTACACGGCGGTACTCCTCTGGCGGAAGTACCAGGATGGGTGTCCGGAGGCTCTGGAGACTCTTCTTGCCTACAACGTTGCCGATACCGTGAACCTCGAGCGCCTCATGGTCTTCGCCTACAACGAGAAGGTCCGCCGTCTCCCCCTTTCCCGCCCGCTGCTTCCTGAGCCCCGCAAGCGAATCCTCATTCCCTACCGGGTCCATGAAGAAATCCTCGACGAGGTGTTCTTCGAACGCCTGCGGATGCTCTCGCGAAAGGGGGAGGTATGGTGAGGGACATCTGCGAGGCGCTTGTGCGGGGTGACCTTTCCGACCCCTCCTTTTTCCTGGGGATGCACCGGGAAAGCGAAACCGTGGTCGTTCGGGTTTTCCGGCCCTTTGCCGAAAGTGTCACCGTGCTTTCCCGGGATGGAAGAAAACGCTACCCTGCCGAGCGAGTCCATCCCGGAGGGGTTTTCGTGGCAAGAACCGGAGAACGGGAGACTTTTCCGTACCTTCTTGAAATCGTGGAGGATAGCCGGACCTCCGTCATCCCCGACCCTTACGCCTTCCCCCCACTTTTGACCGATTTCGACCTCCACCTTTTTAACGAGGGGACCCATGCCCGGGTCTATGAGAAGCTCGGCGCCCATGTGGTGGTGCTTGAGGGATTTCCAGGGGTGCACTTTGCCGTCTGGGCGCCCAATGCCTTTCGGGTGAGCGTGGTGGGGGATTTCAACCGCTGGGATGGGCGGGTGCACCTCCTCCGACCCCGGGGGAGTTCGGGGGTCTGGGAAATCTTCGTCCCGGGGATTGGGGAAGGAGAAAAGTACAAGTTTGAGATCAAGACCAAAGAAGGACACCTCCTTTTGAAGGCTGACCCTTATGCCTTTTTCTCCGAAGTCCGCCCAAAAACCGCTTCCATCGTCTTCGACCTCTCTGGCTTCCCCTGGCAGGACGCTGAGTGGATGGAGCGGCGAAAGACCGTGGACCTCCTCTCTTCCCCCATGAACATCTATGAGGTGCACCTCGGTTCCTGGAGGCGGAAACCCGACGGGTCGTTCCTTTCCTACCGGGAAATCGCCGAAGCACTCATTCCTTATGTGAAGGAAATGGGGTACACCCACATTGAGCTTTTGCCTTTAGCCGAGCACCCCTTCGACGGCTCCTGGGGGTATCACGTCACCGGGTACTTTGCCCCTACAAGCCGCTTTGGGACACCCAGGGACTTCATGGCCTTTGTGGATTTGTGCCACCGGGAGGGCATTGGGGTCATCCTCGACTGGGTTATTGCCCACTTCCCCAAAGACGCCCATGGCCTTGGACGGTTTGACGGAACAGGGCTCTATGAGCACCTTGACCCCAGGAAAGGCGAACACCCCCACTGGGGGAGCTACATCTTCAACTACGGGCGCTGTGAAGTGCGGAGTTTTCTCCTCTCCAACGCCTTTTTCTGGTTTGAGAAGTTCCACATCGACGCCCTGCGGGTTGATGCCGTGGCCTCAATGCTCTACCTTGATTACGGGCGGAAGGAGGGAGAGTGGATTCCGAACCGCTTCGGGGGGAAGGAGAACCTCGAAGCCATCGATTTTTTACGCTTCCTCCACGAGCGGGTGTACACCGCCTTTCCCGGCATTGCCACCATCGCTGAGGAATCCACTGCCTGGCCCGGGGTGACCCTGCCGCCTTACGCAGGGGGGCTGGGGTTCCTCTTCAAGTGGAACATGGGCTGGATGAACGACATCCTCCTCTACATGAGCAAGGACCCTATCTACCGGAAGTACCACCACACGAACCTCACCTTCCCCATCTGGTACGCCTTTTCCGAGAACTTCATCCTCCCTCTTTCGCACGATGAGGTGGTGCACGGAAAACGGAGCCTCCTTGAGAAGATGCCCGGCGATGACTGGCAGAAGTTCGCCAACCTCCGGCTCCTTTTCGGCCTCATGTTCGGGTACCCCGGGAAGAAGCTCCTCTTTATGGGTGGGGAGTTTGGGCAGCGCCAGGAGTGGAACCACGATACAGAATTAGACTGGTTCCTTCTTGATCATGATCCGCACCGGAAACTCCACCGCTACGTTCAAGACCTCAACCATCTGTACCTGCGGGAGCGGGCGCTGTGGGAGTGCGATACAAAACCCGAGGGTTTCGAATGGATTGACTGCCACGATGCCGAGAATTCCGTGATTGCCTTTCTCCGAAAAAGCAAAGACCCTGGCGACTTCCTCGTTTTTGTCCTGAATTTCACGCCCGTTCCTCGCTTTGCCTACCGTGTTGGGGTTCCCCGGCCAGGATTCTACGAGGAAATCCTGAACAGCGACTCGGCGTTCTACTATGGCAGTAACCTCGGCAACCTCGGAGGTGTGTGGGCCGAAGAGGTCCCCGCCCACGGAAGACCATACTCCCTTTCCCTGACCCTCCCCCCTCTTTCATGTTGCATCTTCAAGTGGCGGGGCGTATAAAGGTGCGTACCGGGCGGCAATCCGGCAGGCTTCGTACATGCTCTCAAAACGCGCTACGCCCTTCCCGGCGATGTCGAAGGCCGTTCCATGGTCTGGAGAGGTCCGCAGGAAAGGAAGCCCCAGGGTGACGCTCACGGTCCGGAAAAAGTCGAGGCATTTCGTGGCGATATGCCCCTGGTCGTGGTAGAGGGAAATGACGGCGTCGAATTTCCCCTGGAAGGCGAAGAAAAAGACCGAATCCGCAGGGTAAGGGCCGGAAATCTCGTACCCTTCCTGCCGGAGGAAAGACACAGCCGGGGCAATTTCTTCCTGTTCCTCTCTCCCCAGAAGCCCTCCTTCTCCGGCATGAGGATTGAGCGCAGCAAAGGCCACCCGGGGGTTTTCCATACCTAAGGCCCGAAGGTACAGGAAGACGAGCCGGGCAAAATGGACAAGTGTCTCTTGCTTTACCCGGGCTATGGCTTCCCGGAGGGGGAGGTGTCTTGTGAAGAAGAAGACCCGCAGGTCCCCCACCTGGAACATGGTGAGGGCTTCTTTCGCTTGAGTGAGCGCTTCAAGCATCTCGGTGTGGCCGATGTAAGGGACGGAGGCCCTGTGGAGTGCTTCCTTACTGATGGGGGCAGTGACCAAAGCATCGACAAAACCTGAGAGGGCAAGCTCCACTGCTTTGCGGACGTATTCGAAGCTCGCCTGCCCGCACACCGGGGAAATCTCCCCAAAGGAGAAGGTCTTCGGGTCGGCGTTGGCAAGGTCAAGGAGGAAAGGTCCGTTGCCTTCGAGGGGGAAGCGGGCCTCCTTCCAGGGGATGGAAACCCCAAGGATGCGCTCGGCTTCTGCAAGAACCCTTCGATCACCCACCACACAGGCCTCGGCCTCAAGGCCCCAGTGGGCCAGAGTTCCTACTACGATTTCCGGTCCCACTCCGGCAGGGTCTCCCATGGTGAGGGCAAGAACTGGAACCTTCATTGCCTCTCCCTCCTGAAGGCTACGAGTCTCCGGATACCCTCTTCCACGTCTTCTCTTTTCCGGCAAATGGAGATTCGCACGAACCCTTCGCCACTCTCGCCAAAAGTGTCCCCAGGGGCCAGGGCGACGGATTTCTCCCGGAGGAAAGCCTTGCAGAAGTCCAGAGAGGTCATGCCGAATTCCCGCACATCAACCCAGATGTAGTAGCCTCCCTGGGGTTCGAAAAAGCGGAACCCCCCATCCCTGAGAAGGTCTGAAGCCACGCGGACGTTGCCCCTGTAGTACTCCACCATTGTCTGGACTTCCTCTTCGGGAAGGTCAAGGGCAATTTCTGCCGCTTTCTGGGAGAGGTGAGAGGTGCAGGCGATGAGGTATTCGGCAACCTTGGCAAGATGAGGCACGAGATCCTTTGGCGCCACCATGTACCCCACCCGCCATCCAGTAAGAGCATAGGTTTTGGAGAAGGAGAAGATGCTCACCAGGCGCTCCGGAGCAACGAACCGGAAAAGCCCCAGGTGTTCTCCCTGGTAGACGTACTTCTCGTAGGCCTCATCGGAGACGACGAGGAGGTCGTATTTTTCGGCAAGGCGAGCTAAGGTTTCAAGGACTTCGCGGGGGAAAACCACGCCGAGGGGGTTTGAGGGCGAGTTCACAAGGATAGCTCTGGTTTTTGGGGTGATGCACCGCTCGATTTCGGCAAAATCGGGAAGGTAGTTGTTCTCGGGGCGGAGGTGGTAGTGAACGGCCCGACCACCGCAGAGGCCCACCTGGAAGAGGTGGTTGGTGAATCCAGGGTCTGGCACGAGCACCTCGTCCTGAGGCCCAAGAATCGTGCGGAAAACCGTCACTGTCCCAAAGAGCGACCCGGGAAGCACGATGACCTCATCGGGAGTAACCTCCCAGCCTTTGTCTTTTCTGAGCTTTTCGGCGATTTTTGCCCGGAGGCTCGGGATGCCCACTGTGGGGGTGTAGCGGATTTCTCCCTGGAAGAAGAAGTCCCTGAGTCTCTCAAGAATCGGCTGGGGCGTGGGGAAATGGGGTTCACCCATTTCGAGGCGAATGGCCCCAGGGAGCGAGAGCGCCATGCCCATGAGTTCCCGGATGCCGGAGCGAGGGAGATTCAGGATGTCTTCAGGGATGCGGACCATGAGTTTTCTCCTCCGTTTTTGGCCGTATTATACCGCAGGGTGCAGAAGGCGGGGAGGTTGCTTCAGGATACACACCCCTTTTTGGCAGGTTTCTGGCGTTCCGGCTGTTTTTCGGGTATATTTAAGACACCTTCGTGATCCGGGAGGATAACAAGCGATGCTTCTTCTTGCGGCCGTTCGGGAATTTCTGCTTGGCGCAGGAGAACTCGCCCTCTTGTTTTTCGGGATTGCTTTCGTTCTGGAATGGGTGCTCCTCTTTTTTCCGGAAGAACGTATCGAGGGCATTCTGACCCGGAAAAGGCCTGCGGTGCTTTCGAGTCTTCTTGGGGGAGCCTTTGGTGCCCTGACGCCTCTGTGTTCGTATTCCACCGTTCCTCTGGCAATTTCCTTCCTTCGCTTTGGCGTGCCCTTTGAGGCAGTGGCTTCGTTCCTCCTTGTTTCGCCGCTTCTCAACCCTGTTCTCGCCTCATTTCTTGCCACCCTTTTTGGGTGGCAGTGGACGGTCCTGTATACCGTTCTCGTCTTTTCCCAGACCGTGCTTTTGGGGTACCTCTTTGCCCTGGTACCGGTGTCTTTCTGGGTACGGGATGACTGTCCCCGCTCCAGGAATCTCTCCCTTTCCTCGCGGAGGGGTGTTCTGCGGGAGGGGTTCCGGCGGGTGCTTTGTGGGGTGTGGGACCTTGCAAAAAGCATTCTCCCCTTCCTCCTTCTCGGGAGTGCCCTTGGGGTTTTGGTGGAATTTTTCCTCCCCCAGGATGTCCTCTTTCGGGTCATTGCCCCCCGGGATCCTGGGGCAATTCTCTGGGTCTCACTCCTTGGGATTCCCCTGTACTTGCGGGCGGAACTCGTGTTGCCCCTGGGGAAGGCCTTCCTGGAGAAGGGGGTGAGCTCCGGGGTTATTGTGGCTTTTCTGGTGAGCGGAGCAGGAGGGGTGAGCATTCCCGAGCTTGCGCTGCTTTTCTCTGCCTTTCGCCCCCGCTTTGTCCTCCTTTTTGCCCTTCTCATTTTCCTCCTTGCGGTGGAGATGGGCTTTATCTTTTTCGTCCTCGGGTAGTTTTCAGCCTTGAACCCTTCGTTTTTCGCCCTTTCTGTTACTGCGGGTCATCTTTTCCCCTCCTCTTTGTCACCGTGACCTCTCCTTTGTCACTGCGAGGTCACCGTTTCGATCTTTTTCTCTGTCACTGCGAGCCTCGTTTGTTCGTTTGGCGAAGCAGTCTTAGAGATTCCTCGCCGCTTCGCGGCTCGGAATGACCGATGAGGAGTGTCATTGCGAACCTCGTTTTTTCGCCCTTTTCCTGTGTCACTGCGAGCTCGTAGTCTCGTCTGCGAAGCAGTCTCAACCACCAGATTGCTTCGGGCCTTCGGCCCTCGCAATGACCAGCGAAAAGAGTCACTGCGAGGTCGTCGTTTTGTTTCCGAAGCAGTCTCAGAGACTGCTTCGCTTCGCTCGCAGTGACAAGGAAAAGGAATCCTGCGGTGACAGAAAAGGGCTCGCGATAACTCCCATTGTGTCACTGCGAGGTCGTCGTTTTGCCCTTTTCTTTGTCACTGCGAGCTTCGCTTTTTCGCCCAGCGAAGCAGTCTCGTTTCCTGTAGCCCTGGGACTGCTTCGTCGCTTCGCTCCTCGCAGTGACAAAGGAAAAGTATCACTGCGAGGTCAGAGTTTCGTTTCTGAGGTAGTCTCTGAGATTCCTCGCCGCTTCGCGGCTCGGAAAGGACAGGAGAAAGGAGGCGAAGCAGTCTCGTTTCCTGTGGTCCTGAGACCGCTTCGTCGCTTCGCTCCTCGCGGTGACAGAAGAAGAGGTGTCACTGCGAGGTCGTAGTGTCGCCTCCGAAGCGGTCTCGCTTTTTTCAGCTTCTTTGGTGTTCACGCGACCCAGAACTATGAGGTTGCTTCGTCACTTCGTTCCTCGCAATGGCGGGAAATACGTCCGCCGACTTTTGCTTTGTCGCTGCGTTCCTCGCAGTGACAAAAAAGAAACCTCGCAGTGACCCCTGGCACGTCATTGCGAGCTCGTAGTTTCGTTTGCGAAGCAATCTCAGGAACTCTTCCGGGTCTTCGTTCCCCGCAACGGCAGGAAAGACACCTGCCGGATTGCTCTGTCACTGCGTTCCCCAAAACAACGCACAAAAAGGGCCGTTACAAGCTTATGGCCTTATCTACGCAGGAACCTCCCATCCCGGTTCCCGGGTTGTCCGGGAGAAATTGCCCTTCCGGTGGCAAAGAGTATCCCAGGGAGAACATTGCGACCTTGACCGCTCCCCACTCGGTGGTAGAATGGGAAGTAGAATCCTGGAGGTTTTCCATGAGAACCATCGACTTTGTCCTCTGGAAAGAGGGCCAGTACTATGTCGCCCAGTGTCTGAATGTGGACGTCTCGTCTTTTGGGGAGACCATTGCAGAGGCTATAGCCAACCTCAAGGAGGCCGTGGAGCTCTACCTTGAGGGGGAAGAGGTTACCCTTCAAGAAATCGACGAAATCATGATTGGTAGAGAGAAAATACGTGCCTGAGCTCTACTCCTCAAAAGAAGTCGAGACGGTCCTGAGAAGACTTGGTTTTTCCTTTGTCTCCCAGAAGGGTTCTCACGGCAAATTCAGGCACCCCTCGGGAAGGGTGGTCATTCTCCCCATGGGGAGGCGGGAAATCCCGATGGGGACCATGAGGAGCATCCTCCGCCAGATGGGAATCTCGGAAGAAGAATTTCGGAGGGTCCTTCGGGAATAGCCTCTGGGAAAATCGTCCTCTGCCAGGAATCCTTCGCCGCCTGAAAGGTTTTTGTCCCTCGGGGAGTCACTGCAGGCCTCGTTTTTCGCCCTTCCTTTTGTCACCGCGAGGTCGTAGTGTCGCCCTTTTCCCCTGTCACTGCGATCCTCGTTTTTTTGCCCAGCGAAGCAGTCTTGACTGCCGGATTGCTTCGGGCCTTCGGCCCTCGCAATGACTGACGAAGGCGTCACTGCGAGGTCACCGTTTCGATCTTTTTCTCTGTCACTGCGAGCCTCGTTTGTTCGTTTGGCGAAGCAGTCTCAGAGATTCCCCACCACTTTGCGGCCCAGAAGGTAGGAAAAGGTGTTACTGCGAGCTCGTAGTCTCGTTTGCGAAGCAGTCTCGTTTCCTGTAGTCCTGGGACTGCTTCCGGCTACGCTCCTCGCAGTGACACACGGGATGTCACTGCGAGGTCGTAGTCTCGTTTCCGAAGCAGTCTCAGAGATTCCTCGCCGCTTCGCGGCTCGGAATGACCGGTCAAAAGAGTCACTGCGAGGTCGTTTGTTTCCGAAGCAGCCTTGACTGTCGGGGGTCACTGCGAGCTCGTAGTTTCGTCTGCGAAGCAGTCTCCTCTCTCATCCTGTGGAGATACGAGATTGCTTCGCTTCGCTCGCAACGGCAAAGAAATACCGCCGGATTGCTTCGCTTCGCCCGCAACGGCAAAGAAACATCCGCCGGATTGCTTCGGGCCTTCGCCCCTCGCAATGACTGGCGAAAAGAGTCACTGCGAGTCGTCGTTTCGCCTCCGAAGCAGTCCCGTACCTGGATTATTGCATCGCTTTTCCCTGGAACGGCAGGGAGAAAGGCCCCACCACAGCGCGGAGCCCCTCACCCTGTGGTCCTGGAGAATGGAGAAAGAGAGGCATTTCTTGCGATACCCTGGAGCACCTCTTCAAACTTCAGTGCTTGCTTTTCCAGGCTAAATTCGAGGGCAGTTGCTCTTCCTCTCTCTTCGAGGACCTTCCGGGCTTCTTCGTTTTGCAGGAGAAAGACGAGAGCATAGGCAAGCGAATCCACGTCTCCCGGTTCGGCAAGGAGAGCGTTGTAGCCCTCCTGAGCGTAGGTTCTGATACCGCCGCAGTCTGTGGCAACCACTGCCGTGCCCGAAGCCATGGCCTCAAGAGGGGGAAGGCCAAAGCCCTCGTACCAGGAGGTGAAGAGAAAGACCGTGGCTTCCCGGTAGTGCCTTGCGAGTTCATCCTGAGGGGGGTTGAGGACGATTTTGAGGGGAAAGGAGATGCCGTACACCCTTGGGCTGACCTGACACACCCAGTGGACTTCAAAGTTGGGGTATATGCGCCAGGCCTTTTCAAGGGCCTGCAGGGCGATATCGAATCCTTTAAAGCGAAGTTGAGGGTTCCCCACAAGGAGCACGGTATTGTTGCTCTTTTCCCTTCCCGGGCGGTAGAAATCTGTATCAACACCGTTCGGCACAACCGTAGTGTTCCGGCCATACCGGATCTTGAGGATGGTGCCAAGGAGAGGAGAGACAGTGATAATGGGCCAGGGGACAGCGTAATTCTTCTGGAGGAGCTGGCGGACTGGAGAATCAGGGCGGAGGTCCTGGTAGTCTCCAAAGAGGAATTCGCTTCCCTGTTCGAAGAGCACCACAGGCACAGGCGATTCGGCGAGTTCTTCCATTTGTTGAAACCATAGAGCGATAACCACGTTGCATCCTTTGATGAAGGGCAGTATCGGCTCATGGGGGGATATGAGGATTTCCTGCACCTCGCCTTTGCCAAGAAGACTCCACTCAGGGATAGCGCTTTCGTTCCTTTCTCCCCGCCAGAAGAGTACAATGTTATGCCCTCGTCTTTTGAGAATTCGAAGGTATTCAAAGAACATTTTCATTCCTCCGGTGAGGTGCTTGTGGGGAATGTAAGCGCCAATGGTGAGGGGGCCGCTACGCTCTTTTTTCTGCGCCTCCGGTATAAAGGCGGCATCATCCTGCTTCCGAGAGGCAGATTGTGTAGGGAAGAGGTGGAAGACCTCCGCACCGTTGTTCCCGATGGGGATGTGGAGGTAACTGAAATCAAAATCCACGAAGTCAAGGATGTGCCACCTGCTTCTGTGGGCCTCAAAGGCATTCCCAAGATACGCACCCTGAGGAGCAGGAAATCGCGGTGTTGAGACAAGGAGGGATTTTCGGGCGTGCAGCAAGAGATCCTGGAGGAGTTTTCTTCCTTCCTCTTTTTCAAAGTGTTCGAGAACGTCTATGAGAAGAATAACATCGTACTGGCCTAAAGAAGGGAGGATTTCCTCAATCCTTCCGTAAAAGACACGGTTGTAAGCAAATTCGTGTATGGGATTCCGGTACCCTTCAAAGGCCTCAACACCGTCGATTTTCACCTTCCACCGGCTTCTCGCATACCTCTCATAAGGGAGTTCCAGTGCTTCCCGGAGGAGCACTCCATACTTTCCAAAGCCTATTCCCACGTCGAGAATGGAACTGGGCTTGAGATGGGCAACCTGTTCGATAACAACCGGTATGGCCTGAACAAAGCTCAAAGGCATAGATTTCCATCTCCTCTTTGCTCGGCTTCTTCTTCAAGTCCTGGAATGAATTTTTATGCCAGAATATCTGGCACAGTTTTTTCTCCAGAGTGAGGGGTTAAGCTTTTTGCATTCCTGTCGATAATCTTTGAGGGGTGGTGCAGATGCTCCAGGTGGTGGCAGAAGGAACGCCCTCTTTTGAGGAACTCCTCGAGAGAGGAGATGCGCTCCTTCGGGAGGGGCGTTTCGCCGAGGCAGAGGAGTGTTTCCGGAGGGCTCAGGATACCGGGAAAGACCACTTTATCCTGGCCAATGGCCTTGGGGTTTTGGCCTATCACCGGGGAAGGTACAGGGAAGCGGAGAAGCTCCTCAGGAAGGCGGTGCGGCTCAATCCGGAGTATGCCGAGGGGTGGAATAACCTCGGGGCGGTGTACGTGGCACAGGGAAAGCTTTCTGATGCCAGGGCCTCCTTTGCCCATGCCCTGCGGCTTTTCCCCGACCTTCGGGATGCCCAGGAGAATTACCTCTTCATGTGCGAGAAGATGAAAGTTCGCTTCCCTTCCCTGAGCCTCTGCATGATTGCGAAAAACGAAGAAGCCAATCTCCCTCGGGTTCTGTCCTCTGTTTGTGGCCTTGTGGACGAGATCATCCTCGTCGATACCGGGTCTTCAGATCAGACCCGGGAGATTGCCCGCTCTTTTGGAGCCCGGGTGTACGATTTCCCCTGGTGTGACGACTTTGCTGCGGCAAGGAACGAGGCCCTTCGCCATGCCACCGGAGAATGGATTCTCGTGCTCGATGCCGATGACGAGGTGGACAAAGCGGAATTCCTCCGGCTTAAGGCGCTCCTTGGGGTGACGGATTGCACGGGGTTCATGCTCCCCATCCGGAGCCCCCTGGACCGCGAAGGCCGCAACGTCATGACCAACTACCTTGTTCGAGTGTTCCGCAATGACCCTCGCATCCGCTTCCGGAGGAGAGTCCACGAGACGGTTGAGAGTGCCATCCTCTCCATGGGCGGGAAGATTTTCCGCCTGACCACGGTTGCCATCCTCCACCATGGCTACAGGGAAGCAAAGAAGGTTACGGAGAAAGTCGATCAACGGAACTTCCGTCTTTTGCTTCTTGCCCTCAAAGAGAACCCGAAAGACCCCGATATCCTTGCCTACCTCGGGCGTTCGTACCTCTTCCGGGGAGAGCAAAAGAAAGCCCGGGCACTCTTTGAGAAGGTGCTCCGCCTCTCGAAGGGCTTTGGGTTTTCGACGCTTTCTGTGCACCTTGATCTTGCCTTCATGGAGGGCATGGAGGGGAATACGGAGAAAGCCCTGGAGTACCTGGCCCGGGTCGAGGAGCACGACCCGTATCTTCCGGACCTCTGGTACGTGTACGGCAAGGTGTACGAGAGAGCCGGGGAGTGGGAAAAAGCCCTGGAATCCTTCGAGAAAGTCCTCACGGTCGATGCCACAAAGAGTACATCCCTCATGGTCTTTTTCCGGGTGGACTTCGCGGACCTCCACGTGGCCCTCGCCCAGTGTGCGGCAATGGTGGGAGACGAGGAGAAAGCCGAGTGCTATGCCCGGAGAGCTTTCGAGCACTGTCCTGAAGACCCGGGGGTGCTCAACAACCTCGCAGTAGCCCTGATTCGGCGGGGCCGTGCTGAAGAAGCCGAAGAGTACCTCGAGCGGGCCCTGCGCCTTGACCCCGGAAACGGCACAATCCTCGGCAACCTCCTCCAGCTCCTTGTGGAGGAGGGGAAAATCGACAAGGCAAAGTCGTACCTTGTGCGGCTTCGGGAAAATCTCGGGTAAAAATTTTTGTTTTCCCCCTAAAGTTCTGGACAACCCGGTCGATATATCAGGGTGGAAAGCGGGAAAAGGAGGTGAACGGGAGGAGAAAGGGGAAAAGGGAGGAACAGGAGAACTCAGTTGGGCTGGTTCGTGTGTTTTGGTGTGAGGCAGGGATGCCTTGAGAATACCTCAGGAGGAGGTTGAGTTCAATGGGTCTTCGGATTAACCAGAACATTACGGCGCTCAATGCCCACCGCAATCTGGTGGCGACAGACAGCGCCCTCTCGAAATCCTTGGAGCGGCTCTCTTCGGGCCTTCGCATCAACCGGGCAGCGGATGACGCTGCAGGGCTTGCGATTTCCGAGAAGATGCGGGGGCAGGTCAACGGTTTAGCACAGGCTTCGAGGAACGCGCAGGATGGCATCTCGCTCATCCAAACGGCGGAAGGTGCGCTCAACGAAGTGCACTCCATCCTGCAGAGAATGCGGCAGCTCGCCGTGCAAGCCGCCAACGATACCCTCACGCTGAATGACCGGGTGGAAATCCAGCGAGAAATCGACCAGCTCAAAGCCGAAATCAACCGCATCGCCAACACCACCGAGTTCAACACCAAGAAACTCCTCGACGGTACCGCAGCGGCGCTCACTTCTACCGATAAGGCTACCACTCAGGTGATCGTCAAAGGTCCGGTGAGCACCTTCGGAAACTACGAGATCAATATCGCCGCGACGCCCGGAAAGTCACAGATCCTCAAGACCGATATCTTCAAAGCCAAGGGACTGGAAATCGAGAATCTGGAAATTAACACCGGGGACTCCGGTATCCAGAACATCACCCTCAACAAAACCTCTGGATACGTGGTGCCGGTCGGCTCCTACCAGGTGAGCACTGTAGCAAGTGCAACTGCGACGGTGAATGCATCCTATTCCACTACTCAGTACCGTCAGAATGGTAGCGGTGCCCTGGTAGATACAGCGACGGCTGTGACAACGGCTGGTACCATAGGGAGCGGGTATCTTTTGCTCGAAGTCACCAGTATCTCCGGACAGCAGGTTACCTTTACATTCAGGGAATACTATGTGGATACCACTAGCGGTACCGTGGGGAGTAACAGCGGAGTTGTGACGCTTACCGCAGATGGTTCAACGAACGTCTCTTCGGCTATCAACAGTGAAACATACGCCTTTGATTTTTCTAACTTCACGCTCGAAGATGTGAATAACTTCACCAAGGGTGATAAGATCCTCTTCCGGATCAATAATCAGGTGGCAGCAGGTGGTGATTCCATAACCATTCAGAAGACGGATACCGGTGTAGGGAGTGGTGAGAGCATCCGGTATGCCTTTGCCGCCAATCTCGTCGATAACCGAACTCAGAGTCTCTGGACCGCGTATCTCAACACCACGAACGGTCAGTTCTACGTGGGTCAGCTCAATTTCCAGATCGGTAGCTTAGGCACGGTTACTCCGGCGGCCACCTTCGATGTCACTCGTTCCGGTGACCTGGAACCGGCGGATATCGATGCCACGCTACGAGAGGTAGATCGCTTCACCGACGCCAACGGGAACTTCCTCGTTGAGTATCCTCAGACCATCACCATCTACCAGGGGAACGGGAAGAGCACCACGGTGACCTTCTTCGCCACCGATACCCTGCGGGATG
>Ga0072500_141706_pt1 | contig 14695 bp, 17 predicted proteins | sample GBScelen77Swater_FD_63803 | JGI IMG/M metagenome (GOLD analysis project Ga0072500, IMG submission 63803) | Hot spring microbial communities from Great Boiling Spring, Nevada - cellulolytic enrichment S 77C v2 (version 2) | ecosystem: Environmental > Aquatic > Thermal springs > Hot (42-90C) ...
CGTAACCGCTCACCATCTTTTCTCACCCCTTTTCGCCCCTCCACCTCACTATGAAAAACACTGACACTATGAACATTATTAAACTTATTATTTGCACGAACCTGACCAGACTCGTCGGCTCGGTGGCACTTGTGATGTATATCGCAGCAAGGCATGCGAACGGCAGCATCACCCTGAACATCGTGAAGAATCCCACAGCTGTGAAAGAGAACAGGATAATTCCGAGTGCAAGCGGTACCGCAAGCCATTCCGGCAGGTAAAAGCTGCCTCCTCCTGCAGCCCCGAGATAACAGCTCCCCCTCGCCTTCAGCGTTCCATCTACATAGCCCTCGATGTCGAAATACTCGCTTGAGATTCCCAGCTCCGCAGCATTGAGCAGCACGACCATCTTGTCGCCCGTTGCGTTGGCATTGAACTTCAGAACTCCGTTCTCCTTCACGAGCAGCAACAGCCCGCCCGGCTTCTGGCTGACAAAGCTGACCTCGTAAAGCCCCTCACTAACCTCCCGGCACGTAACGCTGGCGGAGAAGAATCCCGGCTGGGGAGCACTGACTGCAGCAGCCAGAGCGTCGAGGTTTATCGCCGCTGCTGTTTGCGGGTTCACCGGCACGAGATACGTGGGGACTCCTTTAACAACAGTGTAGCTGCTCCAGATTCCCGGCTTCAGCCAGACGCTGTAGGCTTTATACTGCTCGAAGGCGTATTTTGTTGTCCCCGCTCCTCCGACACATCCCGTCGTGGGGTCTACAAACCCGACCTTCTTCTCTGAGGTTGAGTATGCGATGAGCTGGTAGAGAGTCTGAGGTGGTGGCAGGCAGACCTTGACCACATTGTCCTGCACTAAATCAACGACCCACGGCTCGATTTCGTTAACGAAAGTGGTTGGGTAACCGGTATATCTGAACTCCAGAGCTATAGAGTCCTCTGAAACGAGATAGAGCTGAATCTGCGTGATGTTGTTCGTCTTCAAGTCAATCTGCTCATTTTCGGCGTAGTTTTTCAGCATTAGATACGTGAAGTTTGTGTAGTCTGATGAACTCCACGCAGCGTTTTTTTCCGGATCGAACATAACCAGCGTGATGGTGTATACTCTCTGATTCTCAGTCGAAGATAGACCGGAGTTGCCTTTCGTGTCCGTGGCCTTTACAATAACTACGTTCACACCCTCGCTAAAGTAGCTTGCACTCACGCTTTCCGAAATTGTAACGGACTGTCCGCTGGTTGTCTTGCTCACCACAAGATTATTGTTTATCCGTATTTCATAGCTTGCAAGTCCCCAGTTGTCGTAAAGATCTGCCGAGACTGTTGCGGTTGTCAGCGTAATGGTTACAGCGATGTTTGAGACAGTTGGAGGCGTTACGTCATACAACTCACTTCTCGAAGCAAGTGTAATCCCTGAATACTCCGCTTCAACAAGTACTTCAATCTGCTCATCCGCAACCTCTATCGTATGGCTGTAGCTGCCGGGGTAACCGCTCAGAGTTGTGGCAGTCGTGTAATTGGTTGTTGGACTCGTGCGGTATTTGATTGTATAATTATACTGATTATTGTCACCTGAAACCGTAAAATCAACTCTGTAGGCATTCTGAAGCCTCGTTATGCTCAGCTGCGTTATTGTTACAGAGGTTGTTGTTAGTATCTGTTTCGACTGTGCCGCTGAAGCTGTTGCGACTTCACGGTAAGCTTCAATCGTGCCGCTGAAGCCGTTAGCAGTGTAGTAAACCGTCGAGGTTATACCTACAGCAGTGGACGTGTATGTTTGAGACCAGTCTTGTTCACAACATACTCCATCACAGTCCTTCGTACATTTTTTGACCTGATACGAAATCCCGGATGAAGACCATGTGCCCTGCATGGCATCTCCTGAACACCAGCAACTGGGATAACTGAGCACATTTGAACCTGCTGGATGAGATATGCCATAAGTGTCATATACGTAAGTTATCTGAAAGTTATAGTAAGACCCTCCGCTGTTATGGAGCCTAAAATATTTACCTGAGCCACATGTGGTTATCTGTGCTTTCGCACTGATTCCATGAGTCTGATAAACGCACTGATTCGCCGTTGTGGTCTTTACTGGACAACTGCTCTGCGAATAGCCAGCAAGGCTCCTCCCGCTGACAACAATGTATGTTCCCGCCTTGTTGTATGCTACAACAGGATATCCGACTCCGCTTGTCGTTGCCGGTCGCCAGTAGGTAGGTGTAATCCACGAACCACTGAGCGTGTAAAGTTGAATATCATTTCCGTCGCTCCTTGCTGTCGAGACGCCTCTCAACTCAGTCAACCTGTTCGCTGATAGGCTGACAGTGTAAGCGTAGTTATAATAAGCTGCAGTGTATGTAATCCACGCCTCAGTACTCTGACTTTTCACGTAAACTCTCGAATAAGAATCCGGGAACAGAAAGCTCAGCGTCGCCACCCCGCTGCCGCAGCCGTGCAGAACTGTGAAGGACGGATTTATCACATTCCCGTTTGAATCGAGAAACTGCACATCCCTGCAGTCGCTTCTTGACGAAGCGACAGATATCCTGTAGAGAGTGTTTGCCGAGACGCTGCCGATGTTGGATATCACCTCAGCTGATACTGGATAAACGAGGAAAAAGAGAATCAGCACAGCGATGAGCAGTTTAACGCTTCCTCTTCCTCTTGGCACTCTTAACACCACCGCCACCACCCCCTAACCCGGCCTTCATCAGCGACTCTATAAGCTTCTTCTCGTCAATGAATCTCTGTTTAAGCCACAGTCCCCATTTTCCGTCTCCTCCTGCTCGTGGATTGAACGGGGACGACGGGATACCTCCCTTAACAGCACCTGCCTTGGGTTGAGGTAACATCATGGCCGGTTTCAGCCGACCGATGCCTTTCACCCCCAGTAAGCCCTCGACTTCTGGGATAGATATCTCAGCAGTGCCTATCCTTGCATCTACTCTCGGAACCTCGATCGGAACGGGCGTGACTTTGACACTCTGCTTGACTGCAGGAATCGGGGCGACTCTGGCTATGGTTGGGAATTTTACCTTCGGGAACACTGGCAACTTGATTTTACCGAACACACCCGCTGAAGGAGCCACAATGCCCTTTGAAGGAGCCACAAATCTCTGTCTCATAATTACAACCGGCACTGGCATGGCTCCGAATGGAAGTCTTGGTCTCGCTGTAGGAATCTCAAAGAAACTCTTCGGAACAAGCAGCACCTCATCCTCATCCCATGCTCTTGCTCCTCTCACCATCAGTTGCTGCTGCCGGGCTGCTCTGGGTCTGACTGTTTTCGTCGAGGTAGACGAGGACAGTGATGCTGAAGGCTCTATCCTCGGAAACTTCTCGATGCCGGGTGATTCAGGGGTTTTCGGAAGTAGGGGAGTCCTCGACCTCGGCGGGGGGATCTTCTTCACGCCTTCCTCCTTCACACCTTTTCTGAAGAACGTGTAAAGCAGCTTCTCGTAGTCAGGCAGTTCTGGAACGGGGGTGGTGTAGAGTTTAGCCCCGAGTGAGGGTTTTTCTACATACGGAGCAACCTTTGCGGGAGTCAGAACCTTCGCAAACTCCTTCTCGCCGAACAATCCCTTCACACGGCCATACAGCACGTAATACTGCCTCTCATCAATCTCAACCGGTCTGGCCACTCCTCTATACCTCGTGAACCACCTCCTTCCTGTAACGAGATACGCCCCGCCCGGGATGAGTTCCTCAGGCGAGAATTCCCTCAATCTCACAACACCCTTACCCAGTCCGGTTTCAAATCCAAGAGCGGGGACTCTGCTCAGCCTCACACCGCTTTCGTAAACCGATTTCCTCCAGATATCGACGTAGCCCTTCAGCATGTCCCTGTAAATCTCGCTGACCCTCTCCACCGTTCTTCTCTCAGCAACCGCACCCATCCTCCCCGCATAACCCAGTTCCAGTGCCTGCAGTCTCAGCGGGGCGGGAATTACTCCTCTCTCGGCAACCGCAAGCCCTCCGGTCAGCATCCCCTCTCCCAGCCTGCCTCTCGTGGCTGGAGTAATCACCCCCGCAGGGGTTTTTGTCACGGGAACGCCCATCACGGTCTCCTTTCCCGAATATGAAGCCAGTGCGAAGCCTCCACGCCCGGTTTTCCCTGACAGGATAGTCAGCCCCTCAGCCCTTATCACCGCATCGTCGAACTCCCTCAAGGCAGTGCTGAACCGGACATTTGTCGAGTCGACGAGACCCACAATATTGATTTCGCCCCTCACTCTCTCCAGTGCCTCTGACACGCCAAGACGGGGCAGGGAGACCTCAAAACGCTGTAAGGTCTTGCTCATCAATCTGCCAGCAGCTTTCGCCCCGAGTTCAGCTACCCTCCCAATCCCGTAAGCAGTCAATGCCTCAGTTGCGAGTTCTGCGGGGTAGAACACCTGTGCAAATCTTCCCGCTCCCGGTGCCTCAGCTTTAACCTCAGCGACACTCACAAGCGGGAGTGTGGAGGGAGAGGTCAGAATCGCAGCCTTGGCAATGCCACCGCCCATGTACACAGTCCAGCCGACCGGAACTTCCGCCAAGCCCCTTATCTTGTCAAGAATACCTCCCTCCAGTATTCGTTTCAACCCAGATTCTTGCAGCTCAAGCCCCCACTTCTCCAGCAGTGTAGCCCCTGCATAACCCGGCAGAATCTTCCCGGCTTCTTCCTCGAACCTCCTGAAGGTTTTGACCATCTCAAGATCGGCCTTCTGCGTGATCCCGAAAACTGAACCAATGAGCTGAGCCAGACCGGGAAGCGGGACACCAATTGCGTAGGCAGACTCTACCGGACTGAGTCTCACTGCTGGTGGAGGAGTTGCCTCAAACAGCTCGATTTCCCTGAGTAACTCCGTCCTGCGTGTCTCAAACTCCTCTATCTCTCTGTTGAGCTGTTCTGCGGCGATGAGATACTGTGATCTTTTCTCTTCGAATACTGCTCTCTTTTCCTCGAACTCCTGAATCTCTCTGTTAAGCTTCTGCACCTCAAAATTGAACTTCTCAATCTCCCCCGGTGAAACCGCCCCATATGGAGCCCTCTCTTCTATGCTCCTCCGCCATTCTTCGAGGTACATTGCCTTCGCTTCGAGCTCAGCCTTCTTTTTCTCCAGTTCCGCTGCCTCTTTCTCCAGCTCTTCGGCTACTGATTTCAACATGGCTGCACGGGATTCAATACTCACCCTGCTCTCTTCAAGACGTGAGGATTCTTCTTTCAACCTCTCAGCGTATGCGTAATATGCCTCTACTTCATCCATCTCTCGGGAATAATCCATTCGAGAATAATCCATATCCTGGGAATATCCCAGCAGACCGGACGCTAGACCTGTAGAACTGCCCTGCAGTGTCGGAAGATTTATCTCGGGCTGGACTTTCATGAGGGTTGCATCATAGCCCATCATCCTGAGTTCTTCTGTGATTTCCTCAGGCGTCTTGCCGGCTACGAGTTGCTGACGAATCCAGAGATTCAGTTCCTCTTTCGACATCTGCGGGGTGGTTATTTCCTGCTGAGATACTGGAGTTTGTGTGAGAGTTTGTACGGATTCCCAGCTCCGTGAGGTTGAGGTGGATGAAGAAGAATAAGAAGCACCAGTATAACCACCAGTATAACCAGTATAGTATTCCCCCAGCAGACCGGACGCTAGACCTGTAGAACTGCCCTGCAGTGTCGGAAGATTTATCTCGGGCTGGACTTTCATGAGGGTTGCATCATAGCCCATCATCCTGAGTTCTTCTGTGATTTCCTCAGGCGTCTTGCCGGCTACGAGTTGCTGACGAATCCAGAGATTCAGTTCCTCTTTCGACATCTGCGGGGATACTGGAGTTTGTGTGGATACTTGGCTCTGTGATGTGGATGAAGACTGTGATGTGGATGAAGAAGAAGCCCCAGTATATCCGGGTACAAACTTTGCTACTTCCTCAGGCGACAGACCGTATTCATACTCAAGGCGGTGAACCTTCTTTTCGGTAACCTTACCCGTTGTATAGTCGTAAGTCCTGATTGTTACATAATCCATATCATCATCGCCCATACATCACCACCCTTCCACATCACCACCCGCCAAATCCTCCGCTTTCAATCTGGCTTATCCGCCTTGCGATTACGAACAGCGTGACGATGAAGATGATCAGAATCAGAATCCACGCATGCTGGACGAGGAGAGATAAAACCTGATACTGAAACACGAGCGTGCTCAAACTCGCATTTTGGGTTTCAAGGATGACATTACGGGGCTCTTCAGGCACTTGAGCCATAACATCACTCTGCTGGGCGATTACAGAATAACCCGCGTTGAGGAATGCGGCAACGACCATCTGCAAGACAGGGGTGAGTACGTAAAACGCAGCAACGAGTACTCCAATCAGCAGTGCCGCATAAAAAATAAGTAAAAGCATTGAAACTCACCTTTTGCCAGTCCGTTAGAATCCTCCGCCGCTTCCAGCGCCTCCAACTCCACGCAATCCGACGACCGCGGTAATCACCAGCACGGCGAACAGTGCGATGAAGATGATTGGAGCCCATGTGCCGAACATTGCGTAGACGCTGACGAGATTGTCCCACGTGGTCTGGAGCATGTTTGCAGTCGATTCATTGAGGTTGGCGAGAGAGTCCTGCCCTACTGCGAGGAAGTTTCCGATTATCAGCCCGCCGACGATGACGATTGCCAGGAAAATCACCAGACCCAGTGCAAGAGCAGCGAGTATGCCCGGCATTTGTGTGATGGCTTTCTCGTCATTCAGGAACCTTATCTTCAAAAACCTTGCCACGCTGCCGAAGTGCTCTTCAATCATCTCCACTGCCCAATCTTTGCGGCTATACAGCAATTCTGCCACTCTTTTCGCCTGTAGGTTCTCTTTGTAAGGGACGTAAGGTGCTGTGATGCCCGCCGTCTCTGCGATAGCCCCCCCATCATTCAAAAACCTCACCACGAACTACCACCTCCTGCTTCTGTTTTTCCCACCTCTTAACCCGCCTTCAGCCGGCAGAAGTTCTGACACTCTGGCATAACTGCGGGGAGAACGGACTGAGCTGAAAATCGCTGCAACACTTGCCGACATCATATTAAAATATGCTGAAGTATTATTTAAATTTTTTTGTGGTAGATACGAAAAAGTTAAGTATTAAAAAGAACGATAATAACTCATGGGGCTGATTGAAATCGGGTTCTTGCTGACGGTTGCTGCGGTAGTTCTCGGTATCTATGCAGTGATGCGTTCCCGTCTCGACTTCGCACTTATCGGTCTTATCTTTGCCCTGCTCGCTATCGTTGCCGTGCTCCTCGAAGCCAATGTCTGCAACACTCTTGAAACCGAGATGCAGATGGTCGCCTGCAATCACACGGTTTTCGGTGCCTACATCCTCGCATTCGCAATTGCAACCCTCAACGGGGTGGTGCTGATTTATGCTGGGTTTAAGGAGGTGATATGAGATGATTGACGTCGAATCTCTGCCGCAGCAGGCAGGGTTAATCAGCTTTAAGAAGGAATTTGTCGAGACGCTGCTCGATTTTGATGAGTACAGGAAGCTGAGCGACTTCATCGATGACATGATTAAGAAAAACTTCGTGCTGACGAGAGAAGACACGAAGACGCTGAGAAGGCTGCTGTCCAGCACACTGCCGGGCGTTTTCAAGCTGGGAAATTTCCCGAACGCCACGACAATCTACAAGTTCAACAAAGCCTTTATCCTGCTGAACGAGCTTGCCAACGTGCTGGATGAGCTCTTCACCCTCGAGGACAACCTCAGGAAGAGGGGGATTCACTACAACGCTGAGGATATAGTTCTGGCAAAGAAGGAAACCTTCCTCTCGATAATCACCCTGCTCGGCGTTGTCTTCGGGTGGAACAATGCTCTCGTCGGCTTGCAGGGAGAGTTCCTGAAGAGAATCTTCACGCAGACGAGAATGAGCATTCAGGAGGTCAGAACGAAGGAGGAGGAGAAGAAGAAGGGGTTGTTTAACCTGTAGGTGGGAAAATGGTGGTGGAGGTGATGAGGATGAGATTGAGGGAGCTGTTCATCGACAGGGTGGCTGTGGTTATTGCCTTCACGTGCATTCTGATGTCAGCGGTGTTTGCATTCATTGCGGGGATATTCTACGCATCCCGTCTTACTGATGCAGCACTGATACTCGCCGTCTTCTCGCTGGCATTTGTTGCAATCGCTGCGATAAAGCTTGCCATAGAATGGAGCAAGACCTCGAAGCTGAAGCCGGGCAGAAACAGCATTGTGGGGCTGTTCCTGTCCTCAAAGGGGATTGTCTACTTCAAGAGGCTGAAAATCGACGATATGGGGATAGTATACAACGATGATGTGCCAATAGGCAGATACAACCCGGGGGATAATGTTTTCTACCTTACAAGTGCTCCGTCCGGTTCCGGTTCCAGTTCCGGTTCCGGCTCCGGTTCCAGTTCTAACTCGACAGATGGCGGGGTCAAGGAACTCGGAAATCCGCTTTATCTGCTCAAGGACTTCGGTTCGGTCGTGATGCTGATTAACGAGAACACGATGAGCCCGATTCCGAAATCGGCGTTTGCCAAGGGAGAGGTCATCTCAAGCGACGTGACGGCGGCGATAAGAAGCAAAATAGACCTGATTTACCGCATGGTCGGTGCTGCAGCGGAGAGCGTGAACAAAGGCATACTGTCGGCTGCGTTGAAGTCATACTTCAGTGCGAGGACAATCGGGCTGCTGCTGATAGTGCTGATAATCCTGTTCATCGCCCTGTTTGCCCCAATGCTGATAGGGTCAATTCAGTCGATAACGCCGCCGGTGCCTTCAGCCGGGGGAGGCCAGATAATCACGCCGAGGTGAGAAAGATGGCAGCCGACCCGTTCATGCTGTTCATAAACCGCATTGTGTCCTACAAGAACGAATGGCTTCAGCTTGTATCAGCAGCAATGACGTCACGGAAGGAGATTGAAGCCTACATGCAGGCGGAGAAGGAAAACAGGTTCTACGAGCTCGACACGAAAACGATTGAACTCGTAACGCAGCTGAAGAAGACCTTCATCAATTTTTACCTTGTCTTCACCGAGCTGAAGGTTCTCGCTGAAGAGCTGCGGATGGAAAAGGAGTTCATCAGCCAGCTCGAGGAGGCACGGAATGATATCCTCGCCCTGACTGAAAACCTCTCCGACCACAGCAGGCTTTTATCGACGCATGAGAAGCTCTACAGCATACTCACGATGCTGGAGCTCCGCATTGCCAAACCGGTGGTCTGATGGACTACAGCAGCCTTATCGGGATAAGGGACAAGCTGATTGACGTGTTCAACCAGCTGGTTCTATCTCTCGCCCCGAACTGGAATATCAGCTCATTCGTGAGCATCTCACTGCCTTTTCTCAACATCTACAGCTCCCTTCTCGCAGAGTTCTTCATCGAGGATGAGCATGACGAGTTTCTCGAAAAGACTGAGATGGTAATAACAAAGATGCAGAAGGCAAAGACGAGGGAGGATGAGATAGAGGTTTACCGCCTCACACTCGACCTGATTCGCACGCTGTTCATGGTCGCTGCGAGGGTGGAGAGACCCGAGGCGGTGATTGATGAGGTGGAGCACGAGGCGGAGGTGGCGATTGAGGATTTGCTGCTGTTCAGGGGCGATAGAGGTGGCATAAATGATAATCACGCTGAAAAAGAAGACTACTGAGGAATTTCTCAAAACACTGATTATCAACAAGCATCTGAAGGCGGATTTCAGCTTCAACGCCTTAATTTACGGTATCAGCGGTGCGGGGAAAAGCAGTCTGGCGTTGAGGATTGCCGAGATATTCTGCGGGGAAGATGGTAAAGAGAGGAGAAAGAACATGCAGCACGTATGCGATGAACACGTCATTTACACGCCTCAGGACTTCGATAACGTTCTGGAACACGTTTTTCAGGATAAATGCGAGATACCGGTGCTGATTTACATGGAGGCGAGGGAGGTTCTGGATGCAAGGAGGTTCATGAGCCAGCTCAATCTACATCTCACGAGAATCGCACAGCTGGCGAGGAGATGCAGAAATACCTGCAACCTGTTCTGCGTGCAGAGGGAGAAGGACATAGATATCAGGACTAGGGCGATGATAAACGTCGGGTTTGAGATACGCAGGTATGGACTCAGTAACGGTTCCTCGACAAGGGCTTACGCCATTCCCTACAGCGGGAAGGAGCTGGTGAAGGAAGACAGGGACATAAGGCGGCCTGACATCTTCATCAACCACGGCGGGGAGCTGGAAAGAGTCACGATGATGTTCTGGGACATTCCGGAGATGTTCAGCTATTTCTACGAGATGGATGCCTCGAAGAAGGAGGAGCTGATTTTCGGCGACAGCAAGAAGAGACGGGATAAGGAACTGAAGAAACGCATTGAGGCTGCGGAGAAAAAGAAAGATGAGGATATCCTCACGATTGAATGCCCAGCATGCAAGCACCGCCATTACTATCACGGGGAGCCGGTCTGCCCGGTGTGCGGTTACAGATATCCGGCAGCCATGACATTAATACCGGGGAAACCTGTTCCTTCGGTGAAGGGTGTGTGTCCGAAGTGCGGGCAGATTCAGGACATCAAGGGGAAGAAGTGCATTAACCCGGCGTGTGATTATCAGAGTCCGATGCTGTACATCAGCATTGATGCGTTGAAGTGACTCAGGTTTCGACCTTCACTTTCACCTTTATCTTCCCCTCTGCCTTCAGCCTTCTCACGTGCTTTTTCAGCGTCTCGTAGCTGACTTTATGGCCAGTAGCGTTCATCAGCCGGCACATATCCCTCAGCGACAGCCCCTTTTTCACGCAGTAGTCGTTGTAGTACTTCAGAATCAGCGAGTCCGAGACTCTGCGGGGTCTGCCCTTCTGCTTTCCCTGCCTCCACGCCTCTTCCATTCTCTCCCTGATGCGATTGCGTTCATACTCGGCAAACCACGAGAAGATGGAAATCAGCAGTTTACGCAGGTTGGTGTCGAGAGTCTGGAAAAACTCCTCCTTTATCGTGATGACTTTCACTCCTCTGTTTTCGAACTCGAGCAGGATGTTCATGATGTCAATCATGTTTCTGCCGAGTCTGTCGATGCTCCACGTCACGATGCAATCGGGCTTTAGCTCCTCAAGGCGGTAGAGCAGGTACTGAGCACCCTCTCTCTGTCTGAAAGGTATGGCTCCGGAAGCTTTGTCGATGAACCAGTCGAGTATGATGATGCCTCTCCTTTGAGCAAACTCCTGAATTGCACCTCTCTGAACTTCCTCGTCCTGCTCCTTAGTCGAGACCCTGATGTAGGCCAGTCCCCGCATGATTTCAGTAGGCATAAGGGGTATAAAATGGTTGTGAGGTGATACCCCAGAACGGGGGACGATAGACCTTTTGTTATCTGCGTGGTATAAAGACCCCTTCCAAATATGGCCAAAGTGTACCAAAGGAGACCAAGGGGTACCAAATCGAAAGGCATATATATGAGTTTTCATAGAAACAGGCATATGACATACAGCTATGCTGAATTCGTGGGGAGGGAGCTCGTGAGGGAGTATGGAGGAGGCTTCATCTCCAGAAGAGACGGGCTGGTTCTGGTGAAGATCCGGGACGCAGACGGGAAGACGGCGATAGTGTGGATAAGGGAGAGCCCCATCACGAAAAGGAGCCTCGAACTGCTGCGAAAAGTGGTGAAGAAGCACGAACACGACCGGCTGGTTCTTGTGAGATTATACGGAAACGCCGATTACGTGAAGCCGGAAGAACTGCAGGATTTCGAGGTGAGAGAGGTTCTGGTTCCGGAAGAGGCGAGGTGAGGTGAATGGTAGAGGCGAGGTTTTCCCTGCCCGTAAAAGACCTGCAGACCATCCTCGACAGCGTCACCGTGCTTGTCGGTGAGGCGAGGATGAGGTTCGATGAGGAGGGGTTGCAGATAAGGGCAGTAGACCCGGCAAACGTTGCGATGGTTGCGGTGAAGGCCGGGGTGGAGTTATTTGACATCTACTCTGCGGATGGCGAGGTTGTTGTGGGTGTGGATTTTGTCAAGCTCGTGGACGTCTGCAGGAGAATCGAGAGGTCGGCGATGGTGGAGCTGAGGATTGAGGACAGGACGCTTGCGGTCTCAGCCGGGAACATGACGTTCACCACCGCTCTGATTTCGCCGGATGCGATAAGGAAGGAGCCGAACCTTCCCAACCTCGATTTGAGGGCTGAGGTAGTGCTGGAAGCGTCTGAGTTCAGAAAGGCTGTGGAGATGGTCATGCGGGTTGTGAAGGATGAGATAGTGTTTGAGAAAAGTGAGGATGTGTTCAGAGTGCTGGGTGTGGGACTGAAAGAGCAGATAGCGTGTGAGTTCAGCGGGGCGAGGCTGCTGAATGCAAACGGGCATGCAGCGAGGGCGAAGTACAGCCTTGAGTACATGAAGCAGCTCATCAGGGTGAAGGATGCGGAGACGGTGAGGGTGAGATTCGACAGCGACCACATCTGCTGGCTCAGCTATGCCGTGAAGGATGGGCTGACGGTTGATTATCTGCTGGCGCCGAGGAAGAGTGACTGAGATGACGGCGGACGAGATAAAGAGAGCAGTGAAGGAGATTCTGGAGAAAATCGAGGAGAGGGAGAATCTGTATGGCGGAACATGGAGGCAGATTCCGGTAACTGACCTGATAGCGGTTGCGAGGGTGAAGACGTACAGGGCAACGACAATGGTGGAGAGGGGGGAAAGAGAGAAGCTGGTGGATGACCTGGTGGATGCTGCTGCTTATGTGATTTTCGCGATTGTTAAGGTACAGAGTGGTTGAAATGGGGGAGCTAACGGCTGAACTGAAAGAGAAAGTAAAAAAAGCGGTTAAAGAAAAAAAGATAAAGAAATTTAACGTTAGAATTCTCGAAATCTCAGAAAAAGAAAAAACAGTTACCGCAAAACTGCATAAACTGAAGAAACCAAGAGTGTTTTTTAGTTACAGAACCGACACGGATGATTTGATTATCCAGTCTAAGGACATAATAATAATGCTTATCGGTCATTATGACAATCAGTGGTCTCTGTGCCTTTACAACAGAGCAGTTAACGGTGAGCTCCTATCTCTTCACCTGATATTTGGCTCTAAACTCGTATTGATTGACAGAAACTTTGTCACTTTGATGGAGAGATTGCAGTTACCTCAGTGTGTATAATACCTTATTTTATTTATATTATAGTATAGTGGCGTCGGAACGGTTAACCATAATTATATTAACCGTAGACCCCCAGCTGAAAGAAGCCATTCGCAGAGCATCTGCAGAGCGAGGTATTCAAATGAGCGATTTGGTGAGAATGTGCGTGATAGACTACTTGAAACGCAATGGGTTTCTCCATTAACCCAAAGAAAATCTTTAAATACATGTGCGGTGATATATCCATGATGGGCATGAGTTGCAATGCCCACCTTGGTTTCCTCCACTTTTCTGGTTTGAGATACTCACCCGGCGTAGACTACCTGACACGTTTTGTCAAAGGTTTGCTTCACATTCGCTAAGTTTGTTCCGTTGTTCCATGTTCCTAAGGTTAGGAACAAAGAACAATGGAACAAACATAACCACACGTTAGCACACGAAATTTTGGCGATGGCTAACTTCGTGTGGTATGCATTCCCTAGCTTCGATTGGTAAATAATAAAGAAAAAAAAGAAAAAATTAGTGTATGTTATTTAATTAATTTGCCACTGCATAATGGGATTTTATTTATTTCGACAGAATGTCAGGAAATCTGCCATTCACTTCGACTATAGTCGAAGTTACATAAGTTATCCATTATAATAGTTCGAGAATCGAACCATCCGGTATCAATACGCAACGATTTTTGAGATATGAAATAGCTCAGCAAGGGCTATTTTATTCTGCTCGTGTCATTTCTGAACGTGCTCTGCGTATCTTCTTTCCAGCTATTCGACATATGCCGAAGTCAACCCCCAACCGGCACTTCTGCTCCCACAGTTCACTCTCCTACATTCGACAATTGACTTAGAAAATCGTTATATAGGTTGAATACCATAGATGAGTTTAATGGAAGAAGGTTACGAAGAGTTGCTGAAGCCAAAGGACGTGGCTAAAATCTTCAACATCACAACAAAAACTCTCTGGGAGTGGCAGAGGAAGGGAATAATCAAAGCTGTCAGGCTCCCGTCTGGCAAACTCCGCTATCCCAGGAGTGAGGTTGAGCGAGTATGGAAGCAATTAAGAGCTTAAGTGAGGTGGTGTTATGGCGGATTTCGAGTTTCATTTCCCGAGGCATGTGGCTGCTGAATATGAAGAAACCTTCCCGAACATTTTTGACTCCCCACCGCTCTACGGTGTGGATGAGTACGTCCTTCCCTACGCCACGGATGCCTTTATAGAGATATACTACTACGTCCGCCGGAAGTTCCTCCCCAAGCAAATTCCGGAAGACGTGGCAGTTTATTACCAGGATGACGGCGGTATTTCTTACTACGATGTGAAGTGCCGAATTCACAAGAGCTATCAGTTCGACCGTCTCGTCACAATGCACTCTGTCATCGTGTACCGCCATCCCATCATCGAGGAAGCTAAGGGGCTGTCGAAGAACGTGAACGACTACAAATCGCTCTACCTCATCGATGAAGTGTTTTCCCGCTTGAAGAGGCTGAAAGTTCCCTTCAGCCTTGTGAGAGGCCACGATGCACACGCTAAATACGAAAATCGAAGATTCAGGCTCCTTGTAAACCACCACGTCATGCCAATTGCGGCTATTTCGAACTACTACTCCCCGCTGAGCT
>Ga0072500_144467_pt1 | contig 14623 bp, 6 predicted proteins | sample GBScelen77Swater_FD_63803 | JGI IMG/M metagenome (GOLD analysis project Ga0072500, IMG submission 63803) | Hot spring microbial communities from Great Boiling Spring, Nevada - cellulolytic enrichment S 77C v2 (version 2) | ecosystem: Environmental > Aquatic > Thermal springs > Hot (42-90C) ...
CGGCCTGGCGCTGACCAGGTTCCGGGGCTCCCGACAAAGGTGGGCATGGCTGGCGCTGGGAGGGTGGATCTTGGGGCTCCTGGCTGCGCTGGTGGAATGGGGAGACGCGGCCTTTTGGTATCGCCAGACCGACCAGGAGAGGCCTACCCGGGAAGTGCGGGCAGAGGCCCCGTGGGGGAAGGCCGCGCTGGCTATAGAGATGACGCCTGAGAAACCAGGGCGGAGTCTGAGGCAGCCGCTTCTGAGAGCAAATGTGGAAGCATTGCGTGGTCGGGAAGTCACCCTGGGGGCATGGATCTGGGCATCGGAGCCGGTGCAGATTCGATCGCCTATACTGAGTGATGGAACTCAGAATATTTGGAGATCTCTGGACATTGGAGTGGCTCCTGCTTTCTACGTGGTCACTGGCACCGTTGCTCTGAATGTCGAGTCCCTGCAGGTTGTCCTACAGCCTTTGCTGGACCGGACTCTCAAGACAACAGTCACCGTGTATTATGACGGGCTTGTCTTGGCGGAGGGCATCCGTCCGGCAGATCCCTCCCCGGTCTTTGATGATCCCGATGGACAGGTAGGGGTGTGGGAAGGGAAGCCTTTCATGAATCGGCTCCGCAACGGTTCCGCCGAGGCGGCCTGGCCCCGGGTGCGGAGGTGGGTGGAGCAGGGACTCAGCCGCTATGTGCGGGTGCCGATGGCTCCCGGTCCCTTCCTGGCTTCGCTGTTAGATGTCCAGTGGAGCGGGTGGGTTTATCTTCCGACCGCGCGCACACTGCTCCGGAGTTTCTGGGCCTACTTTGGCTGGGGCCATGTACAACTGGCATCTCCATGGTACTGGCTTCTGGAGGGATTAACCGTCATTGGCATGGGGAGCGCGCTGGTCGGTGGGATTCGCCGGTGGAGGGGGCTTTCCCAACCGGCGAGGGCCACTGTGGCGCTCTTTCTGCTGGCCGGCCTCTGGTTCTGGCTCAGCGCCCTCCTACGCGTCCTGCCCTACCTGCTGGAGCGCCCACTTCCGCTGATGCCAGTTGCCCGCTATACGTTTCCGGGTATAATTTCTACCACATTCGGCCTGACCTGGGGATGGCTGCAGGTTGCCCCTCCCGATGGAAAGCAGAGGGTTGCCGTCTTCTTGATGGGGGCAATGGCGGTGTTGAACGGCGTCTCACTGTTCACCATTGTGCGTTTTTATCAGTTTTAGGAGGTGTTACGATGGCTCACTGGGAAAGGAGAAGCATTCGGACACTGCTGGCAGGATGCGCCGCGCTGGTCGCGGTGTTGGCCATGTGGGGCGCTCTGAACGGAAACCCGATGGCCAATTCAAGTTTTTCTGCCCCCGCCTCGGCCCAGCCTGCCAACGGCCAACCCACATTGATGGTTGCCGGGCCAGACGTCACACGGCTTGATGAGGTGGTTACGTATAATGTCCATTTTACCGGCTCCTTGACCAATCTGGGAATCTATTATCTATTTCCCTCCCATTTTACGGTTATTCGGACGGATCCGGTGACCTCCTCTTCCAGCCCTGGTGTCTTGCGGTGGGCCTCCGGCCAGTTAAGTGGGCGCAACACTCTGACAGTTACCGGACAGTACGGATTAGGGGGTTGTTCACCTGCGGTACATACAGCGGGCTTCTTTGACCCCTACAATTCCCAACTCCCAACAGATTCCAAGATGACAGTCATTTCCGACCTGCAATGCGCTTTTCTGCCTTTAACCTTGAGAACATACTCTGCCGAAAGATAAAAATTTTGACAGGATGTTGCTACCTGAACTTTGGACTAACTTGCCAGGCTGGATTTTGTGGAAATTGTTTTGGTATATATGGGTGATCTATGCCTTTTTGAACCCATATGTGGGTATCACCCTTGGGTATTTCTAGTTTGTCCAAGGTCCCATCGCTACGAAGGTGTGGCTGGTGGTAAAATAGGGGGGTGATGCATCAAAATAGTTCTGAGGAGGAGACAGTCATGATTGTAGAAACAATCACCTATCGCTGCACTCGTTGTCAAAGCACGAACATCGAGTTCTTTTCATTGACCTGAAGATTGCAGTGCAGATTGCAGTGCAGGATGTATCTCATGCAATCCTAACGTGATCTGGAGTTCCATGATGCGAAAACAGGTTTCTCTCAGCCTCGGATTTCTCCTAACCGTTCTGATGCTTGGGATGATCATTGCTCTTACAGAAATGGGGCCAAACAGCATCGCGGTCACTGAGGTCTCGCTGGCCCGAAGTGAGGCACCCCATGCCCTTTTCGCCTCTGACTCTATCAGTCTCTACCTGTCCGTTATTATGAATAACTATCCCTGGATTTCCCCCTTTGGGGCAGAATCCAACCCTCTGCTACTGCCAGGTACCAGGATATACACCCGGACAGTGGACTTGGGAGTCGGTTGGGTGCGGCTGAACAACCGCATCTCCTGGCGGCTGTTGCAGCCCCAGAGAGGCGGACCGATTCTGTGGGAAAACCTGGCGAGTTTTGAAAGCGAACTGCGCGCGCTGAAGGCGGCGGGTATTCGTCCCATTGTCATCGTGGATGATTACCCTCTTTGGGCTACCCTGGGCCGGAAAGGGGCTGATGGACAGCCCTCCTACTGCGATGCGTTGAAAGATGACGCCTTCGCCGATTATGCCCAGTTTCTTCGCGCACTGGTCGCCCGCTACAAATCGCCCGAGTTCGATGTGCACGACTGGGAATTGGGGAACGAGCCCGATGTAGATCCCCGTCTAGTCCCTTCCACCAGCCCGTTTGGGTGCTGGGGGGATATAGAAGATCCCTATTACGGCGGTCGGCGGTATGGAGAGATGCTGAAAGTGGTGGCTCCTGCGATCCGGGCGGAGGACCCAACAGCGCGGATCTGGATTGGTGGCCTGCTCCTGAATAGCCCGGGTATTAACGAGGGGCCGGGAAAGGGAACACCGGGGTTGTTCTTCAAAGGAATCCTGGAATCCGGGGCTGCGCCCCACTTTGATATAGTGGCCTACCATGCATATCCCACGTACATAAATCGATATCACGACTATGACCTGAATGCTCACTGGTGGACCTCATGGGGTGGGAATACGTTGGGCAAGGCAGCGTATTTGCGGGGAATTATGAATCAGTACGGCGTGGATAAGCCCCTGTTCCTCAACGAGACCGGGCTGATGTGCCCTGAGTATTACTCGTGGTGCACCCCCCCGGATGAGCAATTCTTCCAGATTCAGGCCAGCCACGTGGTGCGCTCCTTCGTTCGGGGTATCAGCGGGGGAATTCGCGGGTTCGTATGGTACACGATCAACGGGCCGGGATGGCGTTATACCGGTCTCCTGAACAGCGATGGCTCTCCCAAGCCGGTATATATTGCCTATCAGGTGATGATCCAGCAACTCCAGAACACGCGCTATCTGGGGACCACTGCCTATACCCAGGGCACGGAGGGATATACCTTCCGCCGGGGGTCTGAAATCGTGGATGTCGTCTGGGCGGTGGAAAATCAGGTGCTAACCGTGGACATCCCTCAGGACAAGTTTCTCCGTGCGCTGACCCGTGACGGCGCTCCCATAACCCCGATCCTGGCAGGGACAAACTACCAGATTTCCGTGGGGTTTGAGCCAGTCTACATCGTTAGGCGACCGTGAAATGAGATGAGGGTGTCGGGGATTGGGCTCCGTTCCTGCCGGGCCTGCTTGGCGTTCATCGCAACAGGAGTTCTGGTTTTATTCCTGTTTCGCACAAGTTGGGGAACTGCTAATGCCCGGGTTCGCACAGGCATATCTCAGGCCTCTGTCTCCCCTTTCCAACCCCCCGGATCTCTGGCAACTTCTCTGACGCCCAGAGTTTACCTTCCCCTGGTCTTATCCTCTGGCGGATTTGATGGGGCTCAGGCAATCTGGCCGCATCCAGAGATCCCGGCCCCCCATGAGGTTGCCCTGTTCCGCCGAACGTTTACACTTCTGGAGACGGCTCGCCAGGCCGCGCTGAGCATCTTCGCCGACACCCGCTACGAAGTCTGGGTGGACGGTATCTGGGTGGGCCGGGGGCCGGCCCGCTTTTCCCAAACCCACCGGGAGTACGACGTCTACCACCTGGGCGAACTGGCAGCGGGGGACCACCTGATCGCCGTGCTGGTCCAATGGGCCCCTAACCAGCGACGCTCTGAATCCCTGACCCCCTACCTGAAAGTACGTTTAGAGGCCACCGATGCCCAGGGCCAGGTACTCACCGTCGTGCAGACCGATTCCACCTGGAAAGCGCTCCTCTCCGATGCCTGGCGGCAGGATGCAGCCCCAGTCCATTCGTGGCAACTGATCGGCCCGACGGAACTCCTGGACCTGCGCCGACTCCCCCCGAATTGGACGACGGCGACCTATTCCGATGCAGGTTGGCCTGCGGCTGTGGTCAAAAACGATGCGGGTATCCGCTACACCCCCCGTTCGATCCATATCCTGGAGGATGTGCCGTTGATCCCTACCCCAGTAGATGCAGGCCGCCTCTCTCCAGGATGGCGGATTGGGGAAGTGTCTTCGGGAACCATAACCATAACTTTTGTCCTGACTGCTCCGCTCCGTTTCTCTGTGGAAATGCTGGCAGAGCCAGCCGCCTCCCCGACCGACACCGTGCGCCTGGATGGCGCTCCCCTCTCCTGGATGCCCGCCCCCCCTGACCGCCCGGATGTACTGGTGGCTTCCCGTGATCTGGCCCCGGGCTTTCATTCCCTGTCTTTTCTGAACGTCCCCAGCACTGGCGCGACGTTTGCTGTTCCTGTTTCTGGAATTCAGTATAATGGTTTCCCCTTCCACTGGGGCCCCCATGCTGGCCGGCGCTCGCTTTTGGCAGAGCCCATCTCGCTGATTGGTATCGTCACCACAACAGTCGGGACGGAGGGGATCAGCCTCTCTTTCGGCCAGGCGTCCGCCTACGTCGTGCTGGACCTGGGGCGCGTGGTGCATGGGCGACTGGTCGCGGAAGTTTGGGGGCCGGCCGGGGCTATCGTGGACATCGGCTGGGACGAACGGCTCTGGATGGGGAGGCGTCCCCTGCCGTATCCCGGTTCCCTTCACCGGCAGTGGAACCAGGTGGATTCGTGGGTCCTGGACGGGTCTCTCCGTTCCATATCAACTCTGGACACCCGTGCGGGGCGATATATCTGGATTGCCGTGTGGGAAGGCGCCCCCGTCTATATCCGGAATTTGCACGTATTGGAAGAGCGTTACCCTGTTTCTCAGCGGGGGACGTTCATCTCTTCGGACCCGCGACTGGACCAGATATGGCAGGTCGGCGTGGATACCCTGCGCCCCAATATGACCGATGCCTACACCGATACCCCTTGGCGAGAACGAGGCCAATGGTGGGGAGATGCCTATGTGGAGTTTCAGATCAACCGGGTTGCCTTTGGGGATACCACCCTTCTGCGGCGAGGGTTGGTCCTGATGGCCGAAGCCTTTACCAATGGCGAGCCTGAGGCCTTAGCCCCCAATGGTGAAGGCATTCTTCTACTGGACTACGGGATGCTGTGGGTCCAGGCCCTTCGGGACTACTGGCGACTGACTGGCGACGGAGCCACCGTACTCCAATTGTATACCCCCCTCCAGGAACTGCTGGAGTATCTCCGGGGATACGAGCATCCTGATACGGGCTTACTGGACGTGCCGCCAGGGCATTGGTCGCAGACGGCGCTGGTGGACTGGCCCGCCTGGCATAGCCGATACGGGCAGTCGGCCGCATTGAACGCGCTCTATTACCGGACCCTGCTGGATGCAGCGGCGCTGGCGGAGAGCATAGGCGATTCGGCCAGCGCAGCGACCTACGCACAAAGAGCGGCCAGACTCAAGGAGCAGTTGAACGGAAATCTCTATCTGGAAGGGCAGTGGCGATATGCATCCTCGTCGCTGGACGGGACTCTTGTAGCGCCTTCGCCCCACGCTCAGGCCTGGCCTCTGGCCTGTGGCATAGTGCCCGAAGAGAGAGAACAGGCAGTTGTCCAGGCCCTGCTGTCTTTGATCTCCCCAGACCCTTCTCAGCCCAATGTGGAGATTTATGGGATGTACTGGGTGCTGCGTGCGTTGGGAGAGACGGGGCACATTCCGGAGGCTCTCACCCTGATCCGGCGATATTACGGTCGCCTGTTGGACCTGGGTGCCACGACGTGGTGGGAAGGGTTCAATGCGCATACACAGTATACGGCCAGCCTTTCCCACGGCTGGGGTGGAGCCCCAACCTGGTTCCTGACCACCTACGTCCTGGGTGCGCGGCAGGTGGGTCCTCAGCAGTGGGAAGTGCGGCCGGCGCTCATTGGCCTTGAATCCGTCAGCGGTACCCTGCCCCTGGGCGAGGATGTCCTCTCGGTGGGCTGGGAGCGCCCCGATTGCGAACATGCATTCCTGAATGTGAGAGCCCCGACGGGATCTTCTGGTGAAATTTTTATTCCCCGCGTGGGACCCACGACCTCTATTACCCTGAACCAGACCCTGGTATGGGAAAACGGTGTCCCTCTGGCTGACTTTGTTTTTAAAGAAGGCGATGGGGTCCGTATTGGGCCTCTTGCAGCAAGTGGAACTTATCACTTAGATATTCGGCAACGATGCTTTTCTACCTATCTGCCCCTGGTTGTGAGTGGGAGGTCTGGCTTTGGCGAATAATCATCGGTTGTCCAAACTGGCCGCACGGTTATCCCTGCTGTTGCCCCTGATGGTAGGGGCTTTTCTGAGGTTCGCCAGTTTGGGCAAGCAGCCTTTATTTTTGGACGAGGCCTTCACTGCTGATCTGGTGCTCCGGTCCTGGGAGGAGATGCTGGAAGTCATTATCACAGATGTTCACCCACCCCTGTTCTATATCCTGTTAAAGCCAATTGTCGCGGTTCTTCCCCTGACAGAGTGGACTCTCCGGAGTCTGAGCGCATTTTGCTCTGTATTGGCCCTTGCTTTGGCAATAGGTTTGGCGCGTCGCCTGGGCGGGCCGGCCATCGCATCTACGACGGGTTGGGTGCTCTCCTGGTCAGCCTTGCACCTATATTATGCCCAGGATGCCAGGATGTACGCCTTATTGGATGTCTGGTGGGTCCTTGCGGCTCTTGGGTCCCTTTCTGCCTTACGGGACCGCAACCCGCTGGCTTGGTTTGCCTGGAGCATTGTGACCCTGGCCGCAATCTATACCCATTTCTATGGCTTTGTGCTGTGGGGCGTCGGTGCCTTTGGGGGATGGATGCTCATCCTGTGTCGCCACAGGTGGCAGGACCTCCGGTGGTGGGGATTTGCGCAGATGGTTATCCTGACCGGGACAATCCCCCTGATGAACCTGTTCATCCGTGTCGCTCAAACGGGAGTCGGTGGGACGTGGGTTCCATCCTGGAGGGACCCGTTAGATCTTCTGGCATTGATGCTTCTGGGGTTTTCGCCTGTACGCACTCATTTCCTGAATGGACACTTGCTGGTCATACCTCCGTGGAACTTTTCAAGGGGCACGGGTGAGTTCCTGGCATTCATCCTGACAGGGCTTGCGTTAGGAGGATGGATCCTGAGGGGCAAACTCAGGATGCGTCATCTGAGATGGTTACTGGGTGTTTACGCCTGGTTGCCACTGTGCCTGGCAACCTTCCTCCTATGGGCCACTGACAGGCGGTTCTGGGCCTATCGCCCGTTCATCGGCGTAGCGACCCTGGCAGCCGTTGGCCTGGCATCCGGGTGGCACTTTTTGTTCTCGCGACGGGGGAGAATTGCGTTGATCGGGGTTCTCTTTGTACTGAACCTGGGTTCCCTATGGGCCTATGAGTTCCGCTGGGTCAAAGACTACGGCCGCTTCGCTTTCCGTGCCCTTTCCAATCAACCAGCATTGCTGCTGGACCGGCACTATGGGGCTAATGTGTTCTACTTCTACAGGCCGGACTGGGATGGAGAACTTTTTGGGTTGGTTCCTCGGTCTGACCATCCGTATGGAGTGGTCCGGTTGACCCGGGAAGGTCCTCTGCGGGGCCGAGCAGAAGCGATGGAGTGCGAGGAATTGCCTGTGCGGATCGCTCTCTACGACCCGGCGGGGCGTCGGTTCAGTGAAGGAGATCGCTGGCCCCCTTGCCTGCGAGAGCGAGAAGGTTGGCTTTTTAGCCCGGAGACAGGTCGTTGGGAGGTCGTATCATCTCTGATCCCTTGAGGAGGGAGAATGTCCTCCAAGCCTTATCCGGATACAGGTGTTCTCTTACCGTTTTTAGTGGTTGTGGGCATTATGGTGACGACCTTTTATGCGCTTTTCTCCTCCTGGGCCTACGACGATCCCTTCATCACCTTCCGCTACGCCCAGAACCTGCGCGTCGGGTTAGGGTTCGTCTACAACCCGGGCGAACGGGTGCTGAGCACCACCACGCCGCTGTACACGCTCCTGCTGGCCGGGCTGGGTTTCCTCTGGTCGGATCTGCCCCGCTTGGGCACGCTGGTCAGCGCGCTAAGCTTGGGGCTAGGTGCCCTGGCCCTCTATCAGCTGGGCCGGCGGTGGGATTGCCTGATGGCTGGCTTCGCGGCGGCTCTACTGTATTTGCTTTCTCCCATGATAGTCGCCACTTTCGGCGCGGAGACTTGTTTCTATGTGATGCTGATCCTGTGGGCCTTTGCACTGTATGCTGGGGGGCGGGACCTGGCTGCGATGGCGCTAGCGGCCTTCGCCACTCTCACGCGTCCCGACGGAGTATTGGTGGCAGTCACTATCGGCCTGGCCCTCGTTGTTCGGGAGCGCTATATCCCCTGGAAGCCATTTTTGATTTTCGGGCTTCTGATCATGCCCTGGTATCTGTTTTCCTGGTTCTACTTTGGCTCTCCCTTCCCCGTCACCCTGGCTGCCAAGCAACATCAGGCCCAGATGGCGATCAGCGATTCGTTTGCGGAGGGGTTCGTTCGGATGATGATAGGATACGCGAAGAATCCCCTCTACTGGCTACATGGTGTGTTGCTGATTCTCGGGCTGGGATATGCGCTGCGGAAGGCCCGACAATGGCTGCTCCTGGTAGGGTGGGGACTGCTTTATTTTACGGGGTACACCTTGCTAGGCGTCAGCCGTTATTTCTGGTATTATGCCCCCCTGGTCCCCGTATTTGTCGCCCTTATCGGGCTCGGCGGAGAGGTGGTGGTGAGATTTCCGGTGGACCGGTGGCGTTTCCTCAAGTGCCTCTGGCCTGTCCTGGGGCGTCTTATCCTGATGCTTCTGCTGTTCCCTCAAGCGCGGGACCTGTGGCGATTGGCGCATCGCCCTGACCCACGTGCCCAAATCTATCGGGACGTGGGGCTCTGGCTGGCGGAGAATACGCCGCCGAAGTCCAGCGTGGGCACGCTGGAGGTGGGCATCATCGGCTACTATGCTCGACGTCGGATGGTGGACTTCGCCGGATTGATCCAACCGGATGTGGCTCTACAAATGCGATACGAAACAACCTATGAGGATACCGCCCTCTGGGCTGTCCGTCAGTATCATCCGGACTTTCTAGTTCTGAATCCTACATGGTTTCCTCGTCTGATGGCGCAATGGGTGAACCCCTTCTGCGAACCACTTCAGCGATTCACCCGTCCTGAGTATCCTGGAGAACTGGTAGTCTATCGGTGTAAACAGCAGGCAACGCCCAATCCTTCAAAGTAAGGCATTTCCTCACCTCGGCCAGTCCCAAAGGGTTACTGCCGGCTCGCTTGTTCCGTTCAAGTTTCAGTTGCCAGGTGGGGTGCTCGGCATCCCGGCAGAGGTGAAGGGTCAGGACGTAAGGGGAGAACTGGTTCTGTTTATCGCGCTCTCACTCAAGGACCTATATCACTTATCACTGTCGCAGGCCAGGAGGCAAGGTTTTGGAAGATGAGGCGGCTCACATTCAGGATCTGGCGTTTCGGTTCAGCTATGTTCGGATCATCCTCGATCGCTGGGCGATCCTGGCGAAGCCTCTTGGTCATGGAAGGCCGATGTTGTTGTGACAAGGAGCAATCTATATCTCGGTCTTGGAAGCCTATTTGTTGGCGAGAAGTTTGGCCCTTCGAAGGGCCCTCTCATTGGGAGGTGGGGAAGCGGCGAAAAGCAGCAATCTTCCTTTTGTTCTTGTTTTTAGGCCTGGCGGGCTGCACGTGGGTGGACGCGGATCAGCCCTCCCGAAGCGCCCCGGCGCTTCTTTTGACGTCTGGCCGCACCGTCGGCCAGACCTTTGTGGCCCGGCACGGAGGGCTGAACGGGGTGGAGTTCTGGCTGGAAGCGCAGCCGGGGAGCGCGGGCGTCCTCCGCCTCCACTTGCGACCTGAACCCCAATCCTCCACCGATTTGGCCACGGCGGAATTGCCGCTGGAGGCCATCCGGGCCCCTGGCTTCTATCGTTTCTCCTTCCCGCCGGATAACCGCTCACACGGCACGTACCGCTACGCCTTTCTGGAGCTGGATGGCGCGGGCGCGGTGCGGGTGGGGGCTGCCCCAGGCGAAGCCTACATAGACGGCGCGGCCTATCAGGATCACGAACCGCTGGATGTGCAGTTGGCCTTCCGGCTGACCTACAACCTCTGGGGGATGGCGCTGGAACTGGGGCGAGCATCATTATGGGGGATAGGTCTACTGGCAGTGGCAGCGCTTCTGTATCTGGTGCCAGGGTATGCGTTGCTGGCCTGGCTTTGGCGTGGTGACCCACTTCCCTGGCCAGCTCGGATGGGTCTGGCGGCGGGCCTCAGCCTGGCTCTCTATCCTTTGCTCCTCCTCTGGACCGACCTGGTCGGTCTGCACCTGGGGCCGCTGTACGCATGGGGGCCTACGGTTTTCGGGCTGGCTGCGCTGGCTTGGCGCTACCGGCGCTGGCATCCCCACCAGGGGTGGGAGGCGCTGCAGGCCTGGGCCCGCTCCGACGCCTTCTGGCCCGACCTGGTCCTGGTGGTCATCTTAAGCCTAGCCTTTGGTGTGCGACTCCTGGTTGTGCGCACGCTGGACGCCCCGATGTGGGGGGATTCCTACCAGCACGCCGTCATTGCCCAGTTGCTGGTGGATAACGGCGGCTTGTTTGATTCGTGGGAGCCGTACACCCCCTACAAAGGCCTGACGGTCCACTTCGGTTTTCCCGCCGCAGTCGCCCTTTTTTCCTGGATGACCGGCGCGGAGATCACCCGAGCCACCCTGCTGACCGGCCAACTGGTCAACGGGCTGGCTGTTCTCACTCTCTACCCGCTGGCCGTGCGTCTGGCGCGGGGCAACCGCTGGGCCGGGGTCGGGGCGGTGCTGGTCGCCGGGATGCTCTCCCCGATGCCGGCCTACTACGTCAACTGGGGACGCTTCGCCCAACTGGCCGGGCAGGCCGTGTTGCCGGTAGCCCTCTGGCTCCTGTGGGATAGCGTAGACCGGGAACGGGTTGCCTGGGGACCAATCCTTCTGGCCGGACTGGCGCTGGGCGGGATGATCCTGCACTACTACCGGATGCCGTTCTACTACGCCACCTTTGTGCTGGCGTGGCTGGTCGGGTGGGGACTGTCGGAATGGAAGGCCGACGGACGCCGCTGGCTGGGTGCGATAGGTCGGATGGCGCTGGTGGCCGGAGTCGCCCTGTCGTTGGTGCTCCCCTGGAGTTCGTATATCGCGGGAGGACGGCTGGCGGGTGCCCTGGAGGCCGGAACTTCTGCCCCAACCGCTTCGGAGTGGGAGCGGGTGCTGGCGGATTACCAGGTCTGGCGGGACGTGGCCTGGTATGTGCCCCGGCCTCTTCTGGGAGCCTCTCTGCTGGCGCTGGTCTGGGCGCTGGCCCGGAGACGATGGATTGTTGCCGCCTGTACCCTCTGGGTGGCCGGACTGGCGGCGCTGGTCGCCGGGCGGCTGATCCGGCTCCCCGGAGCCAATATGATGCAGAACTTTGCCGTCCTGATTGCCCTGTACATCCCGGTTGGACTGATGGCGGGCTGGCTGGTCGGTGAGATCGCCCGGGGACTGGGCCGGTGGGGCGCGACGGCCGTCCTTCTGGCCCTGGCCCTGTGGTCCGCCCGCGGGCAGATGGGCATCGTGGACACCCGTTTCGCCCTGGTCACCCGGCCGGACGTGCGGGCGATGGCGTGGATCCGGGAAAACATCCCCGGCGATGCGCGCTTTCTGGTGGAGGGATTCCGCATCTATGGGGGCCGTTCCGCCGTCGGTGGCGACGCCGGGTGGTGGATCCCGCTCCTGGCCCGGCGGGAGAACACGATGCCGCCCCAGTACGCGCTCCTGAATGAGGCTCCCGCCGAGCCAGGCTACTCGCAGCGGGTGGTGGACCTGGTGGCCCATCTGGAGGAACACGCGCCTGCCTCTCCCGAAGGCCTGGCCCGACTGTGTGAGTGGGGGATCACACACGTTTACATCGGACAAGGACAGGGGAAAGTGGGGGCCGGGGCGGTCCAACTCTTTCCCCCTGAAGTTCTGGCCAACTCCCCGGCCTTCCAACTTCTCTATCACCAGGACCAGGTCTGGATTTTCGCGCTAAATCCCGAGGCCTGTGAGGGGCGGAGTCTGTGAGGGGAGCGTGGGCCTGGGCAAAATTTCTGCTCCTGGGACTTGTCCCGCTTCTCTTTCTGGAAGGCATCCGCCGGATGGTGGATGCTCCCTTCACGGGGGGCGGGCTGGCGGCCCGGTGGGGGTTCATCGCCGGAGTGCTGATCGCCGCCGCTCTGACCCGCCCACACTCTCCAGCGGGGACGCGTTGGCGCTGGCCGGGGCTCCTCTGGCTGGGGCCTGGAGTGGTGGCCGGGCTGGCCTACGGCTGGACCGGGGCCACCTGGGCCGCCTGGCTGCTGGTCGGGACGGTGTACGTCCTGCTCCTCGGCCTGGAGACCGTGCTGACCGGTAGCCGGTCCCGGCTGCGGCGCTGGGCCTGGCGGGGCCTGCTGGCCCTGACGGCCGGCGCGTTTCCCGTGGCCCTTTCACAACTGGAATCCCGTTTTGCCGACGAGGAGTTTTTCGTCGCGCTGGAGGCGCTGGCCCTGGCTGTCTTCTGGCTCCTGTTGTGCCTCACCCCTCCCCCAGGCCCCCTCCCCTCTCCTGACCGCAGGCCAGAAGAGGGGAGCTGCCGGAGGTGGGGTGAGGTGGATCGGCGCGTCGCCGCCCTGGCGTTCTGCCTGCTGGCCTTCGGGGGGCTGAACGGCGTGGTCTGGGCCTACCGCCACAGTTTCTACCCGTCCGCCGCCCCCACGTACCCGGGGATCTCGGAGTCATCCCCCTTCCTCTGTGGCCAGGCCCCGCCGGACCCTCAGGTCTACGACGGCCGGGACGTGTTCCGGCGCATCCTGGCGCGGGTGGAGGCGAACCCCCGCAAAGGGCCGCCGGAGTACGGAATGCTGGCGCTGGGAACAGGCGAGCGCCGCTGGGCGGAACGGTTCCGGGAGTCGCTTCTGAAGGAGGTGGCCGAAAGGCGCTACACCGGCCCGGCGCACAGCGTCAAGTCGGTCCAGTTTGAGGCGGCGCTCAGGGCCTACTACTACCCCCGCGTGCGGGATCGCTTCCCCGGTCTGTTCTCAAAGGAAGAGGACGGGGCGGTCCGGGCCTGGTTTGCGGCGATCAACCGCCGGGCGCTGACGGTGGAGTGGGTGGACCTGATGTACGCGCTGGCCTTCTCCAAATGGCCGGAGGGGCCCTACGAGAACCAGGAGAACGGCGCGGGCCTGCTGGCCCTGCTGGAGGCAGAAGGGCTGGCGGACCCGGCCCTCTCGGCGGCGAACCGGGCCTATCTGGCCCGCAACCGGCGGGGCTGGACCGCCCGCTTCCGGGTGACCGACGACGCGCTGGTCTATCAGCCGGAATGGATAGACAATGCCTATTTCCAGTCCCTGTACACCGGTGAACCCCTGGGCACGAACACTCGGCTCTCGTTTGAGTGGCTGCTCCTTCAGGCCTTGCCCGATGGGGCACCTTTGCGATATAATCATCCTGGACGGGCGACTCTGGCCGGGATCGCGTATCTGGGTGCGAAACTCTTCGGCGACCCCCGGTACGTCTGGCTGGCTGGGCGGGCGGTGGAGGCTTTGGAGCGGAGGGGTGAGTATCTCTTTGCCCAGCCAGGGGTAGAGGAGGCGGTCCTGCTGGAGGGCCGCTCTCCCACTGAGGGTTCGTGTCTGCTCTACGGCGATTCGGGCCTGCCCAACCGGAAGGGCCCGCTGGCGCCGGATAAAATCGTCTTTCGGGACGGCTGGGGCCCGGAGGCGATGTATCTCCTGGTCAATCTGCGCTTCACCGGCTGGCACCGCTACAAAGCGACGGGCACGGTGACGCTGGTCTACCGGGGCCAGGCCCTAGCGGCCGACGTGCTGGACGGCCAGCCATTCTCCTGGCTGCCGGTGGGGCGGAGCCTCTTCCGGGATAAGCGTATCCCGCGGGAAAACCTGAACGGCCTGGTTGTGGAGAAGACGGGGATGGCCGCCGTTCTCTATACCCTGACCGGCATGGGGAGCCCATGGGCGCAGGACCCGCCATATTATGCTGAAGTGGTGGCCTTTGAGACGGGCGAGGAGATGGACTGGGCCCACATTCGGCTGACCGGCTGGCGAGGCTGGCAACATGACCGGTGGATTTACTTCTACCACAACGGCGGGCCGGTTGTGGTGGTGGATGAGGCCCGGGGGCCTGCGGGGGCTGAAGGAGTGGTGGCCTGGCATCTGGTCGGTGGAGCAGAGGCGGGGGCGCATCGCTTTCGTCTGG
>Ga0072500_128004_pt1 | contig 14611 bp, 23 predicted proteins | sample GBScelen77Swater_FD_63803 | JGI IMG/M metagenome (GOLD analysis project Ga0072500, IMG submission 63803) | Hot spring microbial communities from Great Boiling Spring, Nevada - cellulolytic enrichment S 77C v2 (version 2) | ecosystem: Environmental > Aquatic > Thermal springs > Hot (42-90C) ...
GGAGATATACCGCAGGCGGCGTTGCAGTGTATTTGCGAACAGCAATCCAATCCCAGCGAGAAATTCCGTTGTTGTAGGTGCTTAATTGAATATAACAACTTCCAGATGTGTAGCGGTCTTGATTAGTGTTTGAGTTAACCTGAATGTTCCATTCATAGTAACGAGATGCATTCGTAAGCCACTCAATCGCAAACCTTGTGAAAATGCTCCCTCGTGGCGCATAGCGGGCAAATCTCTGATAGTTGGAATAAGACCCTCCGCTTGCTTTTCTGTAAGTGTAATAAGTGCCACTCCTGTCATACCCGTGTTCTACTAAGTCACTATGACTGCCTCCGGTCGTTTGTGTAATTGAATTCCAAACATGGTCGCCACTAACATACACAAACTTACCTTCAACGATGAAAGGAAGCGGAAATGCAACATTGGACACGATGCCTGCCCGTGTGCCTGAACCAGTGGAAATCTCCACATAACCATCGTTAACGACAACGCTCCAAGTTCCGCTCCCAAACCATTTTGCTGCCGTCCATTTCGTTTCGTCCAAAGTTGTTCCTGAAAAATCGTCAAAGAAGTCAAAAACTGCGCTGGCATCTGAGACATCTGTTGCAGATGGGTTGCCATAAAAGAGATACAAAGTCACTGTGCCGTTGGCGGGAATTGAAGGCACTTTAACATAGACCTTTGTGTTCCACATGTTTTTTGTGTCTGGGTCAATCCAGATCGGAAGCAAGTTTCCATCTTCGTCGGTCACGCGAATGTCACCGCAATCTTCACGCATCTTGCCTTGCTGGATGAGGTAAGCAGTATTGACTCGGATGATGATTTGAAAATCCATGAGCGTAGTTGATGAAAAAGAATTGTCAACGAATACAGTTCTTCGGTAACTCCAGCCTTCAAGCCAAGATGAACCCGAAGTTTCTTCGCCGACTTCGGAGTAGCTTGGGTCATCCAGAGACGGGATTAAAAGAGTGCCATTGATGGTCAGACCTGCAAGACCGTTAGGAAAGACAGATAGGTCAGTATCGAGGATGACGGTATGCCCGGATGCGATAGTTACAGTATCGCCTTCCTTCGGAACACCGTTCGGCGACCAAGTATTCGGGTCACTCCAATAACCTGACTGAACCGATGTGTATGATGGCATGTTCAATCACGCTACGGAATGAGTAATTGCTCCTGTGACGGTTGTTGCTCCTGAAATTGTTCTTCTGTGATTTGAGCAGCTTCTGGCTCAGTGATAATTATCGGCTGTTCTGGAATTATCGGAACTTCGTGCACGATGTAAGTCTCTGCTGGCATAGTCGCAGATTGCGTGACACAAATGACATAGGTCGGATCATCGACAGGCGTCAACTTCGCCCAAGTCCCTTGTGGACCGTAAATCAGTTCAAGGATCAAAACGCTTTGAACAGTGCCATCACTCCAAGTTATCGTAGCAGTGTTTTGTTCAGTGTCCCACTCTATCTCAACAACCTTCGCTTTGGGAACTTCTATTTTCGGCGCTGAAGCCTCCAAAACTCATCACCGTCCCTCTTGGTCTATACCCATCTCACGCCTTGAAACGACCCGTGCTTTCGCTGCCGATCGGGCAGGTTTCTCTATCGTGGCAGTTTCGGAAACGACGAACCGTTCTCTACCACGCCTTTCGACTCTGCGAACCTCAAGCTTCGCAGCTGCCTTAGCTCGACCAAACGAAACTTCGGCGACGCTGACATCGCTGGGTTCAGGATCGTAATACTTGACGCCTCGGTCAGTCCAAACTAACCGAGCCATAGGCTATCACCGCCACCCATGTTTACGATTGCCTGTTCAGCGTGAGGTCGTAGACTACTGAAACAGTGTCTTCAGAACCAACTTGTTTTGGCGTCGAAAGCTTCACACGCGCAAACAAGTTGTTGCCCGCACTGTCGGAACATAGACCAATCGATCCTATCGTTCCGACGATAGCACCCTGCGACCAAGATGCTTGCCATCGTGCTTGGCGCGCGTTCGGACGAGAGACAGTAGCAGATTGTGCCCACTTGTTTGTTCCGGGCATAGTGGTTTCACCCGGGCTTGGATCAGTAGTGCTGTCGGAAATAACAATGTAGGAAATGGAAACTGGGTTGACATTGATGAGGTTGCGGATCATGATGTCTAAACCAAGGTCCGTGATGAGGTTCTTGATCTGCAGGATTTCCCGTTCTTTCTGACCATCCCTTTCCCGCTCGATAATCAGCCAGAACACGCCGCCACCTTCGAGCTGAAGTTCAGTCGTCACAGGGATAACTGTTTCTTTTGTAGCCTGCCCGCCTGCTTCGGGCTGCCCTTGTGCGTTGACAGTTTGAACAAACTTAGTTTCAGACATTTTGAACCTCACCTTTGTTCTACGCTCAGATGACATTCCGATTGGCTTCAAGTGGTCTCCTTTGTTAGGTTACAGAACGTCAATCGGTCACACGACCGACAACCACCGCAGTGAATGGTGGGTTGGGAACGTTTCTGACAGTTCCATCGGGCATAGTGAGCATCAGGTCAAAGGAAACCATAGAACCCTCCCGCAGTTTCTCTGTCTCGGTGTGCGGGAAGCGGATTCTGATCCTTCCGTTCTCTAGGTCATCGGGTTCGATGATTGCTTCAAAAAGGAACTGTCGACCGGGCTCTGTCTTCACTTCACATTTCAGGGCGATGTTCGTCAAGTTAAGCGGAATCCCTGCTGCAGTCATTGTTACGAGAAATTCCTCATCGTTGCCTCTAACGATGCGAATTTCTCGTTTTTGGCTCATAACTCATCACCGTCCTGGTCAACGACCGGGACTAACGCCCTGCTGATTTCAGGCTGGTCGATCGAAAATGACGAAACGGCAGAGACCATAGCGACCGTAACGGCATCTCGCTCATTCAGAGCTTTGATGAACGTCGTCAACGCAGTAGCCAACTTAACTTCGACATCAGCGAGTTTCGTGAATGCATCGACCAGCTGGTGTACATCCCTTGAAGTCTTGACTTGGACCTTACCACTTGAAATTGCATCGTCAAGCATCTCTTTCAATCTCTGACGAAGTTCCTGAAACTGAGAGAGCGTGTCGATAAATTCCGACACCCTGCTGTTCAGTTCCCGTTGAATTTCTTTCACCAACGTTCCCGACAAAGCTATCTGAGTTCGCATCTTCGACCCTCCGTTCAACTGGTATCGGGTCAGGAAACAGTTCACGAACGAATTCAAAGAACTTCCTGCGTTTGATAGGGTCAGACGCCAACCACCACCAAACTCTGGTCGGAACTTTGCCGCAAAGCCAAATCATATCCTCGGGAAAGTATAACTCATCCAGCGCAAGACCGGTAGTGAAGAGGTATTCGATTGGGTTGGAAGACCGAGTTGTCAACCTTGAGGTCGCAAATTTGCCGAGCTTGTTGATTCGAGCGACCAACATCGATGTCAGGAACGTTGCGGCAATTTTGTCTTTCACTTGAAGTTCCTTCGCGTATTCGGTCAGTCGTTTCATTAGGATTGATGAAACTTCTCCGATAGTTTTCAGGATCGTGTTTCGCAGTTCCTCAGGCAACAACATCCAGTAGAACCTCGACCGTCCCATCATCGAGACTGAAGTTTTGGTCGGTATGTCTCCTCCTTGCAAATGCTTTCTCTGCGCCATACAGGACGACCTCCTTTAAGCCAGAAGCAGTCGCGTTCTTCTTGAGGAAACTTGCCAACGAAAGGACAGTTCGGTGGGCAAAGTCATTCCAGCAACGGTTATTGTCGCTCAGGAATCGTTCGGCACGATCGACCATGTCTGCAAAGTCGTCGTAAGTTTTCGCAAGTTCTGTCGGCTTGATGAACTGCGCGAGCTTGTAGTAAGGCTCTAGGACGGCAAGGACATCAAGGCAAAAACTTACGGGAGGAATGTCTGGGAAATTGCGGTCACAAACTTCCACCGCAATCTTTTCAATTCGCTGGTCAAAGTCCCAAGAAAATTGGGACAGATAGAAATAACCTGCAAGTTTGCCAAGCGCCTGCAGACAGACTGAATCAACAAGCTCGTCAGACTTAGGAAGGACAACATAGCGAACTTTGTCGGAAAGACTAAAAGCTCGTTCAACTGGAATGGCATACATTGTTGCTGTACCATGATAGGTTGGAACTTTGATAGTTTTGGCAAACACTCTAAGGATTTTTGGGATGCATGTTTTCGCACCTGACAAGAAGGCATAGAGATTAGTGATGCCGTCGCTTTCACAGTAAGCGAACAGTTTTGCTTCGTTTGTCAGAAACGGCGAATTCTCTGGAAATAAATACACAAGCTGCATCGGATTGACGAGTTTCCCGCGATGCTTATATCGCATAGCGGCATCTACCTACCTTCGTGAATAAATTATCGCATCGAGGAATTCAAGTGTCAAGTCCCGTTGTCGTAATCGTCTGAGTGAGATGGCGCATCTGGGTTTCGTGGGAAACTCAGTTGCCTCGGTAACCGAAGTAACCAGTTCTTTTGGTAGCGCTTATCAATCCAAATTATTGTTATCTATTTGGCAAGGAATTTGAAGCAATTTAGGATGGTTGCAGCATGGAACGGATGGAACGGATGGAACGCATTTTCCCGAAAACTTTCCTAATAGTGGCGATGCGTCAGAAGTTTTGGAAATTCGTGTTCTATCCGTTCCATCTGTTCTGGTCTCAACAGACCACGAAAGTTACGAAATACCGCACATTAATTGACACTTGCCAATAGAGACCGAAATAGTTGCAACTAACCAGCCTGCGGCAACCGCCGCATTGAATCTCAATGGTTTTCAAAATCCGCCTTGCACTCAAAATTTGGCGTGTCAATTTCGAAATTTCCTGCCGTTTCGTAGTTTGACAAGTATTTTTTTGAATTTCTTCCTAACGCTGGAATGGATGTCAGCCTAACCTGCCCTGTCCAACCTTAGTTGGATAGGGCTTGTTTTGGTGTTACATACATTCACTAAGGTAACGTGTTTAGTTCAATTATTCAAGAAGATCCGTCAATAAAAGAATTCTAAGAAAACGGAATGGATGTCTAACTAACTAAGCGGACTCCAACCAATTCGACACTGCTTTTCAAGCCAAACTGCAATTCAAACCGCAGTTCAAAAGCAAAAAAGTTTCCTCAACAGCCAATCAGGAAATTCAATTGGCAGTTGACATGGAGAGCTAAGAAAAGTCGACTTTTGCAGCAAACGAGGTTGTCCGTTAGTTGCAGAAGGCTTATTGAGGGTCACTGTGGCGAAAGTTCGATCGTTTACAGGAGCGGCTCACGCCTTGAATCAGAAACTACAACCTTATCAGCCCAATGGACAATTGTTTCGTAAAATTTCCCGAACAATTCTGCCAAGTTCGGGAAGCTGATCGCAGTGTTGTAGACTGCAACTGCAGCAGCTCTGTCACCATAGAGAACGAATCTCAAACCTCTGAACCCGAAATGCTCAAAAGTCCACCTAACGAACGACTCAGCAGTCGACCAGCCAACTTCAAGTTTCACCATCAAACGCTCAAACGCTTCCTTAGGAACTGGCACGTAGAAAACACGATCCTGCAACGCAGTCACTGCAACCTTGATGCTCTCGATCCCTCGAGCAGCAAGTTTGCTGAACTTGTCAGCGTTCTTTTTGACAAGCCTCGCATAAGAAGCTTGCAACGCTCTCGTCAACAGGTTCCTTGGCTTCGGTGACCAATAGGGCGCATATTCACGAACTTCACGCTCAGTCAATTTCGCTCGCTTGAAGATCCTGCAGAACAACTTCCGCCTCGCTTCATAGTAAATCGCAAACAACGGGTTGACCTTATTTTCAACAAGGTCCCACCATTCGCCAAACGGAAAGCTCGGACCATCACAGAGCAGCCGCACGTAAGTTCGCCTGAACTCTTCACTTCGGTCCAAGAACGCCCTGCTAATCAAGGATTCAAGGGACGTAAGCGTCTGGTCAAGCCTGTATTCACTGAAAGCATCGCAGACCGAATCGATAAGCTCCTTTATCTCGGACGAAACTTTCTCGAACTTGTCATCACTCACTTCAACTACAGGCTTCGACCTCAACAGAGCCTGAAAGCCTTTGATGACAGCAGTCTTGAACGACCACCTGCAAGATTTTCCACAGTCTGCTGCCGAATACAATAGTTCCAGCGGAACGAAAACAAGCTTGTCAATCGCTTCCCAGCGAAACCGAGACTCTGTAAGTTTCGCAAGGACGGCGCGCTTGGCTTCTTCCGACAAATGAGAGATGTCCACCGAGTAAATGAAGTCGATCTGCGAAGGTTCAATGCCAGCGAACTCTCGCAGGAACTGAAAGAACCCGTAGCAAGGAACGACAAACCACTTGCGCTTGTTTTCAGAAGTGACAACAGGAATTACGGGAACGGCATAGTATCGTGTCAGAAGCAACATCAACCCTGCCGCCTTCTTGCAGTTAAGCGAGCGGGCTAACTTGCCAAGAGGAATTAGCGGCAAAACTTTCCACTTCTGCGGGAGACTCCAATCTTCCAACGCCGACACGAAAGATGAAGTCACAACACCGTGAGTCTTGCCTTCAACCCATTTCTCTCCATCGTAAAAATGCGTCAACGAACGAGGATGAACGAAACAAACCTGCAACGGAAAACGAACCTGCCCTTCCAAACCCATAACCTCCTTGTCCACAAGGTTATACACTCCCGTTTATAACTATAACACACCGCGCGAAAAATTTCAACCGTTTGTTTTTCGTCATCAGAGTTTCTCCAGAATTTCCTGCAGCGGCGGTCTGATGATATTTCTGATAATCCGAGCAGCCAACGAGAACGGAACTTCTTGATACAGTTCATCGTTTTCGCCAGAACCGTCGTCACCAGAACTGTCGTCAGCGGTCGAAACCCTAACGGAGAAGATGTCCTCTTCGCCTTCGGCTCCTACACGCTGGACAACTATCTCCCTTCTAACTCCATCGCCCTCAAAATATTCCAACCGCGCAGTGTCTTTAGCCCGATCAAGAACCAAAGTGTAAGAGCCATGTCTTCCAAGAAAGTCATGCAGCAAACCAACGAAATCGACAAACCAGTGCTTGAAAACCCGCACTGGTTGCTTGATCTGAACAGGTTTCCTCTCGACAAGCCAGTTGTAAACAGTCCCAACAGGTAAGTTCAGCGCCTTCGCTATCCTGTTGAACGACCAACCACGCTCGTAAAGTTCCTTCGCGAGAGCCTTAAGCCTGTATTTCGATACTTGCTTTCGTCGCTGCATGTTCAACGCAAGGGCACGCTCAATGCGGTCATCCTCATCAGTCACCGCAACAACAACATAAGGCACTTCAATCCCAAGGCTCGTAGCAATCCGATAACGAGTGTGACCGTCGATGATGTAGCCTTCCTGATCAATGACAATGGGCACCAAAACTCCACGCTGCGCAATGTCTTCAGCCAACTGCTCATACTCTTCGCCCTCGAGCGGCGGCAGCAACTTCTCAATCTTCGGGTCAATCTTGATCTCCATGCTACATCGCACCTCCGTGCCACGAATTTATTCGCTTCCTGAATTCCTTCGCAATTTCATGGATTACGACTAAGTTATGCAACGCTCGACAATCAAAGTCTTCAAGCTGCTCGACGCTACGGCAAAACGGACAATCATGACCAGCAATTTCTTTCACTGCACGCAGCAATTCGTTGTCACGAAGAACTAAATTGTTCGTGATCACTTTCAGCGTCCCAAACCTTCGCAGAACCCTCAACCCAAAGACAACTTCATGAAACGCCGCAATCTTGCGCCAACTTGAACTGTCAAAACTCTCAATCTTCGGCGAAGCAAGGAAAATCTTCCGCAAACTCGTCGGACTACCTATCCCAAAGACATGAACCTTCATCCCAAGCGATAACGCTTCTTCCGTCAGCGCCCTAAGAACAACCATCGTCCGACCATTAACGAGGTTCACACTCTCGTTCCTTCCAGACGTCTCGAAACTCCCAAACGCTACATATCTGACACCAAGCGAATGCCACCAACGAACACCCTTGATAACCTGCACAACCGACCGTCCATGAACCACTCCAATAGGCTCACCATGCTTCGGCAACAACTTCAAAAATCTCTCACCTGCAACCAGCGTGTCCCTAACCTTCCGCGCAACTTCTTCGTCAGAATCTTTCGTCTTCGGAACATGATCGGGCAAAACAAAGTAATCCGCCCAATCATGTTCGCGCCAAGTGTTCGCTAATTTCACGCATAACTTCTCGAAGCTCTCAATCGTGCCAGTCTGAACCTGATAGCCACCGGAATCAAACATCACGACCTTGATATCGCCGTTTCTGCGTAATTCCGAAACGGCATCGATCAAGTGACGCGGCGAAACAACTGGCGTCACTATCACGCACTCAAACGGATTGAAACCCAAATTCACGCTGTTCACCATCTGAACCAACTTTCTGAGTTCATAACCGTCTACCTTAGCTGCAACAAACAACTTCCACATCGAACTGAACACTTCAAACATGCCCTAACCTTCCGTTCGCCTGCGCTCTTCCATCTCAGCAACGAATTCTCGCCATCTATCATCACCTACACGAACATATAACCTGCCACCAACCTTAACCGTCGTCAACTTCCTTCGCGCAACCACATTAGCCCACTGGTAACTCCGCCCGAACATCTTCGCCAACACCGATGTTCGGACATAACCACGACGCTCAAGTAATAACTTCGCAAACTTCGTCCGTAACCTTCGCTTGTCACTGGTAATCTTCGGAAACTCTCGCGCAATAGTCTCTGCCGCATAACGAACATCTTCGTCAAGTAATAACGCTCGCGCTTGAAATACATCAACATAATAATTGTGCAAAAGTTTCAGATATCCCAATTTGTGCAAAACTCGCAGAACTCTCCAGTCGACGCCAAGTAATTCTGCGACTTTCTTGACTGTCAACAGCATAGCAGAATTCACCTATGAATTCGTGAATGTAAGTATAACGCAGCATGAATCGCAGGTCAAGGTTGCAGGATATGGCGTTAGTAAACAGTTCGCTGTGCGACGACCAAAAGAAAAGTCTGGTAAGCGTCTCGGGCGGGCGTGCTTTCGGCATCGTTGTGGCTATCATACATAGTGGCTATCGGCAATAGATGCCGATAGCCAAAATCTAAGCACAAAGGAGGGTGACGCAAAATGTTGCAAAATGAGGTCCTGCGTCAAGTCTTAGAAGCCAAAGGGCTTGACTTTGAGGAGATTATGCGGGAAGTCATGACGGAACAAAAAATCCTTAACCTTATGCGGGTTATTGGCAAGGGCGTAGCCGAATTAATCGGAGAAGTCGGCTACGCCACCATTGAAGTCAATGTCGGTGACGGCAAGGTGACGGTGTCAATTTCGGGTAGTCTTAGGTCAAGGCAAATTGAGTTTGACTTGACGACTAACAATGAGGCTGGTCAAAGTCAAGGCAAGTCAAGGGACGGCAAGGGTCCGAAAATAGTCGGACTCCTTGAGGAGGCGGCAAGTCGTTTCGGCATCAAACTCAAGGAGTGGCAAAAACGGTCGGTTGCGTTTCATTTTCCCAACATAGCAAAGAGCCTCATCAAGGAAACGAAAAACGCTATCCTTGATGACGCTTCCTTTAAGGAAGCGGTTAGGCTCTATGCCGAATGGCATCCCGAAAGGCAAAATGAATTGCCTCAAATTTGACAGGTAACCGCAAGGGTAGCCGATAGCCCAAAACGGCTATCGGCTACCCAATTCAATCGTAATCGCACCATTGTGGGATTAGGCAAACAAACAAACAAACAAAGGAGGGTGGACAAAATGACGCAAAAAGAAGTAGCAAAAGCGTTAGTGACTTTGATGAGAAAACGCACAGGGTTGCTTAGAGGAACACTTGAGTTGACAGAAACTGGAGTATACTTCAATGCTGCTCCGGACTACAAAGGCAGTTGGTTTGAGGACTTCTGGAAAATCCCAGAATTTCGCAGAATTCTCCGACTCGCTTATGACTCTGGATTTAGGATTATCAAGATTGAGTGGCGCTATCCAAAACTCCTGGTTGAAGTAGACGGTAAGACATTTAAGTATCACTGGGATTGATAACCACTAACAATGCCGCAGGATAGCCGCAAAAAAGGCTATCCTGCGGTTTTTCTTTAAGTAATCGCACCATTGTGGGATTATCGCACCTTGACAAAAATTGCCATCGGCATCATCGGCATGCCGTCGGCTTCATCGGCATGCCATCGGCATCATCGGCATGCCGTCGGCTTCATCGGCATGCCGTCGGCTTCATCGGCATGCCATCGGCATCATCGGCATGCCGACAGTCGTCGGCGAGTGTAAACGAGTTGCAGTGAAAAATTTCTGTCAGGAGGTGAATGCAGTGAAGTCAGACTGGTGGACAATCTACAGGCAAGCAGAAGTAGAAGTTTGGCAACACAAGTGGTTCACCAATTGGTTCAAAGTGTTCAGAGCCGGAATGGAAGTCGCAGTGGTGAAATACCGCTGCGACTTTCCTGATGACCAGACTGTAATTGAACACATTACTATCCAATTTCCTGCCGAAACAGGAAAGCAGCCAGTCCAACTGCGCAGGAAAAATCCTGAAGTGATTATCGCTGAACCCACTGAACTCCTGCGCATCGTCCAGCAGTATTTGTGAGACCATTCTCGGCGCAGGACAGTTGGCGTAGGCTGTCCTGCGCCACTGCAATCGCACCATTGTGGGATTGAGCCATTGTGCAGAAAATTCTGCATAATGGCTTGACACTCAAATTTGGAGGTGAGCGACGGTGCGTATACGACAAGACATTCTGGTGGCAGTGTTGCGCCAGAAAGGGCTCAGTGACGCCGAAATTAGTGAAATTCTTGACAAGGTGAGTGTGACGCAGTCTAAAGCGTCACACTCACGCAGAGCGAGGTTGGTGCGCGCAGAAAAGTTGGATGAGGCAACAATGGAGAGGTTCAGACAGCAGTTGTTACTGCGAGAGTGGGAAAGGCATTTAAGGAAACAGGACAGATTGATTCAGGCAACAGGAGTCATGATCAGTGCCACGAGGTCAGTTGCAGTATTTCGGCATGATGACACCATTTTGCTGGCGGAATTGCGGCATTCAGTTGGGAAAAGGACTCCTTACACTCGCAGGCTTCTTGCTCAAAGGTTGCCGCAGATAAAAACTGAGAAGTGCGAGTTGGTGAGATTGGTTGTCAGCACACCACAAAGGACGAGTGTGCTGACGGTGTATGGACAGCAGAGAGGCGTGCCACTGCCGGAGAAGGAAAGGCAGTGGCTTTTGCGGAGTTTGAGTGGGACTGTGGTGGTGCGTTGTGGAGAGAAATGGAGGGTGGAGTTGCCTAAGCATGACTGGCGGCAAATTGTTCTGTCGTGGCGTCAGAAATACAGGCTGATTGAAGACAGATGGGACAAAATCGAAATTAGTGCGGATGAACAACACTGGTTTAAGGTATCGCAGTTATTGCATTGATGAGTTGCAGTTTGGCACGGCAGGCTGTGTTGGTCTGCCGTGCCGTTTAGTTTTGTAGCAATCGCACCAGTGTGGGATTGCAGGCAGGCGGGTTTAGTGCTCGCCTGCCTGCGAATTTTTGTAGGAGGTGAGTTGTATGGAGCGGTCTGAATTTCACTATCATGTCGACATTTTAACACCAGATTCTCACCCGGTCGCAAGTTCAGCTGCACTGCCGAAGAGTGCAGCTGAACGGTTGTTCAGACAGAAAGTCGAAGAGTATCGGCAACAGACTGGGAAGTTTATTGTGCGCCCAGCGACTGAGCGTGACTGGGAGAGAGGCTTTGTTGGTGCAGTGCGATTGGCGGAGAATCACAAGTTAGTCATTGCATTGACTCGCTGTGACTGCTCGTAAGGAGGTGAATGGGTATGCGGAAATTCAGGAAAGTGGTAGTAGTTTTGAAGGATGAAAGGACTGGCAAGGAGTTACGGCTGGAAGCTCAGCCATTCACTATTGATGGATTCTGCGAGCCGCGCAGTGGCGTTTTCCTTGATGCGACTGTGAGTTATTCAGGGATGAAGGTCAGACAGTCAGCGACGATTATGAAGCCATACTGGCTGCAGGATGTAGAGGACGCTGAAAGCACGGCAAAGATAGTGGTGGCAGAGTTCCTTGAGCGTCTCGCATCACTAACAAAATCGATGAGAATGCCACTGGGACTGGATAGAGATGCTGAATGGCGCATTTATGTACAGTCTCAGGCAAATCACCTATATCACGCTTCGCAGAATGGCAATTTTCCCTTAGATATTCTGGAGTATGCAACGGAATTCGGGCAATACTGTGGACTGTTAAGGTTTGTTTATCTCTATTGCTTTGCAGGGCATGAAGCCTGCTATGCAGACAGGTTGCAGGCGATTGCTACAGCCATCTTGGACGGTAAGAAGAGTCGGTCACTTGTTATTAGTCTTTGATGCCTTCTGGAATTGGTAATAGAGCCAGAACACTTCGCCGCCGACTGCGATTTTGTTGGCTCGTCGTGCTTTCGGTGCAGTCGGCGGCGGAGTGGGTTCAGACCTCACCCAGATGTCCACTTTTTGACCAACAATCGGCATGTCGAATTGGATGTCTGGGCGAGGGTCTGCGGCGTATTCTCGCAATTTTTTCAGCGCCTGTCGCTTTGCCCACATTGTCGCTAGTTCAAGGACGAGTGAGAGTGGTAGCATGTCCTATCACCTCTCAGCATATTTATTCAGGCGTATACAAATTTAGCACGGGAGGTGACAATTGTGCAGGAAGTAAGGATCACGCTGACTGAAGTTGAAGCAGCCTACCTGCGTGAATTCGCAGAGCAGGTAGGCATTTCAATTGAAGAAGCAGCGTTGCGTGCAGTTCGTTATGTCATCAAAGAATTAGTGCCGCTCCAGAACATCTTGGAGCGTTATTGTCAGGTGAGTGAAATTTCGCAGGGAGGTGAGCAGCGATGGAGAAACTGAAAGCATGGCTACTGAAGGCGAGGGAAGTCAGTGGAATTTTGGTAGGTGGCACAGCGACATTGGTGGTAGTCCTGACTGTCATCGGAGTTGTTCTCGTGGGCAAACTCATCATCTGGTTCGTCAAATTTCTGTGCCTACCATTTATCGTTGTCGCTTCTCTCGTCTACCCTGACGAACGAAACTGGCCACTGCACGAACGCATTTGGGAGGACATTCGTGCTTGGTGGCACACAGTTGAGCCTGCGTCGTTCTGAAATTACGAATTGACGCCGCACCGCACAGTTGCTGAACCTGTGCGGTGCGGTTTGAATTCTTTGTGGAAAGGAGGAGGTAGGCATGACGCTTCAGGAGATTTTCTTCTGGAAGACAGAGTTGAAGCGAGTGTCCCAAGAGTTTCGGAAAGTATGGAAATGCTGTCCTAAGTGTAATGCCGAGTGGGTAGACATCGGCTGGGATGCAGAAAGCGACCACGAACATTTGCTCGTGGAGTGCCGCAATTCCCACTTGTTCCATGCTGATGACCTCTTTTGGCTTTACAGTCTTGACGACGATGAAGTGTTTGCACCAAAGGAGGAGGTGGTTGCAGATGCTTGCGAGGCAAAATGACTGCAGGCAGGAGATTGTTTTGTTTTACGACCGAGTTATTGACATCATGCCACCTGAAATGCGCAATCAATTCGTTCTACGCCAGTTGCTACAAATTCCGCTGCAATTTTGCACTCCAAGCGGAGACCGCATTGAGTTATTCGTTTTGCCTGCCTCGCAGGACCTTGCAATTTCCGTGAAACCAGCCAGACCTGTGCCTTGTCAACAGGCACAGGAGTGCGCACGGGCAATTCTGCAAAAAGCTGTTGCAGATGGAGTGTTCAACGATTTCATCGTTGCGCTGAAAGTTCTGTCCTATCTTGAGCCATTTATTCGCCGCACTGCTGACCACTCAGCAGTGCGCGAGATGACACACCTTAAACTTCGCCTTATTGCAGGTGAATTGAATGGAGGTGATTGACTATGGAAGTGAAGCATGGCAAAGTGACATTCCGATGGTCTGAAGTGCAGAATTTGTTGCCCGAACGAATTGCGCATTATGGGTGTGTAGTAGGCAAGATAATTGACGGCAGTTCACTGGAGTTCAGGGTCGGAGATGACGTGATTAGATTTGTGCAAGACAATGAAGAAAGCGTCTCCGTAGTGGTAATTCCTCACAAATTCCACTCTTTCGAATCGTTGTCGTCTCTTGTCGCCGAGTGCGAGTCCATTCTGCGAACTGCCACCAACGAGGGAGTCTTTCGTGACCTTGAAATTGCCGTTATAGTAGCGTTGCAATTACAGTCCTACTTTCTGCGCCTGATCAGGGAGGAACTAAACCGTGCAGGTCTCAAGAAGTAAAGTTAGTCATTCGAAAGGCTAAACGACCGATTTGTTTTCATTCGTCAGCGAGCCGTGCGCCAGCGACTTGTTTCGCACTGGCGCACGGCTTGTGTTTTACAGGAGGTGAGCGATATGAAGTGCCCAAAATGCAAGCAGGAGGTTGATGTCGTGATTGTAGAGGAGAAGGCAGTCCACAAGATTGAAGTCCATGGAACTGTCCGGAAAAGTAGATTGGAACATTGACGGAGTACCACTTGGTCTGATTATTTTCCACAAAGACGCAGAGGACGATGAGCCGTGCATATTCACTCCTGCAGATGGCGAGGATAAGTTAATTACTCTCG
>Ga0072500_147447_pt1 | contig 14578 bp, 12 predicted proteins | sample GBScelen77Swater_FD_63803 | JGI IMG/M metagenome (GOLD analysis project Ga0072500, IMG submission 63803) | Hot spring microbial communities from Great Boiling Spring, Nevada - cellulolytic enrichment S 77C v2 (version 2) | ecosystem: Environmental > Aquatic > Thermal springs > Hot (42-90C) ...
GGAGCTCCGGCCCCCCCGGCTGGAGCTCAATGCCTGGATGATCTGCGAGGTAGGCAAAAACTACGCCGAAGCCGACGCCGATACCTGCGAGGCAATCGACTTCCTGGAGTACTACGCGCGCGAAGCCATCCGCTACGCCCAGCCACAGCCCGTCACCCCAGTGCCGGGCGAACGCAACGAGTACTTCTACATCCCGCTCGGTGCAGGCGTCATCATCCCTCCGTGGAACTTTCCCTTAGCCATTCTCACGGGGATGACCTCTGCCGCCATCGCCGCCGGCAATACCGTTGTGGTCAAGCCCTCCTCGGAATCGCCGATGATGGGCTGGCTCTTGGCGGATATCTTCCGCAGTGTCGGACTTCCCGAAGGCGTGCTCAACTTCGTTGTCGGCAGCGGTGCTGAAGTCGGCGACTACTTGGTTGCCCACCCGCGCACGCGCTTTATTGCCTTTACTGGCTCCATGGAGGTGGGCTTGCACATCCACGAACTGGCAGCAAAGCCGCAGCCAGGACAGCTCTGGATCAAGCGCACCATCCTGGAGATGGGCGGCAAGGACGCCATCATCGTGGACTCGGAAGCCGACCTGGACGCCGCCGTCCAGGGCGTGATCATCTCCGCCTACGGCTACCAAGGGCAGAAGTGCTCCGCCTGCTCCAGGGCTATCGTGGACAAAGCCGTCTACACTGAGTTCGTCCGCAAGCTCAAACACGCTGTCAAAGCCCTCAGCATCGGAGACCCGGCGGAGAACTACCAGGTCGGACCCGTCATCTCCGAACGCGCCCGCGAAAGCATCCTCTACTACATCCGGGTCGGACGCACAGAAGGGCGTCTCCTGGTAGGCGGCAATGCTATTGCTGACCTGGACGGCTACTATATCGAGCCGACCGTGTTTGTCAACGTCAAACCGCGGGCGCGCATTGCCCAGGAGGAGATCTTCGGTCCGGTCCTTGCCGTCATCAAAGCCGAAGGCTTCACCGATGCCCTGCGCATTGCCAACGGCACAATCTACGGGCTGACCGGCTCGGTGTACTCGCGCAATCCGGAAAAGCTGCGCCGCGCCCGCGAGGAGTTCCACGTGGGCAACCTCTACTTCAACCGCAAATGCACAGGAGCCCTGGTCGGCGGGCACCCCTTCGGCGGCTTCAACATGAGCGGGACGGATTCCAAAGCCGGCGGACCCGACTACTTGTTGCTCTTCCTGCAAGGCAAGAGCGTGAGCGAAAAGCTCTCCTAAACTTTGGGCGCAAAGCGCCGATTCCATAGGGCAGGTGAACTGCATTGCGCAGCTAAACGTGGGGCGCAAAATTGGGTCGGTTGCAGTGGTCATTCTCGGGGCACTATTCTTCCTCCTGCCTCCGATCCATTGGTTTGCATGGGTTGCCCCCTTGCAGAGTGAGCTGCGCGAGTGCAGCAACGACGCTGTGCTGCTGGCAGCGCATCTATACGACCCAGCGTTCACCACAGCCGGACGCGTTGACACGCTGCAACAGCTTTTGCGGATGTCGTTGACGGATCCCGACCGGGAATACCCATATCGAGGCTCTCCAAGCTTTCTGGACTCGCTTGGGCTTTATACCCCATCGGAGTTCCATCCCCGGCTCCGCGTAGAGGTTTTCGCGCTCGGGCTGCACCTGACGGAGCTTCTGGCTCAAGTCGAGGCAGCACAGCTTCGGCAGCACTTGCTTGCACTCTGCTGGCTTGTGCTTGCCATTGCAATTGTGTTGCTCTCGCGCCAGTGGCAGCACCAGAAGCAGCAATGGCAGCAGATTTACCACAGTGAGCTACGCCTACGGGAATTGCTGGATTCGCTGCCCGATTTAGTGCAGTCCGTTGACCAGAACGGACACTTCCGCTACGTCAACCAGACGTGGAAGGAGACCTTGGGCTATACCGATGCGGAGCTTGCCTCGCTGCGCGTATGGGACATTCTCCGCCCCGACCAGCGTGCAAAATGCGAACTGCTCTTCCAGAAAGCCTTTCAGCAGCGCAGGCTTTTTCACGTGGAGACGGTCTTCTGCGCCAAAGATGGGCGTTCCATCTTCGTGCGCGGCAACGTGACCGTGCGGGAGGATCCGATCACGGGTGAGTCCCTCACCCGTGCCATCTTCCGCGATGTTACGGAGGAGCATCGCCAACTGGAGCTGTTGCGCTACCAGGAATCCCTCTCCAGCGCCCTTGCCCGCGTTGCCCAGAGCCTCCTCCACGGCTCCAATCCGAACGAGGCGCTTCCCCAGGTGCTCTCCATCATGGGCGAAGCCTTCAACGTCGAGGCACTGTACCTGGTGACTCTGTCCCCACAGGGGGATGCCCAGCCCTTTGCCGTATGGCTTCGGGAAGAGGAGCGCAGCGCGCTGCTGGAGGAGGGCTTCCGCCAATGGGGAGCGGAATGGAACCGCTCGATGCGGGACCGCCTCCTGGCATTCGCTGTCGTCGAAGGGTACGGCGAGGAGCTTCCCGAACCCTACCGCCAGCGGGGTGTTCGGGCGCTCCTGTGGGTGCCGATCTCCACGCCGTACGGCGCACTCTGGGGATTCATCGGCGTAGAGGATTGGAAGCAGGACCGGTTTTGGTCCCCAACAGAGCGCACCGTGCTGCAAAACCTTGCAGCACTGGTGCTCTCAGTCCTTGACCGATTTCACGCCTATGAACAGCTCCAGCGCCTTGCTGAGGATCTCCTGGAAGCTCATCGCGCCGTAGAAGCACACGCTGAGGAACTTCGTGCCGCCAACGAAGCCCTCCGCGAGCGCAATGCCGAAAAGGACCGGATTATGTCCATCGTCTCGCACGACTTGCGCTCTCCGCTCAGCGGCATTCGCGGACTTGCCGAGCTCCTCCAAGGTGCTGAAGCCGAAGATCCGGCGCTCGTACGGGAATTCGCCCAGCTCATTACCGACGCTGCAGACCAGCTCCTGGACTTGATCAACGACCTGCTGGAGGTCACCCGGGTGGAGTCGGGGCGGGCACGGCTGTCACTGTCGGAGGTGGACCTATGCCAGGTAGCACACAGTGCCATCAAGCTGCTTGAGCCCATTGCTCGCTCCAAGGAGCTCATGCTGGAGTTGGATTGCCCTGACACTCCGCTGTTGCTCACGGCTGACGAGCCCAAGCTGCGACAGATTCTGAATAACCTCCTCTCCAATGCCGTCAAGTTCACCCCGCGCGGTGGGAAGATTTCCACGCGCATCCGCTCCACGGAAAATGGCGTGCAGCTCGTTGTGGAGGATACCGGCATTGGAATTCCACCGGAACATCTGCCGCACCTGTTCGAAAAGTTTGGTCCGCATCAGCGTCCCGGGACCCAAGGGGAGCGCGGAACGGGGCTGGGCATGCCCATCGTCAAGCACTTCGTGGAGCTACACGGAGGCAGAATCGAGGTAGAGAGCACCGTGGGTGTGGGCACGCGCTTTACAATCTGGTTGCCCTTTCGCCCACCGGTGGAGCAGCAGCCGGCTGCTATGCAGGTGAATACCGGAGTCTCCTCAGGCTGAGCGCACCAGCTCCTTGGGCTCCAAGTAGAGCCGCCGAGGCTGCGGGAGCTCTTCCACGCTCCTCCCCGCCGCATCGATGAGCACCGGGCGGTAGTCCGGGCGCTTGATTCTCTCCTGGATGGTCATGAGCGCCTTGATGAGCGCCTCCGGTCGAGGCGGACAGCCCGAAACGTACACATCCACAGGCAGGAACAGATCAATCCCCTGCACGACGGAGTAGCTACGGAACATACCGCCGGTGGAGGCGCACACCCCCATGGAGATGACCCACTTGGGTTCGGGCATCTGGTCGTAAATCTTGCGAACCACCCACGCCATCTTGTACGTCACCGTCCCCGCTACGATGAGCAGGTCGGACTGGCGCGGGGAGAAGCGGAAGACCTCTGCACCAAAGCGCGCCACATCGAAGCGCGGACCCGCAAATGCCATCATCTCGATGGCGCAGCACGAAATCCCCAGCGGCATGGGCCAGAGCGCATTGCGCTGTGCCCACTTGACCAGTGCCTCTACCGTTGTCGTCAGGAAGCCATCGCGTTCCAGTGTGCTGAGCAATCCCATTTCTCCCTCAGCTTGTGTGCCGCCGTAGCTATGGATAAGAACGAACGGATGCGGCGTTTCGTTCAATCCCAGCGCAGAACCCCTTTACGCCAGACGTAGACCAATCCTGCCAACAGCAGCCCGACGAAGAGCGCCATTGCCACAAGCCCCGCTGCCCCAAGCTGGCGGAACTGCACTGCCCAGGGGTACATGAACACGATTTCGATGTCGAACACGATGAAGACCATGGCGACCAGGTAGAACTTCACGGAGAAGCGCTCGCGGGCGGTGCGGATGGGCTCCATCCCGCTTTCGTACGTAGTGAGCTTGCGCCAGACCGGACGGCGCGGTCCCAGCCGCTCGGCAAGTAGCAGATTGGTCACGCCAAAGAGCACCCCTGCTGCAACCATCACCAGCACTGGAAGGTAGGCATCCATCGTGTCCACCGTGCACTGTGCTTGCATTTCAAAAATACGCAGCCCTGCGCCTTTGCTTCCCTGCTTGAGCTGTGCCGCACCCAGCGGGAGCGAACATTCCCGCAAGCCGTGGGGGAAAAGGCGCGGACACGGTACACATCCACCCGTCCACTGGACTGGCTGGCGCGCTGCACCGAAGTGCAGCAACCATGTATCTTTGCACGTGGAGCATTCGCAGGGCAGTCGGCAGCATGGATTCGGAGCATTCGCCTCGGTTAGCGCAACAGTTGGGCTTCTGGAGCGCGCTAGCAATCGTTGTCGGCAGCGTCATTGGCTCGGGCATCTTCAAGAAATCCTCGGTCATGGCGGCGCAATTGGGCTCGGCGGAGCTGCTTCTGCTGGTCTGGGCATTGGCGGGAGCGATCACGCTCTGTGGGGCGCTCACAAACGCCGAAATCGCCAGTATGCTGCCGCTGACCGGTGGACAGTACCAGTTCTTCCGCGTCATGTACGGGGATTTCTTCGCCTACCTCTACGGCTGGGCAATGGTTGCGGTAGTGCAGACGGGCTCGATTGCCTCCATTGCCTATGTCTTTGCGGAGCACTTCGGCTACTTTGTGCCCCTTCCGCGGCTTCCGGAGCAGGTGGAGCATGCCTGGGCGCTTGCTGTTCCCGGCATTGGCACGCTCTTCCCGCTGGAGAATCTCGGCGTGAAGCTGCTCACGCTGGCAGCAATTTGGGTGCTGACGGTGGTAAACGTCTACGGGGTACGGCTGGGCGGGGGCATCCAGGTGCTGCTGACGGGGGTGAAGCTGGGTATGCTTCTTGCGCTGATCGCTATTGCGTTGGTGGTAACGGGGTTGAGCACACCGGGGACGAGCACTTCACCCTCGCTTCCAACACCGACAGGATGGCAGCTTGCTGGGGCATTTGCTGCTGCGCTTTCCGGGGCATTCTGGGCATACGACGGCTGGAACAATGTTACCTATGTTTCCGGAGAGGTCCGCTCCGCCGAACGCAGCGTTCCGCGCGCATTGGTGCTGGGGATGGTGACGGTGACGGTAATCTACCTGTTGGTCAATCTCAGCTACGTCCTGGCGCTCCCCTTGCCGGAGCTGGCGCGCTCGCAACTGGTCGGTGTGGACGCTGCCCGCGCCTTGGTCGGTGAGCCCGGTGCACTGCTGCTGGCAGTCGGGGTTATCATCTCCACGCTTGGAACGACCAATGGCACAATCCTTGCCAGCGCACGCCTCTCCTACGCCATGGCACAAGCCGGTAGCTTCTTCCCACAACTGCGGTATGTCCACCCTCGGTTCCGCACTCCAACGCGGGCGCTCTGGCTCCAAGCCCTCTGGGCAAGTGTGCTGGTCATCAGCGGGAGCTTCGACATCCTGACCGACATGCTCATCTTCGTCAGTTGGGGTTTCTACGCCCTGGGGGCAGCGGGGGTATTCGTGCTGCGGCGCCGCTATCCGCAAGTGCCGCGCCCGTGGCGTGTGTGGGGATATCCCCTTGTGCCGCTGCTCTTTGTGCTGTTTGCCGCGCTCTACGTGGTGTTGAGCCTACTCGAGGATATCTCAGCCTTCCGCGCCGGAGAGAGCCCAATTGTGCGCACCGTTGCCGGCATTGCGCTCACCTGTGCGGGAATCCCGCTGTACCTCCTGCTGCGCCGCCGCGATACCTCGGCAGAGGTGTTCCCCAAGCTCACAAGGACCAATGAAAGCCGTGCGATTCCACCTGCACCCGACGACCCCTGAGCAGCGCAAGCTTGTGCGCATCGCCGAAGCACTGCGCCACGGCGCCATTGTGCTCTACCCAACTGATACCGGCTTTGCGCTGGGCTGCCAACTGGGCGACCGTGATGCCATCGAACGGCTGCGCCTTATCCGGCACCTGCCGCACGGGAAGCCGCTCACCTTCCTGTGCGCCTCGCTCAAGCATATTGCCGATTTCGCCTACGTCACCACGAACGTCTATCGCATCCTGCGCCGCTTGGTGCCGGGTCCGTACACCTTCATCCTTCCGGCAACGAAAGCCGTCCCGCATTATGCCCAGGACTTACGGCGCCGGACTGCCGGCATCCGCGTTCCCAACCATACGGTCAGCCTGGCTCTGCTGGAGACGCTCGGCACCCCCATCATCTCCATCAGCGCCGTGAGCGAGGAGGAGCAGAGCGTTGCCCCGGAGGAATTGCTCGAGCGCATGAGCACGCAGGTGGACCTCATCGTGGAAGCCGAACCGTACGACTTCGTGGGTCCCTCCACCGTGATCGACATGACACAGGAGCCCTTCCGGATTGTGCGCCGAGGTGCGGGGCTGGACTACGCCCTGGAGGTGCTACCCGACGATGTAGAGCTTGCCTGAACTACCGCACGATTTCAAGCGGGCGCAGCAGCTCACGCCGTCCCACACGGCAGCGGCACAGGTACAGCCCCGTTGCCACCGATGCCAACCGCACGGTGAACCGATGCATCCCGGCGCCGTATTCGCCCGACAGCAGCACGCCCTGAGTGCGCCCGTGCAGATCCACAAGCTCAATGTGCACGGACGCCGGCTCCGCAAGCGATAGCTCTGCTGTGACCGCAGTCGTGGCGGGATTGGGGTAGAGCCGGAAGTGCAGCCCCGGCTCCTCCGACGGCTGAACCCCGACGGTCTGGAAGAGAGGCAAGGGGGAGAACTCCCGCAACAGCACGCGCTGTGCCTGTGTCTGCGGCGCCCCGAACCACTGCAGGAGCGCAGCGGCGTAGAGCTGGCGGTAGTCGTACTGCATCAGCAAATCGCCGCGCGGATCAAGGTGCTCCAGGTCCGGATCCTGCCCGTGGATGCGCCCGCCGAGCACCTGGGTGCCGAAGACGAACATCGGCGCGGCGGTGCCATGGTCCGTCCCTGCGGTGACGTTCTCCTGTACCCGGCGCCCGAATTCAGAGAAGGTCATCCCCGCGACGCGGTCGGCATGCCCGAGCAGCCTGAGGTCGTCGATGAAGGCTTTGACCGCCGTGGCAAGCTCCTGCAACAGCGAGGCATGCACGCCTGTGACTCCGCCCTGGTAGGCATGGGTGTCGAAGGCATTGCGCTCGATGCCGACCAGGTAGACCCGCGTCTGTAGCCCACCACTGATGAGCCGCGCCACGATTTGCAGCTTGCGTGCCAGGTCTGTGTCGGGATAGCTTGCGCGATTTGCCCCGCGCTCGGCAGCTTCTCTGACGCGCTGGGAGTACTGCTGTGCTGCCCGCGCAATGGTACGGACGAACTCCAGCTCATGCCCTGCCGGCGTGTCCGGTGCCGGTGCCCCGCCGAAGGGGTCCCCTGTGCCGCCCACCAGGCGGTAGAACTCCTGTGGGTCACGGAAGCTGATGCCCATCGGTCCCCGCTCGCCCTGGAACAGCAACGAGCTTGCCCCTCCGATCTGCACTGCCAAGGGGTCAGGCGGCAGTTCCCCTGGTGGCAGCTGCTCGGTGAGCGTCTCCAAGTAGCGCCCGACCCATCCCGTGCCCAGAAAGACATCGGCATCCGTTGCGGTAACCCAGATATCGGTCCCGCGGAAGTGGGAACGGTCGGGATTGGGATAGGTCACTCCCTGCACGATTGCCAGTTCGCCGCGGTTGTAGAGCTCGGCAAAAGCAGCCATTGCCGGATGCCAGCCCAACGTATCGGTCAGCGGGAGCGTCTGCGCTTTGGGAATTGCCAGCGTGGGACGGGCGGCGTAGTAGAGCGGATTCTCCACCGGCACGATCGTGTTGAGCCCGTCGTTGCCCCCTTGGAGCTGCACCAGCACAAAGACCCTGTCGCTTTGGCTGCTGAGGCGCCGCAGTGCATCCAGCGTCGGCGCAGCCGCCAATGCCCGTACGGGCAATCCTCCCAGTGCCGGCAATGTCGATAGTGCTATCCCTGCCCGTGCCGTCGCCTGAAGGAATTCGCGCCGCTTCATGATGCACGCTCCTGTGCAATCGGGACTTCTCAGGTCAACTGGAACTCCGGCATACGCACAATCGCCTTCAACAGCAGGCGAATGCGCGCATCGACATTCGGAGCATTCAGGTTCCACTCGTACTCGGGAGCACCCTGGAGCAGCTCCTGCAGCAGTGCCTCCTGCTGCTCGGCTGTGATGGGGTATGCCAGCAGGAAGCGCACCACCTGAGCAACGAACTCGCGCGCGGAGTTGTGTCCGGGAAACTTCCGAGCAAACGCAATCGGATCGAAGCTCACCGGCAAACGGGCGCCGTTCCACGAGCGCCCCTCGATGAGCATCTCCGCAATGCGCTGCCGCAACGGCAGCGTCATCGTGGTCAGCCACAGATGGTGCCCCTTCCAGCCCTCGACCGTCGGCGGATTGAACAGCTCCAGCTCCAGCGCCGTTGCTGCACGCACCGCGTAGGCGTATATCTCCGGCGAGCGGATGCCCAATTGCCGCAACAGCCCCACCAGTAGGTCCAGCGGCGATTTGATCTGAGCGCCGTAGAACTCCGGTGCGAAGAAGTGGGCACTGCCAAGCAGCACACGCAACACCGGACGCAGCTCGAAGTTGTGCTGCCGAAGGAGCTCTGCCAGTTGAGCAACGATGCGCTCATCGGGCACGGCGTAGACAAAGAAGCGGTAGAGCTTGCGCGCCAGGAACTCCGCACACGCCGGCTGCTCGAAGATGATGCGGATGGTGTCATCCGTGCCCCAGCGCCCGGTTTGCCCCAGGAGGGTCTTGATACCATCATCGAAGCGCTCCCGCACAAAAACCGAGCGCAGTCCGATAACGCGCCATCCGGTCAGGGCACGGGTTGCCGCCACGACGTCCCATTCCGTGTAGTTGCCCACACCGAGCGTGAAGAGCTCCAGCAGCTCGCGCGCGAAGTTCTCATTCGGAGCACCGGCGCGGTTCTCGTTATTGTCCAGGTAGATGAGCATCGCCGGATCGGAGACAATCTCGCGCGTCAACTGCCGAATGTTGCCCCAGACCATGCGGCGGAAGAGCTGGTTTTGAATTGCCAGGTACTGGGGGATGCGGACCTTCTCGTGCTCCACAGTGAAGTGGTTGTGCCAGAAGAAGACCATCTTCTCGCGCGCCGAGCGGTCGGTCTCCACCATCAAGCCAAGCCACCACCGTTGGAGCTCCGCCGTGCGTTGACGGTAGAGCGTGAGATCATCCTGCCGCGAGGGCTCCTGTGTACTCCAGGGAGGAAGCTCCGGCAGGGGGAGCTCCCGAAGCAGCGCATCCACGACCTGCTGTGGGGTCTGCTCCAGTGCCCATTGCACCTCTTCGGGCGTGCACTGGAATCCAGCACGGCGGAGCAGATGCCCTGCGCTGCGCTCATCCCACGGGAGCTGAGGCGACGGTACGTATGGCTCCAAGCCTGCCTGCACCCGAATTGGTGCCCCCGAGAGCAACCGCCCGAAAGGCTCCAATGCCGGAGCCGGAAGAAGCGCAGAGAGAAACTCGCGGCGCCGCATGATTATCCCTGCACTGCTGCCACAGAAATGCGCCCGAACGAGCGCGACCCTAATTTACAACTTTTCCTCAACCGCACGCCGCCACAGCCGCCACCACCGCCGCCCGTAGACAAGCGTTGCTACCCCAATGAAGCCGAGCGCCACCGCAAGTATCCAGGACAGAAATGGCACCTGGAAATACGCCGCAAACAGCGCGGTTGCCGTCACCGTTGCAGCAAGCTTCCCCGGCACCAATGCAGGCAGCGCAACAGCAAAGCGGCGCCAGGCAATCCAACCACCCAAGAGCACCACAAGCTCGCGCAGCAGCAGCACAGTGGTGAACCACACAGGGAGCCTCCCCTGCAGGGTCAGCACAACAGCAGCCGTCCCCGCCAGCAGCTTATCGGCGAGCGGATCGAGCAACTTGCCCAGTTCGGTGACCTCCCCACGCCGCCGTGCCAGCATACCATCGAACATGTCCGAAAGGAAGGCAAGCAGCCCTATCGCGACAACCCATCCGGTGGCATCCGCCAGCAATGCCCACGCAAGCAGTGGGAGCAGCCCCAGCCGGGCAAGGCTAATCACGTTCGAAGGTGTCCAGCGCCACTGCATCACGCCGTCTCCGCCACAGCAGACTCAACAGCGCCCCAATGCCTATCCCCACCACCATCGGTTCCAGCTCGGGAAGCCCCTGCGGCATCCAGTGGCGCAGGAGCATCCACAGCAGGCTCGCCAACGCCGTCATCCCCATCAGCGGAACCGCCCGATGGGCGGGCAGAGTATAGCGGCGCGAATATCCCAACAGATAGGCAAATAGCAGCGCCGGCACGGCAATGGAAGCCGTACGCAGGATCAGCTCTACTGCCGAAGGAATCAGGTACGCCACCAGCGCACTTCCCGCTGTTGTCAGCACAATTGCCAACTGTGTCCGACGCCGGACCGACCAGGAGCGCAATCCCGGCACAGCACAGAAGAGGTCATTACCCAACGTTGCCGCCGCCAAAAAGGTATAGCTCTCCAGCGTGGACATCACCGTTGCCAACAATGCCACAACGAAGAGCCCCTTCCACCCTGCCGGAAGTACGGCTTCTGCCAGCGCTGGATAGGCATTCAGTGGAGCCGTCTCAACGTATGCTCGCGCGTAGAGCCCCGCCAGAAGGGTGAGCGCATCGAAGGCACACCACAGGCAAACCGAGACCAAGATACCCCGTCGGGCAAGTGCCGGCGACCGAGCCGCCGCACACCGCTGGTAGAAGCTGGGATCCACAAACGTCTGCAGCGCAATGGCGAACCATACAGCAACCCCCATCCACCCGAGCTCTCCGGGCACGCTTCGATGCTGCGGCGGGAGGCGCTGCCAGAGCTCCTCCAGCCCACCCCAGCCCCCCCCCGCGCATCCCCGAAACATGGATCGGGGAGCCGGTAGCCATGGGCGAGCCGGTCACGTTGCGCTTCCCTCGGGCCAGCGGTCGTCACCTGGCGGTGATCACCCGGGAGGAGTCGGAGGGGGTCGGAGTGCTTCTGGCCGCCGTCCTCGGGCCGGCTACCTCGTATCCCCCGGACCGTGTCCGCTTCTACATCGCCGATTTCACCACCGCCGATGCCGAGTGGGCGGAATTCCCGGAGTATGTAGTGGCTTCCATCCCCCCCCCCGCGGAGGTCATGGGCCGGCGGGATTTCCTTCAGACCCTCGCCAATCTCCACCGCCGCGTCCAGGACTTCGTCGAAACGGGCGAAGCGCCCCTCGAGGACGTCTACCTCGTCCTGCTTGGCCTCCATCGGGTCCGGGATCTCCGTATGTCAGACGACATGGGCTTCCACTTCGGAGCCTCCCAAGCGGAACAGGCCCCCCCTCCCGAGCAGCTGGCCACCCTGCTGCGGGATGGGCCGGAGGCCGGCGTTCACGTGTTGCTTTGGTGCGACACCCTGGCCAACCTGCGCCGCAGCCTGGATCGGCGGGCCATCGGGGAGATCGGCCTGCGGGTCGCCGGGGCCATGAGCGAACAGGACTCGGTGGACTGGATCGACACCCCTGCCGCTGCGCGCCTGAACAAGCCTCACCGCATGCTCTTTTACGACGACGAGCGGCCCGGCGTCTACATCAAGTTCCGGCCCTATGGCATCCTGGACATCCGAGGGCGGGGCGGACAGGTCCTCTGGCGCTTCCCGGACTACGTGCGCCAGGTTGGCGAGGCCCTCCGTCTCCGCTTCGCCCCCGCCGGATGACCGGGAAAGGAGGGCAGATCCCTTCCCGAAATCGTTGCGAAGGAGGCATGGGATGAGTCAGGTTTACACGGATCCGGAGGCCTTAGAAGTCTTCCTCCGGCACCTTCAGCGCTTCCGGCAGGTCGTGGCGGAAGCGGATGAGCGGATCGGACGGGAGTTGATGCGGCTTCGCCTGGAATGGCGGGATGAGGGCTACGAGGCCTTCGTCTCCTCGTATTTGAAAACCCGCCAGCGCCTCCAGGACCTGAACCGGGTCATCGAGGAGGTCACGTCCCACCTCCGCCGGGACATCGAGACCCTGCGGGCTTATCTGGCCGCCTCGTTGCCCAGCGGTGCCGCTCCAGACCTCGGCGCCGTCCCCTCTGCCGGCGAAGCCGCCCCCAGCCTCGGTGTCGCCGCCTCCTCAGGCGGGGCCCCTCAACTCCCCGGGATCACCATGTTCCCCCTCCCGGAGGGCTTCCAGTGGGTTCGCGTGGAGGATCTGCCCTCCCCCTACCCTGAGACCCCGGAACCCCCCGACCCCGCCACGGTGGAGATGGGGGCTCACCTCACGACCGTCCTGAACGACCTTTTCGCCCTGATAGGCTGGAAAAACGAGGTCGACATCGCTTCCCACTTCGAGCGCCTGGATCAGGAGAGGGACATCCCCCCCGACCGCGGGGCCCGCCGTCTGTATGAGACCCTGTTCGGCAGCGATCGGGTGACTGCTCACTACGACCCCCAACAGGACAAATGGCATGTTTATACCGGAGGACGAACCCTCCGCATGGCCCGGCAGCTGGGCTGGGAGTGGATCCCCGTTTACATCCTGAAGTGAGGACCGGAAACCGATCCCGTCTTCCCGTCCGAGGGGTGCTCAATGATGATGCAGAGCCGTTGCCCAAGCTGCGGATGGACCGGCGAGCCCGCCGACGCCTGTCCTCCGCGCGGCCATCCCCTGACCGCTGCGGCTCCCGCCAGCCGGTCCGATCTCGCCCGGGCCCTGGGCGCCCTGGGCCTGGAGCGGCCAGAACCCTACCTTAGAATCCCTGGCGCCCAGGAGCGGGAAATGCGGATGGATCGGAGGATCGCCCATGCCCACGCTCCTGGTGGAGAAAGGGAGACCCGTCGCCTGTTCCGCGCTCACCTTAAGTCCTTCAGGAGGTGAACCATGAGCGGCCGAAAAGAAACCACCATCACCCTCTCCGAATCCGAGTATCGCTACCTGCGGGAGCAGGAATGGCGCCTGCGCCAGATCCAGAGCGTCCTGCCCGAAGTGGAATATGAGATCCGCTCCATCCGCCACGAGGTCGGCCGACACCTGGACCGCGTGGAGCAGCGCCAGCAACGCCTCCAGCAGGCCCTCGGTCAGGTCCACGCCGACCTCCAGCAGCTGGAGGCCGAAACCGCCCGCCGCCTCCGGGAGCACCAGCGCCAGATGCAGGAGGCCCTCCGGGACGTCCGGCGGGAGATGCGGGAGCTCCTGGCGGAACAGGAGGAGCGCTTCAACGAGATGCTCGCCCAGGAGCGCCGGGCTCGGGAGCGCCAGATCGCCAGCCTCCAGCAACAGATCGACGCCCTGGTCGCCGATGCCCGCCGCAAGGCGGAGATCGCCCAGGCCTGGGTCGAGGCCGCCCAAACCCTTCACGACTTCATTGAAGGCAACTACCGCCATCGCCTCTTCCGCCCCGGCGCCCTGGAGCGCCTGGCCCGCGACCTCCGCCAGGCCCGGGAGAACCTCCAGCAAGGGATCGCCGAGGCTGCCCTGGCCATGGCCCAGCGGGCCTACCACGACCTCTCCGACCTCCGCCTCGAGCTGGAACGCCTGGAGGCGGAATGGCAGCTCTGGCGCACCGCTGCCCTGGAGTCCGCCCGGGAGATCCTGGCCCTGGCCCATGCCAACCGCACCTGCCAGGCCATCGACCTCCAGGGCCGGGAGCTCGACCTCCGCATCGAGGTGGACTGGTGGACGGACGGCCGCCTCAGCGCCCTGGAAGCCGAGCTCCAGACCCTGCTCGGGCGCCTGCAGGACGAGCAGAATCCGCCCTCCCTGGAGGACCTGCGGGCGATCGTTCAAGGAACCCTCCCCCAGCTTCGCCAGCGCTTGGAGGAAACCATCCGCGACGCCCGCCTGGCCGTCCTGGGCTCCCAGCTGCGCATCAACATCGCCGACCTCATCGCCCAGGCCCTGGAGGAGCAGGGCTTCTCCATCCAGGACGCCACCTACGAGGGCGAGGACATGCGCGCCGGCTACTACGTCCAGGCCCGCCATCTGGACGGCAGCGAGGTGGTGGTGGTGGTCACCCCCCAGGAGGGGCGTCCGCTGGAGAACAACCTGCAGATTCTCTCCTATGATGTCGACCAGCGCTCGGAGGATGAGCTCCGGCACCGGGCGGCGGAGCTGGCCCGGGGCATTCAGGAGAGCGGAGCCCAGCGCGGGGCCGCCCTGGTCCTGCGCCCGCGCACCGGGGAGATCCTGGCCATGGTCAGCCTGCCCGCCTTCGATCCCAACGC
>Ga0072500_145339_pt1 | contig 14535 bp, 12 predicted proteins | sample GBScelen77Swater_FD_63803 | JGI IMG/M metagenome (GOLD analysis project Ga0072500, IMG submission 63803) | Hot spring microbial communities from Great Boiling Spring, Nevada - cellulolytic enrichment S 77C v2 (version 2) | ecosystem: Environmental > Aquatic > Thermal springs > Hot (42-90C) ...
GGTGATGGTTACCTACGAGGCACTGCAGATATTTGGCGGTTACGGTTACAGCAAGGAGTACGACATTGAGCGCTACTACAGAGATGCAAGGGTCGGGACGATCTATGAAGGGACGAGTGAGGCTCAGAGGATGGTTATAGCGAGAACTCTGATGGGTAAGGTTAAGAGGTAATCTCTTTTTTTCGGAAAAATCATAAACTCCACAATCAGGCTTTTTTTATGTACTTCATCACATCAAACGAGGGGAAGTTTAGAGAAGTAAGAGAGATGGCAGCCAAGCACGGAATCGAGGTTGAGTGGTTGAAGATGGAGTATCTCGAACCTCAGGGAAGCAGTCTGGAAGAGATTGCAAAAGTAAGTGCAGAGATGCTCTCGCTCCAAATTAAAGATGAGTTCTTTCTTGAGGACAGCGGTCTCTTCATTGAAGCGCTGAAGGGTTTTCCAGGCCCGTATTCAAGCTACGTTTTCAAAACTATTGGTAATGAGGGCATTCTGAAGCTTATGAGTGGAGTTGAGAACAGAAGGGCGTATTTTATGGCTGTAGTTGCTTACTTTGACGGCATAACTGTTAGAACCTTCACCGGAAAGGTGGAAGGTGAAATAGCAGGAGAGATGAGGGGAACGCAGGGATTTGGCTACGACCCGATTTTTCTCTACGGTGGCAAAACATTTGCAGAAATGAGCACTGAAGAGAAAAACAGAGTTTCACACAGAAGAAAAGCCTTCGAAGAGTTCTTCAGGTGGCTTAAGGAGAATAAAAGTTAAAAATTTAATCTTCAGAAGATGATTCCTCCTCTCCTTCCTCTTCCAATCCCTTCTCTTTCTCCTTCTCCAGTCCCTTGGCTGCAATGACGTCATCGATTCTCAGTATCATTATTGCCACTTCTGTAGCGCTTGAAATTGCCTGGGTTTTGACCTTCAATGGCTCAAGGACTCCCTTTTCCTTCATGCATGTTACTTTACCGCTGAACACATCAACACCGTAGGTTGTCTTGCCCTCTTCATGGGCTTTTCTCAGCTCGACGAGTATGTCAATCGGGTCAAGCCCTGAGTTCTCTGCCAGAGCTCTTGGAATTACTTCAACTGCTGATGCGAAAGCCTCTGCGGCAAGCTGCTCTCTCCCTCCAAGGCTTGGAGCCCACTCTCTGAGCTTCAGAGCTACCTCGATTTCAGGTGCTCCACCGCCTGCCACCACCTTACCACTCTCAAGTGCAGCCTTTACGACCTTTATAGCATCCTGCAAGCTTCTCTCAACCTCATCAACCACATGTTCGCTGCCACCTCTGATGAGTATTGTCACAGCTTTTGGATTCTTGCATCCCTCGATGAAGACCATCTTCTCATCGCCAACCTTTCTCTCCTCAACCAGCTCAGCCTCACCAAGGTCTGCTGAGGTTATTTCTCTGAGATCGGTGATTATCTTAGCTCCACACGCCTTGGCGATCTTCTCAATGTCGCTCTGCTTCACTCTCCTCACTGCAAGAATTCCGGCCTTTGCAAGGTAGTACTGTGCCAGATCATCGATACCCTTCTGGCAGAAAACTACATTTGCACCCGCTTCTGCAAGTCTGTCGACCATGTCCTTGAGCATCTTCTCTTCCTGCTCGATGAACTTCATGAGCTGTTCTGGATCCGTGATTCTGATCTCTGCATCTGTCTCGGTCTCCTTAACCTCAAGGGCTGCCTTGAGAACAGCTATCTTTGCGTTCTTGACTCTCTTGGGCATTCCCGGGTGGACAACTTCTTTGTCAATAACTATGCCGTTGATTAACTTTGTGTCAGCAACACTTCCACCCTGCCTCTTTTCAAGCTTGATGTTGTCCTCATCAACTCTGTACTGACCATTAACTTTCTCCGCAACCTTCTTCACTGCCTCCACCACGAGATCGCTCAGGTAATCAAGAGCGTACTCCGCATGCTTTCCGGTGATTGCGGTTGCGGCAATCTTCTTCAGTGTTTCCTCATCCTCAACGTCAATGTTCATTGCGATGCTTTCAAGTATCTCCATAGCCTTGTTTGATGCCATTCTGTAACCTCTTGCAATCACTGTCGGATGAATTTCCTGATCAAGCAGTTCTTCAGCCCTTTTCAGCAGTTCTCCGGCAAGAACAACTGCAGTTGTTGTGCCGTCTCCAACCTCATTGTCCTGCGTCTTTGCAACCTCAATGATCATCTTTGCCGCTGGATGTTCAACATCCATCTCCTTGAGAATTGTAACTCCATCGTTTGTAATCACAACGTCACCAAGGCTGTCTACAAGCATTTTGTCCATTCCTTTTGGACCGAGAGTGCTCTTAACAGCCTCAGCAATGACACGAGCGGCCATTATGTTCATTCTCTGAGCATCCCTACCGACAGTTCTCTGAGTTCCCTCTTTTAGTATCAAAACCGGAGTTCCCTGTAGCGTGACCATCTCTCCTCACCCCCTCTTGCAGATATTGGTGGATTGGAATTTCTATATAAACTTTTCGGTCGATCTGCAGATCTTCCATTCCTTTAACGTCTTTTTTTAATTTTGCAGATTGATTGGAGAAGACTTAAGCATGAAAAGCGTAGATAGAGCTCTTTCTAAATCTCAAAGTCCTTTTAAAAAATTTATTGTTTGCGAAAATTTAAATTCTCTCCACAGTTACCTCTTCTCCATCCGAAACCCTTTTGAGATGCTCCATGCTGGAGATGATCTTACCAATTACATTGACTGCACTTGCGGGTATTATTCTGTCATCGCTTATTGGTGTTTTTCCAAAAAACAGGCATAAGGCCTTTCCGGGGATCCAGTAAGCCACGTCACCAAGTTCGACTACTTCCTTGGAGTTCTCCTTTTTTGTAACTGCAACGCTGGTTGTGAAGTATATTTCATCACCCCACCTGTTGGCTGTCGACCTTATTGGCAGAGCTTCGGCTATTGCCTTAACAGTTTCAGGTGCCCATTTCTCGTAAAGCTCAACCTCACAGGAAGTACTTTCAAACCTTACTCTTAGTCTCATTTCAGCACCTCATTTACCCATTTCACAACTCTCTCAATCCTCTCCTTTGCTGTGCCCAGATAATTTTCCGGTTTCAGCATTTCCCTCAGCTCATCCTCTCTGAAGTATTTCATAACCCTCTGGTCCTTCAGCAGCTCCTCAAGAAGGGATGAGTTATGCTGGTAGGCCATCATCGATGCCTGCCTTAAAATCTCATGGGCCTCCTGCCTCCCCACACCTCTCCTCGTCATCTCTATCATAACCGCTTCGCTAAGATTGAGTCCCCTCTGCATCTCCAGATTCCTCCTGATATTCTCAGCATTGAGGATGGCATTCGAAACGACCTTTATCATCTTTGTCAAAATATGGTCTGCAAGAACTGTTGCCTCAACAAGCGTTATTCTCTCTGCAGATGAGTTTGTCAGATCTCTTTCTTCCCAAAGAATGGCAGACTGGTGTTGCGGTTCCACAAAACCTCTCAAAACCCTTGCCAGCCCGCATATGTTCTCGCAGTCTATCGGATTCCTCTTGTGAGGCATTGTGGAGCTTCCTACCTGCCTTTCCTCGAATTTTTCCATCATCTCCCCAACTTCAGCTCTCTGAAGAAGTCTAAAGTTGAGAGCGATTTTTTCAAGCGTTGCTGCAAGGTTTGCAAGAAACTCGATGTACTCACAGTAGTGGTCTCTTGGTATAATCTGACTTGAAATTATCGCTGCCCTGAGGTTCAGCAATCTCATTACTTCCTCCTCAATCTCAAATCCATCTTTGCCAAAGGCAGCCTGAGTTCCCACAGCTCCGCTCATCTTTCCTACAAGCAGTCTTTCTTTAAGCTGCTGCAATCTGATGTAGTGTCTTGTAATCTCAGCAGCCCATAAAGCAAATCTGAATCCGTAGGTTGTTGGCAATGCTGCCTGTCCATGCGTTCTGCCGAGGCAAACAACATCTCTGTACTCAACAGCTTTTTCAGCGAGAATTCTGGCGAGCTGCTTGATTTTCACCTCCAGTACTTTCACACTATCTCTCAGCTGCAGTGCTGTGGCGGTATCGATAATGTCGTTGGAAGTTGCACCGAAGTGAATCCATTTACAATCAGTAGCTTCAGTTATGGCTTTAACAAGAGCCATTATGTCATGCTTGATTTCGGCCTCAATCTCCCTCACCCTCTCAGGAGTAATTTTGAAGGCTTTGATTTTAGCCTTTTTAGCCTCCTCCTCACTCAGATATCCTTTTTTCGCAAGGGCACGTAAAAGGGCCATTTCAACCCTTACCATCCTCTTTATCTTGCTTTCCTCACTCCATATTCTCTTCATCTCGGGAGTTCCGTAACGATAGTCGATGGGATGAACTATCATAAGCCATAGTTGAGAAAAGGTGTTAAAAGCTTTTCAATTTCTGAAAACAGAAAAGAAAAAATTAAATGTACGGGTTCTCGATAATTGTTGCTCCTCCCTGTCCACCTGCACCACAGAGCGTGGCACAGCCGTACTTTGCTTCCTGAACTATGAGTATTCTTGCAAGCGTTCCAAGAACTCTTCCACCACTGGCTCCAAGCGGATGACCGATGGCTATTGCTCCTCCCTTTATGTTTACTCTATCCGGATCAAGGCCGAGTTTCTTTATTGCGTATAGCGGAACAACCGAGAATGCCTCATTAATCTCCCAGTAATCGATATCCTTCGCCTCAAGACCCGCTCTTTCCAGAGCCTTTTTACTTGCGGGGACCGGACTGGCTCCCATGATGCTCGGATCAATTGATGCCCAGCCCATTGAGACTATCCTGGCCATTGGCTCAAGACCGTATTCCTTCATCTTCTTCTTGCTCATCAGCATTACTGCTGTTGCTCCCGCATTGAGTGGTGAAGAGTTGCCTGCAGTGATTACTCCACCGGGTTTGAAGGCCGGTGGTAGCTTTTCGACCTGTTCGAGGGTTGTGTCGGGTCTTATAGACTGGTCAACATCAATGATCTTCTTGCTCCCATCAGCCTGCTCAACCTCAATTGGCAGGATCTCTCCTTTCCATTTCATCGGGTATCCATCTCCATTGAGGAACCAGCCCTCCTTAACAGCCTTGGCTGCAAGCTGGTGACTCCTGACACCCCACTCGTCCAGATCTCTTTTAGTCCATCCCATCTCATCTTTTGCAACTTCAAACAGTTTCTCTGCAGTCAGTCCCATGCTCATGGCTGTCATCAAATCGTACTTCTGAATGAGGTCTATGCGCGACATGAGTGTTGGCGAAACTCCAATGTGCGGGTTCAGATCCATCTGCATCGGGAGATGTGTCATGTGTTCGAAACCGCACGCAATTACAATGTCGGAGTATCCAAGCATGATTTCCATTGCTCCATGATGCACGGCAGTGGTTGATGAGTTGCAAACTCTCTCAACACCGTGAGCGGGAACCTCCACTGGCAGTTCAGCAAGAAGAGGGACAACCTTACCACCGTAAAGCCAGTTCTCCTTCATCTGCATTGTGCATCCGGTAATAACATCACCAATCTCTCTTGGGTCGATGCCGGTTCTGTTAATCATCTCCTTGATCAGCATTGCCGCAACTGCCGGCATGTCAATTTTGTTGAAGACATCCTTTTCGGGTTCTTTTGGTCTGCTCCTCGAAAATGCAGACCTCAGGAAATCAACTATGTAAACTTCCTCCATATCTACCACCTTAATAAATAAAAAAATTACTGTAAGGGATGCTTCCTGACAAGTCCGAGTCTTGAGGGGATCTTTCCGAGCAGAGATCTCGCTATGACTTCCATCTCGATCTCTCTCGTACCCTCATATATCTCCAGAATTCTCACATCCCTGTACATCCTGCTTATGTGCTGTTCTCCCATAAAACCATAACCTCCGTGAATCTGGAGGGCCTCGTTCACAATGAACTGTGCAACCTTGGCTGTGTAGTACTTTGCCATTGCTGTTAAACCGGGATCTGGCATCCCCATCTTGTCCTGGAAGTATGCAGCCTGATAGGCAAGCAGTCTCGCAGCCTCGAGTTCGGTTCTCATTTTAGCAAGCTTCTCCTGTGTAACCTGGAAGTCTGCAAGTTTCATTTCAAAGACCTCTCTGTTTCTGGCGTAGTGATAGGCAAGCTCAAAAGCTCCCTGTGCCAGTCCAAGTGCCTGGAAGGCAACGGGAATTCTTGTTACGTTGAAGAAAATCATCGTCTGGTAGAATCCCTGTCCTTCCTGGCCGATGAGGTTCTCCTTTGGAACCCTCACGTTCTTGAACACAACTTCAGCAGTGTCACTCGCCCTTATGCCGAGCTTGTTTTTCAGCTTGTTAGCCTGAACACCGGGCATATCTCTTTCAACCAGAAATACAGACATGCCGTGGTGTCTCTTTGGCGGATTTGGATCAGTTCTGGCCAGGACAATGTAGTAATCAGCAATCGTTCCGTTTGTTATGAACATCTTGGTGCCATTTATCACGTACTCATCTCCATCCTTGTCCGCTCTGGTTTTGATGCCCGCAACATCACTTCCCGCCTGAGGTTCAGTATAGCAGGCAGCACAGATCTTCTCTCCCTTGGCAAGAGGTGGCAGGTACTTCTTCTTTTGCTCCTCATTGCCAAATGCCAGTATTTGCTCTGAACCGAAAGTTGTGGCGAGAATCATTCCAAGTCCACCATCGACTCTCCAGAATTCCTCCACAACAAGGCAGGAGTCCAGAACACCCAGACCCTGTCCGCCATACTGCTCAGGAATTGCCATTCCTATGAACCCAAGCTGGGCAGCTTTCTTCCACAGTTCAAATGGGAACTTTTCCTCTCTATCACATTCCTCGACGTAATTGGGAAACTCTTTTTCAGCAAATTCCCTTGCAGCCTCCTTTATGGCTTTCTGGTCTTCCGTCAATATGAAATCCGCAAGCATTTTTTACCACCTCAAGCAGGGTCTTTTTACGAATATTTAAATTTTCCCAAGTTAAACAATTGAAAAAGGATTTAAATAAAACTCATTTGTGGTTATATATCATTGGAATTGGTAAGCATGGGGACAATTTTTAATTCAGCCTGTGAGAATTCCATTGAGTGAAGGTTGAGGAGCTTGCTGAAAGAATTTCAAGCTATGCAGTTAAAGTTTTAAAGGAGGAAGGGATAGAGGTACTGTTCCCTTCACAGGCTGAAGCTTTGGAGAAAGTTTTCTCTGATAAAAATCTGCTTCTCGCAATGCCAACTGCAGCGGGAAAAACTCTGCTTGCCGAGATGGTAATGGTGAGAGAGGTCATAAGGGGAGGAAAGTGTCTTTATGTTGTTCCTTTAAGGGCTATAGCGGGGGAGAAGTATGAGAGTTTCAAGAAGTGGGAAAAAATTGGCATGAGGGTGGGTATATCCACCGGAGACTTTGAGTCGAGGGATGAGCATCTCGGGGATTGTGATATAATCGTAACCACGAGTGAAAAGGCAGACTCGCTGATAAGGAACAGGGCAAAATGGATTAGAGCTGTCAGCTGTCTTGTGGTTGATGAAATACACCTTCTCGACTCCGAGAAAAGGGGGGCAACGCTGGAAATTCTCATAACGAAAATGAGAAGAATGAACAGTGGTTTGAGAATAGTGGGACTCTCCGCTACAGCACCCAATATTGACGAGATGGCCGAGTGGCTTGATGCAGATTATTATGTTAGCAACTGGAGACCTGTTCCTCTCGTTGAGGGTGTGCTTTGCGAAGGGGAGCTTGAGGTCTTCGAAGGTGGTTTAAGGAAAATCAGGAAAGCAAAATTTGAGGAGCTTGTTGAAGAGTGTGTTGCTGAAAATGGAGGCGTTCTTGTTTTTGAATCCACAAGAAAGGGCGCTGAAAAAACGGCTGTTAAGCTGTCATCGATTACAGCAAAGTATGTTGAAAATACTGGTCTGGATAAAGCCATACTTGAGGAGAATGAAGGAGAGATGAGCAGGAGGCTGGCAGAATGCGTCAGGAAAGGAGTGGCATTCCATCACGCCGGTTTGCTGAACGGTCAGAGAAAAATTATTGAGGATGCTTTCAGGAGAGGGGATTTGAAGGTTGTTGTTGCCACCCCAACGCTCGCTGCGGGTGTAAATATGCCCGCAAGAAGGGTGATAGTAAGAAGCCTTTACCGCTACGATGGTTATTCGAAAAGAATAAAAGTTTCTGAATACAAGCAGATGGCTGGAAGGGCTGGAAGGCCTGGAATGGATGAAAGGGGTGAGGCTATTATATGTGCTGGAAAAAAGGACAGGGAGATTGCCATAAACAGATACATCTTTGGCGAACCAGAAAGAATAACATCAAAGCTCGGTGTTGAAACTCATCTGAGATTTCACACCCTCTCCATTATATGCGATGGTTACGCAAAAACCTTTAAAGAGCTGGAGAACTTTTTCGCTGAAACCTTCTTTTTCAAGCAATATGAAATATCTCTCTCCTATGAACTTGAGAGGGTTATCAGACAGCTTGAAAACTGGGGCATGATTGTTGAAGACGGCTCATTTGCTCCAACCAGGCTCGGTTCTCTGGTTTCAAGGCTTTACATAGATCCGCTGACAGGGTTCATTTTCCATGATGTTCTGAGCAGAATGGATCTAAGTGATTTGGGGGCGTTGCATCTCATCTGCAGAACACCGGACATGGAAAGACTTGCTGTAAGAAAAACCGATTCATGGGTTGAGGAGGAAGCTTTCAGGCTGAGGAAGGAATTCAGTTACTATCCATCGGACTTTTCCGTGGAGTATGACTGGTTTTTGTCTGAGGTTAAAACTGCTCTCTGTCTTAAAGACTGGATTGAGGAAAAAAGCGAGGATGAAATTTGTGTAAAGTATGACATCGCTCCGGGTGATTTGAGGAGAATAGTTGAAACCGCAGAGTGGTTGAGCAATGCGATGGACAGGATAGCTGATGAAGTTGGGAACGGCAGTGTTAAAGGTCTTACTGAAAGAATCAAACACGGTGTTAAAGAAGAGTTGCTTGAACTGGTCAAAATAAGACATATTGGAAGAGTGAGGGCAAGAAAGCTTTACAACAGCGGAATAAGAACAGCCGAAGACGTATTAAAGAACAGGGGAAAGGTTGCATCTCTAATAGGAAAAGGCATAGCTGAAAAGGTTATAGAGGCTATTAGCGTTAAGTCTTTAAACCCGGAGAGTAATTCACACACAGGGCCGGTAGCTTAGCCAGGCAGAGCGCGGGACTCTTAATCCCGCAGTCGGGGGTTCAAATCCCTCCCGGCCCGTTTCTGTTTTTGAAATGATGAAGGCTAAGGGCTGGATTTGCTTCTGGACGGCGTTAACGAGATTTTCTATGAACCGAGAAGCGTTATCCGTGCTTTTCTTTAACCATTCGTATATGGCTGGGTCTAAGGTTATATGGAGCCTTTTCCTGATTCGGCCGTCAGCTGGCTCCGTCCGGCTTTCTGGGCTTTCGGCTTCCTTCTTCTTCTGTCTTGACTCAGGCTTTTTTGTGCTCATGGCTTTTTTAAACATTGAACTTTATAAAAGTGTTAGGAATAAAAACAGATAATTTTAAGTTCTTGACCCTACTGCCACTTTACCACATAAAGATAACTATATATATATCAAAGTAAATAAGCAAATATGAGTAGACTTGTCTTCAATGTGCCTGAAAAGCTTGAAGAAAGGTTTAGAGATGCTATTTACAAACGATATGGTATGAAGAAAGGAAATATTAGTAAAGCGCTTAAAGAGGCTCTTGAATTGTGGATATCAACCGTTAACAAGGAGGTGGAAAAAAATGAAGTGCCAGAAAAATAAAGTTTATGTGATGGATTGTTTAGAAGGTATGCGAAAGTTCTTAGAAGATGGCGAAGTAGATGTGGTCGTAACGTCTCCTCCTTACAATATCGGTGTTAAGTATCGGAAATATGATGATTCTATCCCAAGGCAGCAATATCTGGACTGGATGGAGGAAGTCTCCTTAGAAATAAAGCGTGTACTTAAAGATGATGGTTCATACTTCCTCAACATTGGACAAAAACCTACAGATCCTTGGGTTGCTTGGGAAGTAGCTTTTAGGCTCAGAAAGCATTTCGTTCTCCAAAATGTAATTATATGGGTTAAGAGCATAGCGATAGAGAAGGAAGATGTCGGAGATTATCCAAACATCAAGGGGGACATTGCAGTAGGGCACTACAAGCCAATTCAGAGCAAGAGATTCCTAAATGACTGCTTTGAATACATTTTTCATCTCACCAAACACGGCGATGTTGAGCTCGACAGACTGGCTATAGGAGTTCCGTATCAGGATAAGACGAACATCGGCAGGTGGAAATCTGCGACTCAGGATCTGAGATGCAGGGGGAACACGTGGTTTATTCCCTACGAGACCATCTGGAGCAAAGAGAAGCAGAGACCACATCCTTCCGCTTTTCCATCCAAGCTTCCGGAAATGTGTATCAAACTGCATGGATTGCACAGAACAAGATTAGTTTTGGATCCATTTATGGGAATCGGCAGTACAGCTGTTGCATGCACGAGATTGGGAGTCGACTGGATAGGATTTGAGATAGATGAGTACTATGCAAGAGTAGCGGAAAAAAGAGTTAAAGAAATGCTGTCAACGTATCTCAAGACCTAAACCTACTCCCTTTTTCAGGATATTCCCTTACTACGTTTTCAGGTTTATAAAGTTCGGAGTTATTGGTATTAAATTCACATTTGAGATTAACTCTTATCCTTGAGGCATCAACTATTTTGAAACCAGTTACAACCTTCTTTTTGTGAATAAATCCAACTATTAAGTGGCATGCGTCTCTTTTTACTTTTGCTAACTCGACCGGCTCATAGTAAAATGTTCTAAGACTGCTATCTAACTGCCCTTCTTCGGCTAGTTTAACTTCAAGATAATATGACCTACCATTTCGTTCAATCAATATGTTAGGATATCCGGCTACTTTATTTTCAGGTATAACGCCTCCAAGCTTTGTTCTAAGCATATCTTCGAGAATATTGCTGACTTCGTTTGGTCTAAGTCCACTAAAATCTTCTTCTTTACTATCTTCAATAACACTAATAGCTGTTTCGTATATTTCATCTAAAACTTCTTTATCTCTTTCTTCATCGATTGGAATGACTTTACATCCAGTAGTCATCTCAATAACATAACTAAACGGAACACCTCTAATTCTTTTCATTATGGTGGCAAAAAATTCTTTTGAGGGGAACTCATTCATGCAAACATCAGAAAGTTTTTTCTTTTCTTAAGTTTTTCGGTTTTACCGCATCTTTTATCGAATTGTAAATTTACAATTTTGCAATGAGCTATAAAACGGTCAGAGTAAGTTATGACAACTGGGCTTGAATTAATTGAGCTTAAGGCGGAGTCCGGATTAAGGGAATTAGATGAGGCCATCGAAATCCCTGGCAGAGTTAAGAAAATATATCATTATGTTTATAAGCGGTATCTGGAGAACTTAGAAATAGGTATAGCGCATCAGAAGCCGGTTATTGAATATGAAAAGGCCGAAGCCATAACCCAAAAAGGTCAGATATACGCTATGAGGCACTTGCGGAGAATTTGATAAAAAGATACGCTATACAAAAAGCTACTTTGGATAAAAAGTTCTTTATATCTTTGCTTTTTAAAAATTTATGTCCTTTTTTCGTTACCTTGAAAGGATGGACAAGTCTTTGAGCTTTATCCATTTATGCAATACTTCGCTATAACCTCTTTCCACTTGTTGTAGCTGTAACTATCAAGGTAGTTGTTGTTCTGCTCAGCCTTCTTTATGAGACTTCTGTACTCCTTAGCATCGTAATATTCCCTTGAAACCGAGTCAAATGAATATCCGTCTGAAACAAATATTATCTTTGGCTCCGATCTTAGCTTTCCAACTCCAACATATTCCCCTTCGCTATCCGTTATTATGCTTGGCATTGTTGTTTCGATGAAACAGTAGCCCGTTCCATTGTATACGTAATTTGCATACAGCTTCGGACACTTTATTCCTACCGCCATATGATTTTCTTTCTCATATTCAAGCAGAACTACTCCATATCCAAGTTCTTTAAGCAAGGAAGCTAAAAGCAATGACTTTTCACTGCAAACTCCTTTATTTTCGTACAAAACCTGATATGGAAGCCTTATCGGATTTCCTTCAACGACAACTCCTCCACTGCAAGTAAATCTCGTAGATAACATTTTAGAATAGTCGTATTCAATTTGCTGCACGAGGCTAACGGCAATCCTAACTTGGTCATCCCTTAAAGAAGTAACTGATTTGATCTGCTTTACCAGATCTCTTATGAAATAAGCCTGCTCTTCGTTGTTTACTATTGCAATATAATGATCTTCTTCGCAACTGAGCTTTCTGCCAAGCTCTGATAAATAGCGATTTGCATCGGGATAAGCCTTGAAAGCGATGTATCCTTTCATTCCATAAATGCAGTATCCCAGCATTCTTCTTTCGTACGGAAGAAGATCCAAATTGACGCATGAGCCATTGAACAAAATGTAGCCAGCAGGACAACCACAGACAGAAGGATTTTCCTTAAGCTGTCCAAAAGAGCAGTAATATGGCTTGTTAACCGAACAGGAGCCATGTGGCGTACCATCATCGCAGTCGAGTAGCCCGAACAAGAAGGACCCCTCAGATCCGAAGAAAGAGGATCCTGTATAGAGTATCAGGTAAACTACGAACAGAAAGACTGCGGTGAACAAGGTTATACGAAAAACGAAGAAAATTGCGGCCAGGATCAGCCTAAAAATTCTTTTAGCTTTTCTCGAAGCATAGATTAAAATGATGAGAACCGCCAAAGCAAGTAATGTTAATAGAAAGTTTATTTCGGATTCTCCAAAGGGTATAGAAAATGGACTGGTAGGAATTAAAACCGTAGGAGTTTGATGAGGAGTAGGGATACTTTCAGGAACTAAAGGAAACTCGTAGCGCATCTTTTCTCTATTTACAAATTCGACATCCAAAAATAGCTTTTTAGCATCGCTTAAATCCAAGAAGTAGAATTCTAATTCCTGTTTGTCTTTCTTGGCATCAAAAACTCTTCCACCGTAAGAAGGTTCGCAAGGTTTTTCGTAATTTGAAAGCGAAGGTTTTAAAATACCCTGTTTTTCCGCATCTGTTATGTAAACCTTAAGAAGGTACTTTGCCTGCCCTTTACAGTAGCTGAAATCCCCTTTAATAAGCTCGTAATCGATTTGGAGTGCAGAAGCGTTAATTGCTATTAGGCTAAAAAAGAGGATGAATAAGAATACATGATTGCATGGCTGGAATTCATGATTCATTGTGTATTGTTTTTTAAAAAACAACTATTTAAAAGTTTTTATTGCTCCTTTCGTTGTCTAATTTATTTTTCAGCCATTTTGTCTTAAATAGAGGAACGATTTTGCATATAGGAAAATTTAGAAATTGTGATCGAGTTCCGTAAGAGATTTTAAAGGGAAATTCCGAAAAGCTGGGAAAGTGAAAGCCAAATAATTAAAAGGTCAGGAAGAGGTAAAAAAGAAGTTTCCAGCATGGAATAAGAAGAAAATGAGAAGAAGTAGAAAAATTCTACAACTTAGTGGAAGAACAAATTGGGAACTGATCAAGGAAGAACTTTCAAACGAAACAAACCACAAATTTTAAAGCATGGCAGAAAAAATAACTTCGATGGCAAAGAGCAGAAACAATTCTCCAGCAAGAGATGAACTTATCAGAGCCCTAAAGGCTGGGGCTGATTACATAAGGGGAGGGGTCGATTACAAGATCCTCCTTCTATTCCTATTCTACAAGGCATTAAGCGACAAATGGCTTAAGGCAGTCGAGGATTACAGAAAGGAAGGTTATTCGAATGCAAGGGCATATCTGCTAGCCAATCAGGACTACGTTCTCTTCGATGAAGAAAACAACAAGCTTCTTACATGGCATGAGGCGATGAAGAGCAAGGAAACGATAATGGAACTTGCAAACACCTTGACAAGGATAGCAAGGCTCAATGAGAAGCTTTCAGATTTGCAGGCGCTTGTAGAGCAGCTTGGCCTGAGAGCTTTTCTTACTTCTGACAAGCTCGGAAACGTTGTTAAGGTTGTTGAAATCTTCAACAGATTCGATTTCTCAGAAATGCCCTACGATATAATAGGCGATGCCTACATGTGGATTCTGAACTACTTTGCGCCTGAAAAGGCAAAGGAAGGGGAAAACTATACTCCGCAGGAAGTTGTAAGGCTTCTCGTTCAGTTGCTTGAGATAGAAAACGGATCCACAGTTCTCGATCCTGCCCTTGGCTCTGGAAGCATGCTAATCGAAGCTTACAACTTCGTTAAGCAGAAAGAAGAGCCCGAGATCATGCTCTACGGCCAAGAATGGAACGATCTCATGGCTTTGATTGCGAAGATGAACCTCATACTGCATGGAATAAAAGATTACGAGATCTTTGTAGGCGACAGCCTTTCAAATCCGAGATTTGGGGAATGCGATTATGTTCTTGCAAATCCTCCATGGAATCAGGACTACAACGTTGAAAGCCTTAAGGCTCCTAAAGTAAAGAAGATCTACACAACCTTTGCAAGGGATGGTTTTCCTCCAAGCAGCTCGATGGACTGGGCATGGATTCAGCTGATGCTGTACTTTGCCAGGAAAAAGGTTGGCATAATCC
>Ga0072500_139927_pt1 | contig 14454 bp, 10 predicted proteins | sample GBScelen77Swater_FD_63803 | JGI IMG/M metagenome (GOLD analysis project Ga0072500, IMG submission 63803) | Hot spring microbial communities from Great Boiling Spring, Nevada - cellulolytic enrichment S 77C v2 (version 2) | ecosystem: Environmental > Aquatic > Thermal springs > Hot (42-90C) ...
GACAATACGGGGGGCGGGGGCAACCCCGGCCACCACTTTTCTGGGAGGTGTTTCAATGTCTGAGGAGAAGGCTCTGGAGAAGGTCGGGAAGGAAATCCTCAACGGCCACCTGCAGACCCACACCTTCGAGGTTGAGTACCGGGGAGAGAAGCTCAGGTTCACCGCCAAGAAGGATACGGTGGGAGACTCCCTGGACATCCTCGTAAGCGTCAGGAAGGAGCTCCTGAAGCGAGGCCTGAAGCCTGGGGAGATGCAGGATGTGGAGGACCTCATCTACGAGATCGTCTACCTCGATAAGGTCCTCGTTGAGCGGCCGGAGTTCCTGGCCAACCTCTGGGAGTGCCCGGATTGGGACCTCCTCCACCGGATCTTCATGGAGGTCCTGAACTGGGCGAACTCCTTTCGCCAGGCTCGCGAAGTACGCTGAGCAGGTTGCTGAACTCCCGGAATTCGAGGTCCTGTGGTGGGTGATGGACACCTTCAAGGTCCTCCCCACCGATCCTAGGTTCCGGGCGCTCACCCAGGAACAGATCGTCCTCCTTGTGGCCATGCACAACCATGCCCAGCGAGAGAGGACCAAGGCGATGAAGCGATCCTCCGGGAAGGGTGGAAGGGGAGAGGTTGTCGAGGAGTACTATGACCCTGATTTCGACAAGTACCTCGCCGAGGTGACCCAGTCCCAATCCTCTCCCAGTGGGAGTGACAGAGAGTGGCTGACCCTCTAGAATTCCAGAATCAGGAAGTCCGGAATCTCCTGAAGGACATCAAAAAGGGCATCAATGACCTCAACCGGAGCATTGCCGAGTCAGCTGCCACGGGAGGGTGGAAGCGCATTGTCCCTTCACCCCCTGGGCCCATTCCCTGGCCGACGGGTCTTCAGGCAACGCCAAGGTTTGGCATCTTAGAGACGCCAGGGCAACTTGAGCAGAAGGTCCTGGAGTACCAGAGGCGTTTCGGCCTCGGACGAACACGGACCCACGTCTTCCTGGACCTCCCCATAGACGTCCTGGGGCAGATGGACCTCTACACTAGGTCCAGGATGGGAGAGCTCGCCCTCATGATCTCCACCCTCTCCCCAGGACGGCAGGCGATCATCTCCGAGGTCCGGGACCTCCGGCAGTTCTTCACGGAGTTCAGCAGGGAACTCAGGGATGCCTCAAGGAGGATGGGGATCTCCAGTCCTCTCCTGGGGTACTACATGCCCGTTCGGGAGGTCATCAGGACCAGGTACCTCCCTCCTGAGGTCCGGGAGTACTACCAGATGCCCCACCTCCTCGAAAGCTCCATCGTTTCAGAGATCACCAAATCCGTGGCGCAGTACATCCCGGAGAGTAAGATCAGCGATCCGAGGCTCCTTCGGGCTCTGCGGCTCTACGCCGCCCTCAGACTGACTGGAGCAACGAACATTGAAGAGTTCATCCAGGGAGCCCTCGCCGGAATCTACGATACCTACATGGAGTTCGTGAAGCTCCAGGAAGCCCTCAAGGCCGCCCACCTTGATCCGGCGGCGAGCGAGGAGCGGGTGAAGGAGCTCGAGGAGCGGGTATCATCCCTCATCCATTTCCTCTCCTCCTACACCGAAAGTATGGAGGACCTCAAGGACAAGACTCTGGAGGAGAAAACTCAGGCTATCAGGAACTTCATCGAAGCCCTCCAGACCCTGGGAGGGAAAGGACCAACAAGAGAGTCCTTCATGGCCGCCGGGACGATGCTGGCGTCCCACGTGCTCTCGGGGACCATTGAGAAGCTCCCTCAAGAGCAAATACCTCTCGCCCAGCAGCTCTCCAAGATCCTGGGGGCCAGGGCTACAGCTGTCCGGGTCATCCCTGTTGAGGCTCTGGCAGAAGTCCGGAAGAAAGTCGCACACATCTCCCTTCCGGATATCGCGCCTGGTCTTAACAAAGCCACGAGGACGAAGCTCATCCAGCAGGCTATCAAGACCGTTATATCAGAGCTAGAGCCCACCCTCATCAAAGAGTTCCAGGCACCATCCCTCACCTCGTCGGTCGTCAAAGTCTTCAAAGAGGAATTCGTCGAGGCGAGGGCCAAAAGCATCAGGGGAAGTATCCTCGAAACCAGAAAACTCCCCCAGAGGACTCGGTACCTCTCCACGAAAGTGGTCCCCAACATCGTGAAGGAGGTCCTGCAACAGCATGGCATCACACAACCATCCAATATCACCAGAATAACCGACATCGATGAGTCCATCCGGATGGCGGTCATCGAGGATCTCGCCAGGAAGCTCGCCGAGGAAGAATACCAGAGGCTCTCGGACCAGAAGAAAGTTCCCACAGCAACGAGCCTCGCCGATGTGGCTGTAGCTGCGGCCCAGGAGATCCTCGCCATCATCAAAGGTCTTGGAGAAAAGACGTCCTATGAGGAAATCCAGAACCTCTACAAGGAGTACCGGAAAGCAATTGAGGAGCAGGAGAAACAGATCAAGGCTATCGATAACGAGCTCAAAAGGCTCAAAACTGAGCCACTCCCAGAAGGTGCAGATCCGAAGGAGCAAACCTCAAGGATTGAGAATCTCACACAGAAACTGCAATCCCTGAAGACCTCTGTAGGGATCAAGAAAGTCGTCCTGGGCTTCCTCTCTCCCATCAGGAAGACCATTGAGGAGATGGCAAGGAGGCTGCAGTCAGATATCAGTGAAGCCTCAGGCGAGGAAATCGATGCGTACCAGAAGCGGATGAAACTGGAAGAGGAGGCAGCCATAGAGAGAGAGCGGGAGATCCAGGAATTCCGGTTGCGCATGAAGGCGGCGTTCGCCAGGACCATCAAGGCTGCCTCTGCACTGGCCGACCACCCACAGGCAAGGGAGATCGGCACCAAGGCCTTCAGGCTCTCAATATTCCTGAGGGAGTTCAACCGGTTCCTGGATGGGCTCAGAATAGAAGACGTCCGGAGGATCAAGGAGCGGGGTGGGGACATCGTCACGGCCTTCATGGAGGAGCTCCAGCAGAGGATCCAGACGGCCATGCAGGCCATCTACCACGACGTCACCGAAGGCGATGTGGCTGCTCTGGGACTGGGTGAGCAGGAAGCCCGAAAGGCCATGGCCGAGGCAGCAGGGTACGACTTCCGGACCTGGATACGGAACTACCTGGGGCAGCTCAGGATAGACAACCCCCTCCGGAGATTCTTCGACGCCTTCCGGAGACCTGCAGGATTCGCCTCCCTCTTCTATGACCGCATCTTCATCCCCTTCCTTGGGGACATCTTCGACACCATCGCCACCTATGGACGGATCAGCGTAGGGTCAGTCATGGGAGAGGCCATCAGGGACCGCCTGGAGTTCCTCTTCCCCACTGAAACCCTGATGGGTGGGCGGTTCGGCGTCTATGCCGTACCAGGCATGGGGGTAGCCTTCAGAGGTATCTTCCGTCGAACCCTAGGAGACCTCCTCCAGAGAGGAAGGGTTCCCCTTGAGGGACTCCTCAGGCCGACAGAGGCCATGACGGGCATTGCTGGCCTTGGAGAGTTCGACTTCAGGACCTTCCTGGAGCAGGTCACCACTCCAACCTGGCTCCTTGCCCGGGGGACGGGATTCCTCGGACGGGAGACGGATGTCGCTGTCCTCCAGGCCGGCCTCACCAGGATCTTCGAGGATGCCGGAATGTGGCGGGAAGCCTTCAACATCATGGCCTCAGTCCTTGCAAGCAGGAGCCTGAGGCGGACGGTGGGAACCGATGAACTCCTCCGGTCCTTCGATTTCTTCATCGAGTACGCCCGAGCCGGAATGGGCCGGGGCGTCTCCCCTGAGGCCCTGAGGAACTTCGCCCAGTTCCTCCTCACCGCAGGGCAGGAGGGTGTTGGGGCCGGAATGCGAGGCGTGTTCGGCGCCGCCGCTGTGACCACCCTCTCCCAGATGTTCCAGTCCGGACGGGGGCAGCTCTTCCACCCTCTCCTGGCAGGGATGGTTCAGATGGTCACGGGAGGAAGGGGTGTGAGCTTTGCTGAGCTCGTCCGCATCCAGCAGCAGATCGACCGTGAGGGAATCTTCGCCACCATAGACATCGGAGGCCAGCAGGTCACCGTAGCCGAGGCCCTCATCGAGTACTTCGACAGGACTTTCGGGGACACCCCGGAAGCCATAGTCATGATGAGCCGGTTCACCGGGCTGAGCCTGGACAAGTCTGCCCAGATCCTGGAGCTCTTGAGGAAGTACTGGGAGGACATAAGAAAAGGAGGGACGGGGGAAGAGCAACGGAGGCAGATTGAGACCATCATGGAGGAGGCCGGGCAATCCTACGGTGAGCAATTCGCCAAAGCCCTGGCCATGAGACAGGAAGCCCTCATGGACCTCACCGATGAGGTCATCATGCCGCTCCTTGGCCTCCTCAGAGGCGTTCCCCAGATCATCGCAGGGTTTGGGAACGTCCTCACCCTCAAGCCCGTTGAGGGCTTCAGGGATATCCTCACAGGCCTTGGAGCCTTAGGAGGACGGGGGCTGGGCTTCCTTGCCCTCTATGGTTTCAGCAGATTCGTCGGAGAGGGATTCGCCTCCCTCGCTGGAGGTCTGGGGAAGAACATCCTCAAGTTCGTCTATGAGGGATGGCTGAGGAACTTCATCTTCCGCCCGAATGCGAACATTCCGGCACTTTCCCAGTTCTTCACCGGAGGGCCGAGGGGACTGTGGGGATCCATCAAGGCCCTCGTGACCGGGATAACCCCTCTGGCTCTGGGAGTAGGAGTGGCGGCCACCGCGGCTCTGGTACTCTACGGCGTCACTCGACGGGCGGTGGAACGGATCGATCAGCAAATCGATCGCACCAGGAGGTGGAGGGAGGAGATCAAAGAGCTGGCCTCCCTGGGCAAGGACGAAGCCGGTCAGGCAGAGTTCACCAGAAGAGCCGCGGCAATCAATCGTGGTCTCACCGAGGACCTCAAGAACATCACCCGGGACTATAGCAGGTGGGGATGGTACTATGAGTCCTTTGGCAAAATCTTCGCTCCTGAGATCGGAAGGAAATCCCGGGAGTCCATCATCCAGCACCTGAATGCCCTGAAGGAGTACGATGAGGCAGTAGCACGGAGGCTACAGGAAAGCGCCCAGAGCATTGAGGAGTTCAAGCGGCAACTGGAGGAAGCCTACCGTAAGGATTACCAGGCCAGGATAGAGTCTGCCAAGACTCAAATAGGGAATGAGCTCAAAGAGACCATGAACGCCCTCTTTTACCTCCTCGAGCAAATGTCCCTACCCTTGACCGATGCCAGGAGGAGACTTACTGACGCCGCCATAAAGACCCAGTACGGGGTAGTGCTTGCCGAACTCGCAGAAGAGCTGCCCAAGTACGTCTGGGAAACGGCCCAAGGTGACTTCCTCCGCCTGGGCCTCTCTGAGGGAATGATCAACACCATAAGAGAGCTCACTGAGTTCAGCGCTGCCGATTACATCCGGGCGTTTCTTGGAGGCTATAGGGGCATCGAGGAGGGAAAGGTAAACCTCGTCCGGACGAGGTTTGTTGAAGAGTACAGTAAGGTCGTGGGGAGAGAAAAAGCTGAGGAGCTCTTCCGAGAAAAGATCGAGCCCATTGTGCGGTTCTTGGTCCAGAGTCAGCTGCGGTTCTTCCGGAGGGGGAGGGAATTGCCTCCTGAGAAAGCCGATCTGGAACTCATCGGGGAGGGTATAGCCTATATCGGTGGGGAACGTCTGGTAAAAGAGATCGCCAAGAAAACTGGTCTGACCGAGGATCAAGTCCGAAAGATATTCCAGGAGTTAGGATTTCTCCCCCAGGCAAAAACGGAGACTCTCCAGCCAGCACCTCCCCCTTACGGTGCTCCAAATACCCCCATCAAACCAGAGGGTCCTGGAACCACGAGAGGGGAAACACCAGCCCCAACTCCAACGCCAGCTCCAGCACCAGGTCCACCTCCATCATCTCTCCCTACACCCCCTAAGGAGCAGGAGGCAAAGCCCTTCTGGCACTGGATCAATCCCTTTAACTGGTTCAAGAATGAGGCTCCCCAGGAGAAACCGGCAGAGCTCATCTCCAGGGGTGTGACCATCGACCGGATAGAGAACCAGATCTCGGTCAACATCAACGTCAATCCAGGAGTCCTCGACAGCAAATACGTAGCAAAACTCATTGAGGAGATGAACCGTCTGGCTATCGGGATATCCCTGTCAGGAAGGGGAAGGACGCTGAAGCTTGAGGCCATTGGCTGAGGAGGACACCAGTGTTTGCCCGGTACACCTACTCCGCACCCATAGGTCTTGTGTACTTCATCCCGGTTGGCACCACCCAGAGACCTTCCAACACGATCTTCGCCACCACAACCCTCTCTTACCTCCCGGAAGACCTCGCCAGAGTCACTCCCGAGACCATCTACTCCAGCACCATCCAGATCGTGGTCAAAAAGCAGGTGAACGGCTTTGGCGTCAACAACTTCCAGATTACTCTCGTCGATTTCAAGGACGAGAAGGGGAGGACGTGGCTGGACAAGATCTACCCCCATGACCTCGTGGCCATCTTCATGGGTCGACCAGGAGTTGACCAGGGACTGCTCCCGGTGATGCTTGGGGTTGTGAAGTCCGTCACGAAAACCGTGAACTTCTCAGGAGGTGCGGAGAATCCCTCAGTTGAGCGGCAGATTGTGGTAGCAGGCCATGAAATCGTGGGGCTTTCGGCATCCCACTTCCTGTACTCCAATGCCTCAGCCCTCCCGGCCATCAGCAAGCTCAGGGAGCTCCTCGGCTGGCCCTCGCTCTACGTGGACTTCCTCCAGATGTTCACTGAAACGGCAGCTCTCGAAGTCCACGAGGCGGTCATGAAATACTTCAAGGACCTCCTCCTCCAGGACCTCACCTCCGTCACCGTTCCCTATGCTGGAGGAAGAACCCTCGATACCTTCATTACCGTTGAGGGGAGATCCTTCCGTATCGACGAAGGGAGTCCCCTCCAGATCTACGGAATGGCCTACAGTACCTTCTCCGGTTCCGGAGCCCAGTTCCTCGATCAGGTGCTCCAGAAGCCCTTCAATGAGATCATCACAAGGACCATCATGCCCCAGGGCGCCCCACCAGGGGCACCAACCATTCTCCCGCAGTGCAAGGTCATCGTCCGGCCAAGCCCCTTCAAGTTCAAGACACCTCCAACTTCTGGTGGAGGACAGGCTTCTTCTTTCATTTCCAATGGGGATCTTGAGAGGTGGATTGGGGCTGTGGACCCGGAGAGGGTGGAGAAAGTCCATGTGGTTCAGGACATCGATGTGTACAACGAGAGCATCGGCCGGGGGAGTGAGTTCGAGCACAACCTCTTCCTCGTCGCCCCGAATACCTCTGAGGCCTTCCCCATGGCCTTAGAGCTCAACGTTGAGCCGGTTGCCGACCTTGAGCACATTCGTCGCCACGGCCTCAACCCCATCATCATGAAGTTCGACTACTTCAACACCCAGGAAGAGATCACGAATGCGGAGAATCAGCTACAGGACAAGGGAACGGAAGTGGTGGAGATCTCCGAAGCCACCAAGACTCTGGCGAACCGCCTCGCCGATGTCCTCAAGCAGTGGTACATCAAAAGCTGTGAGTTCCTTCGGGGTACGCTCCAGATTCGTGGGACGGCGAGCATCAACGAGGGCGATGCAGTCCTCTACGTCACGAACGACTACGGCGGAGAGGGGGAGCGGTACTTCCTCTTCTACGTGGATGCCGTCACCCACGTCTTCATCAACTTCGAGACCTTCCTCACACACCTTGAGCTGAGCAGAGGCATTGAGCTCACGAAGGAGGAGGCAGAGAAGTGGCTTTCTACGACGACGGGATGGTAGGGAGTAAGGTATCCTATGCTCCTGCGAGAGTCGGAGGCCTGAGACTGGGAAGAGTGGTGAAGGTCTACCCCTTAGACCTCTGCGTCGATGTGGTCTTTGTGGACACCTACACCCCAGCCACATCGGGAACAGACAAGGGGAAGAAAGGGGAGTATCGTGTCAGGGTTCCTGTTGTCACCGACATGGCAGGTGTTGTCCCGGAAGAGCACTGGTTTTCTCAGGAAACTGGGTGGGGAAAGGAGATCAAAAAGCCTGTCTTCGGGTACGGAAGAGCTGTTTTACCTCAGGTTGGCGACTTTGTGGTGGTGGGCTTCCTCAATGAGAACTATACGGCCCCCGTAGTCCTGGGGTGCCTCCCTCCAAGGCTCAGGAGCCTCACCGTTTCAGGAGCCACTGAGAGCCTGGAGGACGAAGAAGGTCCCACCGACCGGAACGTCACCGCAGAGCCGCAGAGGTACATCACCGTCTTCCCCTCAGGCCTCTGGTACAAAGTCAACCAGCACGGGGAGGTGGAGATCTCCTTCCCCTTAGGGAAGGGGGTCGATGAGTACCGGGGATTCTACATCAAGATTGGTCGGGATGACCTTGTGGGAGAATCCCAGAGCCTCCTCCAGAACATGGTGAAGGTCAAGGAGAAGGTTGAGGAGTTGAAGAAAGCCTCGGGAATTCTCGATATCCCAGAGATCCGGAATCTCATCGACCAGATCACAAAGAGAGCCATCACCGTCCAGGAGGCTGTTGATAAGGCATTAGAAAACAAAGACGTCCAGAAGATCCTCAGCGGCGACCCCCATGTGGAGGAGGACTACGTTGATGGGGGATGTTGCTGTGGAGCTGAGGAACGAGATCCTGAGAATCCCCAGTCATCGTGCTTCTGCGGAGCACAGTGGGCCACCTGCCCGAACTGTGGCCGGAACGTCAGTGGCTGTCCCTACTGGGACACCTGGACCTGTCCGTACTGCGGATCCCCAGTTGATAACCCCTGCAGGTAGCGGCCATGGGAGAACTCGACAGGAAGCGCTGTAAAGTCGATATTGAGGACCTCATACGGCTGGCTGTGGCATTCGGCCCTGATGGGGCGAAGGAGAAGATCGAGGAGATGGCCCAGAGAATCGAGGACATCTTCAGCGGCCTCGATCGGGCCTTCGCCTCTCCCAAACTCGATGGCTTCCATGACTGCCTCAACAAACTCGACGGGGTCATCTCCTTCATGCAGTCCATTACAGGGGAAGAGCTCCAGGGATTCTCAACCATCCGGAGCATCCTGGGGCTACTGCAAGGGGGTCGGGGCAACCTCGAGTCTATCCTCTCCATCGTCTCTTCCTTCCTTCCCTCTGGCATCCGATCCCTCCTTGGGGAGGCAGGGAGGCTCTTCAACACCGTCATGGGCCTTGTCACCTTCTTGAAGAACTTCAACCCCAGAAACCTCCTCCAGGGATTCCTGGGAGGCATATTCCGTGGGGCCTTCGGGAAGATCCTGGGAGGTTCAGTCGGCAAGGCACTGTCCTCCTTCCTCTCAGGAACCCCTGTGGGACAACTTCTCGGCTCAGCTTTTGCTTCAGCAGGGACAGGCCTTGCAGCGGTGGCCTCGGCAGTGTTCGGATCGACAGCGAGCACCGTCTCCGTGGCCCCGAAGGACACCCTGGGAGGGGGATTTGAGGGTGACGATGGGATTGTCCTGAGCGAGAAGCACATCAGGGGGGAAGAGGATGAGTAAGCAGCAGACGTTCATTGAGTACCTGAAGCCCTACGCCTTGGCCATGGAGGCCAAGTACGGCATTGACTGGCGGGTGATCGTCGCCCAGGCAGCCCTTGAAACTGGCTGGGGGGACTACAACCGCCAGTGGAACCTCTGGGGGATGCGGTACGAAGGGCCAGCGGGGAGGGATCCTGAAGGCTATGCGCTCTTCAACGACCAGTGGGAGGCCATCGAGGCGTACATCTACAACGTCCGAAAGAACCACCCCACTGCCTGGGCGGTACGGAATAACTTCCAGGCCTTCTTCAGGGAAATCCAGAACCCTAATCCCCCGAACGCTGGCGCCTGGGCAGAAGATCCCCAATACACTGCGAAACTCCTGGCCATTTTCAACCAGTACCTCAAAGACAGCGTAACTTCTGTGGATGCTTCGACTCCCCTCCCTCCAGAGTACGCCCAGGGAGAGGCGTCACCCTACGACACCGCCTCAACCTTCTACCCCACAACGACGAAGAAAGTCCGAAAAGCCAAAGACAAAAAAGGGAAGGAGACAAGGGAGAGAAGGTACTACATCAAGCTCCAGCACATCAATGACGATGCTAATCCCACAGGAGCCCTCACCATCAAGATCCTCCCCGATTCGCAGTTCACGATCCTCAGGGAGAAGCTCAGGGTAGAGGGAGAAGGGAAAGAGAGGAAAGTCGTCGTTGAGGAAGCCGCATCGGTTGAACTCCAGATCGACGGCCTCCTCCTTGACTTCCACAATAACGGCGGTGGAGAGGGACAGAAGGTCACTGACCAGGTGCAACTCACCTCCGAGTACCTAGCCCTTCTCAGGACCAAGGAAGGGGAGAAGAAGAAGTCCGAGAGCATCGTCCTTGGGGATGACGTCATCCAGATTGAGGTGGCCAATGACGACAAGAAGAGCCGCATAGAGCTCTACCCTCAAAAGATTCTGGCCAAGAATGCTGACAACACCTACCTGAGGCTTGAGGGAGACAAGATCCAGGCCAAGAACAAGACCGAGAGCCAGATCTACCTCGAGGGTGACCTGATTGTTGCTGAGAATAAGACGGGAAGCAGAGTCTACCTCCGAGGCGACTACATTGAGGCGAAGTGTAAGACAGGAAGTGTCGTCAAGGTCACTGACGACCAGGTCAAAGCTCAGAACTCTTCAGGAAGCTACATCCAGATCATTGGGGACACCATCCTCATCCAGAATACTTCCGGCTCCAGCATCACCATCTCTGGAGGAACGATCACCCTCTCTGCCGATACGATCAACATCCGGGGCGATTCGCTCGTTGATGTCTCCGCTGGAACCATTAAGCTCAACTGAGGAGGGTTGCCCGTGCCAGGAGCAGCGAGAGTCAACGATATTACGCTGTGCTGGGAAGAGGTCGAGGATGAGGAGGGGAACAAGCATTGTGAGCCCCTCACCAATGCCATTACCCAGGGATCGCCGAACGTCCTCATCAACGGAAGCCCAGCGGCAAGGCTTGGGGATGCCACTTCCCATCCATGCTCCATCATCACCGGATCCTTAACGGTTCTCATCAACGGCCAGCCTGCTGCAAGGATTGGTGACCTCCTCTCCTGCCAGTGTGAGGAGAATAGGGGCAACATCGCCACGGGCTCAACGAACGTCCTCATTGGGTAGCACAATTTTGCCACCTAGGCGACCAAAACCCATTTCACCACGATATTGAACATCGAGATGGATGAGCGGAAGAAACTCGAGTTCTACATCGTCGATAAGAATGGGACGGTCATCAAAGGACCGTACCGGTTCCTCCTCAACCCCCAGGAGTACAATGTCTCCCACCCCATCCGCATCCGACCTACTCAGACTAAGGGAGGAGTCTTCATCGACGACTTCGGCCCTGGGGTTGGGACGATGAGCATTCGAGGGATCGTCAAGAACGAATTCGTCCAGGGAGATGGAGGGATTGTGGTCAACCGAGCCCTGGAGAGGTTCCAGGAGCTACGGGATTTCGTCATCAAGGAGATCTTCAGTACCAGAGCCCCTGGAACTCAACCAGATAAGTTCATTGAGGTCAGGAACTACACTGACAGAGATGCCTTCCTGACCCTTCCCACGAACTTCACCCTCCAGAGGAATGCCACCAAGCCCCTCTTCTACTACTATAGCATCGACCTCATCATCCTCTCCCGCCTTGGCGACCCACCTCCATCACAGCCTGATGCCGTCCAGAAGGCTCTGAACCAGAACCTCTCTAGCCAGGGTATCCTGGCGAAGGTCTACGGGGGAAGTTCCCTTTCTGCCCAAGGAGGATTCTAGTGGGGATCGTTTCCTGCCGCCTCACCTTTGAGAATCCAAGAGAAACCGGCCGAGGAATCCTGTACTCGGCCATCCTCTCCTATGACATTGGGGAGCACTACAGCTCAGGGACAATTCTCAAGGATGCGAAGGATCAGTACTGCGTCGTGGAACGCATAGACTACACCCTCCCATCGGGAACCATCCACATCTACACCCCTACGCCCTTCACCTTCCCTCTCACCGAGGAGGAGTACAGCCTGGACCTTCCCATCTGGATTCAGATGCTCCACTTTGCCTTTCAGGATGACATTCTGCGGGAAACCATCAGGGCTATCCACACAGGGTACAACAGGAAAGGAATAGAGTACCCCACAGTAGTGAGAGAAGACACCATCAGGGTTCCTCCAGTTCCAACAGGATCCACAACACTGCCGGATGGGCTGACCATGCCACCAAGTTATGTTACCACCATGTCCAGGACAGTGCTGGGAACGGACTACGACATCACCTGGAACATCCTCGCCACAGCAATAAAGGATGACAGCATGCGGTACGTCATCCTCAAACTCAAGGACCGCTTTCCCTTCCCCTTCCAGGTCATGGATACTTCAGCGAACACCGAAGAGCTCATGGCGTACCTCCTCTACGGGAAAGTCAAGGGGTATGAAGAAGCAACTCAGGAGACCGATGAGGAGAACCTCTCAGCCCTGAAAACCCTCCTCCAGGCCGATGGCCTTCTCGAGAGCCCTGAGGATTTCTCGACCAAGGAGGATCTCCTCAATCACCTCAAGGAGGAGCTGGCCTTCAGCGGTCACAGAGTCCCTGAGGGATTCATCCATGCTTGCCACAAGCTCCTCCCCATTCTCGTCCTCCGGAGAGGGGGAATCTGATGGCCGAGAGCCTCAACTACCGGATCCACACCATCAGACCGAACGACTCCCCAGCCAAGATCGCAGCCCTCTACGGTGTCCCATGGGAGGACATCGTCCTGGTCAACAACCTCGAGGCACCGTTCATCGTTGACCAGAACTTCCAGAGAGAAGGGTACGCCACAGGGCCTGTGCGCATCGAGGCCCTCAAGCCTTTAGAGCATCAGGTCACCATTCCCTCTGGAACGACCCTCTTCTTCTCTGCCTATGGACGAACCCTCTTTTTCGTCCTCACCGCTCCGGTTCCTATTACCGAGGAAGGCTATGGGGAGGGTGAAGTCCAGGCAGAGATCCCCGGGAGTACCCACAACCTCCCTCCCAACACCTGGCTCCTCTTTGAGGACGAATCCCTCAGGAGCCAGTTCACCGCCGTGCTCCCAAGAGGAACGGAAGGAGGGTTCCTCAAGAGGGTCAAGAAGTTCGGGGAGACCCTGTACATCCCCACGGAGAAGGCCGAAGCCCAGACGTACCCCGATCTCGTCAGAGCGTACGGTATCGACCTCAGCCTGAATGAGCATCAAGAGCTCACCATCAACGAGTCCCGCGATTTGCGGCTCTCAGGAGGGGTAGAGAACCTGGTTGCAGCCCTCAGCAGGGCTCTCACCACTCCAAGGGGGAGCTACCTCCTCCACCCAGAGTACGGCTCAAGGCTCCATCAGTACCTGGGAGAGGCGATAAGCCCTGATCTCCTGTACTTCATCGAACTCGACGTCCGGGACACTATCCTCAGGGACCCAAGGGTGAAAGAGGTCCGGAACGTCACTGCCCGACCTCATGGAGATGCCATCACTGTCTCCTGTGAGATAGTCACCAGGACAGATCTCGTCTTCCCACTCCAGGTGGTCATCAATGCCTGAGACCAGAGAGAAGCTCACGAAGACAGCTGAGGAAATCCTCGTGCAGATGCTCACGTGGTTCACTGCTCTCACGAGGAAAGTGACGGATTTCTCGGTGGGATCAGTTATCCGAGCCCTCTTTGAAGCCGTAGCTCTGGAGATTGAGGAGCTCTACACCTTCGTAGTCTCAGAGGTGAAGAAGGCCATCCTCGAGAGTGCCTACGTAATCTTCGGGTTCCAAAGGCTTGAGGCGCTCCCTTCTCGGGTAGATCTCACCTTCACCATCGATCCCCAGAACACCGGATTCACGCTCCCTAAAGGATTCCTTGTGGCCACCACTGATGGTCTTGAGTTTGAGACGGTGGAGTCCTGTAACGTCGTGCCCGGCCAGACCACAGCCAAGGTCCGGGCAGTCTGCCGGACACCAGGGTTCATCGGGAATGTCCCGCCAAACACAATTACGAGGCTCATTTCAGCGAACCAGTGGGTGCTTGGTGTTACCAACCCCTTCTCCGCAACAGGGGGTATTGACGAGGAGTCCGAGAGCGACCGACAGAAGCGCTTCTCGCTGTACATCCAATCGCTAAGTAAAGGGACGAGATCGGCCATCCTCTACGGTCTCTCCCAGATCAGGGAAGTCTCCTATGCGAGGATTGTTGAGGAGTTTCCCGGAGTTGTGGGTGTGTACATCTCAACACCAAGCGGGGAAGTGGATGAAGCCATCATCCAGAGGATCTACGACACCCTGGAGGATTGGGTGGCTGCAGGGATACAGGTGGTTGTCAGCCCCGTGAGTCCCATAGTTCTTGATGTGACCATATACGCTGAGATTGCTGAAGGGTACAGCCTCCAAGAGTACCATGACCGTATCAAGACAGTCACTGTGAACTACCTGAACGCCAGAAAAGTGGGCGAGGACTTCATCCCAGAGCA
>Ga0072500_139894_pt1 | contig 14442 bp, 16 predicted proteins | sample GBScelen77Swater_FD_63803 | JGI IMG/M metagenome (GOLD analysis project Ga0072500, IMG submission 63803) | Hot spring microbial communities from Great Boiling Spring, Nevada - cellulolytic enrichment S 77C v2 (version 2) | ecosystem: Environmental > Aquatic > Thermal springs > Hot (42-90C) ...
GGAGAAAAATCTTCCCCGCCTCTTAAGCTTATCTTAAGACTACTTAAATATTACTCCGAATACCAGTGCTATTATAGACATAAGCTTTATGAGTATATTCATAGATGGACCTGCCGTATCCTTGAATGGGTCTCCTACTGTATCACCAATCACTGCTGCTGCATGTGTGGGGGTTCCTTTACCGCCAAGATTTCCTGCTTCTATATACTTCTTGGCATTATCCCATGCGCCGCCACTATTAGCCATCATAATAGCTAAGGCTACACCAGTTAGTATGGCTCCAAGTAAAAATCCTCCTACCGCTTCTTTACCAAGTATCAGACCCATAGCTATAGGGGCAATTACTGCTATGATACTGGGTGTTAGCATCTCTCTCAATGCCCCTTTAGTAGCTATATCTACACAACGGGCATAATCTGCTCTTGCCTTTCCTTCCATAAGCCCTTTAATCTCTCTAAACTGTCTCCTTACCTCTTCCACTATTAAATTGGCAGTTCTACCTACCGCTTCCATAGCAAATGCTGAGAACATAAACGGCATTAAGGCACCTATGAATGCACCTATTAGAGACTTTACAGAGAGTATGTTGACTACACTCAGACCTACAGTATGGGTATAGGCACTAAAGAGGGCAAGAGCAGTTAGCGCAGCGGAACCAATGGCAAAACCTTTACCTATAGCTGCAGTGGTATTTCCTAGTGCGTCTAACCTGTCGGTTATCTTACGAATGTTTGCACCAAGCCCAGCCATCTCTGCAATACCACCAGCATTATCTGCTATTGGCCCATAGGCATCTGTCGACATCACTATTCCTATGGTAGCCAGCATTCCAACTCCAGCTATAGCTATCCCATAAAGTCCGTTAAGATACCAGGATATACCAATAGAGGCTGCGATTATAATGACAGGTATTATGATACTCTTCATCCCTAACGCAAGTCCTCTTATTATGACTGTCCCAGCGCCGGTCTGTGCACTTTCAGCAAGACTTATTATGGGCTTACCAGAGGTATAGTATTCAGATACAAGCCCAATGATTATCCCCACTATAAGTCCAGAGAGTAACGCCCAGAGTGGGTTATAAGTGTTTAGTAATGACTTGGTCAATGGAATGGCAACTATCACCAGTATAATTGCGGATACGTATGTCCCCCATCTAAGAGCAGATTGGGGATCCCCTTTACCAAATAGCTGTACATAGAAAGACCCGATTATAGAGGCTACGGTTCCAACCGCTATAAGAATTAGAGGATATAAGACTGCATTAAGAGATAAGTCCTTGGAAAAAGCAGTAAGTCCAATAACCATAGCTGCTATGACCGCTCCTACATACGATTCGAATAGGTCTGCCCCCATCCCGGCAACATCTCCAACATTGTCTCCAACATTGTCCGCTATAACCCCTGCATTTCTCGGGTCATCTTCAGGTATATTCTTTTCTACTTTTCCCACAAGGTCTGACCCTACATCGGCACTCTTTGTATATATGCCTCCTCCTACACGAGCAAATAGGGCTATAGAACTGGCTCCCATTCCAAATGCGTTTATAATATTTGGATCTTTAAAGATCAGATAGGCTATCGAGAGACCAAACACACCCAAGCCTGCAACTGCAAGCCCCATTACAGAGCCACCGGTAAATGCTACCCTTAGAGCCTGAGACTGTCCCTTCTTAGCCGCTTCTGTGGTTCTTACATTGGCTCTAGTTGCAGCCTGCATACCAAACCACCCGGCAAATATTGAAGATACACTACCCATGATATACGCTATGGCGCTATAGGGATTGATAAATATAGCTATGACAGCGGTCATAACAATGACAAAGTAAGCAAGAGTTAGGTACTCCCTCTTCAAGAATGCCGATGCCCCCTCATGTATAGCAGATGCTATCTCCCTCATCTTCTCTGTACCTGCTGGCTGTTTCTGTACCCAGTAGTAGAAGTAATATGCCAGCAATAATGTCCCACCTCCTATGATTGTAGAAAGCGTCAGTAAAGTGTTATTACTCATACGATCGTCACTCCTCCTTTATTATAGTCTCATAGACCTAGGATTTTGCTTCTTACTATGTCTTTCTGCCAACTCCCTGTAAATATCCTGGGGAGTTATTCCCAAATCAGCCATTAGAACCAAGATATGATAGAATAGGTCGGAGATTTCATATATAACCTCACCTTTATCCTCCTTTACTCCAGCTAAAAGGACCTCTACTATCTCCTCACCTATCTTTTTAAGTATCTTTTCAGTCCCTTCCATTAAGAGTTGAGAGGTGTATGAATCTTTAGTAGGATTAATCTTCCTAGATAGAATGATGTCATAGAGCTTATCCAGATCAAACCTGCTATTACCCTCTTTAGAGTACATCTCCTGGAAAAAGCAGGATAGATGTCCCGTATGACAGGCTACTCCTTCCTGTTCTACTATTACAAGCAGTGCATCCCCATCGCAGTCCACTCTGATCTCTTTTACCTTCTGTATATTCCCGCTGGTTTCTCCCTTATTCCACAATTTCTGTCTCTCTCTACTCCAGAACCATGTTGTTCCTGTCTCGATAGTCTTTTGTAGAGATTCCTCATTCATATAACCTAACATAAGAACCTCACCGGAATTAGCCTCCTGTATAATAGCAGGAATTAACCCGTCCTTATTGAACTTTATCCCAGAGAAGTCTATAGCCGTACAGGGATCCCTTCCTTCTTTAGATACTCTTTTATCTCTCTTATCGTATATCTTTTATAGTGGAGTAGGGAGGCTATCAGTGCGGCACTAGCCTTTCCCTCCTTCAATGCATCTCTTATATGTTCCAAACTCCCAGCCCCTCCAGAGGCAATAACAGGTATGTTAACCGCTTCCGCAACTGCTCTGGTGAGAGCTATATCATAACCCTGTTGTGTTCCATCCGCATCTATACTCGTAAGCAGAATCTCTCCTGCCCCTAATCTTTCTACCTCTTTTGCCCATTCTACTGCTTCTAACTCAGTGGGAGTAGTCCCCCCATTTATATAGACCCTCCAACCTCCTATGTCTCTGTCTCTCTTTGCATCTATAGCTACAACAATGCACTGTGATCCAAAGATCTCAGAGGCTTCTTTTATAAGAGAAGGATTCTTTACCGCCTGTGTATTTATAGACACCTTGTCTGCGCCTGATCTGAGTATCTCTCTTATCTCTTCTATACTACCTATACCACCTCCTACAGTAAAGGGGATAAATACTTTTGAAGCAGTTCTTTTAACAAGTTCTACTATAGTTTTTCTTCTCTCAATAGATGCGGTTATGTCTAAAAACACTAGTTCGTCTGCTCCTTCCCTGTCGTAGTACCCAGCCAGTTCTACAGGGTCTCCGGCATCTTTTAGTTCTATAAAATGTGTCCCTTTAACTACTCTTCCATCCTTTACATCAAGGCAGGGTATTATCCTTTTAGTGAGCATATCTTATCGCCTCTTCTAAGCTGATTTTACCTTCATAGAGTGCCTTGCCTATAATAGCTCCAACGGCTCCCGCCTCTTTTACCCTTTTGATATCTTCTATCTTACATATACCGCCAGACGCTATGGTTGGTACCCCTACAGAGTCTATAAATCTCTTTAATCCATCTATATCTGGACTCTCTAGAGTTCCGTCTCTCTCTATGTTGGTATAGATAAATTCCTTGACTCCAACATCTCTCAAGTTCTTACCAATCTCTATATAATTAAATCCTATCTCCTTCAACCATCCGTGTATAAAGATCTTTCCCCCTTTTACATCTAGGCTTACTATTATATTTTCCTGATATTTTGAGATAGCTTCTTTTAGGATATTTTCATCCTCAAATACTATACTACCAAGTATAACCTTCTTAGCTCCTCCATTTATGTAGTCTGCTATAGAATCTAAGGACCTAATCCCTCCACCAATCTGCACAGGTACATTTACCGATTCTATTATCTTCATTATGATATCTCTGTTTACAGGTCTGCCTGACTTAGCTCCATCCAGGTCTACTATATGTATTCTATCCACTCCTTTATTCTCCCACTCTTTAGCCACTCTTATTGGGTTATCACTATAGACGGTCTTTTTACTGAAGTCGCCCCTAGTGAGTCTCACGCATCTTCCTTCTATTATATCAATAGCTGGTATTATTTCCATAGACGACCTCTAGAAAGTTTCTATAGATCTTTAATCCCTCACTGCTACTCTTTTCAGGATGGAACTGTACGGCAAATATATTCTCCTTGCATATAACAGATGGAAATTCAATACCATACTCAGTTATGCCATATACAGAATCTCTATCTAAGGGTTCTCCATAGTAGGAATGGACAAAGTAGAAAAAACTATTCTGATTGATTCCTTTAAATATTGGAGTATCTTTTATTATCTTTACCTGATTCCAGCCGATATGGGGAAGGGGAAGGTCATTGGGAAGCCTTTTCACTCTACCTCTTATAAATCCTAATCCGCTAACATCTGGCGATTCTTCACTCTCTTCAAAGAGGAGCTGTAAGCCAAGACAGACTCCAAGAAGCGGTATCCCTTTATTTACAGCCTCTCTGATAGACTCGCAGAGGCGCTTCTCCTCTAAAAGCTTCATTCCCCAGCCGAAGGCTCCTACTCCAGGGAGGACTAAGCCTTTCGCCTTGAGTATATCTTCGGGATTATCTGAGATAACTACTTCTATATCAAAATACTCTATGGCTTTTCTGACACTGAAGAGGTTTCCTGCTCCATAGTCTATTATAGCAATCAATCCTTACAAGACCCCTTTGGTAGAAAGAATATCATCTGTTCTCTTTACAGCCTCTTTTAGAGACATACCCAGAGATTTCATAATACATTCAGCTATATGATGAGAGTTGATACCCCTGAGTCTTAGGATATGGAGGGTTATCCTGCCATTCATAGCAAATGCCCTTAAAAACTCTAAAAGCCATTCTGTCTGAAATGTCCCTATAAGACTATTTGCAAATAACTCGCCAGTTTCGAAATATGGCCTACCGCTGATGTCTATGCTTGAGATTATCAGGGCATCATCCATGGGAGTTATAGAATAACCAAATCTTTTGATCTTAAAATCCCCCAGTGCCTTATTAAAGGCGGAACCAAGGACAATACCAACATCCTCACAGAGATGGTGTCCATCTACATCCAGATCCCCTTTGGCATCGAGTTCTATATCGAATCCACTGTAGAGGGCAAAAGAGGTTAAAAGATGATTGAAAAAACCAATACCAGTATCTATATTACTCTTTCCAGTTCCATCTATGTTAAGCTTTATTTTTATATCCGTTTCTCTAGTAGTTCTACTTATAGAGCTCTCTCTAGACATAACACATCCTTATCGATAGATATTCCTAAGGTATTATACTATAAACTAATAGATAAGACAACTTGTCAGGAGGTAAGTGCCTTTATCAATCCTCCAATCTGATAAGAAATCCACTCCAGTTGTTCTCTAGTCTGTCTTATAGATTCCTCTAAAGTTATGGGCCCTCTAGTGATAGAAAATAGAGCGTCCGCCAATCCTTCTCTCCTTAGTATATCGGCGTCTTCGTCCACAGCTCCACCTAATAGTATTACTGGTATCGCCCTTTCTTTAGCCTTTTTTGCTATCCCTGCAGGACCCTTGCCAAATATTGTCTGTCCGTCTATCTTTCCCTCTCCACTTATAACTATATCTACTCCATTTAGTCTCTCTTCTATGTTTAATATCTCTAATACTACATCAATACCGGGTCTTAATCTTGCATTTAAGAAGGCAACCAGTCCACCACCTAATCCTCCGGCTGCTCCAGCGCCGGGGAGGTTCAGTATATCCTTCCCTAAATCCCGTTTAATTACCTGGGCAAAATTAAATAGAGCCCTGTCTAGCTCCTCTATAAGTTCTTTTGTACCGCCTTTTTGCGGTCCATAGACATATGAAGCACCTTCAGGTCCACAGAGAGGATTCTTGACATCTGCCATCACTATAACTTCACACTCTCTAGCTAGTGGGTGAAAATTACTTATATCAATAGATACAAGGTCCTTAAGAGCCAATCCCCCAAATGGTAGCTCATTACCATCTTTATCGAGGAGTTTTGCCCCCAAGGCTTGAGCCATTCCTGCTCCACCATCATTGGTAGCACTTCCACCTATCCCTACAAGTATTCTCCTTGCTCCCCTTTCCAGCGCAGATCTTATAAGTTCCCCAACTCCGTATGTCGTGGTAATTGCTGGATTTCTCTTTTCTTTTGGTACCAAGGCTAATCCAGAAGACCTTGCCATCTCTATAACAGCCGTCTCTCCATCACCGAGGATACCAAACTTTGCCACCACCCTTTCACCCAGAGGTCCAGTTACCTCTTTTTCTATAAATTCCCCATCTGTTGCCTCCACTAAGACTTCTATAGTCCCATCCCCGCCATCTGCTATTGGAAGAACCACAATATCACTATTAGGGAGGGCTCTTAAAAGCCCTCCCTTTATAGCCTCTCCTGCCTCTTTGGCAGAGAGTGCTTCCTTAAATGCGTTAGGAGCTACCAGTATTTTCATTTCTTTAATACTTCTGGATTTACCGGATTTGGTGGCATCTTACCTGCTAAGACAGCTAGGAGATTCTCTGCAGCCATTGTAGCCATCTTTGTCCTTGTCTCTACACTTGCACTGGCTATGTGTGGTAGCAGTACAGCATTCTCACATTCTGCTAATCCTGGAACGAGTTTAGGCTCGAACTCATAGACATCTAAACCTGCTCCTGCTATCCAACCCTCTTTCAATGCCCTTACTAGTGCACTTTCATCTACCACTGGACCCCTGGATGTATTTATAAGATAAGCAGTCTTCTTCATCTTTCTCAATCTTTCTTCATTTATCAGATGGTATGTCTCGGGGGATAGATAGGTATGGAGAGAGACAAAGTCGCTCTGTTCTAGAAGTTCATCCAGAGATACAAATGTGGCATTCAGCTCCTTTTCGGTTTCTTCTGGTATCCTTCTTATATCATTATATAGGACCTTCATATTGAACCCCTTGGCTCTTCTTGCCACTGCCTGTCCAATCCTTCCCATACCTACTATACCTAGCGTCTTTCCATATACATCCTGCCCGAGGAAGAGCATAGGAGCCCAACCTTCGTATTTGCCGGCTCTTGTAAATTTATCCGCCTCCACTATCCTTCTGGCAGTAGCCAGGATGAGAGCCCAAGCTAGGTCTGCAGTAGTCTCAGTGAGAACTCCTGGCGTATTCGTTACTACTATACCTCTCTTTGTTGCTTCGTTCACATCTATATTGTCATACCCTACTGCATAGTTACTTACAACTTTAAGTTGTGGTCCAGCAGCATCAAATACCTCTGCATCTATCTTGTCTGTCAAAAGACAGAGTATACCATCTTTACCCTTTACAGCCTGAAGTAACTCTTCTCTGGTCAATACCCTATCATATGGATTTATCTCTACTTCGTGTTCCTTTCTAATCATCTCTATTCCAGGCTCAGGGATACGTCTTGTTATGTAAACCTTCAATGTATACACCTCCTAGCTTAATAAGAATCCTGATGATGATATTATATCACCTAAACCTACTGTAAGTTTCGGAGATTGAACGACCTTAGTGGGCACTATTATTAGATTAAAGTCGTCAATCTTTCTGATACCTTCATAACCCGTAAGTGTAATTGTTGGTACTTCAAGCCCTTTCTTTAAGTCATCCAATGTTTCATATCTACCAAGTAGTGACCTTGTAGCAGCCAGGATAGCAGAGAATAGAAGTGCTGTTCTCTCTTCAAGTTCATTCCTCTCTCTGGTAATAGATATATAATGTCCAAGTGTATGTAACTGGATCCTTTTTAACGTCGTTCTTTTTATAACCTTCAGGAGTCCATCTACCAGTTTTACCACAGGGAATCTGGTATCCTTGAGTTCCTGCGATAACTCCTGTTCACCAAAGTCATTAAGCAGGGTTGCAAATTCTATCTCATTCAATCCAAGGCTATCTATCACGGGGAATATGTATTTTGCCACTAAGCCTCTTATTACAGGACTTCCAATCGAGGCAAACTCGTAGTGAACTTTTAATCCAAGTTTTTCTCTCATCTCCTTTACAAAACTGGCAACTGGAACTATAAAGTCTTCACAGGTTTTGCCCTCAGGGTATTTCTCTAAAAGAATATGAAAGCCAGATACCAGGAAATGCGTAAACCTATCTGGTATAAGGAATATATCTTCTTTAAACTCTTCGCTGACCTTCAATCTGCAGTTTACAGGGTTCCATGCCGCGATGAATCTATTGGCTCTGGGAGATTCAAATGATACCCTATCTAACTCTACCTTTAGACCCTTGTTATACTCCAGTATCCAGTGTATGGCAAATATTCCCTGATCTTTCCATGCCTTTCTGGGGGATTTAAGAACTGGTCTTCCATCCTCTCTTGTTAGGACAAAGAGGTTCTCTCTTTCTGGAAATAACTCTGCTAACTCCTTGGTCAGCGGGTTTGCGTATACAAGGATCTTATTGATAGGTAGAGGTGATAGAAGGCTAGCCATATTTGCAGATGTTCCGCCAAGTCTCAGTTGATCATAGCCAATGTTCTCTAGTGTCCATTTGAATGTCTCTTCGTTCTCTATCATCCTCTGATATGCCAGACCTTCCCTTATGGAAATGAGGAGATCGCTGATAAGATCTTCCGGTGTTCTTATAACTGGTGTTGGCTCATCAGGTATATTCTTCATATGTGGAAACTGAGCTAGAAGCCTCTTTAGAAGTTCTTCATCTACCCTTTTCAGCCCATCTATAGTAGAATGAAATCCGGTTATTACACCTGGAATCTTCTGTAGTTTCTTCCAACCCTCTTCCAGAGCCTCTCTATAAAGTTCTTCCCACATTATCCAGCGCCTCCTTGTATGCCTCCTCAGAAGAATAACCTTCATGGAGTATAAGCTTCATAGCTAGAGCCATCACCTCTGGCTTCTCGCTCAAGAATACATTCCTCCCAACGACAAAGCCACTTGCTCCAGCCTTTACCCCATCTTCGAAGTCTCTGAGGACATCCAGAGGATTATCCCTTTTTGGACCTCCAAGTAGTAAGACCTTAGCATTTACACTATCTACTATCTTTTTGAACCTTTCGATTCCCTCTTCCCTGGAATTACACTTGACGTATGGTATCTTGAGGATGGGTACCCTAAAGTCATTGGTTATTATAGAGACCCACTTTATCGCCTCGTAAGATCTGTCCATAACTAATTTCCCATCCTCTAGGTTCATATAGAGAGGTTCTACCATAAGGGGCATAGACCACCTTTCACACTCTTCCACTATATTAGCCAGGAGTGTCAACTGCTCATTAGTAAAGCGGTCTTCTCTATTGAACTTTATAAGAAGTTTTACCCCATCCAGGCCCCATCTAAGGGCAGTCTCTACCGTACAGACAAGTCTATCATCCATCTCAAAGGTTGTCCCTGCTAGCCCAGTCCTGTTAAGGCTCAGGACTAGCCCTTTGTCTCTCAAATTTCCATTAACTATGAGTTGCGCCAGTGGTTCTTTTGTGGTCATTATAGCATCTAGATATGGAGAAAGTCTCTCTATAAGTGAGATTAATCTGTTGAAATTATCTATTCCTTCCTGAATGCCTCGCTGTCTGTGATCTATAGCTAAGACCATAGCTTTTCCATCTTTTGCAAAGATGTGAGACATCCTGTTGGTTATACCTATATCATAAGAAAATGCTTCCATTGTAGTTCCTCCTTAATTAATCCTTTATCTCGACTGCCTTCCCTGTCCTACTAGATTCATATACTGCAAGTATAAACTGAATAGCTCTTCTCCCATCCTCTCCTGTGATACTGGGCGTTCTGTTATATAAGACTGCCTCTGCCATATCTTGTATCTGTGCGATGTGTCCCTTTATGAAAAGTGCTCTTGGGTCACTGGATGCCGATTCTCCCTGATTAGATACACCTTTCCTTTCTTCACCCTTTATCAACCAGTCTCTTACAAATGGACCCTCGACTACCACGCTACCATTTGTCCCATGGACTTCTATCCTTTCTTTAAAACCAGGATAGCAGGCAGTTGAACCTTGAATTACCCCAAGGGCTCCATTCTTATACTTTATTATGGCTATAGCTACATCTTCCACCTCTATCTTATGGGCCAGTGTGCCACAGTATGCGGTTATCTCCTTTACAGGTCCGGCAAGATAGAGGAGCTGGTCCACAAAGTGTACTGATTGATTCATCAACGCCCCTCCACCATCTAAAGCCCAGGTACCACGCCAACCTGCACTGTCATAATATTCCTGTGTTCTCCACCATTTTACATAGGCATCAGCCATAACAAGCTTGCCGATTTTCCCTGAATCTATGGCTGATTTGAGTTCTCTGATGCCAGGGTCAAACCTGTGTTGTGATATCACACTAAGTTTGACCCCTGCCTTTTGACATGCCTCTATAAGTGCATCAGCCTTCTCCAGAGTAATATCTATGGGTTTTTCTACCAGCACATGTTTCCCTGCCTTTGCTGCCTTTATTCCCAACTCTGCATGTAACCCGCTGGGGACACAGATATTTATCACATCTATATCATTTCTGGCTAGCATTTCATCATAGTCTGTATACCAATCAACCCCATATTTTTCTCCTAGATCCCTAGCCCTTTCCGGTATAATATCACACACCGCTTTTAGCTCTGCTATCTCTATATTTTTTATGGCCTCTGCATGAGTTGGGCCAATAACACCACAGCCGACTATCCCAAATCTTACTTTATCCATTGTCATCACCTCTCTATCTCAGATAGAATCTTCTTTAATGCTTGAGATGCCTTTTTAAAGAGTTCAGGACCAGAAAACCCCTGAAATTGTCCACTATGAGCCAGATGCGGTTCAAGGCTCAAGAAATATTCCTTACCTTTCGCCTTTAAGGAGAGCAGTATCTCTTTTATCTCTCCATCCCCCTCTCCTGCAGGGACTTCAACTCCGTCTGAGAAGTGAGCATCCTTTATATGTACATACTCTATATAGTTTTCAAGGATCGGATAAGCCTCTCTAAAAGGTTTTACATTACACTGAATGAAGTTTGATGGATCAAAGACCGCCTTTAAATTTGGAGAATTTATACTCTTTAATATATCGAGACATCTCTCGGGAATATCTCCATATATCTTCTTCTCATTCTCGTGTAATAGTATAACCCCTTCCTTTTCTGCAATCTTTACCAGTTCTCCCAATCTCTCCAAAGATATCTCTCTAAGTTCTTCTATACTCATTCCTTCTTCTGGATAGAAGGAGAATATCCTTATATAAGGAGTATCAAAAAATTTAGCCAACCTTATAGCATTCTGGAGTTTCTCCTTCTGTCCCTCTATATCCTCCCTGGCTCTAACCTTTCCTATCGGGGAAGCTATAGCAGATACCTTTATCCCATACCTGTCAAGCATCTCTTTTATCTTTTTACTGTCATCTTCTGTTAGAGCTACTACATTCTTCCCAAAGGCGCTCCTTAATTCCAGGTAATCTATACCCTCCTCTTTTAGTACCTTCAACTGTTCCTCAAAGTCTGGGGATATTTCATCACCAAAACCAGAAAGTTTGTACCACATCCTTCTCCCTCCTTATAGTTCTTTAATTATCTGTTCAGCCCATTTTACCCAGGTATGTTTGACATCATCTCTAGGTATATTTACCGGATCTTCTCCAGCCAGTACCCATAGATAGTAGAGCGAATATCCGGGAGCGGCAACTACAGGATGGTATCCTCTGGTAATGGGAAGGGCAGTATTGTCTGTTATCGTATAGACCTCATCCATATCTCCCTCTTCAGTATACATCCTCTGGAAGCCAAAACCAGTGGGTGGATTTAGTCTATATAGATAGACCTCTTCCATCTTCCATTCATAAGGAGGATTATGTTTGTCATGCTTATGTGGAGGATAACTGGACCAGTTCCCTGGAGGATTAACCGTTTCTCCCATTATTATATGTCTAGCTCCGACCCTTCTATCTATAACCTGAGTTACGTATCTTCGCCAATTATGAGTACCAACTACTCTCCTCTCTATCTCGCTGGGGTATATTACTGCCACTTCTGCACTGTTTGGTTCTGATTTTACAGTAGCAAAGACAAGTTCACTATTATCGATCGCACTGATTTCTACCTTTTTGCCAGGCGGGATATATAATCCCCACGGCTTACTATTAAATATCTCATTTCTGGGACCCAAGACGTGTTTACCATCTATCTCTATCCTGCCAGTACCTAAAAGGCATCCTGTCTCCCTTTCTTCCTCTCCTAGAGATACCTTTTCTCCAGCCTTTAGTCTTAGCACATATAACTTTGTCCACTCAAGACCTTGAACTGGAACTTCCAAGATTCCTGTTCCTTCTGGTACCTTAGTCAATTTAGAACTCATTCATCCCCACTCCTTTCTTAGATATTCAAGACTTCTGGGTAATTCGGTCTTCTTGTCTTCCCATCTGCACTCTATAGAGATAGACCCTCTGTATTCTACCTCTTTAAGTACATTAAATAGAGCCTTAAAGTCATAGTTATTCTTACCAGGAGCTACTCTCTCTCTATCTGATACATGGACATGGTAGAGTTTATCCTTTATCTTGTGTATATTAGATAGGGGTTCATTCTCCAGATCTGCATGATAATTATCTATCAATACTCCAATATTGGGACTGTTGATCTTATTTGCAAATTCTAGAGCCTCTACTGTAGAATTTATGATATTACTCTCTTTCCTATTTAGGGGTTCTATAGCTATCTTGATGTCATACGTTTTAGCATATCTATCCACTATATTCAGAAACTCTATAATCTGAGAACTAGCCGTTTCTTTAGAAAATCCATCTGGAAAAGATCTTGATCTGCCGCTTCCAAAGACTATGACCTCTCCACCTAAGAGCTTAACTCTCTCTAATGCCTCCTTTACATAGGACTCTATCCTTTTTTTATCTACATTGTAACCTGTGATTGGTAAATCGCCTGGCAGAAATACATTAAAAGAATAGGCATTAAGGTTTGCCCTATCTAATCTCTCTTTGACCTCTCTTATATCAGCCTGCATTATTGATGTAACAGTAAACTCGATAAAGTCCGCCCCACTGGAACTTATGATTTCTATCTCTTCTATCGACCCACAACATCCAAACTTCATTCTTCCCTCCTTGCGGTTGTATTTCTTATAATGAGTTCAGGCTCAAGCAATAGGCTCTGTCTTTCTCCATTCATTAACTTAAGGAGAAGTTCTACAGCTTTCTTTCCTAATTCCTCCTTTGGCTGTCTGATTGTAGTAAGCGGAGGATCTGTAAAACTGGAGAAGAATATGTCGTCAAATCCAACAATTGATAATTCTTCCGGTATCTTTATACCCAATTCTTTTACTGCCTTTATCACCCCAAAAGCCATAAGGTCATTGTATGTAAATATAGCAGAGGGAGGATTCTTGGCGCATAGGAGTTTTATTGCCTCCCTATAACCCGATTCTGCTACAGGGATATTAAAGGAAACAAGATTGGGGTTATACCTTATCTTTGATTCTGCAAGAGCCTTTTTATAACCTGCCAATCTTTTCTCGGTAGCCTCAGAGTGACTAGGTCCATTTATAAAGGCAATCTTCGAGTGTCCAAGTTTTATAAGATGCATAGTTGCCAGATATCCGCCCTTTTCCATATCGGTTGAAATATAGGATATTTTAGGATGTTCTAGTATTCTATTTATAACTACTATCGGTAGTCCATCTTCGGCAAGATTGATTATATGCTCATTAGAAATCCTAGAAGCAGATATAATAACACCATCTACCGGACCTCTAGAAAAGAAATCCAGATAATTTGTCTCCTTTTCTTCAGATTCTGCAGTATTTCCAAGTAGTATCGTATAGCCAAATTCACTAGCGGTTTCTTCTGCTCCCCTTACTAACTCAGGAAAGAAAGGGTTTGTTATATCAGTTATAAGGAGACCTATATTTTTGGTACTTTTGGTTGTTAAAATTTGTCCCCTATAGTTAGGTTTATAGTTTAACTTTTTCGCTACTTCTATTATTCTCTGTCTAGTCTTCTCACTTATCCCTGGGTAACCACTCAATGCCCTGCTAACAGTAGAGGGTGATACCCCCGCTAATTTCGCTACTTCTTGAATATTTGCCTTCTTCATACCTTCCCTCTATAACGATTGCAATTTTTATTTGCATTTTATAATGAATGTATCTATATGTCAAGGCAGGTATGAGGGACATCATATGACCCTCTATGGGTTTTTAATATAAGATGTGAGTATTTCAATATTGATAGGAGAATGCTATAATTAAGGTATATTTTTGGAGATGAGAGGTGTGTAATGAGATTTAAAATTTTATACGATATAGACAGGTTACCTGTCTACTACAGGAATGTGTTTATGAGCTTAATAAAGGAGTCTTTAAAGACCTCTGAGCTGGGCAGGAAATATCTTAAGGATCTTTTCGAGTATA
>Ga0072500_189691_pt1 | contig 14435 bp, 15 predicted proteins | sample GBScelen77Swater_FD_63803 | JGI IMG/M metagenome (GOLD analysis project Ga0072500, IMG submission 63803) | Hot spring microbial communities from Great Boiling Spring, Nevada - cellulolytic enrichment S 77C v2 (version 2) | ecosystem: Environmental > Aquatic > Thermal springs > Hot (42-90C) ...
AGTGGATTCCTGAAGTCAGCCTCTATCATGTGGGCGCGCGTGCGTATGACCCCCGCACCGCCAGATGGCTCCAACGCGACCCGATAGACGCCGCCAGTGGCGACCCGAACCTGTATCGGTATGCGGGGAATGATCCCGTCAACAGTTGGGATGATGGTGAGCAAGGGCAAAAGAAGCAGCCTCAAGCACAGCAGCAACAAGCGCAATCCAAAGCCCAGCAGGCTACCCAAGGAATACCGCCTGGAGCTGAGGTATGTCCAAGCTGCAATGGATCTGGATTTATATGTAACCAAGGAGTTCATATACTCCCTTCTGGGTTATTTTCTTCTCAATATACTGTGTTGTTTTGTTACGAATGCGGTGGTGTAGGATATCGCCCGATGGGTGGTTGGTCAGGTGCACAAGAAAATCAAGCAGATCCTATTCTTGCTAACGGCGTAGGAGCAAAACCTACTGCTAATCAGCAAAAGAAGATCAATGAGCGCGGCAATAAATATGGTTGTTACACCTGTGGAACTAAAAATCCAGGCACACCAAGTGGAAACTGGGTAGCCGATCATTTTCCACCAACCGCAGTGGTAAAAGCCATCCAAGAACTTGATAGAGCAACTGGAGGCACAGGAGATGTGCCTGCACAGGCTTTCAGACCTCAATGTCAGGACTGTAGTCGTACGCAGGGCGGACGAGTAAAGCAACATGTGGAGACTATCAAAAGCTGGGCTCAGCCACCTTATTCTCCACAAAATCCTAAAACTTGCCGACAGCCTCACAAACCGAGGGCTCGAAAGCGATAAAGAGGAGGGTATCCTATTGATGAGAGTGCTCCAAATCGGTTTATGCATAGTTACTCTTGCCTGTAATTCGCTCATTGCAATGGGTAGCATTTGGAGGCAACCCATGAAGAACACACCTTTGAATTCCGAGGATGTCTTATCCGTATTAGATAAGTACTTGCGGGATGATGTATGGCCACCTGCGCCTAACTTCGAGACGGATCCTGAAGAATGGGACATTGCTGATCAGCGATTGACCGTCTTTCGCGACGACCGATTTTGGGTCGTTATCATCGAAGTCATTGAGTCAACCGGAGGAAGCATTTTTGGACGACATATATATCTTTACAGCAACTGTTTACAAGAAGAGTATTATTCTATTCATGACAAAGAGTTTTTTACTCTTGTCACTGCAGAAGAGTATGAAGCATGCGCCTCACGCTATCACATTCGACTATCCATCGAAGGGAGTACGGTCGAACTTTTCCCTACTGATGACGAATACGAACAGTTGGGATTTCATTTTCCCAAAGAGGGGTACTACGCCGAGAAAGGACTACTGCCACCCTGGCTGCTTTTGCGCTATCTTTGTTGGAAGCTGAACCATCCGTTCTTTGCCTCAGAGCAAGAGTTGCGCGAACGAATACAGCGATATGCCAGAGAGTCTGTGCCTGTTGATGAGTTATGTCTCTTTTTCCAGACAAACCTGTGGGAACATCCGCGCCTGAACAAAGGACAGACTGCTGCGGACACGGAGAGTTTTCGGATCCTGGCTGAGATGATAGTAAGTGGAAATGCTGATCTATGGGAACATCAGGACTTCAGTCGCTTTAATTCTTGTTGGCAGTATTGGGCGCGTTTCGAGGGCGAATAGAGCTCATCACTGGTTTTGGGATAGTTTGTCGGGAGAGATACGAAGTCATTTAGCGTCGCGTGATTCTGTTTCAGTAGCGCATGTGACCATTCATATAATACTATCACAATATTATACATGTCAAATCACAAGAATGTGCCCCCCGCACGGCGCGCTGGCTGCAACGCGACCCGATAGACGCCGCCAGTGGCGACCCGAACCTCTATCGGTATGCAGGGAATGATCCTATAAATAAGTGGGATGATGGTAGTCAAGGTAAACAGAAACAGGATACCAAGACCGCACGCGACAAAGCAGAGGAACAGACAAAAAAGAAAATTGCTTTTATCTGTGTTGGGGATACGACATCTGACTGGTATTCCCAACCATTTGTAAATTGGGGTGTTAATAGAACCGTTGCCTCGGTTGCGGCTGATTTGGCGTTGGCGGGTTATGAGGTCGTCATCGATAGAGACTGCACTTCAGAAGACTTGCTAAATGCTCTCAAAAACCCCGATGTAGCCGTCTTTGTTTTTATAGGGCACTCGTCAAGTGACCCCGAAACTCAAAGTTATGCTCTACTTGCCACCGATCAAGGAGTAGCTCCAGCAGATGTGGAAAGTGCCCTTGCAGGGCGGAAATTAGAACGCGTGGAGCTTTACGCTTGTTCAACGGATAATGAGGCGTGGCGCAACGCTTTCAATAGACCCGATAAATTTCATGGAAAGTCCAGATTATACAATCCCGTGTTGGGGGTAGATTGGGGTAAACTTGGAGGGCGTGAGAAGAAGGAGCGCAAGAAAGAGCGACGCGAACAAACAAAGCGGTATCCTTTCTCGCGTAAAAGACCTAAGTAAGCGGCTTTGGGAAGGTGGGTTTCTTATGTGGCGACGATCCCTTCCTATATGGATACTAAGCCTAAGTGCCACTTGTATGATAGGTATTCTGCTCCTTGTGGTCGTGCTGATTCCGCTGGAATGGCGGCGCTACGAAACCACTCAATGGACTAAATTAGGTGACACTTTTCATGCTCGCCTGCTTGTTGAAGGAGTGCAAACCGTTTACGAGAAGGTGCCGATTCTTTACTCTCTGGCTGCCTACCAGAGATCAGCGTTCTATCCCTTTGCGCAATCAGTGCCTCCTTGCGAGGCGACCAAAATATCGATGAGTTATGAAACAGTGCAAAATAAGATAAAGTTCTATGTGACAATTGTGCGTCGAGATAAGCGGATAATCACCAATTTTAGTGAGCAGAAAGACTTCCCAGATGCGGAGAAGCGAACTCGTCGGCTTTTTGCATCTTATCTAAGTGGTACGCGATGGTGGTACGGGCTGGTTCAGCAAGTAAGGGCGAACACCCATGAGCGTACAGATTATGTACGCAAGATAGTTTCGAAATGGTGTGGATACTCGGTGACCTTGCGCCCTATGCCTGTGCTTCCATCATACGATCTACCTCGTACTCCTGAAGAGGGGGAACACTATATTCGCTGGTTGAGCGAACTGATCGGTTTTGATCATCTGGTGGACGGATGGGAACAGCCGGTGCGTTGGGAGGTGCGTAAGAGCTACATAGGTGTGCGTAGTGCAGGAGTAGATGGTCGTTGGAATACTGCGGATGATATCGTAGCAAGATTACGCCTCAGTCAGACTTTATCACCCAATACTTGACCATCACCCGATTGGCATTGGCGCACCGCTCGGAGGTCTTGTGCCTTCATCTCCACTAAGCGTCAGAGGTGCGGAGATGATTACAGAGTTAGAGGTGCTGAACCTGCTGGATGCTACCATGACCCATGCGCGTGGAGATCTACCGCCTCCGCCCGATATCTACAACACTAACTTTCAGTTTGTGGAGGCGAGGCTCAGTGCGTTTCGCAACGAATATAGCTGGGTGATAGCTTTTGAGATAGTCGCTTATGTTCCTCCTGCCTGTGCTTACGAACATGACCTCTACCTGTATGGCAACTGCATTCAGGGGCAAGTTCAGCGAATTGGGCGAGAGCTACCCGTACGCATAGATGTGGAAGAGCTGTGGGACAATCAGACAGGTAGGTTTTTGATGAGGCGCGATTCCATCCGCATCAAGTGGGATGACGAGTGGCTTGAATTCTCTCCAGCGTCTGAAGAGTATGCTGCAGCAGGTGTCGTGTTTCCTCCAGAACGCCAGCAGGCAAACGACTTGGAACCTTTGGAGCTGCTGGCATACCTGTGCTGGAAGCTGCAGTCGCCCTTTTTCCTTTCAGATGAGGAGTTGGCGGACACTGTGCGGAAGGCTGTGGTGGAAGGGACGGACGAGTTGCGCCTGATTTTTCAGACGCGCGCGTGGCAGCATCCGAACTTTGACGAGAAGGAGTTGCCCTCACAGGTGCCAGGGATGCAGGTGCTGGCGCGCCTGATAGCGACGGGCGATCCGAGCGTCTGGAACGAGTTTAGACCTGAGTGGGTCAACACGCGATTTTCTCGTGTGGTGCAGGTGAACTGGGAGTTCATCTATCCGCCGAAGCCTTCGCCGCCTCCTGCAGGCGGACCGACTTACTTGTTGCTTCCGTTTGTCCCCGAGGAATGGGAAGAAATTCCAGAGGAAGAGAGGGAGTAGGTCTTCGCTTGGAACGGGGCGTATGGGTACGAGTGGGTGCCTGAGACGGGTTTGTACCATGTGGGCGCACGGGAGTACGACCCCCGCACGGCACGCTGGTTGTAATGAGACCCACACGATAGAGAAGTATTGCTGGGAAAAAGGGGTTAGTTAGGATTCGACAGAGCAGTTGCTTGGGGAGATGGGGAGCTTCGCAAGGTATCCTTTCAGGTGGTGAAAGCATGGCAGTCCGTACAGTTAATCAAGGGTGCAAGTGTTCGAGTTGTTTGGAGGTGTATCGGGAACCGGTGTCGCCGGCGGAGGGGAGGGCGTTCAACGCGCGGTACAAGTGGTTGCGCTATTATTCGTTAGAGGAGACAGTTCAGCCGTTGTTTGAGCCGAGTATAGCGATTCCGGTGCGGGCGCTGTTCGAGGGCGAGGAATGAGCCGAGAGACACAACGCACGCTGTGGGGTTATCTATTTGTGATGCCGTGGCTGCTGGGGTTTATGCTCTTCACCTTCTACCCCATCTTGGCGACGCTCTATCTTAGCTTCTGCGATTATCGCGTGCTGAGTCCGCCGCGCTGGGTCGGGCTGGAGAACTATCGCAGCCTGCTGACAGACCCCGACTACTTCTGGCGATCGATGTTCAACACGCTGTTTATCATGATTGAGGTGCCGCTCAGTGTGGTGTTGGGTATCGGACTCGCGTTGCTGCTGAATCTGAGGTTGCGGGGGCAAGCACTTTATCGTACCCTCTTTTATGTGCCGAGTGTTGTGCCAGCGGTCGCCACGGCGTTTCTGTGGTTGTGGGTGCTGAATCCACAAAATGGGCTGGCTGCCCCGCTCAACAGCGCGCTGGTTCGCGTCGGGCTATCGCCCATTAATTGGTTCACCGACCCGGCGACCGCCAAGTGGGGCTTTATCGTGATGGATTTGTGGGCGATTGGCGGTGTGATGGTCATCTATCTGGCGGCGTTGCAGGGCGTGCCGACGCATCTTTATGAGGCGGCACTGCTCGACGGCGCGAACGCCTGGCAACTGATTCGCCATATCACCTTACCCCATATCTCCCCCGTGATTCTCTATATGGTGATTATCGGGGTTATCGGCACTTTCCAATATTTCACGCAGACTTTTATCGCCACGCAGGGCGGTCCGGAGAACAGCACGCTGTTTTACGCGCTCTATCTGTTCCAGAACGCCTTCCAGTTTTTCCGGATGGGGCATGCGTGCGCGATGGCATGGATTTTGCTGCTCATCACGCTGCTGGCGACATGGCTGATATGGCGTGTTTCGCTGCGTCGCGTGTTTTATGAAACGCTTGCCTAAGCCGAAAAAGTGTGGTGTTAACAGCCACCGCCGAAGTTGAACAACACGAGGAGCAGGTCGGCATCGTCGACGATGCCGTCCCGATTGACATCCTCTGGCACGCTGGACCCCGATTGCCCGAAGGCGAACAGCACCTGCAGGAGATCGGCATCGTCGATGCAGCCGTCGCCGTTCACATCGCCCGCTGGTGTCAGTGGTAGCCGAATGCGCCACATCCCACGCCCATAGGTGGCTGCCATCAGGTAGCCTGTGCCAGGCACCACCTTCAGTGTGTTAATCTGCACATTCGGCAAGCCAAGCGGCGCCGTGCCGTTGCGCCATGTCGCCCCACCATCCAGCGTGTAGAACATCCCGATATCGGTGCCGACATAAATGATTCTATCGGGCGCGGACGGATCCAAAGCGAGCGTATTGGTGTGAATGTCGGGCAAGGCGGTGCTACCCGAACCGCTGATGTTGACCCACTGCACCGTGCTTGCCAAAGTGTTATCGCAGCGCCAGACATGCGCAACGCCCGTGCCGCCCAGCGCCACATAGATTTTGTAGGGATTGGTCGGATGCACAGCGATGGCGGTGATGGCGCGATTGGGGAGAGCGGGGCTGCCCGGTGTGAGCTGCCGCCAGCTGCTGCCTCCGTCTGTGGTCATCCACAGTTCGCCTCGATTGGAGCCGGTGTAGATGACATTCGCGTTGGAGGGCGCGCCTGCGATAGAAATCACCACTCCATTTTCGGATAGCTGCTGATTGCCCAGTCGCGCCGTCCAGGTGCGGGTGTTTTCATCCCAGCGCCATAGATAGTTTGTGCCCGCCAGCAGATGGTTTGGTTGAGCAGGGTGAATGGCGATGGGTGCGATAAAGGCGACTCGATCGCTGCCGATGTCGGGCGAGATGTTGCTGGCACTGCTCCAGTTGTTTGTGGTGCGCACGACACGCAGATATTGCCATGTGGCGTACTGGATGTTGGGATTGATGGGGTTGTAGGCGCAGTAGCCGCCATCGCCGCTTCCCACATTGCGCCAGTTGTTGAGATTGCCATTCGCGTTCGGGGTGGCGTTGTCCTGTGAACCGCCCAGCATCTGATTTGGGTCTGTCGGGTGGAAGTCGGCGGCATAGAACTGGGTAATGCCCAGATTCGCGTTCAGACTGGTGAAAGAGACGGCGCCCGTGCTGGGATTGTAGATCATCCGGTAGACGCCACCATCGTTGCCCACCAGCGCCTCGTTCGGATTGCGCGGGTTAATGGCAAAAGCATGCTGATCCACATGGATGAGGGCATTTTCGGTGAAACTTTGTCCAATGGAGCGCCATGTGCCCCCGCCTGTGCGCTGCACCAGATCGACCAGACCGAGATAGAGAACATCATTGCCCGACGGCTCGCGCGACACATGCAGATGGGCATCATACCAAGACTGATAGAAGCCACCATCCTCTGTGGGATTGAGTGCGGTCCATGTGGCACCTGCATTATCGCTGCGCCAAACCTGGGAAGCATTGCCCGACATCAGGTAGACCCGATTCGGATTGGTGGGTGAAGCCGCGATTCGCAGCGCGTTCTGGTTGCCACTGAAGGGCGGGGTCAGCACCGTCCATGTGGCACCTCGGTCGCTGGAGCGCAGCACATAGCCTGGGTTCCCATGCCCCACAGCATAGTAGTATCGAATCCCAGTGGCTGGGTTGCGCGCCCCCATCGCCATGTCGCTCCAGATAGCACTTACAGGGTTGACTCGGCTCCATGTGCTGCCGCCATCGGTGGAGCGCCAGATGTCGCCCGGAATCCGCTGATAAGGTCCCCAGCCTGTGCAAGCGACCACAATATTGGGGTTTTCAGGATCAATCAAGATGTCCGAGACGCACTTATAACCGAAAAGCTGTGCGCCGATGCTTTGCCAGCTCTGTCCCCCATCGGTCGATTTCATGATGCCGATGGAGAAGGGGCGCATCCAACCCTGAAAATCGCCTGTGCCGACATAAATGATGTCGGGATTCGTTGGGTGGATGGCAATGCTGGCGACCTGCAGGAACTGCCAGCCGTCGCTCAATGGTTGCCATGTTGCGCCGTAGTCGGTGCTGCGCCACAAGCCACCCTGCGGTGCGCCCATATAGTAAACCCCTTCCTGTGTCGGGTGGTACGCCAGGGCGTTCACGCGTCCTGTGACGGGCGGGATGCCGAAAAAGGTGCGATAGGGCACGCCCAGATTGCGCGGTCCCACAAACTCCCAACGCGGTCCAGAAGCGGGATAAAACGCGGATGCCATTGCATCCCGATGTGCCGCCGCGCGAAGGTACGCCATCCAGTCGACCGAGTCGTAGGGATAGGCGCGCAGCTCCAAATAAAAAAGCAACGCCTCGAGGTACTCGGTGGCTTCCTCAAGCTTGTGGCGTTTGGCAGCGGTCAGTCGGATGCCTTTTTGCTCCAACGATTTGAGCCGCTGTTTGGTGCGCGCCTTCTCCTGCTCCACCCAGCGTTTCAACTGGCGAACGGAGTAGAAGGGGGGGTGCATGCCTGAAGAGCGTGTCGGCTTTTCAATTGCCAGCGCACCGCTCACAGTGAGCAACAGTAGCCCGACCCACAGGCTCTGCAGGCATGCCCGATAACGGGCACCCCTATCTTTCAGCATGTTCATCTCAGACCTCCTCCAGAGAATCGCTTCTATTCTACCCCCGATAGGCGACGGCTGCGCGCTGCGGCACTGAGTGGCGCATCGATGATGCCGTACAGCCAGATGAAGAAGAGTATCAACACAAGAAATAGATGGAAGGAGCTGACGCCGCCCCGCATGCGGGCTGGGTTCACCAGAAAGGCGAGCATGTTCTGCAGCGCGGTGTCGGCATCACCTACCAGCAGAAACAGCATAAGCCCCAACAGCGTGAGACCCAGCAAAATCGCACCTTTAACGAGCTGCCCGTTGTAGATTTGCCCCAATCCGGGCATCACAAAAGAGAGCAGGAACGCTAAGCTGGGTCGGCGTGGAGGTGCTATCTCCTCGTCGGGTAGTTTCCCCTCCAACGCCTGCTGCCACTGCATGAACTGCTCCTGCTGCATGGTTAGGTTCAGCACCATTTGGGCGTATTTGCGTTCGATGGCGGCATTATCGGGAGCGAGTTCGTGGGCGCGTTTGTAGGCGTCGTGCGCACCCGACAGGTCGCCTGCCTGCTGGCGCAGGTCACCCAGCATCTCCCACACGCTGGCATCGTCGGGCATCAGCTCCAACGCTTGCTGCACCGACGCCTGTGCCTCTGCGAGCTGTCCACGCAGTTTCTGCAGGTGTGCTTGGCGCAGCAGTCGCTCCACTTCCTCCCGCTTCGGGTTCAGCTCCTGATTAGGTGCCATGTTGACGCTCACGCAGACTTTCGATGAGGGGCGCGTTCTGCCAGAAGGTCTCCAGCCCGTAGTAGTCGCGTTGCTCCGGTCGCATCACATGGGCTATCACATCGCCATAATCGAGCAGCACCCAAGTGGCTTCGCGATAGCCCTCCACACGCGCAGCATGCTCACCCAGTTGGCTTAGGGCATCTTGGATTTTATCGGCGATGGAGCGGATATGCACATCGGAGTTCCCACTGCACACCACAAAGTAGTCGGCAATCAGCGTTTTACCGCGCAGGTCGAGCGTGTTAATCCGTTCGGCTTTGGCATCTTCCGCCGCTCGGATGACCGCCTGCAGCTTTTGTTCCGTCGTCATGCGTGCTACTCCCGTCGTTTAGACCTCCTTATAGAGTTGGTGGTTCCTTATATATTCTATCACATCATCGGGCGTTAAGTAGCGCAGGGTGCGTCCCTCCCGCGCGAAAGTGCGCAATTGCGTTGCGCTGATGTCCAACGATACTGAGGGGATCAGACGCACAGCAGCCCGAATCGCTTCTGGAAGCTGAGCGAGGATAGGGTTTGCCTCGTAGCCAGGTCTCGCCCCCACCAACAGGGAGCAAAGTCGCACAATCTGCCCCGACTCGCGCCATCGTGGGAACTCTGCCAAGCTATCCAGCCCCATAATCAGAAAGAGTTGGGCATCAGGCATCTGTTCCGATAGCTGACGCACCGTATCGATGGTGTAGGAGATGCCACACCGTCGCAGCTCGATATCCGAGACATCAAAGGCGAGATTTGTGCCGATGGCTAACTGCAGCATGACATAGCGGTGGTGTGCCTCGGTGAGGCTACGGTCTGGTTTGAAGGGCGAGCGCGCGGCGGGGATGAACAGCACCTGATCCAGCTGGGCAGCCTCGCGTGCCTCCTCCGCCAATCGCAAATGCCCAAAATGCACAGGGTCAAAAGTGCCTCCTAACAGCCCCACGCGCCGAATCCGCATTCCTCCCTATTGTACCTGGCGCGTCCCTATCTCACTTCATCTGGAGGTGTCGGTGCTGTCCGATGTGCGGGGTGGGGTTGGGTGACCATCTGCCATGCGTTGCTGGCGACGGCGGTAATCTTCCCGAATTTGCTCGGTCATCTCTTCGAAGGCGCGTCGATGCGCCGTCCGATACCGCTCCAGTGAGTGGCGTATCTCTTTCAGCACCACCCACACGAGCGCCATTAGCAATCCCATCAACACCAGCAAGTAGCCGCCTGCGAGGCGTAGCCACATCCGTTTCGCCTCGTCACCCTCTTCTGGCACCGCCTGCCTCAACAAGACCGCCAGCGGAATCATCAGAAGCAGCGCGATAAACAGAAGGGTCATCCAGGCTCGGTACGACAGCTTAAGTTTCATCTCCGCCTCATCTTACTCTAAGTGCTGCTGCCCAGTGCGGCAAGTCGCAATGCTTCCACGCCTGCCTGAACGCTGGGTGCGCTAAACACACTCGAACCTGCCACTAACACCGTCGCGCCCGCCTCCACCAGCCGCGCCGCGTTTTCGGGCCCCACACCACCGTCAACGGCGAGCCATACATGGGGCGCCTCGCGCTCAATAAGCTGGGCAGCGCGCGCCACCTTCGGCAGCATCAGCTCGATAAACGCCTGCCCGCCAAAGCCCGGATTGACCGTCATTATCAGCAGGATATCCAGCGCAGGCAAGATGGGTAGCACCATCTCCAATGGCGTGTGGGGATTGAGGGCAACGCCCGCGGCAAGATCCGCACTTTTTATCTGCTGAATCACCCGATGCAGATGGGGACACGCCTCCACATGCACCGTGATATGGTTTGCACCCGCCTCCACATAGAGCGGCAGTAGCTCCCACGGACGCTCCACCATCAGATGCACATCGAACGGCAGAGGCGAGGAGGGACGCAGCGCCGCAATCATCGGCGGACCGAAGGTGAGATTCGGCACGAAGTGTCCGTCCATCACATCGAAGTGGATCCAGTCGCTGCCGGCGGCGGTCAGTGCCTCCACCGCCTCGCGCATCTTGCCGAAATCGGCAGCGAGAATCGAGGGCGCGATTTTGACCGCTGGAGCTTTCTGAACGCTCATCGGCTAATCTCCTGAATCAGCTCGTTGTCCACATAGACACGGATGCGCACGCGTTCGCCACGCGCCTGCACCGAAAACTCATAGACGCTGCCTCCCACCTTGCGTTCGTTCACCACAGTGCGCAAGCCCGCCCTATCTTCGACCTCGATGCGGATAGTTCGGTCGGGTTGGTCCCGCAGGTCCACCTTGACGATGAACTCGCGGGTGGGTGCGTTGCTTGGCTGGGTCGGCGTCTCGTCCTCGCGCGGCGGTGGCGGCTCGAAGGAGGGAGCAGGCTCCTCGGCAGGCGGGGTGAAGTCTCCCTGTCCCACGCTAATAATCAGCTTGACGGGTTGCGAGCGGTCGATGCGTGAGCCAGCGGGCGGAACGGTGCCAATTACGAAGCCAAAGGGGATTTGGAGGCTGGTGCGCTCTTCGGTGGCATCCATTACCGCCAGCCCTGCTTTCTCCAGCGCGGCGCGGGCACGCGATTCAGGCAGGTTGCGCACATCGGGCACAGTGGTGAAGCGCGAGCCTTTGCTCACCCACAGATACACCTTGCTCCCGCGACTGATGAGCCGACCTTCAGGGGGCGAGACGGAGTAGACCACCCCTGGCGGATATTGCTCACTGTAGCCCTCTTGCTTGACTTCTGGCTCGAAGCCCGCCTGCAGCAGCAACTGATTGGCTTCCTGCAGCGGTTTGCCCACCACAGCGGGCACGGGACGATCCTCGGGCGCCACGCGCAACGCCAGCATCGCAGCGCCACAGACAATCATTCCCAGCACGACCAGTATCAACAGAACGCGCAACATGGTTCGCAGCCATCCCGGAATGTCCTCTTCGTCCTCCTCGTCTGCGGGTTCGGTGGCGGTGGGACGCGCGGTGAAGCTGATGGTGCTGCTGGCTGCTCCCGACGCTGTGGGTATCGGAGTCGGGGTCTCCATCGGCGACCAGCCCAGCGGTCTGCCGAACCGGAGGGCGTCGCGCACCGCTTTTAGGTCATTCAGCAGGGCAAGCGCGTCGGGATAACGGGCGTCGGGCGATTTCTGCAGGCACTTCGTCACGATGCCCTCCACCGCACGCGGCACGGCTGGGTTGCGTGCCCGCAACGAGGGAATCGGCTCCTGCTGGTGGGACTCGGCGATGAGCAACGGCGTTTCGCCGGTGAAGGGTGGTGTGCCTGCTAACATCTCGAACAGAATGACACCGCAGGCGTAGAGGTCGCTGGCGACGCTGGGCGTGCTTCCCCGAAACAGTTCGGGGGCAGTATAGGGCGCAGCGCGCGACTCGTAAGCTGCCGTGAGGATTGGCTCCGCCTGATAAACGCTCCGCATCTCGCTGCCATTCAGCCACACATGCCATTCAGCGCCGACCAGCACATTCGCGGGACGTAAATCCCCATGGATGAGTCCAGCGCGATGGAGGGCGTTCAGCCCCTCCACGATGCCAATCATCATCTCAACGGCGATTGGCACGGTGAAGGGCGCGGTGCGACGGATGCGCGTCGCCAAATCCAGCCCCCGCACAAACTCCTCCACCAGAAACGGCTGCCCCTCGTCCTCTTCAAGGCTGTAAAGCGTGATAAGATTTGGATGGCGCACGCGCATGCGAGAATCGACCACTTGCCGGAGCCGTTCCTGCACACGCGGGTTTTGAGAGTACGGTGAACGCACTAATTTAACGGCGACAACACGCCCCTGAACGAGGTCGCGTGCCCGATACACATCGAAAAGCAACCCCTCGGACAGGCGCTCAATCAGTTCATAACGAGTTGCCAACACATTCCCTGTCAGCGCCATGCCGTAGCCCGCCTGCCTCCCTGCTAAAAGATTATACCCACGGAATTTGTCCCTCTAAGTAAGGGTGCTTCGAAACATCGTGCCCTGTAATGGGCCAACACCTCGTTTACAGCCGACAAGCCCGCACGCAACCTGTCCAACACCATCTCGTCCAATCACACCACCAGCATCAAACCCACATACAACCAACCCGCAAATCCCAACGCCACACCACACCCATCCAGCGTCCGACCCGCCACAGCCCATACCCAGAATGCACACGCCCGTAGTGGTAATCATACAACCAACCCAAATCGGCACCCAAAAACACCTTCACCCTGTCCAACAACCATACACACGGCAGATAAAATCCCTCCTCATCCCTCCGATGACTACACTCCACCAGCATTTTTTCTCTAAGTTGCCGCCATCCGACAAGTTGCTCCCACACGGAGAAAAAAAATTCTACACGACCATTCTACTCCTTGCACCCCAGCGGAATGCGCCCTCAACGCGCCCCCAACAAACGCCAAAACCGCGCCTCCAAGCGGGCAATCTGGTCGGGGTTCGACCCGCCCCCTGCTTGCCCCAGTCGGTCGGAATAGTCATCTTGGTCTGCAACAGAAGCAGCCCGCTTATGGCTAAACTCAAAAACGCCATCCCGTGCAGGGTGGAAATCTCCCGACTGAACGCCAAAAGGCGCAAGTGTGCGCCCCTACACCTTTCCGCCTGTTTCGACTGGTCTGCCGTTCCAAGTGAACTCATGAACTCATGTGATAGAGCCTTATGAGGGCAATGAAAAGGGGACATCGCATCCATCAATGAACCTCCCGTAAAGAAAATCGTTATATGTTCCGATAATTGGTTGCGAGCCTTCGTGTAGGGGCACGGTCACCATGCCCCTCTGTAGGCTCACACCCATCCTAAACAGAGGAGGTTCACTATGCCGAGGCGAAGTAAGAAGCAGAAGCTGCCAATAGAGCAGCGGCCGGTGTCGATTAGTGTGGCGAGCCATCTAACTGGCGTCGAGAGCCACACCTTGCGCTACTGGGAGCGCGAGTTCTCCGAGTTCCTACGCCCGATCCGCTCCGCTGGCGGACAGCGGCGCTATCGCCCCGAAGATATCGAGGTCATCCGCGAGATTAAGCGCCTGCTCAAAGAGGAGATGTACACCGTGGCGGGCGCAAAGCGCAAACTCCGCGAGAAGTTCGGTTCACCACCCAGCACGGCTGAGGGCAACAACGGCGCGCATCCTGCCCGCTCACGCGGGCGTCGCAAGGTGGGCAGCCACCGCTGAGACTGTGCCCAGCCAGGGCAAAGGAGGGGTTCCAGATGTCCCAGCCCATTCGCACCGCCACGCTCCCGCCAACCCTCTGGCAAGGTGGCATCTTCTCGGCACACAGCCTCGCACGGGTCAATCGCGAGCTGATTAGCGCTTTACTAAAGCTCGACCCCTATTGGCAGGTACATCTAATTGGGCTCGAATCGGGCGACGCCATCGAGAACGCGGACCAGCACCCGCTGCGACCCTACCTACTGGGCGAGCATGCACCGCCCGCACACGGCTGGCAGGTCTGGGTACGCCACCAGTTCCCGCCCGACTGGAGCTATTCTCCAGTACCCCTTGCCATCATTCAGCCTTGGGAGTTCGGCGCCGCCCCGCGCGACTGGGTGGAGCAGATTCGCACCCGCAATGCCCAGCTCTGGACGCCCTCCCGCTTTGTGTAT
>Ga0072500_188901_pt1 | contig 14418 bp, 13 predicted proteins | sample GBScelen77Swater_FD_63803 | JGI IMG/M metagenome (GOLD analysis project Ga0072500, IMG submission 63803) | Hot spring microbial communities from Great Boiling Spring, Nevada - cellulolytic enrichment S 77C v2 (version 2) | ecosystem: Environmental > Aquatic > Thermal springs > Hot (42-90C) ...
AACTCCCCTAGTTCTTTTTCAAATTTTTCTATTACTTTTTTCAACCAAACCTTTATTTCTTTTTTTGATTTTTCTAAGTAGTTATTGATTTCTTTTTTCCAAATGTTTTTTAATCTTCTGTTTTTTTCTTTAATCTTTTTAAAAATATAAATCGGACCAGCTAAGGTAGAAACTGCAGGTATGGCTTTTAAAATTAAAGTCTCAGGCACAGAAGCCACAGCAATTAACCCTCCTGCACTGACCGCTACCCCAGGGGCAACAGTAATCGTTTTTTCAACAAAGGTCTCTTCCTCTTTTAACCTTAGTATATCAGGATTATATCTATTTTCTTTAGTTAAAGCCCAATTTTTTACCTTTTCTCTTAAATTTTCCCTTGCAAAAGCATACTGTATGTCTGAAGTTTGCTTCCTAATGGATTCTAAAACCTCTTTCATAAGATAATTAAGCACAGTATCAAGCAAAACCTCAGACCTTTCCCTCAAAAGCTTTACCGGATAATGTTTGATAAACTCTTTTAAAAAAAACATGTCTAAATCTTTATCTAAAAAATAAAAAAGTTCGTTTTTAATCAAATCCATTTCTTTATCTAAATCTTTCTCCAGTAAATTTTCTATGCTTTTTATAGTATCTTTATCAAGCATAAAGGTCACTCTTCAGATTATCAATCTTCTTAAGCTCTACTTCTATACGATTAATATCCTTTTGGTGCATAAGGATCTCATAGTCTATTAATTCATTTGATTTTAACTCTTGCCTCAATTTTTCTAACCCTTGTCTTTTTTCCTCTAAGATTAAAGTAATCCTTTTTTTATAAAAATCAAAAGCCTTATAAAACTCTTCCCTTAACCTTTCTATGATATCTATAAAACTTTCTATAAGGTTGTTTTTTAACGTTTTAAAAAACATTTCTTGGTCCAATACTTCTTTGGTTCCTATTACCGTCTTTTTGGTACGACCAGCTTTAAACCATTTCCAAGGTTTAAGAAAATTCCAATTCTCCAAAAGGTCTTCTACTTTTTCTTCTACGATCTCTTCCCTTTTCACTACTCTATTTTTACAGTTTTCTTCTATGGCTTTAAAGTCTATCTTAGGTAGAGTTACGTTATATTCCTCTTTAAATTGCTCTCCTATTTGGTTTAACTTGTTTTTAAAAAACTCACTAATCTTTTGTAGATTTTCTCTTACTATCTGGTCTAAATCATTTTCTGCATCTCGATAATGTTTTCTCAGTTCTTCTAAATCGGAACTTTTTAAAAAAAGTTCATAATAGTTAAGTTTAAACTCGTTTAACGTGGTTTCAACCGGTGAATGAACCCCTTTAAAGATGGTAGTAGCCTCTTCTAAAACTAAATAACAGTACGCCTCTAATTTTTTTAAGCCTTCTTGTCTCCTTTCTATCTCTATTAAAAACTCCTCTCTATTTTTCTTTTGACTTTGAAGTAATTCTATCATTTCTTGGTGAAGGTTGATTTGTTCTTTATATCCTTCTTTGATGTTTTCTAAAATTTCAATTAAAACCGAGAAAGGAGCCTCAACCAAAAATCTTTCAAGATTAGGAAGCAGTTGTTTAAATCCGGAAAAATCTAAAAAAGCCTCTTTTTCATCTAACCCTTCTTCTTCTGCTAAGTCCTGAAAATAAACCACCCATTTTCTTTTACTTTTATCTTTTTTAATTTCAGCTAAATTTTTACCTCTGTTAAGCTCTTCATAAATAAGTTTTAACAAACTGTCTACCGCAAAAATTCGCTCAGGAGAAATGATAGAACCATATATACGTTTAGCCTCTTCAACCAGTCTTTCTTTTTCTTCATAAAAAACCGCTGCATGGGTTAAAACCAAAAACAATACATCTTTACTTTTTTTAGTAATAACCGAGGAGACAAACCTTTTAAATGATTCTGACTCTACAGGCTTGATAGGATGGATAAAAAGCACTGCATTAGCCCTGTCTAAAAAGGAAAAAGAGATGTCATAAACACCTCCTACCGCATTTACTCCCGGCATGTCAACCAACCTTAATTCGTCAAATTCCCAATCAAAAGGATAGCCAAGCTCTATCCTTATAGGAATATTATCTTTACTACGGTTAAAAGCATATTGTTCAAGCTTATATTTTACCTCCTTAAGTTTTTCCATACCAGACCTTTCTTCTAAATACTTGATGAAATCCTCATCTATAAAAGGAGCTTTATCATGCTCTAAAATATAAAGGTCTATCAAGGTTACCGGTATGTCCCGATATTCTTCTGGAATAGAAGCAATAGTTTTAAGCCTTTCTCTAAAAATCTCTTTAGACTCTTCTTCAAAAAGTTCTACCCTACCAGAGGCATAGGTAACCTTTAAAAAAGGTTTTTTCGAATAAAAAATCTCAATAAGGGCACTGGTAGCTTGCAACACATCGGTCGGAAGTATTTCTTCTTTTATTAAACTATTTATAAAACTTGATTTTCCTGCCTTTACCTCACCGGCTACAGCTACCAAAAACTGACTGTTTTTTAAATTTTCAACCTTGGTAGTTAGGCTTTCAAGGTCTATGCCGTCGTTATGATTACCTCTTAAAGATTTATAGACTTCAAAGGCCTCTATAACTTGTTGTTTATAAAGCTTATAATCCGCAAATCTTAAACGAGAAGGCATATTGTTTTACCTCTTTTTAAGCTTTTATTTTATGGTATTGTTCTCTCAATTCTTCTAACAAAAGTTTTAACCTTCTGGCTATACTTCTAAGTTGGGTTTGAAGCTTTTCTGCCTTTATAGAATCTTCTTGGTCATGGGCAATAATAAGGTCTCTCCCTATAGTATGCAAACTCTTCAAAATACTTTCAAACTCCTCAAAATCAAAATCCTTAACCATCTGTTTCAATTTTTGTCCCTCTTCAGAGTAATACCACTTTCCTATAGGAAAAGCTTGATAATCTCCCCATCTATCAGGGTCAAGTCTATCTATACCTTTAATATGGGCTTGCAAACGTAATAGATAACGATCTATATCTTTTTCAAAAAGTTCAAAAAGCATATCTTCCATCTTCTTAGTTTTTACCGTTGAGGCTATGGTTTTCATATAAGAAGAAATAAGTAAGGTCTCATAGGCGTTTTCACTCATCTTATCCATAAGCTGACTTATCTCGTTTGAAACTTGGGTAATTTCTTCAAAGGCTTCGTTAATGCTTTCAGAGGTTTTCAAACCTCTGTCTAAATCTTCGGCTATTTCTAAAACCTTAGTGTTTAAATCATCAAGCAATCCTAAAATCTTGGCCAACACTTCTTGTTTTTCTTTAACCTCATCTTGTTTAAAAATTTCTATTTGTTCCAGTATTTCTTTAGCGATGTTGTTTATAGAACTGGTGTTCCTTGAAATAGCTCCTACGGTTAAAGCAAAATCGTCTGCTATGATAGAGGTTTGGGCTACCTTTAGATTTTGAAACTTGATTTTTTCGTTAACATTATCTACCAACCTGAAAACATTGTCTACCTGGTCTACCAATTTTACCGAATAATCTAAAGTTTTAGACGTAAAGTTTCTCATATATTCTAGCACTTTGTCTAATCCTTTAGCTAATCTTCCTATCATGTCTTCTCTTTCTTTAAAAACAGAGGGTATTTCAACCGTAAGGTCTCCCTCTGCTATTTTATCAAGGCTGTTTACCATTACCTCTAAAGGCTGATGGGCTATTTTTATGTAGGTAAAATACACCAACAGAGCCGCGGTTAAAATACCTCCTAAACCTAAAAACACATAAACGATCGTTACTAACTTTGTCTCAGAAAAAATATATTCTATCGGAATAACTATACTTATAGCCCCCATTACTTCTTTTTCTCCTACGTTATAATGACATCTCAAACACTCTATGTCAGGTTTTATTGGAAAAACTCCTCTTAAATCAAAGCCTTCTCTTATAATTACTTCGTTTCCCTCTTTTAAAACTTTCTTTTCTAACTCATCCTGGGCATAATATTGGGGGGCTTCTTTACCATATAATTCGTCTATCTTCTCAGCTCTTATAATTCTGATATTAGGTTGCTGTTTTAAAAACTCTTCTCTAATGATTTTATAGTTTTGCCTTTTATCCCCTACCATCTTATCAAGAATAGCTCCATGTTTGATTATGGTACTATATACCATTTCTTGTTTTTCTCTTAAATATAGTTTAGCATGTCTTAAACCGAAGAAGTAATTAGCATAAGAAGTAACAATTATAGTTAAAATTATCAAAATAGAAAAACACAAAACGATAATAGGGATAATCTTTTGATGTAACTCTAATTTTTTACTTAAACTACTGAACCACCCTTGCGAAGACATCTTTACCCCCTTTTTATCTATTTATTTTTTATCAATTAAAAAACTTCCATATTTTTTATCGTGGTTCAAAAGATGATTAATCCACCAATTTTTTAGATATTTTAAAATTTCAGTAAAATTAATCTCTTCCTGAGAAACCAATTCAGTAAAATCTTTTTTAAAATTACTATGCTCTTCTTTATGCTTTTCTGCTTCAGGATAACCATACTTTTCTAACATCTCTTCTTCAAACTTAAAGTGGTTTTCAAAATAGTTTTTAAGCGTATCCAATGAACTTTTTAAAAAATTTTTGTCTACCTTTAATCTTACCGCTTCATATAAAGCATTAACCATGTTAAACATCTTTTTATGTTGCATGTCAATTTCTTTAATCCCTGTAAGAAAAGTATCATTCCAATCTAAAAAAGACACAACAAAACCTCCTAATTAAGGTCTAAAAAATTAAATAACAAATTTTTAAGATTTAGTCAAATCCTAAAAAAAACCGAAAAATGTTTTTTTTATAAAAATTTTTGCTTTTATCAAGATTTTTGTTGACATTTTTAAAATTTTTTTTATAATCGTAAATTATGTTTAAATCGTTTAAAATCATTAGCTTTTTAATTTTTATAAACTTAATCTTTTCTTCTAACCTTTTTTCTTACGAAGACCTTACAGAAAAAAGGCTTAACCTTTGGCCTCTGATTTTTTTTTCTAAGAACCATGAGCTTAACTCTACCAGGATAGAAGCCTTAGGGCCATTTTATCAAGAAATAACCTTCACTCAAGAAAATTCTACTTCTGTAAGACCGATAATTTCTAAGGTTAATACCCCAGGAGAAAAAAAGGTATTTTTTTTATCTCCTTTAGGTATTTATAAAACAGATAATCAAACATCAACCCTAAAGCTTGTACCTATTATCAACAAAACTTGGTACAAAGACGAGCCACAAGAAGCTAAAGAAGAGCAGTTTACCTTTTTTCCTTTTTTTAAAGGAAAAACCGCCTCTAATGAAACTTATGGGGGGTTCTTTCCTCTTTATGGAAAAATTAAAAACCGTTTTGGTGCTGAAGAAATAACCTTTTTCTTATGGCCTCTTTATAGTAGGACTCAATATGAAGAATACACAGCTTATAACATACTTTGGCCTTTTATAAGAAAGATTTCCGCCAATCAAAAAAAAGATCAAGTTCTCTATCAAGGTTTTAAAGTATGGCCTTTTTATGGAAGGTTTAAAGAAAAGGAAGAAGAACGAAAATTTATCTTATGGCCTTTTTACATCAAAGAAACCTTTCGTTCTGCAGAGGGAGACTTTTCAGAAAAGCTTATAAGTTTTCCCTTTTATATAAAGGAAAAAAACGACACCTTTGAAAAAACTATAGTCTTATGGCCTTTCTTTCAAAAAATAACCACCCCAGACCAGTCCTACTATCAGTTAGATGCACCCTGGCCCTTTTTTAGGGAAATAAAAGGAAAAGATATAGAGGGTAAACGTTTTTGGCCTTTATATGGATATGTTAAAAAAGCTGAAACCTTTGATTATTTCATCTTATGGCCGCTTTATTCCTACCAACATACTTCTATCAATTATAAAGATAAAACTTATTATGAAGAAGTACAACGTTTCCTTTTTTTATCTAAGTTTCAGAAAAATTTAGAGGGAAACCAGACTGTCTTGCAAGAAGTTAGAATTTGGCCTCTTTTTTATAAACTCTCTCAAGGTATCCCTCCAGATAATATAGACATATGGTATTTTCCAGCAATTTTGCCTATTTTTGATGAAGGATTAGAAAGAAACTATGGACCTCTTTTAAAATTAATGGAATATTACCAAAAACAAGACTATGTAATGTTTAAATTTCTATGGGGGCTTTATAGATACGAAAGATATAAACAAAGAAAAGTACAAGAATTAGGTCCTCTTTTAAGGATTGTAGAGGGAGAAAAAACAGCCTATGTAGAAATCTTAGAAGGACTTTTTGGTATAGGTCAGAAAAACGGTTTACCTGTTCTCAAAATACTTTATATTCCGATAGAAAAACGCCCATAAAACTCTTCTAAAATCAAATGGGAGGAAAGGATGCCTGACCGCAAGGTGGTTATCTATCCTGGAACGTTTGACCCGATCACCAACGGCCATCTTGACATTATAAACAGAGCCTTAAAGCTTTTTGATACAGTAATAGTAGCTATAGGGGAAAATCCAACTAAAAAACCTCTTTTTTCTATAGAAGAAAGGTTGATGATGGTAAAAGAGGCTGTAAAAGAAATTCCTGAGGGGATAAGGGTAGAAGTAGAAGCTTTTTCTGGATTGTTGGTTGAATTTGCTAAGTCTAAAAAGGCTTGTGCCATAATAAGAGGGTTAAGGGCGGTTTCAGACTTTGAATATGAAATGCAATTGGCTCTTATGAATAGAAAACTTTCTAATAGCATAGATACTATTTTCCTTTTGCCTAGTCTTAAATGGATTTTTCTAAGTTCCTCTATCGTAAAAGAAGCAGCAAGATTAGGAGGAAAAGTAGAAGACTTAGTCCCTAAGATCGTTTTTGAAAAACTAAAAGAAAAATTCCCTCTGGGGCTTTAGATAGTCCCAGAGGGGAAATTTTTCGATTAAAAAGCTTAGATCTCCTTAACTGTGATAGAACCGGTTGGGCAAACCTCTACACAGGTCATGCAGCCAAGACAATCCTCTGCCCTTGAAATTACAGGTTTGCCATCATCTCCTTTGTCGTAAACCTGCGCAGGACAAGATTCGATGCAAGTTCCGCAGGCATCACAGGTGTCATAGTTAATGGTAATTTCAAACATGTTACACCTCCTTTATGATGTTTTTTTTAGTTTAAACTCTTTAGCCTTTCTTAAAAATTTTTCTGCCCAACATTTTACACTAAAAACATGAATATGTGTATAGGCTGCTAATAAATTTTTATACAAAATTCCGTCTTTTTTTCCCTCAAAACCTACCCCTTTTTCTAGCTCAAAAATCAATTTAAGGTCTTGTTGAGGTTCAAACTCCACAGGTTTTGAGTAATGAAATTCATGTCCTTTTATAGAAAGACCTAAATCAAAATAAGGATTTTCTTTTTTAACTTTAGCTATCACATATCCATGACCTTGGGGGGTAGGTTCTACCTTAAAAATTATAGGTAATACTTCAGACATTGGATATTTCCGATTTTTCCAAATTATTTGTTTTCCTAAATACATCAAACCTCCACATTCAGCATAAACCGGCATACCCTCTAAAACCGCCTCTTTTAAGTCTTTCATTAAATCCCTGTTTTCTGAAAGAGCCTCTGCTTGAACTTCAGGAAATCCCCCACCTAAATAAAGTCCATCTATTTCTGGAAGGGTTTTATCTTCAAAAGCATTTATCAACTTAACCTCAGCCCCAAAGGTCTGAAAACTTTCTAAATTTTCAGGATAATAAAACTGAAAAGCCTTGTCCCAAAACACCCCTATCTTAATCCCGTTCAACTCGCTTCTCTGATCAACCTGAAAAGAAAGGTTTACCTCAAACGGAGGAACATTTTTAGCTATCCCTAAAAGTCCTTCTAAATCAAAGTTTTGTTTGATCGCTTTAGAAAGTTCATCTAAAAAAAGTTCCTGTTGATATTCAAAAGAAGTAATCAGCCCTAAATGCCTTTCTGGAGGCAAATTTTTAAGCTTAGGCAAAGCTCCTAATACCTTTACTCCTGTATAATATTCTATAGATCTTCTTATGATATCTTCATGCCTGGGCCTGGCTATTTTGTTTAAAACAACCCCTTTAATATCTATCCCTTGCTCGAAATTTAAAAATCCTTTAACCAATGGAGCTAAACTTCTAGTAACTTTTGTGCAATCAAGAACTAAAATTACCGGAGAACGGAGGAGCTGAGCTAATTTAGCGGTACTATAACTTCCGTAAACATCTATACCGTCAAAAAGCCCTCTATTGCCTTCTATCACCGCAAGGTCACATTCTTTAGCACCTAAATAAAATGACCTCAAAACATCTTCTTCTTTAAACAAAAAAGGGTCTAAATTTCTACAAGCTGACCCAGAAATCTTAGACAGCCAACCTGCATCTATATAGTCAGGTCCTTTCTTAAAACCTGCAACCTTTAAACCTAATTCTCTAAAAACATAAATAAGACCTATAGTTAATAAAGTCTTACCTGAACCACCTTTATGAGAAGAAATCAGAACTCTAGGAATATTAAAAACCTTATTCATATAGAGCAGTGTAACATAGATTAAAAAAAATAAAAGGGAAGAAGTTTATTTAAACTTCTTCCCTTTTATAGATAAAGTATACATTTGTTTACTTTTTGTATAAAACTCCTTGATATTTTACTCTCAATTCTTTGGCCTCTTTTACCCCTAAGGCTATCTTATAAAGGATGGTTAAAACAAAGAACCCTACAGCCCAAATCCCTATAGCTATTCCTATCTCTAACAAGGTGGGACGATAAGGAGTGATGGTCTCAAAAGGAGTAGGGGTATAACCTCCGGTAATCAAACCAATCCCTTTATCTATCCAAGCAGCTATAAACACTGCTAAGCAAGCAACGGCTAATGTGGTTTCATTTTTTCTAGTAGCTGGAATCACTAAAAGAACCAAAGCTATAAAAGCGAGGACATAAGAAGCCCACATAAATGGTACCCATTCTGCATGTCCATGAAGTCCAGCAAAAAGATATTTAATAGGTGCTTGATGGGATTGTATACCACTATAAAAAGCAGTAAAAACTTCGAAGAAGAAGAAAAGCAAGTTCAAAACAAAAGCATAGGTTACTATTTTAGCTAAGGTCTGAATAGCCCTCTGACCAGCATCAAAGTTAGCTATCCTTTTTAACAATAAAGCTAATAAAATGATAAGGGCAGGACCAGCAGAGAATGCAGAAGCTAAAAACCTAGGAGCCATAATGGCTGTTAACCAAAAATGCCTTCCAGGTATACCTTGATAGATAAAGGCAGTTACGATGTGAATACTTGGAGCCCAAAGGATGGCTAAGTAAATAAATGGCTTGAGCCAAGAAGGATATTTAGTCCCTTTGTATTCAGCATGTAAAACAGTCCATCCACAAAGAAGGTTTAAGAGCAAATAACCAGAAAGGACGCAGGCGTCAAAGAAGAATACAGAGTTAGGAGTAGGATATCTCAAAACGTTTAATACTCTGGTTGGTTGACCTAAGTCTACAAAGATAAAAAGCATACACATCAAAACCGCTGAAATAGCTAAAAACTCACCTAACACTGTAATCTTTCCAAAATCTTTATAGTGGTGCCAGTAATATGGAAGGACTACCATAACCGCCGAGGCAGCTACTCCAACCAAAAAGGTAAAGTTTGCAATATAAAAACCCCAAGACACATCTCTACTCATACCGGTTATACCTAAACCTATCTTCCACTGCTGTAAATAACATAAAAACCCTATAAAAATGAGAGTACCTAAAAAGGCAAGCCATAACCAATACTTTTTACTTCCTGTTAATGCCTTTTCTATCATGTTTCTACCCCTCTCTAATTAAATTTTCTATCCGATTAAATAAAAAACCGAAGGATAGGTGGTTAACTCTTCTTTTCTTCTGATGGCTATTCTCTCTTTCAATATCTTATTAATTTCATCGTTTGGATTTTTTAGGTCTCCAAAATATATAGCTTTAGCAGGACAAGCCTCTACACAAGCAGGAACCTTACCCTCAGCTATCCTTTCATAACAAAGGGTACATTTTTCTACAACACCTTTCATACGACTAGGATATTCAAGATTAACCTTTGAAATAAAGGGTCTTGGGTCTATCCAGTTAAAAGACCTTGCTCCATAAGGACAAGCAGCCATACAAAAACGACACCCTATACATCTATGATAATCCATCATTACAATACCATCTTCTCTTTTAAAAGTAGCCTTAGTAGGGCATACCCTAACACAAGGAGGGTTATCACAATGATTACAGAGAAGTAAAAAAGGTGCATCATGAAATTTTTCGTTTAAATAGTGGTTGGCTTCGTGTTCTGGAAAGGCATGTTCAAACTTTTCTTCCCAAATCCATTTGATTTCCTTTTTCTTATCCGGTATGTTAGGAATATTATGTAAAGAATGACACACCTCTACACATTTTAAACCACAAGTAGCCCTATTCTCCTTACACTTAACCACATCAATAGCTAAAGCCCATCTGCTACCTTTTAAAGCCTCTTGGGGTTTAGTGTAAACCCCACCTACAGCAGCTGAAGCTGCTGTACCTATTAAAGTTAATCCACCTAATTTTAAAAGGTCTCTTCTTTTTATTGCCATTTTTCTGCCACCTCCGGTGCAATGTGACAATGCCAACAATCTGGGTGTGTTACTACAAAATTATGACAACTATCACAAAATTTTTCTTTATTAGTATGGCATTTCATACATGTTTTCTGTAAACTAATAAAATATTTTTCACCATCCTTAGCTATATATAAATGTTTATTTTCACGAATAGCTTGCTTTCTCCAGTCATCTAATAATTTCATATGATAAGCTCTCATATATTCTTTAGATTCAATACACTTCTCTTTATCTTTTGGAAGCTCTGGCTGAGGAATAGCTTCTAACCTACCAAAGTTTAACCACATGGGTGTACTCAAAAATCCTATTAGGATTACTATAAAAATAATTACCTTACCCGCATTATACATATTCAGTCCTCCTTAGGAAGATTTAATCTACGCCTTTTACAGGATTTTTTAACGGTCTTCTTCTTAAGTCCACATCCCTTGACTTTTCACCTTCAAAAACTAAAGCATTAGCCACCAACTCATGAAGACCGCTTACCTCCACCCCAGGGACCCAGTATTGGAAAAGGGTAGGTAAAGCAGCTCTATCTATAGCACAAATACAAACTACTTGATTCACTCCATATTCTTTATGCACATATTCTAAAGCGTTTGCCCTGGGGAAACCACCTCTCATCCTTATTTCCATGTTTTCTCCAGCGTTAAGTCCTGAACCACTGCCACAACAGAAGGTTTTTTCGCGTATAGTATTTTCTGGCATTTCTACAAAGTTATTACAGACATGTTTTAACACAAATCTTGGTTCTTCAAAAAATCCCATACCTCTTGAAGTATTGCAAGAATCATGAAATGTAGCTATTACATGGTCATTTCTTGAAGGGTCTAACTTTAACTTTCCATGAGCTATTAAGTCCGCAGTAAATTCAACTATATGAACGATTTTATTAGATTTGGCGTGTTCAAAAACTGTTCCTGTAATAGGAGATTTAGGAACTTCTAAAAAGTCTAGCGGACCAAAGAAGGTGTTATGATACTGGTGCCATACCCTCCACATATGTCCACACTCACCACCAAGCAACCACTTAACCTTAAGCCTTTTAGCCTCTTCGTATATCTTAGAATGAAGCCTTTTAGCCATCTCCATAGAGTTAAAAAAGCCAAAATTTCCACCTTCAGTAGCAAAAGGGCTCATCGTAACGTCTAAATCTAAATAATGGAACAATACAAGATAACCTAACATGGTGTAAATACCTGGTTCAGCAAAATAGTCTCCAGACAAAGGCACAAACATAATTTCTGCACCCTTTCTGTTTATATACTTATCCAAATCTATACGAATACCCGTAAGCTCTTCAAACTCCCATACTAAAAACTCTAAATTTTCTTTAAAAGATTGAGGAGGCACACCGACATGGTTACCTATATAATAACTATTGTGAACAGGCTTAATTCCCCAGTCTGTACCGATACCAAGCTCAAGTAAAACTTCTCTCATCATCATGGTTATTTCTGCCGTGTCTATCCCATAAGGGCAAAAAACGGAACATCTTCTACATTCTGTACACTGATAGAAATAATAAAACCATTCCTTTATTACATCTTCATCTAACTTTCTTGCACCTGCCAACCTTCCAAACAACTTTCCAAAAGCACTAAATTCACCCTTTATCACAGACCTTACCAATTCAGCCCTCAATACAGGCATATTCTTGGGATCACCTGTCCCAAGGAAAAAGTGGCATTTGTCAGCACAGGCTCCACACCTTACACATATATCCATAAATAGTTTAAATGCACGGTTTATTCTCATTCTTCTCTGCAACTCTTCTTTAACCTTCTCTTGCCAGTTTTCAGGAAGAGGCCACTTTTCATCATAAGGTTGCCATTTCCCCATATGGGGAAGGTCTAACTCTTCTAAATATTTAGGCTCTACAATACTTAAATAATAACCTTTTTTAAGTTCTGGTTTTATTTCCATCCAATCTTTGGCTGGAGTGCTCTGCAAATTTACATCAGATATTAACTCTTCAGGCTTGGGAAGGCTCATTCTTACCTCCTTTAATTTTATATGTTTAGATTTTTATGAGGTCCGTATATGGTATACCATTCATGATGCTCTTCTTTTTCTACTTCTTCATCAATAGGAATACCGGCATTTTCCATAGCTTCTCTAAACCTTTCTTGCCATTCTGCATAAGTTAAATGCTTTACCGGATAGTTCCAAGGATTAACATGCATTACCGCACGATTGTTATTAGCCATATTACGGGTGGGGCTAAAAAACACACCTACCATGTGGGCAAGCTTACTAAAAGGAAAGTAAGCAGCTAAAACAGATACCAAAAAGAGATGAATATAAAAAATCGTTCCTATTTTAGCCTCAGGTAAAGAAGGTTTAAACGTAGCTAACCCCAAGGTTAACTGCTTTACCGCATACACATCAACCTTTAGGTTATATCTCATCAACACCCCTGTAATCGCTATACCTAAAATAAGAAATAAAGGAAAATAATCAGATCCATGAGAAAGATAGGAAACTTTTGCGTCAACCAACCTTCTAAGAAGCAGAAAAGAAAGTCCTGCTATAATCAAAATATCGGTAATATAAACCGGAGGCACACCAAAACTATGAATAAAGCTATCCATATAATCTAAAAACTGAATCACTGAAGGAACAGGATTGGTAAACAACCTAAGATGTCTGATAAGAATAATCAAAAAAGACCAATGAAAAAGTATGGCCCCTAACCACAACCATTTGGCAGATCCATAAATAAGCCTTTTCCCCTGAAGGTCAGCCCTAAGGTTTCTAAATAGGCTTCTGAAAAATAATACTTCTAACAACATCCTTAAGATTACATCAAAAGTAGTAAAAGGAGATTCTAAACGGCTGTACTTTATCCAAGGGAAACTTTTTTGCTGACCACAGGTAGTTGGAATTTTAAAGGGTTGAGGAGATTTGGCCCAGCTTACTATCCTATAAATGAGCCCTACCACAAAAATCAAAAAACATACATAAGGTATCACTATAGCAAACAATCCTTGCAAACCTAAAACCCCGACCCCAATCCAGGGGATAAGAAGTAAGACCAAAAAGATCAAAAAACTCCAGCCTACGTTCATACCTCTCTCCCTCTCTTTTTATTGGTTTATTTTTTCTTCAGCCTCAACATGAGGCATCCCTTCCATAGGATCGTAAACTAGACCTGCCCTCTTTAAAAGTAAAAAATGCGCCCTTTTCCATTCATCATATTTAATTTTGTTTAACCTTTCTCTATATTCATAAAAATAATCAAAACCCTTGATAAGAAGGGCGTTTATTTTATCTTCTAATCTTAGAAACTCCTCTATCCCAAACCTATGCAAAAACTCTTCCCCAATTTCTTCTCTTATAATACCTTTAAGCTGAATAAACATCCTTAAGGCTTTAGAGGGGACCTCTTCTTGAACAGCAACCAGTTGAGCAAGCCTTTCTAAGTAATAATTAGCTTCTTCCCAGTTAAATTCCCCGAACAAAACCCTTGTCAAACCTTCAAAAACCTCTTCAATCCTATAACCAAAAGGATTTTGGAATCGGTCAACCTCTCTACTAAAATACTTTTGAGTCTCTTCTCCTAAAGAGTTTAAAAAAACAGATTTCCATTTCTTTAAAATCTTTTCCTGGTTCTCTTCTAAAAACTTAGTTAATTCTTCAGACAATCTTTAAGCCCTCTAAAGAGATTTTAACCTAAATTTATACAATTATCTATGGAAAAGTCAACCCTTGTTTTAAAAGGTAAACTCCCTTTTTTGTCTTCTTTTTTAGTTAAAAAAAGATTTTTTTTTATTTCTTTAAATTTTTTCAATTTTTCATTCAAAAAGAAAATCT
>Ga0072500_139889_pt1 | contig 14416 bp, 9 predicted proteins | sample GBScelen77Swater_FD_63803 | JGI IMG/M metagenome (GOLD analysis project Ga0072500, IMG submission 63803) | Hot spring microbial communities from Great Boiling Spring, Nevada - cellulolytic enrichment S 77C v2 (version 2) | ecosystem: Environmental > Aquatic > Thermal springs > Hot (42-90C) ...
CGCCTTGAGGGTCGTCGGGGCCTTCTCTTTCAAATTTTCCGAAGGTAATCCAGCTTAGAAATTTTGCGCCATTTCCTCCCCAATGTAGGGAGGTTCTTTCAATTAGTTTATTGATGATATTTGGTTGTTTTTGAGCTATATAGGCGACGAGCATTGCGGTATAGAAGGCGATGGCGGAAAATTGCAGAGCTAGGATTTTTCTGAGCCATATAAATTCGGGTTTTTTTGCGTACCTGAGGAGATTTCTTTTGATATCATTTTCTTCGCGTTTAAAGATTATATTTAGCAGGGAGGCGAATTCTTTTGGTTTATTTAGGACATCATTTAAGTAGCGATTAGCTTCTTCTGAGAATAGGAGTTCACATAGGTTTCTTTTTACTCTGAAGGCGTCTATTATATTTTCGCCTGCGAGGAGGATTGATGCGCTAAGGACGATTTTTCCATCGTACCAGATAGCGATATCGGTTGTTTTGCCACCGACGTCAAGGCAGATTGCTACGTCGTTAATGTAGGCTCTTTCTTCGGGGTTGTTGAGGTTTTTGAAGAAGATGCCTGCGGAGTATCCTTCGGTATAGAAATTTTGACTTATTTGAATTGGTTCTTGTAGGAAGTCGTTGCAAGCTATTTCCCAGTATTGTTTATATAGGTTAGTTTGGTCTTGTGAGAAAGCTTTGGGGTATGTTATGTTAAGATTTAATTCATTTTTGTTATATGTTTTTATAGTTTCTAAGAGGAGGAGGAGCAGTATACTTTTTATATATTGTTGAAGCAGGATTGCATCTTGGTCATCCCATTTGAATCCGGAATTTAGGTTTTCTGGGGTTTCATATGAGTCCTTGAAGTACATGAATGTGTTAAGGATAAAATCTTTTTCTTCCAAGTCGTTAATAGTTCGTATAATTGTAGGGATGGGGAATTGAATTGTTTTGGGTGGGACGAGGAATTTTTTGAGGATTTCTTCACGGTTATGTTCAGTTAGTGTTAATTGTTTGAGGTGATTTTTAAGGTTAATTTCTAATTTTCGGGGGTTGGATCTTTCATGTTCACTTTCTCGGATCCATATATTTGTGTTTGAGGTGCCGAGGTCTACGCCGGCGAAGATTTTTCCTTCTAGGTTTCTTTCGCTTGGTTTTTGTATAAAGATCAGGCCGAGGGTTTCGTCAGAATTTGCGTCACAGGCAATGATTGCGGTGGGGAATTTGTTTAGTTCGGAGATTTTTATATTTTCATTGGGGTATATTTTTTCTTTTGTGATTAGTTCGGATGGTTTATATGGTTTAAAATTGAGTGTTTTTATATCATATTGAAATAGATAGTAATGTTTCCATCCTTGGAACATGTAGTTGGGGAAGATTTCTAGGATTGGGGGGTTAACATTTAAAATTTTTCCTTCGCTTGGGGATGGGTTAGTTTTATAGGTTTTTGAAATTTTAACTTTTTTTCCATTTCTAAGTGTTATTTCTATTGAGAAGGTGATGGTATCTTTGTTTAGTATTTCAAATTGGGGGTTAAGTTTATCTTTAATTTCTTGTGGTGTAAAGTAATTTAGTATATTTTCTTTAAATGGGTAGATGAAGCTTGGGTTGTTAAGTTCGGAATCCTTTAAGATGTCTTCATTTGAGGGTGATTTAATGAGGTGGTTAGTAAAGAAGTGGATTTCTGGTCTGATCCAGATAATGTTTTGTGGTAGATTTTGGTTTTTGATTATTTCGCCTATTTCTTCTTTGAAGGTTTCTTTGATAGCGTTTTCATAGGTATTTCCGAGGTCGCTGAGTTTGATGGTGCCCCATATTGTGACATCTTTATCGCACAGGGTTTGTGGGTGGATGATGATGATCATTTTGTTTTTTAGTTCGACAGCGATATCTGAGATTTTGCTTTCGTTAATTTTATTTATATTTAACTTTAGGGGTCTTAGAATGATCTCATAGACGGGATAATTTTGCAAGAAGTCGTTGATATCGTCATTGTAGTTTTCTAATGGTTGAGTTGGGTATTCAATTAGTGAGCTTTGGGGGGATTGGTTTTCTTTTTCCAGTTCATCTTTCCATTTTTTTATTAATCCGAGTAAGTTATTTACTATATCTTTGCTTTCCTCATTACCTTCTTTATAGAGGATTTCGTAGAGATTTTCGTAAAGATTTGTTACCCAGGTTTTAATAAATGAGATTTCATCTTCGGATTCTGGGGTTGTTAGGAAGCCATTTTCATCTTTGAGGGATAGGGTTTTATCTTTTAGTTTTTTATTGTATTGGGAGGCGGTAAAGACGAGTGTAGTTGGTGAGGTAGCGCCTATAGGTATTTCGTCGTAGTAAATTATGATGATTTGGTCCCATTCGTAGTGTTTATCTTTTTGTAGTTCTACGGGTTTTGGTTTAAGTTTTTTCAATGAGTTTGAGATTTTATCATCACCGAGATTTGCTAGGGCGAATTTAACTGGGTAGCCTTTAACTTCGCGTAGTGCAATGAGGGATAGTAGAGCTTTCCATTCGTTATAGATTTTTTTGTGGAGCGGGTGGTTTTCATCTCGGAGGGCTGACCAGAAGAGCAAGGGTCTTGCCCAAATATCAGGTATAGAGCTTACTATAGTTTTAAGTTCGAGTTGACTTATGAGGATACTGTTGGCGATATCGGATAAAACCTTTTTGGTTGCTTCATGCCAGATACCTGGGATTGGGGATGTTACATTAGTTTGTTCGGAAAGTTTTGGTAGGAAGAATGGCATTTTTAGACACCTCTTTTAATTTTGTTATATATTGTAAGTTTTGGTTGAGAAGTCCCTAGCTGCTTTGAAGAACAGGTCAATGAATTTCGTTGAGGTTGAGAGTTCTTTTTTGATTTTTGTTTTATTCATTATTGTTATGAGGTGGTTAAAATTCAGGTTTTCATTTTTTCTATCTTCGGCATTGCGAAGGATAAATGTAGGTCTCAATGGGTCTTCTTCAGGATTTAGGAGTGAGATTTGGGCGTTTACTTCGGGTTCTTCTTTTAGAAATTTAGAGGTATCAAAAGGTAAGAATTTGTTTTCGGATTTTGATATTGAGCCCAGCCACCAGAGAAATTTTTTGGAGAGGTTGATCAATGAAGTAATTTTAGTTATGTTTTCTGGGTTTTTTAGGGAATCTTTTTTAAAGTGGTCTTTATACCATGTATATTCTATTTCATTTTCAGATTTGGAGAGGGTGTTAGAGCCGTATGTTGATATGATATAGGAGAAGAGGGTTGTTGTAATTAGTTTAGATTTAAACTGTTGTGTTTTTATATCTTTTTCTTTTTGGTTTCTTGTAATGGGGATAGCATTCCAGTTTATATTGTTGGATTCATATCCGGCGTAGAAGAACTTTTGGGATTGTGGTTTTTGGGTTTGTTGTGCGAAGAAGTCGAGCACAGCTAGGGCGGATATGAGTTCAATAAAGTCGGGTAGATTTTCTTGGGTTTTACTTCCTGGGCTGAATTTGCCGGTGATGCGGGGTGAGTCACCGCCGATTAGATATACTTCGTCGAAGGGTAGGTTTTTTGTGTCGTAGTATGCGAGGGCGGCTTTAGTTGCGATATAGAAGTTGTCTGGGGTTACAAACATTTTTATTTTTTGTTGATTCAAAGTTTCTTCGTCTATTTCGAAGGTGAAGTAAGGTAGGATAAAGGTGCCACCGAGAAAGATTTTATTTTCGTTTTGGAGGATTGCTTCTTCGCTTTCTTTTAGAATTTTGCTAAGGGTTGGGATACCTGCTGAGCCGGTTCCGCCGAAGAGGGAGCCGACGAGCATGATTTTAGCTTCGTATGGTGTTCTTATGTCTTTTAGTTGTTGGAAGAAAGATTTCCAGGGGTCTTCAGATTTAGGGATTTCTGACATAATTACGGCACCGATAGAGGGGTGGCCTCTGAAGCCCTCGTTGAGGGGTGTGTTAAGTTCTTCTTCGGTGAAGAGGATGTCGGTGAGATCAGCGATTGTTTTATTTTTTGATTCGAGTATGTGATAGTGGATATAGTCGGATAGTTTGACGTTTGTTTTTTCTTTGAAAATAGAAAAGATGAAATTTTCTGGGGTAGATATTTTTGTTTTCATAAGGAAGTTATCTTCGGGGAGGTCTGGGAAATTACTTTTGCAGGTTTTATAGTCTTGGATTAGAAATTTTGTTCTAGTGAGGTTGCCGTTTGCTTCATCGGGGTCGATTAGAATTATATTTAGATGATCTGGGCCAAGGCCTGCGAAGCTTAGGAACAGGGTTGCTTCAACGACCCTTGCGCCAGTTCCTCCTATGCCTATTAAGTAATTCATAGCCATGATGGGGGTTTTAGATTTATTTTTTAAATAATGGGACATATTTTACATTAGTGGGTGAGAAGAAAAAGGTTACGAGCCAGAAAGCGAAGAAAGTTTGTAGAGCAAAGGACAGGTAGATGATGAGATGGTCTATGAAATTTATTTTTTCTCCTTTGATCACAAGGTAAATTAAGAGGATTAAGGTAAGGAGGAAGCTTTCGGCGACTTGAGCAAGAAACATTGCAAGCCATAGTTTTTTAGCTTTTGGGATGTTTACTGCATATATTGGTTTTTCACCGAGGTATAGCCAGATGATAGAGGTGATAATTGATAAAAGACCGCCAAGGGAGATCAGGATTCTGATGTATGATATAAAGTCCTCTACTGGGAGGTTTCCGACGTCTATGTTTTCTTCGAGCCAGGAGAAGATTCCGAGGGAAGTTATCATCCATATTGAGGCGATTATTACGATTGATAGTATGTAATTAAGTGGGGGTTCTCTCATCATATTTTATACCTCCTTTTTTATGTTGATATAAAGCTTTGCGATTTTGAAGTTGAAGGTTACGGATGCAGATCTAACGAGGTTGATGACGAATTTATCGAAGTTAAGTGTTTTATTTTGGTCTTTAAGTGGGTTTGGGTTATCGGATGAAAATTCATAAACCCAGTTAGGTAGTATGAATCCATCAATGGGGGAAGGTTGGAAATAAATTAGAAAGGAATAGATTGCGTTTTCTTCGGGGATGTCAATTATTATTGTTGTTTTAATAATGTTTTGTTCTGCGGATATTTGTTTTAGATATACATTGTTATAGGGGATGCTATCTTTTGAGGATTTTTGTTTAGTTAGATATTTATAGAAGCATTGTATGTTAATTTTATTGTAGTTAATTTGAGGTATATAGGGGATAGTATGAATATAGAGTTCAATGTTAAGATTGATGCTTTTTGTTTTATCGCGCAGGTTGAAGTTGTATATATTTAGTTCTTTTTTGCTTGCTCTTAGGGAAAGTTTAATTTTTTCTTTTGGTTTTGAGACATTTGTTGTGAAATTTGTTATTATTTTACTTGGGATAAGAATGAAGTAGTTTTTATTGATGTAGGGGGAATTTAGTTTATCGATCAGGTTAATTATATTTGATTCGTTTGAGAAGATCAGGGCGATTACATTGCGGTATGAGTTTGGATCATCTGTTTTAGAGTGGTAGTAGTAAGGGGGGACTTTTGCGTCGTAGACTAAGCCGTTGAATTCGCTTTTTAGTCCCAGAATTCCGATGGAGATATTTTTGGTGAAGCAGTTTTGTTTTATTTTAAGATTGAGCAGGTTTATATCAGCTTCATTTTGGAAGAAGTCGGATACAAGCACGTATATATGGTTGGGTTTGTAGTTATTGCTGATGAAATCTATGACGGAGTCAATATTTGTTTTTTCGTAGATTCCTGGTTCTTCATAGAAGCTTGGGTTTTTTGCTTGTCTGAATTGTTCTCGCGTTATTTTTTTAATTTTGGTGCCGAACTTAAAGAAGTTTAATTTAACATTTTTCCAGCCGGTTTGGGCGTTAGCTTCAAATTCTTCTAGGAAGGAGCTGTAGATGCTATTTGGGACATTTACGAAGCCCTTCATAGATAGTGTTGCATCTATGAAGAGGAAGATTTCAATTGAGTCGTTTATATCAGTTGAAATTTTTGGTATGAGTATTTCGGATGTGGAATAATCCCATTCAATTTTATCAAATTTTTTTGAGCAAGAGAGCAGGATGAGAGTTAGGAGGAAGATAAGGTATTTTTTGGATTTTTGGTTTAAAATATTTAAATTATTGATGGACATTTTTCGGTATTTATTTTTGTTTCCCTTATTAATTTGTTTTCCCTGCCCTGTGGCAGGGTTTTTTGTTTTAAATTTAAAAAGCCTTAGTTGAAATGTCAAGTTTAGGATTTAAATTTTTTGAATTTACAATGGAAAAAATTTCCGACGGAAAATTTTTCTTCTGTAAAGTTTATAAGATAGATTTTTGGGGGTTGATTTTGCATGGGTTAATTTAGTTTGTTTTGGAGTATGATGAAGGGAGAAAAGAAATTAACTGAACCCCTCACCCTACCCTCTCCCGCAGGGGGTGTGTTGTGGGGAATAGGAAAAAATCTCCGCTGGAAAAATTTTCCGACGGAAAAAATTTCCGCTGGAAGATTTTTCCTTTATAAGTTAGTTTGGTCTTGACAGGTATTATAATTTTTTGTAATTTTCAGTGTCAAATTTAGTGTATAATTTAATGTAACATTTATTTGTATCAAAAATAAAATCCATTTAAGGGATAATAACGGTTGCGATAATCAATTATAAGGGTGGGGCAGGGAAGACGACGATATCAATGTATCTTTCATCTGCGCTTGCGAGGTTTTATAATAAGAGGGTGCTTTTGATAGACATTGATCCGCAGGCGAACGCTACAGAGACGCTTTTGCCACTTGGGATAGATGTTAAGAAGATAGGGACGATGAAGGATTTTTTAAATCCGGACATTGATATGGGTTTGGATCAGTGTATAATACCGTCGAGGGTAAAGAACATTGATTTGATGCCTAATGATCCAGATATACTTTTGATTGATGACAAGATACGTGGTAATTCAAATTTGATGGTCAAGCTTGCGGATGCGATAGGGAAGTTTGATTTGGTTGAGAAGGTAGCGAATTATGATTTTTGTATTATTGATTGTCCGCCGTATATATCGCATTATGCGATGATGGCGCTTCTTGCGAGTGATTATTACATAGTGCCACTTGAGGCGGATGATTCGTTTAGTTTGAATGGGCTTGAGATACTTTCTATTAAGGTGAAGTTGATAAAGAATATGAACAAGAGGTTAAGGTTGTTGGGTTATGTTATAAACAAGCTTGATTTGAGGACGAAGTTGGGAGAGACGATGCCTGAGATAATACACAGGCAGTTGAGGGAGAAGTTATTTGACACGGCGATAAGGATAAGTTCGGACATAAAGATGTCGATTGCGGTGAGGACGCCGTTATTTGATTTTAGGCCGAGGTCTCGGGCGGTGTATAATTTTAGAGATTTAGCGAGTGAGTTTCTCAAGAGGGTAAAGAAAAATAGAGGGTGGTAAGGTTCAAATGGGAAAAAGGATAACAATAGCAGTAGCAGAGGAGTTAAAGAGGAGGCTCTTGGGGGCAGGAAAAGGGACTGTTCGGAAGGAGAGGGTAAAAGGCAGGTTGTCGGGGGACAAGAGAAAGGGGAAGGGGGAGTTATCCACAGGGGCGGAAAAATTTTCCGTTGTAGAGGGGAAAAGTGTGGATAAGTTATCCACAATAGCGGAAAAAATTTCCGCTGTAAAGTTGGATGATGTGGATAATTTGAGGTATAGGGTTTTAGTTGAGATAATTTTAAATCAGGGGATATTTGGTAGGGTGTCGGAGGTTGTGGTATTGTTAACTATTATAAATTTATATTTTTTGAGGGGTGAAGTTGTAATAGGGCAGGAGGAGTTGGGCAAGATGACGGGTTTGACTGATAGGACTGTGCGGGATGCTTTAAAAAATTTGAAGATAAGGGGTTTTATAGAGATAAATTACAGGCGCAATGCGAAGGCGGGTGAAAGTTATAGTTACAAGCCTGTTCTTGAGAAGATTTTAAGGGTTTTGGACAAGGGGGATGGTTTTTTTGGGGGTAGATATAATGAGGTTTTAAAGATTTTGAGCGTTCCGAAGTTATCCACAGGGGCGGAAGAATTTTCCGTTGTAGAGGGGGAAAATGTGGATAAGTTATCCACAATAGCGGAATTTTTTTCCGCTGTAAACTTAAAAGATGTGGATAACTCTTTAAAGTATGCGTATTTGGTGGGGGTTATAAACAGTCAGGTTGTATTTGGGGGGAGTTCAAGTTTTTTGGTTTTTTTGGCGCTTTTGGTGTTAGAATTCACGAGGGGGGTGATAGATGTCTCGCAGGCGGAATTAGGGGCGATTACGGGCATTTCAGAGCGTTCTATACGCAAAATTTTAGGGGGTTTGAGGGAGATGGGTATTTTGGCTGTGGATAGGAGGAGGAATGCGAAGGCGGGGGAGAGTTTAGTGTATAGAATTTTACACAGGAAAATTTTTCCGCTTTGTTGTTGTAGTTTTTTTAATTACTACAATGTGGGGAATTTCCGCTGGAAAAATTTTCCGACGGAAAAAATTTCCGATGATGAGGTGATAAAGGGGGAGGGAAAGTTCAGGACTATAAGGATTGACACATTGATAAAGCAGTATGGTAGGGATAGGGTGTATCATGCTATGGATATGTTGAATAATCAATATAGGGATAGGGAGATAGCGCATCCGTATAGGTTGATAAAGAAGGTGCTTGATGACCAGAGTTTTGTTCATAATAGGTTTTACATGCAGTTTAGGGGGAAAAAGGTTGGGGAGGTGGTGCCGATTTATATTGAGTGTTCGGGTTGTGGGCATAGAGGTATATCTGAGCTAAGGGTTGGGAATAAAAATAGGTATAATGAAACGAGATGAAAAAAATTTGTTTTAGAATTTAAAGGAGGTAGTTGCAGTGGAGATATTGACTCTTAGATGTAAGGTAATAACTCCAGTATTTATGATGGGGAGTGATAGTAGTTCTCCCGAATTAAGAGCGTCTGAATTTAAAGGGATGATGCGTTTCTGGTGGAGGGCAATAAGGGGGGATGATAATATTAATAAGTTGAGAAAAGATGAAGCAGAAATTTTTGGTGGGACAGGTGAAAAGGAGGGAAAAAGTAGAGTAATTATTAAAGTTTATCCACAACCAGGACGGTATATAGAAGACAATTTAAAAAATGATTTAGAAGATAAAGATGCGGGAATTAGATATTTGCTTTATTCTACCGTTTTACCTAATAGAGAAAGAAGTTATATAAAACCGGGATTTGAATTTTATATCAGTTTATCTTCTTTTGATGAAAATTCTTTTAAAAATGCCTTGGCTTCTCTTTGGGCGTCAATTTATCTTGGAGGGTTTGGAACAAGAGCAAGAAGAGGAGCGGGAAACATAGTAGTAGAAAATATAGAGGGTGATACTTTTGGTCTTGATTTTGTTCCTAAGGGAGAGAATAATGAAACTCTTTTCAATTGGCTTAAATCTAATCTGGATAAATGTTTTTTAATGATAAATAACGGTATGGTTAAAAATTTTTGTGCAAAATACACTAATCTTTCTTTTTCAAGAATTATTATATCTAATCAAGAATTTGAAGATTGGAAGGGTGCGTTAAATGATATTGGAAGGGAGTATGCTAAATTTAGAGAAAATCACAGAGCCAAAATTTTTGATACTGCAGTATTTGGTTTACCCATTGTATATAGAGATAAAACCACCAAGGTGGAGGGAAAATATTCGGAAAGGAGAGGTTCACCATTAATAATAAAAATTTTAGTCTCAAATAGTAGGTTTTATTGGCTTACTTTGAGACTTACAGGTGAATTTTTACAAGAAAATGACGCTCTCGCGTTAAAGAAAAAAACAAGAGATAAGTGGAAAATTAAAAAAACTCAAAAACCGAATTATGAACTTATTGATGAGTTTTGGAACGCTTTAAAAAAAGGAGGCAAAGAGTTTATTTTTTCTAAGCCAGAAATTTTAGATAAAATCATTGAAAAAATTAAAAGTGATTGCGATCCGGAGAGAATAGTTCTTTTTGGGTCTCGTGCAAGAGGAGATGCTCATAAAAACGCAGATATTGATATCGCGGTTGAAAAACCTAGAAAACCTATAAGTGTTTTAGATATAATCGCACCTATTGATATTGTTGGTCTTGATAATGCAAATTCAGACCTTCGAGATAGAATTGAAAAAGAAGGAGTAATAGTTTATGAGAGAAAGGGTTAAAAGAACCTTTTTAGATTTTGAAAAAGCTTTCTATAACCTTAAATCAGCCGTAGAAAGCGCTGTTGATGATTTAGATATAGATGGGGCAATAAAAAGGTTTGAGTTATGCTATGAATTATCTTGGAAGATGATAAAGGTATATCTTGAAGATTTAGGGATTATTTGTAAAAATCCGAGAGATTGTTTTAAGCAAGCTAAAATAAATGGTTTAGTTGAAGACGAAGATCTATGGATGGAGATGATTGAAACGAGAAATCAACTTGTTCATGAGTATTCTTTTGAGTTTTCAAGGGAAATTTTTGCAAAGATTAAAAAAGATTATGTAAGAATTTTAGGTAATTTATATGAAACTATAAAAAGGAGGCTTGAGGATGAGTTGGTATGAAGATTTTCTTAAAAGATTCTTCCATGATCCGATAGATAAACCTTTTGATATTCAAAAGCATGAACAAAGAGCAAAGGATTATGCAGGTATTTTTAATGTTTCAGGAATAGAAGAGGGAAAATACTCTGACCAAATTGCATCTTGTATGGAAAGAAGTTTATTACCTAAAGGCATAAAACAGGATTTTAATGAAGTAAGGCATCCTTTAAGCGAAGGGAAAATAGATTTTACTTTAAATAGACAGAAATGTATTGATGAGGTCTCAAAGGTCTTGGAAGAAATTTCAAAATCTTATAAATATCTATCAGGTGAGCGGAAGGCTTTACAAATCTGGAGAAATTTACTTGATGAAATTTTAGATAAGATAGAAGACCATGATTTGCGGAAGTTTACTCCAATTCTTCCGGCAGATACAAGAGTTCCTGATCATTCAATATGGGAACATCTTAAAGTGGCAACAGCAGTAAACGCTTTTGAAAATCTTCAAAATAATTCTCTGTTTTTATTTACAATTGGGACTGTTCAGTCATTTATTTCACAGGCAAGAAAAACGCAGGACTTTTATATGGGGAGTTTTATTCTTTCATATCTCACATTCATTGCAATTGAGGAAGTTGTGGAAAGATATGGTCCTACGGCAATAATTTATCCTGATTTATATAAACAACCATTGATGGATTGGTATTTAACTAATAAGAAAAGTTTGGATATAAAAAATTTTGAGCCAGAAGGTGTCACTTTACCAACTATTCCCAATAGGTTTGTTGCAATTATTGGAAGTACAGATGGAGACGAAATCAAACGGCTTGCAGAGAGTATGGATGAAAAGATAAGAGAGAAGATCAAAAATGCAAGTGATGAAATTTTAAAAATGTTAGGAATTAGTTTGACTGATGGGCAGAAAGAAGTTTTACAGAGACAACTTTCAGATTTTCCTCAAATCTATTGGGTAGCTATTCCTTGGAGAAAAGGGGATAATGACCTAAAAATTGATGATTTAAAAGATTTTTTTACAGATGAGAAAATAAATAAGTGGGACGAGTTTCATGATTTTGCAGTTAAAGAAGGTGAATATCCACCAAACATAGGATTTCTCTATCAGCTCATATATACTGCGCTTGAAAAATCAATGGGGGTGAGGAAAAATTTAAGAGAGTTTAAACAAAGAGAAGAAGCGGGTAGAAAATGTTCAGTATGTGGGGAGAGGAATGTTTTGTTTTACAGGGATGATGGAAAACCCCTTTTTATATCAGATAATCTTAAATATTTTTACGGTGAACCAGAAGAAAGAAAAAATAGTTTTTTTGAATTAGACGGGGAAAAAATTACATATAAAATACTTGGTGAGAAGGAAGGGCTTTGTGCTTTATGTTTTCTCAAAAGAACTTTTGAAATTTATTTGGAAAAAGAGGTAGATGAAATTTTTATGGCTTTCTCATTTCCGTCCACAGCGGAGGTTGCTTGTGCTGATTTTAAAGAAGGCGCTATTAAGGAAGCGAAGGAAGAATTTAATGAATATGTAAAAGTATTTTTGGATTTCACGAAGAAAGAATATTTGAAAGTTGAACCTTTACCAAAATTAAGATTTGAACTTAAAAAAGAAAACAATCTTGAAGGCAGTTGGTTTTTTGAAGAGAATCTTACAGAGGAGAAAATTAGGGAAGAATTAGGGATAGAGGTATCAATTGAAGGATTGAGTAAATTAAAAAAATTACTTAAAAAACTATATGAAAAAATAAAAAAACCACTTCCATATTATGCAATCCTTTATCTTGATGGAGATAATATGGGAAAATGGCTTTCAGGAGAACTTCTACCGGAGATAGAGTTTGCGTATAATTCTGAAGTATGGGGGGAAAAATTGCCTTATAATTTTAAAAGAGAGCTCCAAGATCGTCTAATAGAACTTGACCTTGAAAAAAAACGAGCTAAAAAAATTCTTACACCGGCAATACATTCTGCGATATCAACAGCATTAAGAAATTATGCAATTGAATTTGTAAGAAAAATAGTGGAAGAAGAACATCTTGGAAAGCTTATTTATGCTGGTGGGGATGATGTTCTTGCATTTGTTAATTTAAGGGATCTTTTTGAAGTTATGGAGAAGTTGAGGTGGGCGTTTTCGGGGCAGATAAGGTTTGAGGATGGGAGGGTAGTTGTTGATATTAATAATGGGACTGGTTTTGTTCTTAAGGATGATGTTTATTATCTTACGATGGGGAAAAGTGCAACATGTTCTATGGGTGTTGTGATTGCTCATTATAAGGAACCATTAAAGATTGTCATTGATAAGGTTTTTGAGATGAAAAAGAGGGCTAAAAATTCGGGTAGGAACAGATTTGCTATTTGTCTGTTGAAACACTCAGGAGGGGAAAGAGTAGGAGTTGCGGAATGGGAAATAGAGGATAATTTGACGACTGAGATTTTGAGGAACTTAAAGGATTGGATGAATAGAGGGAGAGATGAAAAAAGATACATCTCAGATGGATTTATTCAAAAAATGAAGCGGGAGTTCCAGAGATTAAAAATATCAGTTTATGGAGGTATAATAAACACAGAACTTAAAAGGTTAGTCGCAAGGGCTTACAATGGTCCTAAGAATGATATGGCTAATTTTGTAGATCAATTTGTTAAAAATGCACAAAAGTTATACTGGGGAACGGGTGAAGATATAGATAATTTCACGGATCTTCTTGAAATTGCAAGTTTTATAAATAAAGGGGAGTGATATGTGGTATAAGATTGAACCATTTGACACACTATTTTTTAGAGATGGGCGACCATTTACAATGGGTGCTGAGACCTGGGCAAATCCTATTTTTCCACCTTATCCATCAACTTTATATGGAGCCATAAGGACATGGCTAATTTTTGAAAGGGGAACTCTGAAAGATTTTGAGAGGGGGAAATTTAAAGATGAGCTCGGAACACCATCTGAAAAAGGAAGTTTAAGGATTAGAGGTCCATTTATTGCATTAGGTGATATTTTATATTTTCCAATTCCAAATGATTTGCTCGCAAAAAAAGATAAAAAGGATAATAAATTATTTAAAATTGATTTGCTTGAAAAACCCAAAATTTTAATATCAGATTATCCTCTAAGACAAGCATTAATAAACAAAAGCGATTTTGAGCTTGATGATCCAGATGGCTTTATATATTTATTCTCTCTTAAGGATTATTTAACTGATAGTGATTTGACTAATAGAAAAGAAATTTTTAATTTTACAGAAAAGGAAGATATATTTATTCAAGAGAAAAAGACAGGGATTAAAAGAAGTAGAAGAACTTTATCCTCAAAAAAAGGCTATTTATATAGAATTCCTATGATAAGACTTAAAAGAGAAGCGAGTTTATTTGTTGAAATAGAAGGATTAGATAATTATCCGGAAGGGGGATTGATCCAGCTTGGTGGGGAGAGTAAGATTGCTAAAATTGGAAAATATACCGGTGACCCATTAGAAGCTTTGAAGGGAAGGACATTTAAATTTGAAGACAGAATTTTTAAACTCTATTTAGCAACACCTGCAATTTTTAAAAATGGGTGGTTGCCGGAATGGATTGATAGAGAAAATTTTGAAGGGAAATACAATGGGATAAATCTTAAACTTATTGCCTGTTCCGTCGGTAAATATATTTTAATTGGTGGATGGGATTTAGCAAGGAAAAGACCTAAGCCTATGTATAAAGCGGTTCCAGCTGGTAGTGTTTATTATTTCGAAATTTTGGATGATACACAAGCGGAAAAAGTTAAAGAGACATTTCACTTTAAAAATATCTCAGATATAAATCCCGAAGAAGGATTTGGATTAAGTTTTATTGGGGAGGTGAAGTTATGAAGAAAGTAATTACAATGGTAGGAACTTCACTTTTTGAGAATTATTTAAAAAACGAAAGCCAT
>Ga0072500_139876_pt1 | contig 14392 bp, 9 predicted proteins | sample GBScelen77Swater_FD_63803 | JGI IMG/M metagenome (GOLD analysis project Ga0072500, IMG submission 63803) | Hot spring microbial communities from Great Boiling Spring, Nevada - cellulolytic enrichment S 77C v2 (version 2) | ecosystem: Environmental > Aquatic > Thermal springs > Hot (42-90C) ...
GAGCGGCTTCCAGGAGCGCCCACACCCCCTTTCGGGACCGAAGGCGCGAAGGATCATCCGGGCGAGCAGAATGGACCCACCGATCTGAAGCCCTTCCCCACCCGATCCCCTATCCACCCCGCAGAAGCTGCCAGATCGCCCGCCCGAGAACAAAAATCAAAATTATCTGAAAAACAAACAAAATAACTCCAGAGATATCGCCCGATTTGATATAAGAACGGACCTGAAAATAAATAGAAGCCACAGCAATAATCCCCAAGGAGATGATGTAGAGAGCGGCTAATCCATTTTCCAGCCCCGGGTATGCGATTCCCCACGCTGTCCTTAGCCATCGAGCCAGGAACATAAAGAGGAGAAGCCCTCCAAACATCCAGAGAGCTCCAACTGCCCCTAGAATCAAACTTATCTTTTCATCTTTTATCCTTCATTTATTGCCTCCCAACAAAGTTTTATACAAATTTTTAAGGGTCTGCAGTCTTTGTTCCCCACGCAGCCATCCCCTGGGTCGTCGCGCACCCATGGCCTTCCCTCCCGGAACAAGCATCCGAACGTCCTTCGACGCGCCCACGAGCCTTCCCGACTCTATGAAGAGCCGGTCATCTCCTCATCGGTCTCCGGCGCCGGAATCCAGCGCTCGCCCTCCACCCAGATCTTCGGGTTCGGATCGAAGAGATCCGGCGACCAGGAGACCCCATGCTCCTCAAAGCGCCGCAGACAGAGGGCCGGACGATACCCCGTGGCCGCGAAGTAACCCCGCACCCGCTCCTCATCTTCCGCTGTCCCCACCGGTCGAAATATATAGATCGGCTCTGTTCGGATCAGGTTCTCCTGTACCCCGACCACCTCATCGATCCGGATCACCTTGCGGGTGCCGTCGACCAGGCGGGCCACCTGGACCACCAGGTTGAAGGCGCAGATCATGCGCCGGAGGGCCGCTTCCGGGAGATCAGCTCCCTCCCGGGCCATCCGCAGCATCGTCTCCAGCCGGGCAAAGGCGTCCTCCGGCGAGTTGGCGTGCAGGGTGGTCATGGAGCCGGGATGGCCGGTGTTGATGGCCTGAATCATGTCCAGGGCCTCGCCGCCCCGCACCTCCCCCACGATGATCCGATCCGGTCGCATCCGCAGGGCGTTGATCACCAGATCCCGGATAGTGATCTCCCCCTCACCGAACTCATCGGCCGAGCGGGTTTCCAGACGGACCCAGTGGGGCCGGTTCAGGCGGAGCTCCGCGGTGTCCTCAATGGTGATGAGGCGCTCCTCCTCGGGAATATAGGAGGCCAGGAGGTTGAGCAAGGTGGTCTTCCCGCTGCCGGTGCCGCCGATGACCAGGATGTTCAGGCGGGCCTGCACGGCCCGCCGCAGGAAGATGGCCATCCGGCGCTCCAGGGAGGCCCGACGGATGAGATCCTCGGGGTGGATCAGCTCCTTGCGGAACCGGCGGATGGTGATCACCGGCCCGTTGAGGGAGAGGGGCGGCAGCACGATGTTCACCCGGCTCCCGTCCGGCAGCCGGGCATCCACCAGAGGGCGCTTCTCATCGATGCGCCGGCCGGCATGGGCGGCCATCATCGCCGCCATCTCCAGCAGCTGCAGCTCATCCCGGATGTTTAGGCGATCCTGCGGGACCAGCTGAAGCTGGCCGCGGCGCTCGACGAACACCTGGCGCGGGCCGTTGATCATGATCTCGGTGACGGAGGGATCCCGCAGCACATCCGGAGGCAGGCGACCCTCCAGGGGATCCACGCGCAGGGCGGCCTCGATCCGATCGACCTCGGCCGGGTCCACCCAACGGCGCATGCGGCCCAGGCTGCGCGGCCGCACCCCGGTGGGGGTGAAATACCCGTAGGCCCGCCCCATCTCATCGACGCCGAGCTGGTAGTAGACGAACAGATCCTTGAGGATCAGCTGCTCTCCTTTCAACCCCTGGACTTCAGTGATGGCTACCACCTTGCGCTCACCGCCCGGCAGGCGGGCCATCTGGACCACCAGATCAATGGTAGCCAGCTGCTCCCGGATGGCCCGCAAGGAGAGCTGCTGGGCCGCCTCGGCCCACATGACCATCGTCTCCAGCCGGGAGAAGGCCTCCTGGGGGGAGTTCGCATGCACCGTGGTCATGGAGCCCTCGTGGCCGGTGTTCATCGCCTGCAGCATATCCAGGGCCTCTCCGCCCCGGACCTCCCCGACCACGATCCGGTCCGGCCGCATCCGCAGGGAGAGGCGGACCAGATCCCGGATGGTGATCTCGCCTTTTCCTTCCACGTTCGGGGGCCGGGCCTCCAGGCGCACCACATGGGGGTGCTGCTCATAGAAGCGCAGCTCGGCGATGTCCTCGATGGTGATCACCCGCTGATCATGGGGAATGAAACCGGCCAGGACGTTGAGCAGTGTGGTCTTGCCCGAGCCGGTGCCCCCGGAGACCAGGATGTTAAGGCGGGCTCGCACCGCCGCCTTCAGGAAGGCGGCCATGGTTTCGGTGAGGGTGCCGTTGGCGATGAGATCCTCCATGGTGAAGGCCCGTTCCCGAAAGCGCCGGATGCTCAGGACCGGGCCATCCACGGCGATGGGGGGAATGGCAGCGGCCACCCGACTTCCGTCCGCCAGCCGGGCGTCCACCCGGGGGTTACTCTCGTCGAGGCGCCGTCCCAGGGGGGAGAGGATGCGATCGATGATGTGGAGCAGATGCTCGCGGTTCTCGAACTCCACGTCCTCTCGAGGCTCCAGGCGGCCGAAGCGCTCCACGAACACCTCAGCCCGTCCCTCCTCGCCTGGTCGGGCCCTCCAGTTCACCATGATCTCCGTGATCTGCGGGTCACGAAGCAAGGGCTCCAGAGGGCCGAGGCCGACGGTTTCATCCAGGATCATGTTGACGATCTCGGCCTGCATGGTGGGGGAAAGGACCTCCCCCTCCTCCCGAATCATCTGGGCCAGCATTGCTTCCAGGCGCGCCCGGAGGATCGAGCGAGGAAGCTGGAGCAGCGCGCCCAGATCTCCCTCCTCCATCAGGCGCCGCCGATAGTGCTTGGCCAGGGCCCGCAGGGAGGACCGCTCCTCCGTCCGGGCGCCATCCCCCCGCCGCGCGGCTTCCAGTCGCTCCAGGACCGCCATGGAACTCCTCCTATCCGGAACGGATCGTGACATCGGGATTTCGAGAAGCCCCCAGTCCCCCGTTTCAACGTGTGATCGTCAACTGATAAGGGGTCGCGCTGAGCCCGCTGAACCGATAGACCAGCACATAGAACCGACCGAGATGGGCGGCATCGACCGGATAAACGATCTGTTCGTTAAGCCCCGCGCCCGTTTGATTGGACCAGGCCGTCCATCGCACACCCACATCCGACTCATGCTGAAGATACAGATCCAGATCCACTCCAGATGGCACCTGGAGCGTTAAGGTGATGGGCCCAGTCGTATCTACATAAAACTGGAAGAAATCGTACTGATCTGCTGAATCATTGGCATACCCCTGAACCGTGGACGGAACCCCGATGCAATTGGCCTGACCGCGCGTGTTGTTAGGCTCGATTTCTGTGGCGACGGGCGGACAGTAATTCCGCAGGACCAGGGGGAGGGCGATCACGGCGGGACGAACGAGAACGGTTTCCGTGACCGCGCTGATGTTCCCTGCGGCATCCTCCACCCGGGCCGTGAAGGTGTAGACCAGGGTCTGGGTGAAATAGAAAACCGGCGCGGAGAAGATCCGCGAAACTACAATGGATCCCAGCGGGGATGTAGTGCCGGTCAGAAAATCGGTCCAGCTAGCACATCCATCGCATGTGTAGGCAACCGTGTAAGAGACGATCCCGCTGTGGTTATCGCTGGCCGTCATCGTAACCGGAAACGTGCGATACGCCGTGGCCGGAAGATCCAGAGAGACCGAGGGCGGCGTGTTGTCCACTTTGAACGGCCCGATCTGGGAGGTCGCCGACCGGCGGTTTCCCCATCCATCCTGGGTTCCCAGGGTGACCGTGTAGATCCCGGACCCCACCGAGAAGGTCACGGCCGTGGTGGGGGTCAGCTGGCTGTCGAAGGCATCTCCGGAAAGCTGCACCTCATACCACACGCCAGCATTGTCGGAAACAGCAGTCCATGTGATGGGGAGACCATCCGGGAGCCGCGTCCAGGTATCGGTGGGGACACGACTGAACAGCGGGGGGACCTCCGGGGCCCGGGTATCTACGCCGACCGCCCGGGTCACAGTGGAGGAGTTGCCCACCCCATCCGTAGCCGTCACTCGCAAGGTGTAGGTGACCCAGTCCTGGTCTGGAGCAAGGCTCCAGGAGGCCTGCCAGGTCGAACCATCCCAGCTTGCCAGGGATTCGGTGTCGGTCAGCACGCGGATCTCCTGAATCCCGGAAGCATCCGAAGCAGTTCCCGAGATCACCACCGGGGTCGGGAGCTGAGCCTGGGTGAAGATTGCCCCAGCGATCGGCGAGATCCATGTGATCGCCGGCCCCCGCCGATCGATCACCGCTTCGCGGGTGATCCAGGAAGCATTTCCCAGAAAATCCGTGGCGGTAATCCGGAGCGTTCGGGTGACCCGATCGCTGGCGGGCAGCGGCCAGGTGGCGGTCCAGATCCCCGTGGCCGGATCCAGGATCGCAAGGGTTTCCGTCGCCGTGAGCACCCGCACGGACTGAACCCCGGAGCCGGGAATTCGGTCGGCCCCCACCTGGGCCGTGTCGGTGACCCTGCCCGTCATCACCAGAGGGGAGGGATATGCCGTCGTGATCAGCGAAGGAAGGACAGAGTCCAGCGTTACCGTCGGGGGAACGATATCCGGCAGGACCGCGAGGGCGACCCGATTCAAGCCCGGCGCGCTGCTTTCCGCCGTGAGGACTGCCGTGTAAAAGAGGGGATCGGTGAGCTGGGCGGTGTAGGTGATGGCGAGGGCGACGGGGGAGCCGGAGCTAGTGAAGACACGGAGGTTAGCCCACTCGAAGGCCGGGCCCGCCGTGAGGGTCAGCGGAGGCGTGCCCGTCAGATCCACGGTGAAGGTCAGCACCCCGGTCCCCGAGAACCAGATCGCCCGGCTGATCCCAACGCCAGGAAGGGTGTCCGAGATGGGCAGCGACGCGGTAGCCGTGATCCCCCGGAAGGCTGGATCCGATGTCGTCCCATGGGCGGGCGTGGATCCCAGGGCCACCACTCCGATCAGCAAAACGAACCCGAAGAGAAGGAGCGCTACGAGACGTCCCACGCGACGGAACTCGCTCATCGCCTGCCTCCTCACAGAGCGGAATCCTGAGGTCGATCCAAGAGCCCGGGTCATGCTTTCAAACATCCTCACCCACCGTTCGCATCCCCTCCACCCCGAAAGCGGAGCGGCATCAGGCCCCATGCTTCATCGCCACCCTCCGAGAGTTTCCTCTACAGGAAGGCCCGGAATCTATGGTCCAATGGAAGGCGTGGGGTTTCCTCCACCTCCACCTCCACCGCCACCGCCTCCTCCCCCTCCACCGCCGCCACCACCCGATGGCATCGGAGAAGGCGTCGGTGTAAAGGTTGACGTGGGCGTGGGGGTGCGGGTAGAGGTCGGCGAGGGCCGGGGGGTTGGAGTCGGCGATGGGGTCAGAGTGGGGACAGGCGTAGAGGTCGGCTCCCCGGATGAACCCATCAGCGGAGTAGGCGAAGTCGCCCCCCCGCCCTGGATGACGATCGGCGTCCCGAGACGGGAAGGGCGAGATCCGCCGGCCTCCTCCTCCCATGACCCACCCCGGAAGAGCCAAGTCCAGGCCAAGATCAGACCCAGACCGAGGACAAGGGCACCCGCCGCCATCGGGATCGTCAGGGGAGGCGGAGAAAGCCGGATAGGAGGACGTGCGATTTTGCGCCCCGGCATCTCGATCATGGCGACCGAGATGTTGTCCGGGCCGCCTGCCGCATTGGCCGCCGCCACCAGGGCCTTCACCGCTTGATCTCCGGGATGGGTGCGGACGATCTCCAAGATCCGGTCGTCGGAGATCAGGTCGTGAAGCCCATCGGTGCACAGCAAGACCACATCGCCCGGCTGAAGGGCAAGGGGCTGATGGCGAGGATCCGGGGGGCCATCCCCGTCCGGTGGCGCGATCCGCAGATCCACTCCCACCTCGGGCTGGATGCCCACATAGCGTTTCAGGACGTTTCGATTGGGATGAGTGCGAGCTTCCTCCGGGGTCAGCCGGCCAGCCTCAATGGCTTCCTGAGCCCATGTATGATCCACCGTCAGTTGCACGATCCGTTCCCCTCGGATGAGGTAGGCCCGGGAGTCGCCGACGTGAGCCAGATACAGACGGCCGTCCTCCACCACCGCGATGGTCAGGGTAGTGCCCATGCCCTTCCAGAGGTCCTTCTTCTGGCTCTCCGTAAACACCACCTGGTTGGCCCGGGTCACCGCCTGAACCAGAGCTTGGGGCAGAGGAGCCGTCGGATGCTGTTTCAGAAATTCCATCACATACCGAAGGGCCATGTGGCTGGCCACCTCGCCGGAGGCATGGCCGCCGATGCCATCGGCCACGATCGCCACATAACGCGGCCGTCCACTCGGGCCTGGAATCACCCCTGTCTCCACAGCGTCCTCATTATTCTTCCCGCTCATCCCCGGATGGGTTTCCTGAAACAGCCGGGGGGCATGGGCATCGGGAGGAACCTGGCTGGGACGATGGAGCTTCTTGGCCCTTGGGTCCTTCGGATGAATGTGAACCGCCATCCTGAACCTCCTTTCCTTCTTTCTTTCCTTACCTTACCTTTATGCCGGCATGCCCTTCGCTCGGCTCGAAGGGAGATTGGAGCCTTCATGGCGTCGGCAAAGGTGTGGATATAGGAAGGGGTGTGGCTGTGGGCAGGCGTGTGGGGCTTGGAATCGGCGTAGAAGTGGGCCCCGATGAGATGGAGATCGTTGGAGTGGGCATCATCCCCTGCCCTCCCCCCGTCACAATCAGAGGGGTAGGGCTTACACGCACCGCGGGAGTCGGCATGACGGTGGGTTCGGAGAGGCGAAGGCTTCGCTCGCCGCTGAGATACAGGCCCCAGCCAGCCACCGCCAGGACCAGCAGGGCCAGGGTGAGGAATCCCCACATCAAGGAGAAGCCGAATGGTGAGGCGGTTAGCTTAGGCGGAGTGGGGCCCCGCCGGGAGAGATCCTCCCTTTCCTCTTCCTCAATGAAGCGACGGTGCCATGGCACAGCCTCGTTCAGTCGACGGGCCACCAGGGAGGCTGTCGGCCGTCGATCGGGATCTTTAGCCAGCATCTCAGCGATCAGGTCATCCAGCGGGGCCGGGATCTCCTTCCGGAGAACCGACGGGCGGGTCGGCATGCTCTTGCGAATGGCACTGGTGAGCTGGTCCCGATCCCGCCCCTCGAACGGCAAGCGGCCGGTCACCATCCGATACAGCACCACCCCCAGGGCATAAATATCCGCCGGCCGCGGATCCGGGCGAGCCGTTCCCCCTCTTTCCTGCTCGATTTGCTCCGGAGCCATATAGAGCAGAGTCCCCGCTTCCAGCCCTCGAGCCCGCTGGCGCTGGGCGAGGCCGAAATCCACGAGCACGGCCTCGATGCCCTCCTGAACCGGCCGCCGGAACAGGATATTGTTCGGTTTGATATCCCGGTGGGCGATCCCGCGGGCGTGGAGATACTCCAGGGCCATCGCCACCTGGTAGGCAATCTCCACCGCCACTTCGATGGGCAAGCGGGGATGCCGTTTGAGCAGCTCCTCCAGGCTGCCCCCTTCCAGCCGCTCCATGGCGAAATACCAGGAGCCGTTCGGGGCCCTCTTGCTGTAAATCGCCCGAGGTCCTTCCTCCAGAGGATATAACCGCACGATATGAGGATGGTGGAGATCCCGCAGGATCTCCACCTCCGCCTGGAGCGCATCTTCGTAAAAAGCCTGTTCGGCGGCCGTGCGTTCCCGGTTACGATCGGCGTGGGGCTTCACTTGCCGGGAGACCTTCAGGACCACCTGCGCGCCCCGCCGGGTGTCGCGGGCCAGATACAGGATCCCCATCCCGCCCTCGTGAAGAGGGCGCTCGATATCGAAATGATCAATGCGCGACAGAGAACCGCTTTGCATATTCGCCTCCGTGATCCGATTTGCCGAAAGCCCGGATGCGCGTCGGGCGCAGCCCACTGGGCTGCTCACTCAGCGCCGGGCTCGGGGAAAACCCGGGTTCGATCATCCATCTCCGGGAGCGGCCGGGTTTTCTCCTCGTCCTGGGTTTGCTCCTCCCCCGGCTTCTGGACATGCTCGGGCGGACGGATATTCTGTTGATCCAGGTGCAGCCGGAAGTGCAGCTGCACCCGGCCCAGGTTGATCAGATCCCCATCCTGAAGACGGGTCCCATTAATGGGAACCTGCTCGTAGTTCACATAGGTGCCGCTGGTACTGCCTTCATCGTAGATGTAGAAAACCCCCTCCTCCACCTCCTCGATGCGACAGTGCAAACGGGAGACCGAACGATCAGCGAAAGTGATATTAGCGAGGGCTTCATCCCTCCCCAGACGGACGTGAGTGCTGCGGATTGGGATGGTGCGCCGCTCCGCCTCCCCTTCCACCACGACCAACCAGGCCCGGGCGGGCTCTGACCCCCGGGCTGCTCCAGATGGGAAGAAAGGCTCAGTGACCTCCTTGATCCGCTGGACGACAGGCTGGGTCATAGAGACAGCAGCCTCCCGGAGGCGAGGCACCCGAGCGATGGCGATGGCCGCCACCATGAGGGCGACCAGAGCGACCACGCATGAGGCCAGCGGCAGGACGTCGAGCAATCCCCGCCCGGCCGGCGATGGGGGCACGATCCGCTGTCGGATCAACGGGCCTTCTCCAGTGCCGGACAACCCCAGGCCATCTTCCACATCCACCCGGATCGGATAGATTCCCTGGGGAGCCTGACTCAGGTCCACGATGCCCTGCACAATGATAGTGCCTCCTTCCACCTGTTCGCCGGTCTTCTCAAAACCTGCTACGCTCTCCCCGATCCGAATCTGGCGGATCACTATGTTCCCGTGCCCATACGAATCCGCCCATCGGATGCGGATGGTGATCGGAAGGGAAGGCGTCTCGCTCGCCAGGATGGGGGAGCTCTCTCCTCCCCGACCCTCGGAACGGCCCTCCCAATCCACCTCGACCTGAGGGGGGCTCAGATGGATGGCATAGATGGCCGAAATCCCCAGGGATTGCCCCCCGGAGGCCATCTGCAGCTCGATCCGATGCGTCCCGCTCTGACGGACCCGGGAGCGGTAATGCAGGGTCCGAACCTTTGCCCAGTCCTTGAGGGATCGATAAAAAGGCTCCAGATCGCTCCGACCGAAAATCAGAACCTGACCGCCGGTCTGCCCGGCGATGCGACGCAGGTTCTCCATGGCCCGCTCGCCGCCCTTGCCCTGGGCCGGCCCTACTTGAACAGCATGGATCACGATGTGGTTATCCCTAGCACGTTCGGTGACATCGACAACCTGCTGATCGCTCAGGAAATCAATGCCGTCCGACAATACAATCACCACTCCGGGGCGGCCCACAGCATCCGGCCGCTGGATCAGGATCTCCAGAGCATGGCTGAGCAGATCGAAAAGGGGCGTGGCCTCCTTCCCCTTGGGGCGCGGAGGGAACGAAAACTGCTGCAGAGCGTTCGAGACCTCCACGCCATTGTCCGTTAATTGCCGGGGGCCGATGAAATCGATCCGATCGCCAACCGGGGCGATCAGCACCATGCGGGAAGAAGCGGATTTGCCCTGAGCGACGCTGGACACAAACGATCGGGCCTCGTTCAGACGGGAGTCCCCGGTATAGCCTCGAGATTGAGGGCTGATGATGCTCTGGCTGGCATCCAGGAGGATCACAATATCCGCTCCCCGATCCTCCAGATCGAGCTTCCATTCACCCGACGGGATCTCCCGGCCATCCTCCCGCACGGATCGGACCTCCACCCGCTGGGCGGTAGGCAGCCCCCGCGAGAGATCCACCAGCTGAAAGAAGACCGTCACCGTGGGGAAACGGGTGATGTCCACGCCGAGGGGCTGCGCCTTCAGGAGGCCGCCCTGAGCCAGAGCGGCCGGAGCCCCGAGATTCAGCAACAGACCCAGCCCCCCCAGAGAGATCAAGGGCATGATGAAAGCAATCCACACCCGGCGCATCCGCTTCATACATCCCCCCATTTCGGATATTCAAAGGCCACCTCGAGCTCCACGTTCCCGATGCGCAGCCGAACCCCATTGTGGAGCTGATAGGGCCGGCTCCGGTCCATCGGGACGCCGTCCATCCATGTTGTGTTGACCGTCTCGGGGAAGACCTGTATCCACCACGCGCCCCCCTCCCACCATAGACGAGCATGGCGACGGGAGACATATCGCCCACTATCCTCAGGGGCCAGATCCACCTCCGGCACCTGGCCTTCCCGTCCGGAGCGACCCATGATTCCCTCCCCCTCCAGGCGGAAGACCCGCCCGGATCGGGTGCGCAGCACCAGCACGGGCGGATGGGCCAGGATCTCTTCAACCCGATCTCGAAGCGCAGCGGCCTCCGGATGCTGGGGCGCGCGCTCCAGGACCCATTGGATAGCCTCCCGAGCGGCCTCCAGCTGCCCTTCCCGGAGAAGCTGATGGGCCTGCTCCAGCCGCTGGTCGATCTCCTCCTGAAGGCGGGCCTCTTCGATCTCCCTCCTGAGCATCAGCGCTTCGGGATGATTGGGCTGGACCTGAAGAACACGCTCGACATGCTCTGCGGCCAGATCCAGCGCCCGAAGCTCGAGGAGGGCATGCGCCTCAGCGCACCAGAAGTCCAGGGCCCATCCCCGCTCCAGCAGAATCGTCGCCAGGGCCTCCAGCGCAGCAGCTGGGTCCTGAAAACGATCCTGGGGTCTCTTAGACAGGAGCTGCAGCAGCCAGCGCTGAAAGGCCGGAGGCACATCGGAGCGCTGCAGCGGCGGAGGGGGTTGGGTGCGATGGGCCTCGCGACAGCGAGCCGGATCATCGAACGGAAACAGGGGGCGGCCCTCCAGCATGTGGTAGGCGATGGCCCCCAGCGCATAAAGATCCGTAGCAGGGCCTGCCTCGTTCCCCTCGATGAGCTCCGGAGGCAGATAATCCGAGGTCCCGATGGCGTCCCACGGGCTGATCCCCGGCTGGGTTCGATACACCGCCCGGGCCAAGCCTGGATCCGTCACATAGAAACGTCCCCTCTCGCCCCGGACCAGATTGCTCAGCTTCAGGGAGCCATGGAGGCCGATGGCCTGGCTCAATACCTGCAACGCCAGAAGCGTCCGCCAAAGGCATTCGGCCACCTGGCTGAAAGATAGACGCCCCCCCTCCTGCTGCAGGATCGCCCCCATCGGCGTCGCCCGCTCGATCCATGGGGAAACGATATACACCACCTCCTCGTTCGGGTCATAGCCCGTTTCCACAGGGACCACCACATAGGGATGGGAGATCCGTTGCAAGCGCTCCACCAGATGCTGGAGAACCTCCTCCAGCCCAGGCCGATCCTGAATCAGAAAGGAATGGAAAACCTTCAGGGCCCGGAGATTCCCCTGCGCATCCCGAGCGCGATATAGGATCCCCAGCTTGCCCTGCTGGACCTCGCCCTCGATCCGATAGGGTCCGATGCGTCGTCGGGCTCTCATGAACGCACCTCAGCCGCCCGGGATCCGGAAGCCCCACCCGATCGCCTCCGGCTGGCATCCTCCCCCGGTGGGGTGGAGGGGAACATATAATCCACAATCCGTCCGATCGCTTCCAGCAACCCAGGCCGTCGCAGCACATCCCCCGGAGACCGATCCCAGGCCATCCAGGGGTCCTCTGGGACCGCCGCCAGCCAGCTGATGCCGCGAAGCAACCGCTGAAGAGTATCCGGGCGGATCTCACTGCGACGGGTAGCCCGGTTCAACACCACACCGATCTCCCCGGGGATGGCGCTCTGCTGCAGGAGATCGAGGCCCTGATGGGTCGCCCGCAGGGCCGCCAGATCGGGGGTGAGCACCAGAACGATTCGATCCGCCCGCTGCAAGGCCAGGAGGGTGAGGAAATCGGCGGAGGGGGGGAGATCGAGGACGACATACCGGTAATAGGCCCGGAGATTGATCAAGAGGTGATGCAGCGCGGTGGCCAGGGCGTGTTCGATCCGAACGTGCTGAACACATCGCCGGTTCACATCCTGCAGGATCTCGTCTTCCACCGCCCGTCCATCGGAAAGCAGCCGGGCAAGGCGGTCCAGCTCCGGCGCCTCCTCCGGGGGCAGGCGGTGGAGCAGGAAGAGATCCCGTAGCATGCCGTAGTGATCCTCCTCGCGCGGGGCAGCCAGGAAGTCGAACCGTAACGCCTCACGGGCCCGGGTGATGAGGGCGTCAACGATGGCCGGGGACCATTGCTGGAAATCCAGGCTCTCCAACCATGAACGAGGGGCCGGATGGCCGACGAGCGTCTCGGTCATCCCCGCGTGCCAGTTGAGATCGACATAGACAACGCGGGAGGGCTCAGGGGGCGCTGCGGCCAGGCGATCCGCCAGGCCCAGGGCCAGGGTGGTCTTCCCAACGCCTCCCTTCAGGCTGAACACTGCCACCACCCGTCCGGTCTCGCGGCGGGTGGCCACCGTGCGCGCCCGCAGCAAATCCCGAACCCGCTCCAACGACTCAATCCATCCCTGGAAGCGCATGGGGCGGGTCATTCGCAGCACATCGTCAGCGCCCGAAGCCATGGCGCTCCGCAGATAGCGCGGATCATCGTAGAGGGTATCGCTCACCACCAGGATCACCGCCGTCTGGGGCATCATCTGGGAGATCTGCCGGCACGTGCTCAGCTCCGGAACCCCTCCCGCGTTCTCCGTCAGCAGCACGATCTCCGGAGAGGGACGCACATGGGGCAGCAGTTGAACCGCCTGATCCGGGCTGGCGAAGACCCGCACCAGGTGCACTCTCCCGCTGTTCATCAGGAACTCTCGGATCCCCTTTTCCCACTCCGGATCGCTGGTGATCAGAACCACTGGGATCAGATCCCCTCGTCGCTCCATCCTGGATTCCCCCTGCCGATCCGTGCAATGTGCCCCGACTATCCAAGGATCCGGCTTATGGCCCGATCGCGCGATCCCGCCCGATGAACGGGACGCTCTCGATCTGCTCGTCCCCAAATCGGCGCAAGACGAATCGGATTTCCTTCGCAAAGTTGCGCATGTAGGTCAGACGGGCCGCATCTTCCAGGTTGAGATCCAGGATCACCACCATATCCGGCGCCAGCTGGCCGCTGGGCAGCAGCCGCCCGATCGTTGCCCCCACCAGCTCCCCTTCCCGGGGCAGCAAACTGCTGACGGCCAGAACCCGAACGTTCTGCAGCATCACCATGGTCTGCCCGCCCCCATCGACCCCTCCTTCCATGGAGACCAGCACATCTACATGGTTGCCCGGTCGGATCAGACCGGATAGACCGGTCTCTGAATTCACGCTGATGGCCACCGCCCGTCGTCCCGGCTCCAATCCCAGATTGCGATCCAGCATGCTCCAAGCGAGGACGGAATCCTTCGGGATCGGGACCATCACCACCCATCCCTCCAGATCCTCATCCGCCTTCACCAGCCCCTGGAGCCGGCTGAAGTAATAAACCGGAAGCCGGGTGCGCCGGAAGTATTCCCCGATGTTGTCCCGGCGAAGAACGGTGAACTGAGGCACTTCTTTCTGGGCCACCAACACCTCCAGCTGCTCCCCCGTCACCTGCGTGGCCTGCTGCACGATCCCAAACCCGATCCCCACCGTCACCAGCCCAACCACCAGCGCCGCCCCCGTCAAGATCCAGGCTGTTCTCCGCATTCGCCCCCCCAACTCACGATTGTGTTCGAAAACCCTCGCTTAGATCACCCTCGTGTGTTTTTTCTAAAATCCCCAAACCTGTTTATCAACCTCGCCCCTCATCCAGAGAGATTACATGGATCTTGTGAACAGCATGTGAACAAAATCCGCCTATCCCCATGATACTCATGGTGAAGCCACCGCGCAAGACCGGTTTAACCCGACCTAACCCAGCAAAGGCTGGGCACCGATCTTGTCCGGCAGAACCGTCTGCTTTTCCCGTCGAGGCAGGTGACATCAATGAGGTGTGCAACAACCACGCCCCCACCCATCCCCTCTCAAGCAAGGATAGGGCGCTCCGACACTCGGCTCCATCCATGTCCGCTGTGTTTCCAAGAGGCCACGGGGAAGGGATGCGCGCTTCCGGCGAATAGAAATCTTTCACCGGACCGCTCACGGCCCGGCTTACCTCAACGACTTTGCCTGCAGGCTCCCAGCGGACAGGCCCCCGACAGGGCTACTGGCGTTTAACCGGCGGCCTCACCCCTTCACCCGACGGATGAACTCCTCGATGGGGATGGCCGGCAACGTCATGATCTTCACGCTGCCCCGCGCGGCCAGCTCCACGGAGACCCGGGCCACCGTCTCGTTG
>Ga0072500_149367_pt1 | contig 14378 bp, 17 predicted proteins | sample GBScelen77Swater_FD_63803 | JGI IMG/M metagenome (GOLD analysis project Ga0072500, IMG submission 63803) | Hot spring microbial communities from Great Boiling Spring, Nevada - cellulolytic enrichment S 77C v2 (version 2) | ecosystem: Environmental > Aquatic > Thermal springs > Hot (42-90C) ...
GAATTGAGAGCATTCTGTGAAGCTCAGGTGCTCGTTTGTGAAAATTTTCTGATGAGTTGCATTCGAAGAAATCCCACAAAGGGAATTGAGAGAAGGGGAGTTGTTGTGTCGAGTCATGTGCAGGGTTTACAGATTGGGTTGCATTCGAAGAAATCCCACAAAGGGAATTGAGAGCCACTTACCGTCTCTGATGTCTTGGGAAAAGGCAACATAATATGCTGTTGCATTCGAAGAAATCCCACAAAGGGAATACTCTCCACCGTATTCATTCTCCGCTTCCTGCCCACGCTACAACAAAAGAGACCCCGGAAAGGTTGTGTGGGTTGTCAGTGTCGTAATCTTTTAAATTGCAGGCTAACGCGGGCCATCCCATGGGCGAGATCTATAGGCTGGTTCTCCCGAGGATCGATGTTGCGATGGAGTCCGGTAAGATAGCTCAGTGGGTTAAGGGGGTTGGGGACTACGTCCGGAGGGGTGAGGTGGTTGTTGTGGTTGAGACGGAGAAGGCGGCCGTCGAAATACCCTCCGACGTGAGCGGGAAAATTGTCAGGATACTGCATGGCCCCGGTGAGGAGGTCCGGGTCGGCGAGGTTATAGCGGAGATTGAGAAAACCTCATCCTAGCAGCTTTTTCACAGCATCCACTATTTTGTCGGCGGACACCATGTACAGTCTCTCGAGGGGCTGAGACTGCGGCGTCGGCATCGGAGGCGAGTTAAGCCTTACGATGGGTGCTTCGAGGGCGTCCAACGCATATTCCGCGACGTATGCCGCAACCTCGGCCGAGACGCCGCATGTCTTTACGCTGTCCTCGGCTACGATGAGCCTGTTCGTCTTCCTCACAGACCTCTCCACCGCCGCGTAGTCCATGGGCTGGATAGTCCTCAGGTCTAAAACCTCGACACCAACGCCTTCCTCCTTAAGCATGTCGGCGGCCACCACCGCCTCAGAGACCGTTCTCGAGAGGGCGACCACGGTTACGTCGGAGCCCTCACGCTTCACATCAGCCTTGCCCAGCGGTATCAGGTATTCATCCTCAGGGACAGGCCCCTTGTAGCCGTAGTAGTTTTTGTTTACGTAGAGGCTTCCCGACTCGATGAAGAGGACGGGGTCGTCGTCCCTAATCGCCGACTTCAGCAACCCTTTGGCGTCGTAGGGCGTTGAGGGGAGGACTATCTTCAGGCCCGGGGCCTGCATGAAGGAGGCTGCGAGGAACTGTGTGTGCTGGCTTCCGTATGAGCGGCCGAGGCTGTACTGAGTCCTAATCACCAGAGGGAGCTTAACCTGTCCGCCGCTGGTGAAACGCAGCTTCGAGGCATGGGTAACTATCTGGTCGAAGGCTATGCCGGCGAAGTCGAAAAACATAATCTCGGCGACAGGCCTGAGGCCGGCGAGCGCGGCACCTATGGCGGCCCCGACAATAGCGATCTCGGAGATAGGTGTGTCCCTGACCCGTTCGGGCCCAAACTCCTTCAGGAGGTCTTTGGTGACCTTGTACACCCCTCCTGCGAGGGCCACCTCTTCGCCGAAGACGATGACCGAGTCGTCTCGGCGCATCTCCTCCCTCAAGGCCTCGTTCAAGGCCTCAACATAGGTCAGCTCCCTGACAGCCATATCCCTCACACCTTTGAGGCGTAGACAAGGTCCAAGAGTGTGTTAAAGTCTGTGACAGGCGACTCGAGAGCCACCTTAACCGCCGCCTCCACCATGCGGCCCACCTCCTCCTCAAGGGAGGCCCTCAGCTTCTCGTCGGCGTAGCCCAGCTCCCTCAACCTGCTGTACAGGAGGTCTATCGGGTCTCTGGAAAACCATAGCTCCCTCTCCTCCGCCGGCCTATACCAGACACCCATGTCGTAGCCCCCATGCCCCCTCTGCCTATACGTCCTACACTCTATGAAGGCTGGGCCTTTGCCTGCCCTTATGTGCTCCGCGGCCTCATGCGCCGTTTTGTAGACCTCCACGACGTCGTTTCCCATGGCGGTGTAGGTTTTTATGCCGTATGAGGAGGCTCTGGCGGCTATGCTCTCCCCGGCGAAGGTCCTTGATATGGCTGTCGTCATGGCGTAGAGGTTGTTTTCGCAGACAAACAGCACGGGGAGGCCCCACACCGCCGCGAGGTTAAGGCTTTCGTGGAAGGCCCCTGTATTGACCGCTCCGTCTCCGAAGAAGACGGCGGCCAGGCTGTCTTTACCCCTGTATTTGAGGCCCAGCGCGACGCCGACCGCTATGGGTAACCCGCTCCCCACTATCGCCGTGGCCATGGGCAGGTTGTGCCTGACGGAGATAGGTGCATGCATCGACCCGCCCAACCCCTTGCACGTCCCAACCGACTTTCCCAATATCTCGCCCATGACGGCCTCCATGGGGACCCCCCTTGCGAGACCGTGTCCATGTCCCCTGTATGTGGAGAGCACGACGTCGTCGGGCCTCAACGCCTCCAGGACTCCGACGGCAACGGCCTCCTGCCCGATGTAGAGGTGGGCCGGGCCCGCTACCTTACCCTCCCTGTATAGGGCCTCCACCCTTTCCTCGAAAATCCTTATCTCCAGCATCTTTCTGAGGAAGCGTAGGAGCCTCTCCCTATCCAGTTCGACCGCTTGAGAAGTCATGGCAATTCCGAGCCTTCCGTGGATTTATAGTTAGTAGACGTCGCCGTTCTCCGCTATCTTCACATCCTCGTATGGGGCCACCCTCCTCCTGTAAAACTCCTGCATAGCTGAGGCTAGGACGCCCATGGCCCTGTTGTAGTGGAAGTAGCCTTTCGGGTAGAGCTGTGCCAGGAGCCTTGATATGACGTAGTTTAGGCGGCCGTCTATCTTCTCCACGGATGCTTGACGGAGTTTCTCGACAAGCATGTCTATCGCTGGGTCTAGCTCCCTCCTCTCCTCCAAAGTTATGTAAGGCATGCAGGCATTTAGGCGACCGGGTTTATCAACGTTTGGCCGCAACGCATAAGTATGGGCTGAAAACATATCCCCCATGCACTTCGTAACCCTGGTACGGTTTAGGAAAAAGCTGACCAGTGAGGACGTCGACAGGACGGATAGAATTATCCGTGAAAACCCGAGCGTAAAGGTTCGTGAGATGCTCTGGACCTTCGGCAGGTACGACGGGCTGTTGATTGCTGAGGCCCCCGACCCCGAGACCTACATGAAGTTTGTCCTACAGTTCTCAGATTATCTCTCGACCGAGACATTGACAGCCGTGCCGCGGGACCAGGCGTTAAGGATAGCGGGTCTCCGGAAATAGTTACGTAAACACATAAGATAGGCCTGCGTAACGAAGTTAAGGATGGCTGTATTCAGGGACAGGTCGAAGCTCGCCCCATCGTACATACCTGAGAGGCTGATGCACAGGGATGGCGAGAGAGCCCTCCTCCTATCCATTATCAAATCAGGCCTTGATGCGGTGGGGCTTGGGCCCGTCAAGGCACAGGTAGTTGGCGGGGTCGGGGCTGGAAAGACAACGCTGTGCATTCTAACCGGCTCAGAGCTGGAGAAACAGTACAGGAACACACACCACCTCTACGTCAATCTCCGCAGGTTTTCAGGCGGAAGGGTCAGCATTTACAGGTACATGGTTAGGTCTGTCGCCGAGGAGGCCTACAGCCCATCCCTCTCCGCCGAAGAGCTTCTGGACAACCTCCTCACCTACCTCGCAAACAAAGGCCTGAGGATTCTGGTAACCTTCGACGAGGTAGACCACCACGTTAAACAGACACGCGGCAGGGACACGGTAATCTACGACTTCACAAGGCTGCATGAGGTCTCCGCGGTAAGGCCCATCAACGTCGCCGCCGTGCTGTTCGTGACAAGAGACCCCGAGTATGGCGGACTTCTGGAGAGGACTGAGCTGAGCAGCCTCGGTGTCAACGCCGTCACGTTAAAGCCGTACACAAAGGAGCAGATATTCGACATAGTATCCGACAGGGTTGAACAGGCCTTTGTTAACGGTGCTGTGACGGAGGATGTGGTTGAGTATGTCGCGGGGTATGCGGCCCGCCCCCCCTATAACGGGGACGTAAGGTATGCGTTGGACATACTTCTCTACTCGGGGAACCTTGCCGAGGCGAGGGGTAGGTCTAAGGTATCTTTGGAGGAGGTTAGGTATGTCTTGGCTGAGTCAGGGCCCGGCGTCCCGGTTGAGGCCCTCACACTCCTAGGCAGGGATGCGCAGGCTCTGTTGCTGGCTGTTGCGAGGACGCTGGCACTGTCCAGGAAGGCCGCCGTGTCGCGGGATGAGTTGATGGCTGCATACGAAGTGGTGTGTGAAGAGCTTGGGGAGAGCCGTTCGGAGTTGACGCAGAATTTGAGGAAGCTGAAGCAGCTGGGCCTTGTCTCCGTGGACCGTGAGGGAAACGTGGAGCTGGTGGCGGTTGACGGCGCAAGGCTTGCGGCTAAACTTGAAAGCATCCTCAAGCAGGGTGCCACTGCTTGAGGCCTGAGCACCCAGTAGAACAGCTTCTCAAACACTACACCCACCTCAGGGTTTTGAAGACGCTGGCGACATCCACAAAACCCCTCACAGCCTACATGCTCGTCAAACAAACAGGGGTGAACAAGGCAAAAGTAGCGGAAATAATCAAGGTCTTTGAAAGCCACGGCTGGGTCGTCAAAACACCCTACACGCCCGCGGCATACACCCTAAACACGGCCAAACAGGAGGTAAAAAAAATAGTCGACCTCTTGGCGGAGATGGGCTACCTATCATACGATAAACAAAAATAAACCTCCCACCTGTTTAGGCCGCGGGCCCTGGTAGCTCAGCCCGGTTAGAGCGGCCGCCTTGTAAGCGGCAGGTCGAGGGTTCAAAGCCCTCCCAGGGCTATAACTTGTTATCCGCAAACATCTAAAGCTCGCGCTGTTAAGCCCAGCTGTGTGGCGGGAAACCCTTACATGCGTTGGGAGGTTTACGGGATTTTTGTGATAGCGGTTGTGGGGACTTCTCTCCACTTCACCTATGAGCTTTCGGGTCAAAACCTTCTGGCCGCGGTCTTCTCAGCCGTGAATGAAAGTGTGTGGGAGCATCTCAAGCTTGTTTTCTGGCCCGCGGCAGGGTTTACGTTGATACAGAAGGTTTACTTCCGCAGGCTGCCCTCCTCCTTCCTCCCCGCAAAGGCCGTAGGTATGTTGGTGATGCCCGCGGTAATTCTCGTGATGTACTATACCTCGAAGCTGTTTGGGGTGGAGAGTCTCGCATTCGACATCTTCACCTTTTACCTATCTGTTGTCTTGGGTCAGCTGTCAACCATCAAACTGCTTAAGAAAAACAACCTCCCCAAAACCGCGTCATATCTAGGCCTAACCGCCATAGCCACCCTAGCCATCGCCTTCACATACTTCACCTTCAACCCACCACACACCCCACTCTTCCAAGACCCAGTCACCGGCGGATACGGCCTAGTCAGGTAACAGAGCCTTCCCAAACATGCATCTACTCACAAGTTGCGTGCGGGGGGTGGGATTTGAACCCACGAACCCCTTCGGGACAGGAGCCTACCGACGTGTGCTCCACGTTCTCAGTCCTGCGCCGTTGACCAGGCTTGGCGACCCCCGCTACAACTCTATGGCCGGAAACCTAAGTTATTAGTTTTAAGCGCCTCTGGGAATACATCTTTTTACCTTAAGCATAAAGGGGAAACACCTCACAGGATTAATCACGTGCTTTAACGTTTATTCAGGATTTTCGCCGGCCTCCTTAACCAAGGCTTTCTCAAGCTCTTTCAACGGTATGTCGAGCTTTTTCAGCACGGGCTTGACTTCAGGTGTTTTGACGCCGGCTGCCTTCGCCGAGAACTCCGCTATCATCGGCAGGTATTTCGCGTAGAGCGAGAGCCTTTTCGCAGCAGCCTCCCTTTTCTCGATCCTTGAGAGATATAGTTTGAGGTTTCGCCCGCATTCCCGGAGCGCCATCGTCAGCTCCCTCTCAATTTCAGGCCTGTCGGCCACAGCCTCCTTTCCGACGGTCTTGTAGGGGATTTTGGTGGAGCATATGCTGGTGAAGACTGCGAGGGGCGCGGGCTTGGGGACACCGTAGTTTGACCAGTCTATTCTCTCCGCCACAACCTTCCACGCAACATCAGCCCTCTCGTCATATAGAAGGGGTATCTTGTTGGCGAACCGGTAAAGGTTGGGTGTCTCGGATAACTGTATGCTCCCCCCGTAGGCGACAGCGGCCTCGACTATGAATGGGTGGCCGCTGTAGGATGAGGGCTCCCTCACCGCCACGTAGAGAAAGTCGGGGTTGAAGATCTTCCTTATCCCCGCTTCGAGGAACTCTTTCCCGACGGGGCTTAGCGGTGTTGGGTCCGGTGGCCTGAACTTACCGTAGGCTTTGAATGCGTTGACGAGTGCTGTTACCTGCTCATGGCTCAGCTTCTTCGGGTTCAGCCCCGGTTGAAGCCCCGCCTGCTCCAAAACCTCCTTAGCGGTCTTGTCCCCTATCTTCTGGAAAGAGGTTTTCAGGAAAGTGCTGAGGTTTTTGGCCTTTGTCTCAGCCACCAGCCTCGTCATCATCTCGACGTCCACGCCGACCGGGTGGGGGAGCGTCTCCCTCGGGGGTTCGGGGACCTGCTCAACTGTGCGCGGGTAGTGGTAGAGACGTCCCCTGCTGTCGACGAAGGTTAGTGTTGCGTGGGGGTTTACGACCGCCGTATGCTTGAAGTAGTCCAGTATCTTGGCCCTGCTGCCCGTATAGTCGGCCTCAAGGCTGAACTCCACCGCCGTCCCCCTCCAGCCGTTTGGGCTTGGCCTGCGCTCGGAGGAGATGACACGCGGCTTGTTCTCGACAACATCGATCATCAACTCGTAGACATACATGTGTTTCCCGTCGGTGCTTGAGGCGACTTTCGCAGGCTTGTTGGTTGTTATCTGGCCGTAGAGGATGGCCATGGTGCCGCCGAGGCCGAATGTACCCCTCGACTGCCTGAAGCCGTACTTGCTCCCGTATAGGACGGTGGCGAAGGCGCCGGGGATGCGGTCGCCCGGCACACCTATGCCGTTGTCCACAACCTTAAGGCGGTAAACCCCCCTCTCGGGGTCCTCCTCGGACAGTTCGACATATATCTCGGGCAGTATCTTCCCCACCTCCGCTGCGTCCAGCGAGTTCTCCACAAGCTCCCTGATGCTCATGTAAAGGCTTCGGGCCGGGCTGCTGAAGCCCGCTATGTCGCGGTTCTTGTAGAAGAACTCGCTTGGTGAGATTGCTTTGAACGAGACCTCCAAAGGCTACCACTCTCCTTACTGCTCGCCGCCCGATTTAGGTGTGTCGTCCCGCGGCCTCCATGAGGAGTGGAACCGCCCCGGCCTGTCCACCCGCTCGTATGTGTGGCTGCCGAACCTGTCCCGCAGCGCCTGAATTATGTTTGCTGGAAGCCTTTTCCTCCTGTGTGAGATGTAGTAGTTGTATGATGCGTCCATGACGGGCGTCGGTATCCCCGCGTCCTTCGAGGCCTTCAACACATCAACCCAGCATGTCTCCCTCTCCGTGAGCATGTCTCTCAACGTCTTGCTGGCGAGAAGGTTTCCTTCAGGGCCTGCTTCAGCTATTGCTGTGCGAAGTGTTGAAAGGAAGGCCGACCTAATTATGCACCCAGCCCTCCAAACCCCGGCTACCCTGTCAAGGTCAACACCGTATCCGTAGGTGTTTGAGGCCGTTCTGATTAGCTCAAGGCCCTGAACGTAGCTGACGGCGGCGGTGCAGAAATAGGCGTGAGCCATCTCCTCCACCAAGCCGTCCCCGGATATTTTCACAGGCCTTTCCCCGTAGAGCTCTGAGAGTTTGACGCGTACTTCCTTGAGGGCTGAGATGTTGCGGGCGGATACCGCGGCGTCTATCGAGGGGGTTGGGACACCGAGTTCCGCGGCCGTCATCACGGTCCACCGGCCTGTCCCCTTCTGCTCAGCCTTGTCGAGGACAAGCTCGACGAGGGGTTTCTGCGTCTCCTCGTCGACTACGGAGAGGGCGTCCGCCGCTATCTCAAGGAGGTAAGAGCTGTTTTCGCCGCCAGCCCAATCCCTAAAGATGCCCGCTATTTCATGGGCTTGTTTCCCAAGGCCTGTGTGCAGTATGTCGTATGTTTCGGCGATGAGCTGCAGTATGGCGTACTCGATTCCGTTATGCACCATCTTGACGAAGTGTCCAGCTCCCCCTCCCCCCATGTATCCCGCACATGGTTCGCCCATGTATTTCGCCGCAATCGTTTCCCAGAGGTTTCTTGTCTCCGTGAACGTGGCATATTCTCCCCCGAACATGATGGAAGGCCCCTTCAGAGCACCCTCCTCACCGCCGCTGACGCCCACCCCCGCCAACTCAACCCCCAAGGCCTTAAGCTGGCGCTGACGTCTCTCAGTGTCTTTGAAAAAGGTGTTGCCGCAGTCGAAAACCATGTCACCCTTCTCCAGTAAAGGGGCCAGCTGGGTCAGGACAGAGTCAACGGCCTTGCCCGCCTGAACCATCAGAATAATCTTCCTCGGCCTCTCAAGGCTCTCCGTGAACTCCTCGAGGCTGTAGGCCGCCCTGATGCCTTCCAAATGCTTCACGGACTCGATGAAGTTACGGGTTCTCTCGGCGGTCCTGTTGTAGACGGTTATTGTGAAGCCCTTCGAGGCTATGTTCCGCGCAAGGTTTTCACCCATCACCCCGAGGCCGACAAGCCCTACAGCGCTCAAACCCACAACAGCCACCGCAACCCCAGAATAAAACCCCTGCATGTTTAGACGCACAGTATAAATGCGGTCTACCACATCCATCCCCGCATGGGGGAGTGGGAAACCCACGTAAATTCAGGCGGGTGGGCAGAGGTTAACGGAGTAAGGTCCTTCTACGTCCGACGCGGCGCAGGGCCTTCTCTGCTCCTGATACATGGCTGGGCTGCCTCCTCCTTTACGTGGAGAAAGTTGTTGGGGCAACTTTCGGAGAAGTTCGACGTCGTGGCGGTTGACCTCCCGGGGTTCGGAAACTCCCAGCCCCTGCCATCAAAGCTTTCCCTCGAGGCGGTCGGAGCACACCTTGTTGGGCTTATGGATGAGTTGGGGGCTGGGAGGTTTGGTGTAGTCGGCCACTCTATGGGCGGTGTTGTCGCATCCTACCTCGCAGCAGCCTTCCCCGACAGGGTTTGGGGGCTGGCCTTGATTGCGCCAGGCTTCCTGACCGAAGGTAGGGGGAGAAGGCCTTTCTTCGTAGAACTCGCCCGCCACAGGTTTGTCGGCCGCCTCCTCGCCGGCTTGTTGGTCAACCGACGGTTCGTGAGGAGGGCCCTCCGGAACGCTTGCCATGAAAAAGAGGCCGTCACAGACGAGATGGTTGAGGGCTATTATAGGTCGGTTGAGAAATATCCCCTAACTCTAATTGAGGCCTTTAACCTGTCGGAGGGCTTCAGCATGGAGATGTTGGGGAAAGTGTCTGCGCCGGCTTTAATGGTCTGGGGCAGCCACGACAGGTGGGTCCCCATCTCTGTGGGCTATGAGGTCTCGAAGACGAGGGGCTGGGATGTGAGGACCATTGAGGGGGCGGGCCATCTACCGCATGAGGAGAAGCCTGCGGAGGTCCTGCAGATACTCAGCCAGTTTTTAACCCATGCCGCTCAGCAACCACCTGCTTAATCAGCCTGCAGGCCTCAGCTATGCGTCCATCAGCCAGATTGTAATAAACTGTAGCCCCCTCCCTCCTCGACCTCAGCACACCCGCCCTCTTCATGTAGCTTAGGTGCTGGGAAAGGTTCGCCTGAGGGATGTGCAGGGCCCGTGAAAGCTCGCCGACCGATTTCTCGCCAGAGCTGAGGAGCTCTATTATCTTTAGTCTTTTCGGGTTTGCCTGCCCCTTGCAAAACTCCGCAACCATCTCGTAGAAATCCTCCGAGTAGAATAGCTGTGTCTCCGTCATATCCGTCACCCCTCCCTGAAGTAGAGGTTGAAAAGCCACTCCAGCCTCCCAGAAAGCATGAGCCAGTAGATGGAGGCGAAAGACTTCTTCATCAAATAGTTGACTCGGGTCGGCTTCATCGGCATGGGCTGTCTCTCATATGTTCCGACGACGAACAGGGCCCTACCGCCCCCAACCTCGAGAGGACAGTTTATACGCCCGTTAAACCTCTTATGGCCGTCATGGCCCTTGATCTCGGCCGCTATGTTCTGTGCAACGATTCCGGCCTGCAGGTGGGCCACAACACCGGACTTGGATATGGGTATGCTGGTTGCATCACCTATTGCGAAGACTTCGTCGTAGTCCGCTACCTTCATGGTGTGTTTGTCGGCAGGTATCCATCCATCCCTGTCACCTATCTCCGACTTCACCGCCAGCTTTGAGCCCCTGTGTGGCGGTATGGCGATCAACAGGTCGTATTCAACCTCATCCCCTTCAAGGGAGTAGACTTTTTTCTTCACGCTGTCGACGCTTTCGAGGTTGAAGAAGGTGTTGACGTTTACTGCTCTCTTTTCCAGCAGGGGTTCGACGACGTCGGCGATGGGTTTGGATGGGTAGGCGTGAGGATATGGTGTCAGGAAGGTTAGCTCAACTCTGTCCCTAATCCCCCGCTTTCTGAAATACTCGTCGAGCAGAAACATGGCTTCCGTGGGGGCTGGCGGGCATTTATGGGGGACGCCCGCTATCGCGAGGACAACCTTACCCCTCTCAAATTTTTTCAACGCATCCCACAGCTTCGCCGCATCCCACGGCCCCGTGTGGAAGTTGTAGGCGGATTCCGCGAGGCCGTGGACGAGGCTTGGGTCTGCCTGCGACCCCGTAGCTATGATTAGATAACTGTAGTTCTGGGACCGTCCCGTCTCCGTGTAAACCCTCCTGTTTCCTAGGTCGACTCTGTCCACCCCCTCGTTGATCAGCTTAACCCTCCTGTCCAGGAGCTTCCTCTCATCCCTGATGTATTTCTGAGGCTCTGCGCCCTTGAAGGCTATGTCGAGGTTTGCGGGCTGGAAGACATGTTGGGCTGTGTCGCTGTATAACGTGACCGAGGCCTCTCCTCTGTCTATTTCCCTAGCGAGCAGGGATGCCAGCACGTTCGCCGCCAGCGTCCCCCCAGTCCCGCCTCCGACGACCACTACATCATCCATGCTATCCTCCCTTGCCCGCGACCCTCACAACTATCCTGACGTATCCCTGCTCCTCCACTACCTCCTCAACCACGTTGCCTGTCTTTTTAGCCCACGCTTGGACATCGGACTTGGCTGCTGGGTCGGATGCCCACAGCTCGAGAATGTCCCCGTTCTTCGCCTCCCTGTACGCCTTGAAAAGGTCCGTCAGGGGCCCTGGGCAGAAGCTTCCGCGCGAATCAATTATACGTCTCTGCTGAGACATCGACACCACCTTTTTAGATGAAGATAACTTGGCCGCCCTCGCTTAGCTGGATGAAGGTTGCGGCCCCCACTATGTCGTCGACCTCCTCTATGAAGTCTTCCCTCTTCAACCCCATCACATCCATCGTTGTCGAGCATGCGTGAAGCTTCACCCCGAGCTCTTTGGCGTTTTTAATGAGCTCCCTTATCGTCGGGACCTTCTGCTTAGCCATCTTGCCCTTTAACATACCTGTCACCATGTTTGTCATCCCAGGCAAGACCCCGAGTATGTTGGGCAGGGGTAGGCCAGGGTTTCCTACGGATGAGACCTTAAGGTTGTCTATCTTCCGCTTGTCGATTACGTTCATGCCCCAGAACGTGAAGAATATGTGGACCTCATAGCCCATGGCGGCCGCCGCGTTGCCGAGCATAAAGGCTGGGTAGGCCATGTCCAACGTGCCTTTGGAGAGGATGATGCAGAGTTTACTAACTGCGGTGTTTTAACCGCTTCACCTACAACTGTTTGGGTCATGTTTCTTCGTGTATATGTATATTCGGATACCCTAATATATTTTAAGCAAATACTGAAATGAAATTATACATACTGTGCAAAAACGTATACAGAATCGCCCACCACAGCACACCAAAACCATACAAGGAAACAGAGAGTCTATGAGACAGAATGCTGGAGACAAAGAACATTTCAAAGGTTTTCGGGGGTGTTGTGGCGTTAAAAAACGTTTTGGACGGGCCAGTTTACCGGCTAACCCCTGTTTATGGCTACAGCCTTAACAAGCGTAAAGTATTCTATAAGGTTCTTGACAGATGCCTTTTCAACCCACCTGAACTTCCTCAAGAGGCTGGCTGTGTATATTTTTTTCCAGTCGAGGTTAACCACCTTGCCCCATGCTTTGTAGACCCTTGGGTCGATGTAGTTGCGGAGGGATGTGTTTAGGTTGTGGTCCCTGACTTTGAGCGCAAGGTCCAGCTGCAGCTGTGCTTTACGCAGCCTCTCCTGTACCCGCGCCCTCTTCTTCTCAGAGTTGGCTTGGGCTAGCTGTTGAGCCAGCCTTTCAATCCTCTCCCGCTTCTTCTGTATGGAGGCTTCCCAGTTTTTAGGCGGGGCCCTCTTGTGGTTGAGCGCCTCGGCTGCCTTGAGGTTGGCCAGCTTGGCGTAGTAGAGGGCCACATCCTCCGAGGTCACCTCCTCAGCCGGGATGCTTGCTAAGAAGTCTTTGACCACCTTGGTCGCCAAATATGTTCTGAAGACCTTGGCAGTCAGGCCCTTGACAATCTTGCTGAGAAATCGGTTGACATGCCGGCTGTTTATGTTCTGAAATATCTGGTCACCCTCCTTCTTCCCCCTCAACAGCTCCGAGAAGGCCTCGTAAACCTCCGGACTCTCCCTGGTCAGGTCTATCTCCTTCATCCACCTAACGCTGTCTTTTCCGAGGAAGTCGAACATTATTTTTTCACGGGTTAGTTTTACGTGTTCAACCCTCAGGGTTGTCGCGCCGACGGTGTCGGCCTCGTCGGGGTCTTTCTCGTCGCCAACCCTCATCGCAAGCCTGTCGATGAGGAAGCAGGCCAGAGCAACCTCCCTCATCTTTGAGTCGTTAGAGCTTATCCCCTCCATGATTTTCTCCCTCACCTTTTCGATGTGTTTCTCAAGTGTTGCAGCCTTGTCATACTTTGCCTTGTCGCGTTTCTGCTTGATGTCCGCCGTGTCGCTCAGCCAGACATACTTCTCCTTCCCCGTGAGCTTGTCGTTCCAGCGGGCCAGCCACATCGAGTCATGGTCGTGGACTATCTGCCCCCAGTTGCCTGGAGGTATGGGTGCGTCTTCCCCGAGGTTGAGGGTGATGTCCTCCTCGTAGATGCGGGGCTTCCACCTACCCCTCAGAGGGTGTTCACCGCGGCCCATGAAGATGCCGGGCGGCTCAACCATCCAGTTGGCCACCTCAAACCTTTTACCATCCATCTCCGCCCAGCCATATTTTGCCTTAAGCTCCTCCCTCAGCTTCTTCCGCTCAGCCGAGAGCTTTTTCCTATATTCCTTGTCCGCCTTCAAAGCCCTCTCCTTCTCAACGTATTCGTAGACCTCGCTGAAGTCTATATCCTCAAGCCGTACGCCGTCAAACCTGCCGTTGAAGGTTTTGAGAAAATCGTTGAGGAAGTTTCTACAGAAGACGGGGTCCTTCACATAAGGTGTGTCCTTCTTCAAGGCCCATGCGTAGGCCATCTCCTCTTGAAGGGGGTCAAGTTTTACGGCCTCACCCCTGACTTTTATGGAGAGCCCTTTAGGCTGGTAGGGTGGTGGAAGCGCCACACCGTTGTGGACAAGAGTACGCCACTTTGCCATGCCAGACACCTAGACACCGGCGATGCTATAGCGGTTTTGAGATGGCTGTTTAAAAACCATAGCCGAAAACGCCGCCAAATGTATAAAAATATGGTGTGGTTTAACTGGGTTTAGCCCTCTGCTCCCTCATGAACTCCTCGTAGACGCGTTTCACCCGCTCGGCTGCCGGGCCCTCGCCGAAGACCCCTTCCCGTGTTACCCTCAGCCTGTCCATGACGACGATTGTATCGCTTTCTTTGTGGTAGACGACTAGGTTGGGGAAAAGTTTGTTAAGTCTTTCAGCCAGCTGTGAGAGGTCTGGCCCAGTCTCCAAAACCTCGACTCTGAGAATGCTGCGGCCTGCTAGGAATAATTTGCTGTATGTCTCCCCCTTCTCCTCCTTTACGTCAGCCATCAAGAGACTGTAGTCGTTTGGGTTGTATGCGAGAACCCTTCCCGTGTAAACCCCCGTTGAGGAAACAACCTTAACGGTCTTGTCGAGGATGAGTGCGAACTCGTCGTTAAACCGCTTTGAAGCAATAGCCGTGCTCACAAACCTTCAGACAAACTGTACAAAGGTCGCTTTTATGGCCTACGGTACACTTTGTTACGTCTGCCCACTTCGTGCTCAGAAGACCTTTCACAAAACCCGCTGACAGTCTTCTACAACTGATGTTCACAAGCACACCTACAAATCGAAAGACCATGGACATGGTTCCCAAAAATTGAGAGCCATGTATACAGCCTACA
>Ga0072500_166001_pt1 | contig 14251 bp, 10 predicted proteins | sample GBScelen77Swater_FD_63803 | JGI IMG/M metagenome (GOLD analysis project Ga0072500, IMG submission 63803) | Hot spring microbial communities from Great Boiling Spring, Nevada - cellulolytic enrichment S 77C v2 (version 2) | ecosystem: Environmental > Aquatic > Thermal springs > Hot (42-90C) ...
GGGGCCGCCCCGGCCACCGCCAAAGCTGTCCCCCCCCCCGCGCACGCCGCGACCGCCCGACGCGGCCGCCGCTGAGCGCGGGGGCAACGGAGCAACGGCGAGCAAGTAGGGCTTCACCCCACTCGATCGCGCTGCTCACCATGCCTGAGCCCGCTGCGGCGAGTCGCCCGATCGCCTGAGCTGCGAGTGACCTCTCAACATGTCAACATGCGTGTAGCGGCGCAGGACAGGCGGAGTGAGCGGGCAGCCGGCCAGACAGCGTCACCGAGCCACAGAGCAGATCGGCCAGTGCCTCCACTGGGCCGCCATCGACAGCCCCACCCCCGCGATGCCAACAGCCGACAGCAGAGCAGCCAGGTCGGGCGAGCGACAATTCACCGTGGTTACGGGCGCCATGAGTCCAATGTTCGCTCCAAAAATTCCTGTACGATGCCTCTGCGCAGTTCCCCATGAACAGCTTGATTGCCATAGGTGCGAAGGCAAGCGTAGCAGCTTCCTTCGGGCCCGCAGCCACAATCGCCTTTAACACATGCATGAGCGTGCTCCAGGACACGACGGAGCACGCTCTCTTCCTGGAGACGACCAACGACACCTCCGCCCCCTGGCACGTCGTCGAAGAGCACGATAGCCGGCTTGGTATAAGCAAAGATCGGTACACCTTGCAATTCGGTCCGTGGTACTTCCAACGCAACGCTAACCCCGATAACGAGTGCTGCCACAAGGCCGTAATTCAGGGAAACAAGATGCTCACGCGGTGGATCCAACAAAAAGTCCAACCGTACCACATCTGTGAGAAATGAATGACCTAAAGCAACTCTCGATGCCTGCTCGAGGCACTCACGTCCATCTCGCCCTTTATGTGCACCACCCTTGTGATCTGAAAACCATCGTCCACACTTGGGACAAACCAGAAATCCTCTTCCCCTCTTCCCTGTACTTATGACGACTACAGGCCGGCGTGACACTGCTGAGACACGGAGACACGCCGGGTCCCCATATTCCCGAAACATCACATCGTCACCTGCTACCCCGTGAACGAAGTACATGCTGGGCAGCGCTTGCTCAGGCCGGCTTCGCCGCTCTTTCGCAGTCCTACCGAAGAACCCAAACATCGGTTGTACATATTCGCCACCTCGCCCTTTGCAGCCACATATTAATCCTTGTTGTGACATATCACTACCGTACTCGCCCTCTACATAGCTCCCATGCTCACGACAATAGCGAAATACTTTCCTCGGCAACGCCCGATCCGGCACAATTTTTACTCCGACTGATTCCACGTGATGCTTATTGGCGACAAGAACCTGGCCGGGCGCATACTCGCTCACTGCAATCCGCAGATCACGAGTCAGTTCAATGTCACGCAGCTCTTCTGGGAGCGTGAGTTCAACAACATCAACCGGAAATCCATATTTAGGTATCACCGCTTTACGAGAGAGGAACGACAGTACATCTTCCCGCGCTATCGTCTCTGCGCGTCGTTTGGCCCAATCAGCATCCCTGTATTTTCTCTCCAAACGAGCGCTTTCCTCTAGAGCGCACACAACACGGTAATCCTCGCAAACTTCAGCGACTGCCCGAGCAAGCACGCTGTCCGAGCGCGTGACAGCATCAAGCAAACCCGCCGCGGCCAAGCTAGGCGGCCAACTATCAGCCAACACATCCGCGAGGATTTTGTCGACTCGCTGTTGAAGCTCTCCCGAGTGCACCTCGATGAAATCGCGAATATCCGATACGAGCTTCGGCTCTTGCCAAACCTGAATGAGATCTTCCACGCTCTGGAAGCGCTCGGGATACGCTCGAAAGTATTCAGCGAATACGACTGCATTCACATGCCGTTGCACGAGCCGGTCACTCCAATGGCGCGGAATAGTCGTTCTCACCTCACCAGACAAAAGGCGTTCGGGTCGCAGGAAGTGATAGAGATCATGGGGACGACGTCGACAAAACGTCAAGACAAATCCTGCTCGCTGGCGCCGACCAACCCGGCCAGCACGTTGTCTATAATTAAAGGGCTCTGGTGGCACATTCCGCATGAACACGACGTCAATATCGCCCAGATCTACCCCTAGCTCAAAGGTGGTTGAGCTGCTTAGTAAGTGTAACTCTCCACGACTAAATCTATATTGATATTCTTGTGCCTTTTCTGCTGTTAACTGAGCGGTGTGCTCAGCAACCCGGAAGCGCTGAATCGGACCACTCTTCTTATATACCCAAGTGTAGAAGCCTTTCTTTTCTAACAATGAAGATACCGGCATGAGCACTCCAGGACACCGATAACGTGAGCAGATCCCTGCCGCCATCATCGAAGCGAGCCGACCGCAGCGATCACATCGGTACAACTCACGTTTCTGCTGAACAGGCACGAGCCGAAGCCAGAGCGGATTGAGTTGGCACCCCTTGCCCCGATGGACAAAGAGACGATCACTCTCACGTCGCCCTTCATCTTGTCTTCGTATCCAATCCCAGATTTCCCTGAGCACTTCACACGCGCGACTCCGCGCATCCTGTTCTGGCAAGTCAGGTTGCGAGCGTCGCAGAGCCCGGACCAGGTAGTCGACACGACGATTGGGGTTTCCATGCTCGAAACCATCCCAACTTTCTACATCACTAGCAGAAGCCGGCGAACCCACGCGTACGTAGCCCCGGACAAACTCATCATGAGAGATATCTGCACCGAGAAGATCGATGGCAAGCACATTCCGCGTGACCAGCGACAACACGAGCTGCTCCACGACCTCGATGGCACGCTCCTCGCTAACTCCCAATTTCTGTGCAACTACTGTAGTAGGTAACTCGTGCCACCGTGTCCATCCCAGCCGCCAGAAACCAATGCCAGCTGAAGCGAGAGAGCGATTGTCATCTGCTAGTCTTAATTCCCTCAACAACATCTCCCATATTCGTCTTTTTCTCTCATGTACAGAACCTGCCTCCGGCAAATCGTTCAGATCCCATCCACTCGCAAGTAGCCTGGCATGAAGGTCCCGCAAAGATAGCCCTTCGCCAACCTCTCCTTCGAGAACTTCGGATAAGATTCGGGCTATCGCTCTCCTCGTCGCTAAATCGGAGACCCATTCGTCCATTCGAACCGCGAAATACGCCGCGTCCTGCCGTCCGTCAGCAAACGCAAGTATTTTCTGTCGCTCAGCTGGCAAGGCTTCCAACACAGTCGTTGCAAGGACTGCTTGCGGCCATTCTCCACCATAGACAATTTCCCGAACCGGATCTGCCACACGCGAATGACAGACCAAGCAGTACCGTAACTCACCCGTCTCCAAATTATGCGCATCTCTATCAAATTTTACAGGTATACTTTTTCCGTCAAAACCACACGAGCATGGTTCACCTTTCAACAAGGCTCCACACCGGGGACAGAGCAGCCAGGTCACCTCGTCATCTTCTACTCTTTCGAGAGGCAAGAGATAGTGCACCCCGAAATCAACACTCGAGTAATCCCTGTTTGCCGCCGTGAATTTCGAGCCAACGATACGGCCAACCAAATAGTGCTGGCCACAGATTCGACATAAAGCCACTTCAAAAGCCTTACCTAATGCATCACTCTCATTGGCTAGCGTCAATCGCACAACCGGATTAAAGCGCAAGTATGCCCCTTCGAGGCCACGAACAAAAAGATGAAAGCGAATTCCGGCAATCGGCGATTCCCCACCCCATTGGCTTGCGTCCGACAACACCTCAAGAAGATCGAGCAATCGGTCATATGCCCGATCGACATCACGCTCATTCGGAAAGATCTCTTCAGCGATCTCATGAAATGTCTTCACCCCTCCACGGAGCACTTCCTCAAGGCGCGACCCGGCCCGCTTCATATCACTAGAGAGACCCCCCTCAAGTCCCTCCAGCAATCCAGCAGGCTCCCCAAGGAGCACACTATCCCTCTCAAATGGCTCACCGAACAGTCGTGATGCGAACTCCGCAGCCTGTTCGCGAGCCTCCGCTCCCGTAAACAAGGTGGCACTGGTTGCAATACAGCGAAACTGATGCTCATTCCCGGCCCGCCGCAGACGCTCCTTCAATCGCCGAATGAGCAAGGCAAGCTCTTGCCCTCTAACACCGGAATAGGTGTGAGCCTCATCGATAACGAGGAATCGCCAGTTTCTGCCGGCCTCGTTGTCGAATAAGGGGCTATCGTCTGGTCGAATCAGAAGGTACTCTAACATGGAGTAGTTTGTAATCAAGATGTGTGGAGGCGTTTTTCGCATTTCATCCCGATAGATAAGTTCTCCATGCACGACGCAATTATCTTCTATGATCGTATAAGCTCTGCGGCGGTCATCCCAGTCCGATGCTCCCCTCCTTTTATCATGTGCATCATACGGCGTGTTTCCGGTATACTGTCCGAACGTCAAATGAAACGGTGACCCACATTCCTTCAATACCCTCGCTATCTCAGCGAGTCGTTCCCTTTGATCAAATGCTAAGGCATTCATAGGATAAAGAATGAGTGCCCTAGTACCAGGGCCAAGCTGTCCCTCTAACCATTCCTGATACAGCGTCAGCAAAATGGGTAACAGGAAGGCCTCGGTTTTTCCGCTTCCCGTACCGGTAGCGACGACAATGTTTCGCCCGCTCCACACATGTCGGAGTGCGTCCTCTTGATGACAATACAGGGGCCGGTCTCCTCGCACAGCAGCGAGAAAGCCAGAGTCCACCTGCACCCTAAGAAGTTCCTCGAATACGACACGGGGCGTCATCCCGCGACGATAACGTGGGGCGAGTTCAAGATAGGGCCCTCGAAGCAATTCGAGTCGGTCGAGAGCCTCCGCAAACGATCGCCGAAGGTCGGGATGATGAAACCAAAATTCCGTTTTCAAAAATTGTCGGTATGCCTCGTGAAGTCTCGCAGCCAGCCGCGCCAGCGATTGGTCAGGCATACCCCCTCCTTTACGATAACGTGGTCACCTCACTCAAATGTGCTTGCCACAAGTGGTCATAGCGATCTTTAGCTGTCAGCCTTGCGCCGCACAGACGACAACGCCAGCGTGCTTCAACCAATGCCTGAATAAGGTCACGATCGGAGTGGCCACCACGCTCGAGTATCTTGATACTCTCGAGGACGGGCCCGTCTTTAGCACGTTTACGAGCCTCCTCGCAGTCCATTTTCTGATGAGCAGTGACAGCCGTGTTCGCATTTTCAAATCCTCCTTCTGCAAAGCCTTTGCCACAGTAGGCACAAACATACACACGTTCTGGGACTGATTTACCTTCGCGCAGCCAAGTCTCCAAAACGTCAATCTCTTCGACAGTTTGCCAACTATGCTCCCTCCGCAAATGGTTCTTCATATCCTCAGCACTATAGCTGACATACCCGCATGATCTACAACATAATCTCCTTTCGAGATGCCCCACCAGTCGGCTCTCATCCCCGAACACGATATACCAGTCATATCGGCCCGGAGATTGTGGAACGAGGTACTCCAGATCCCTTAGCGCTATTTCGATTAAGCCGTCACCCCGCTTCTGTTTAGCCACGCGCCCCCGGTGCGCAAGCTGCTGCCCCGACTCGGTGACACCGACCATGACCTGTTTCTTTCGAAGAGATCGGGGAAGCCAAAGCCAGAGCCGCTTAGCCGAAGTGGCTCGAAAGTCGTCGGAATCAAACAACACCGGGCGTATCCCCAGGAGTTCAGGCGTGGGTGCACTCTCGTCCTCCGACATTGCCCAAAAGATTCGCTCTAAATCGATACCAACGACGACTCCATTACCATTGGACGCAACCACACGCCACTCGACGAGATCCAGTAAAGCAAGAAGCTTTTGCCTGTGTTCTGGAAGAATTATAAAAGTGTACGGATCACCTTCATCACTACCTAATGATACCCCTATAGGTATTAATTTGTATTCCGGATCCACGTCAAACCTCACTCTAATCCGGCTATCATTATCCTGTGCTCGAGTTACCGCTCTGAGTCCTGCGATCAACCGAAAATCACTGCTGCTCAGAAGGCGATTTTCAGCGTCGTAACAACGAATCGCAAAACGTCCAGCGCCGATCCCTAGCAGCTCCTCCTGGATTTGCTCAGGGATCAGTGCTGGATTCCCTTGCACAGCGAAGTGACGCGTCCACGGATAGCCCGCACGCTCCAACCTTATGACGACAGAACGCGCTTTCTCCGCCGCTCCATGAAAATGAATCTGGGGGGGGCGCAGAAATGCCCGATACTGTGGCGCAATACCCTCAATCCGGCCACCCGAGAGCTCTACGTTTAATTCACAATGTAACTTCGGCCATGGCTCGGTAAGCTTCTCTGTGAGACACAACAATTTGGCCGTCTCAGTCGACATGAGATAAGCAACCCACCCCTCAAGGGCCACTGCCATTCTACTGAGCCCCTTGTCCTGAGCAACCAAGTCTCTCCGGACTATGACGACATAGTGCTCGTGGGCACGCAGTCCACTATCAGTAACATACGTTCCCTCAAACCCATCATCCAAGCGAAAGAGTAACAAACCCTTTTTTGACAGCTGGAGAGGTTCCTTCGAACCGGACTGAGACGAAATGAGAACATCACGATCTGACATAAGTGGATAAAAGCTTTCTGTGATATCCGCCGGACGTAAAGGCTGGTCGTCCTGAATAAATTGGAGCCCTTCTACCATAGGCTCAATACCAATTATCCACTCCATACCATCCAACCGACAGCAGAGACGATATGCAGTATCATCTGTCGGTCGAATAGTCCGTTTCTTTCGTTTCACCCTCGTGACTTCTGTGACTTCGCGGTGCGGTCTTCCGCCTCGCCGCTCTGGCGAGCGCCTACGATGGAGCCAAAACCGTCTCTTCCCGTGGCCGACGCCAGAAGGCAACGGCAACACATCACGGCCATCACGATCATCGCCCGTACCCGTGGCACCTTTAGGTGGATAGTCCGTTATGCTCTGTCGAATCACCTCTTCTGGCCAATACCCATGATCTACTGTTATGGACATAGCATCCTGATCCTGATGTTCTATAATATGGTTATGCATAGACTGGAGCTTTATATTCATCAGATCTCCTGAACTAGAATCTATAGCGCTTAATTCCACTTCATGCAGCACTCCTACATGTCTCTCGCTCCGTACAGTTGATGGAGGGCCGGTTTTGTTGACGACTGACTCAATTGTGCTTCCTCGAATTAGTCGCGCCGATCCGTCCACTTCGTTTGGGGGGCCACTCTGGCCTTTCTCGACTCGGCCTTTTCCAGCTAACTTCCTCGCAATCGCTCCGAGAACGAAGGCAAGCAACATTCCAATCATCGCTCCACCTGTAGGGAGCCAATGATCCCTCGACTTCATGCGTCCTTCCCCCTCGGTGACGTCGTGCGCCCCAGCAAATGGTCTTCTATCCACAAACCGAATAGGGGTAACTCGTGTGAGGCTATTATACGTGCAACAGAACGGAATGTACTTCATGGAGTGCCCGATTACTGTCACCGCTGCGGTCACATGAGCGATGACCATCCACCTGCTCATCACGTTTCCACTCGGGAGAACGGTAAAGTACCTAAAGTTATATCATCTCCGACACAAATACGTAACTCAGCGAGGCTCTACATTATGAGCGATGTGACTCACCACAAGTTGGCCCATTAGCTCAGCCGCGGGCTGGATCGCTCGTACAACCGTATCACCCACTCTGGAATCGAGAAGCATTAACCCCACTCGTTACCAAGCCATGATTTGTACACCGCATAAATGGGATAGTCGAAGGAGAATCCGAAGCACTCGGTTGATTCCGGGCTTCACCACTTACTGCGAAAACACACGCCTCTGAAACACATAGCGCATTCGTCGGCACATACAGGAATCTGGGCAGAACTCACTCCTCACCCCTCGCGCCCCACCTGCCACTCCGGGAGGGTCGAGCGCGCCAGCGTCGCGTCGAACTCCTCGTAGGCGAAGTAGCCGAGCAACTCGTACAGCTCCGCCCGCGTCTGCATCTCCCCCACCAGCCCGCGCGTCGTCCCCTCCGCAGCCAGCGTGCGGTAGAGCCGCTCCATCGCCTTGGCGGCCACCCGGAGAGCCGAGACCGGAAACAACGCGATCCGGTAACCCCACTCCGCCACCTGGGACGCCGTGAAGGCGGGCGTTCGCCCGAACTCGGTCAGGTTGGCCAGCAGCGTGACCCCTGGCAAGGCCTCGGCGACAGCCCGGAACGCCTCCTCGCTCGGCAGCGCTTCTGGGAAGATCGCGTCGGCCCCTGCCGCCAGATACCGTCGGGCTCGCGCGACCACCCCCTCCAGCCCTTCCTGCTCATAGGCATCGGTACGGGCGATCACGTAGAGGTCGGGAGCCACCGCCTTGATCGCCCGCACCTTCTGCTCCAGCTCCTCGGCTGGCGCCAGAAGCTTGGCCGAGAGATGCCCGCACTTCTTCGGCTGCTGCTGATCCTCGATCTGGACCCCCGCCACGCGTGCCTCGACCAGCTCCCGCGCGGCCCGCGCCGCATTCAGCACCCCACCGTACCCGGTATCGATATCGACGATCAGCGGGAGTTCGGTCGCCCGCACGATCTCGCGGGACCGCTCGACCACCTCCTCCACCCCGATCATCCCCAGGTCGGGCAGCCCCCGGCTCGCCGTCAGCGCGGCACCGGAGAGATAGAGGGCCGGAAAGCCAGCGGCACGGGCCAGGAGTGCCGAGAGCCCGTCGTAGACGCCCGGCAAGACGACCAGCCCGGCGGCGACCTGGTCACGGAACGCGCGTGCCAGTTCCCGTTGCGTCCGCGGCTGCTGCCGGATCCAGCTCATCCCTCACCCCCGGTGCAAGGCGTCCAAGAGCTGGTCGACCGCCAGATCCGGCAACCCCGGATCCTCGAGCAAGAGGTGCTCCAGCGCGGCTGCCCGCCGCTCGGGATAGACCAGGCGGAGCGCCCGCGCCAGCTTCTGCCGCAAGAGCGGGAGCCCTTCGGCTCGCCGCCGCGGATGCCCGATCGGATACTCGATCAGTACCCGCTCGGTCCGGCTTCCGTCGCGGAAGACGACTTGCACCGCATTGGCGATCGACCGCTTCGCCGGATCGAGGTAGTCTCGACTGAATTCCGGGTTCTCGATCACGCGCATCTTAGCGATGAGGGCCGGGATGCGCGGATCGGAAGCGATCGGCTCCAGATAGTGCTCGTAGCGGAGCTCGCCGTAGAGCAACGCCACCGCTGTCATGTACTGCAGCGAGTGGTCGCGATCGGCCGGATTGGCGAACGGTCCCGGCTTGTCGATGATCCGCTTGGCCGACTCTTGCGTCTCGATGACGACCTCGGCGATCTCCTCCAGTCGGTCGCGCACCAGCGGATGCAAGCGCAGGGCCGCCTCCACCGCCGTCTGACCATGAAACTCGGCGGGGAAAGCGATCTTGAAGAGCACGTTCTCCATGACGTAGCTCCCGAGCGGTCGCGCCAGGACCACCGGCTGCCCCCGCAGGACCACATCCTGGAACCCCCACTGCGGTGCGCTCAGTGCCGTCGGATACCCAGGCTCACCCCGCAGCGCGAGCCAGGCCAGCCGGACCGCTCGGCTCGTCGCATCCGCCGCGGCCCACGATTTGCGCGGACCCGTATTGGGAAAGTGCCGATAGGTGCGCAAGGCAGGCCCGTCGACCCAGGCGTTGGAGATCGCGCTCACGACCTCCGCGAACCCGCCACCCCAGAGCGCTGCTGCCACGGCCGCCGAGGCGACCTTGACGAACTGGACATGATCGAACCCGACCCGGTTCAAGCTGTTTTCGAGCGCCAGCACGCCCTGGATCTCGTACGCCTTGATCGCCGCGGTCAGGACATCGCGCACACGGTACGGCTGCTCGCCGCGCGCCCGCCGTTGCCGGCTGACGTAATCAGCGACCGCCAGGATCGCACCGAAATTGTCCGAGGGATGTCCCCACTCCTTGGCCAGCCACGTGTCGTTGTAGTCCAGCCAACGGATCAGCGCGCTGATGGCGAAAGCCCCCGCGACCGGATCCAGCACCAGGCTCGTCCCCGGGACCTTGACACCACCCGGCACGATGGTCCCGGGTGCGACTGGTCCGATGAGCTCGGTGCAATCCGGATGGACCAGCGCCTCGCAGGCGCAGGCCAGCGAATCGGCCAAGGCCAGCCGCGCCGTCTCGGCCGCGACCGGACTCGTGATCTCCGCTTCCAGCACGTAGCGCGCGATCTCGACCAGCACCGCGTCCGGTGCTGGCCGCGCCCCACTGCCTGTCTCGCCCACGGTCTTCCTCCCTCTCGTGCCAGCGTCACGGCTTGAGTCCACGCGGGCCGGTATAGAGCACCCGCGGCCGGAAGAGCCGATTGTGCGCATGCTGCTCGACCACATGCGCGACCAACCCAGCGGTGCGGGCGGCGAAGAAGATCGGCGTATAGAGTTCGATCGGAATCCCCAGCACCCAATAGACGGGTGCCGCGTAGTAATCCAGGTTCGGGAAGAGTCCCTTCTCGGCGCGCATCACGTCCTCGCCACGCTGGCACATGCGGACCAGCTTCTCCCCCTCCGGGTCCCCCTTCTGCGCCACCAGCGCCGCCAGCGTCTCCTTGAGCAGCTGCGCCCGCGGGTCCATCCGCCGCATGTAGACCCGGTGACCGAAGCCCATGATCCGCTCCTTGCGCGCCAGCTTCTCGCGGATCAGTCGCTCCAAGCCGTCCTCGTCACCGGCCTCCAGCAGCATCTCCATCACCGCCTCGTTGGCCCCGCCGTGCAAGCGCCCCTTGAGCGAGGCGACCGCGCCGGTCAAGGCACCGTAGAGGTCAGCCAGCGTCGAGGCGATGACCCGCGCCGCGAAGGTCGAGTTGGGGAGCTCGTGCTCGGCATAGGCGATGAGCGTCTGATCGAAGGCGCGCACCTCGGCTGGATCGGGCTCCCGCCCGGTGATCATCCAGAGGAAGTTCTCCGGATAAGAACGGCGCCGCTCAGGCAGCAGCGGCTCACCCCCTTCCGCGACCCGGATCAGGTTGGCGACGATCGTCGCCGACTGCGCGATGACCCGGAAGCCGCTCTGCCGGTCCTGTTCCGGGTCCGCCGAGTTGGCCGCCTGATCCCAGCCGCCCAGCGCCGAGACCGCTGTGCGCAAGCGGTCCATGGCATCCATCTCGCGCGGCAGCAGCCGCAAGATCTGCCAGATCTCCGCTGGCACGTCGGCCACAGCCAGCAGCTGCTGCTCCAGTGCCGCCCGCTCCGCCTCGCTCGGTAGCTGGCCATTCACCAGGAGCCCCACGACGTCCACGTAGGTCCGCTGCCGAGCCAGGTCCAGCAGGTTGTAGCCGCGGACGACGATCTCCTCGTGGTCGACATCGAGATAGGAGATCGCCGTTTCGGTGGCGATCACGCCCTCCAACCCTGGCCGGTACTCCACCGCACCCATCGCTCGCCTCCTCAGTACCACGACGATACCGACCCACTCGCCCTGATTCTAACCCTCCATTCGAGAAACCGGACGCTGTGTGCTGTAGATCCGAACAACGTGCGACTTCCCCCTCCACCCGCCCCGCGTTCGCCAGTCGGCCGCATTGCCCGCACTCGCACCCCACTGCCACCCGTCCGCCACCCTCCCGATCCCGAGCCGCTCGGTCCCCGCTTCCTCGAGCAACACGGACTCCACCTCTTGACAACGCCACAATGACAGAGTACTTTGTATTCAAAAGTACTCCGTAGTAGCATCGCGCTGAACGGAGGCGCACCGTGCAGCGGCCGGAATTGGAAGAAGCGCTCACTACCATCGCCCGCACCCAGCAGACTGTCCGTCGAGCCGTCCTCCGCTGGACGCTGGCACCGAGCCTCGCCGTCTGGGGACTGGTCTGGCTCGTCGGCTACCCGGCCAGCCTCGTGCTCGCCGGCGACGCGCTGACCCTGCTCTGGATCGGACTGGTCACACTCGGCTTGGCGGTCTCCTTCGGTACGCAGCTCGTCGCAGCGCGCCGCTTGCGCTCCCCGCAGGGGCGCCGCATCGGGCTCTCCTGGGCTGTCGCCAGTGGCTATCTCGTCCTGTGGGCCGCGCTCCTCTTCCCGCGCGATCCCGAGCTGGCCAGCTTCGTCCTGGTTACCGCTGTCATGGCCGGCTACGTCCTCTACGGCATCTGGATCAGCCGGTTCATGGCTGTCATCGGGCTCTTCGTCACCGCGGTCGCCGTCGCTGGCTTCCTCCTCGGCCCCGTTCCCTTCGCGCTGTCGGTCGGCCTCCTCGGAGGCGGTGCTCTGGTAGTCGGCAGTCTCTGGCTCTGGTGGAGCAGTCGCGATGACGCTCGATGAACGCATCCATCAACCCACCCGGCTCCGCATCATGGCCGCGCTCGCCGCGCTCGCGCCGGAGAGCGAGATCGAGTTCACCGCGCTCCGCGACCTACTCGGCCTCACCGACGGCAACCTGAGCACCCATCTGCTGCGCTTGGAAGAAGCTGGCTACATCCGTGTCCGCAAGACGTTCGTCGGTCGCAAGCCGCGCACCTTTCTGGCGCTCACGCCGGACGGTCGCGCAGCCTTCGAGCGCTATCGTGCCGCACTCGTCGCGCTCTTGAGCAGTCAATTGCCGCTCCCAGCTGAGTCCTCTGGCGACCAGGACGGTTCCGACGAGAGAGGAGGCTCCCTGTGAACGTCGTCGAGGTCGCGGAACTCCGCAAGACGTATGGCCAGGTCGTCGCAGTAGCGGGCGTGAGCTTCACCGTTCAGGACGGCGAGATCTTCGGTATCGTCGGCCCGAACGGTGCTGGCAAGACGACGACGATCGAGTGTCTGGAAGGATTGCGCCGACCCGACGCCGGCACTGTCCGGGTCCTCGGGCACGACCCCTGGCGCGAGCGCCGTCGCCTGGCCCCCCAGATCGGTGTGCAGTTGCAGGAGAGCGCGCTGCCCGACCGCTTGCGCGTCGGTGAGGCGATCGCCCTGTTCGCGAGCCTCTACCCGAAGGCGCTCGATCCGCGCCCGCTCCTCGAGCAACTCGGGCTCAGCCAGCAGCTGCGCACCCCCGTCGCCAAGCTCAGCGGTGGGCAGAAGCAGCGCCTCTTCCTGCTCCTCGCCCTCCTGCACGACCCTCGTCTCCTCTTCCTCGACGAGCTGAGCACCGGACTCGACCCGCACGGCCGTCGCGCCGTCTGGCAACTCGTCCGCGCCACCCGGGCACGCGGTACCACCGTCCTCTTGAGCACCCACCTCATGGACGAAGCGGAGGAACTCTGCGACCGCGTCGCCGTCTTCCACCAGGGCCGCATCGTCGCGCTCGATACCCCCTCGCGCCTGATCGCCCGCGTCGTCGGGAGCCTACGCGTGAGCGTTCGGATCCCGGAAGGCGCTCCGCTGCCGCCGCTGCAGTCCCTTCCCGGTGTGCGCCGGGTCCAACGCGAAGACGCGACACTCGTCGTTCACGCCGACGACGACCGCACCGTCGCCGCCGTCGTCCACTCGCTCGTCGACCACCAGGTCCCCCTGCGGGAGTTGCGCGTCTCCAGCGGCCGACTCGAAGACGCCTACCTCGCCCTCACTGGCACAGCGGTCACCCGAGAGGAGCAGTGAGTCATGCGCGGCCTCGCTCGCCTGACACTGACCGAGTTTCTCCTCGAGTTGCGCGAACCCTTCAGCGCCTTCTTCTCCCTCGTCTTCCCGCCGCTCCTGGTCGTCGTCTTCGGGAGCATCTACGGCAACGCGCCGCGTCCTCAGAGCGGCGGCCTCGGCATCATCGATCTGACCGTGCCCGGCTACATCGCGATGGTCATCGCCACGGTCGCGGTCTTCAACCTCCCCATCGCGCTGGCTACTTACCGAGAACGCGGCGTGCTCCGCCAACTGGCCGTCGCACCGGTCTCGCCCGTCGCGCTCTTCGCCAGCCAGCTCGCCGCGCGCGCCGTCCTGAGTGCGCTCGGCATCAGCCTCCTCCTGCTGACCGCTGAACTCGGTTATGGGCTGCGCTTTGCCGGATCCCTCCCGAGCGCCCTCGCGGCGGGGATCCTCGGCTTCCTGGCGATGATGGCCTTCGGCTTCGCGCTGGCTGCTCTCGTCCCCAGCGCACGCACGGCACTGGTCGTCGCCTTCGTCGTCTTCTATCCCATGCTGTTCTTCTCCGGCATGGCGCTCCCACCGGAGATCCTGCCCGAGCGCGTGCGGCAGGTCGCCGAGTTCCTCCCGGCTACCCCGATCGTGACCCTGCTCCATGCCGCCTGGACAGCCGAACCGTGGTCGGATCACTGGCGCGCGCTGCTCCTGCTCGCCGCTTGGACCCCCGGCCCCCCCCCCCCCCCCCCCCCCCCCCTCCCCTGGCCCCGGCGGACCCCGCCCCGCAC
>Ga0072500_162228_pt1 | contig 14206 bp, 17 predicted proteins | sample GBScelen77Swater_FD_63803 | JGI IMG/M metagenome (GOLD analysis project Ga0072500, IMG submission 63803) | Hot spring microbial communities from Great Boiling Spring, Nevada - cellulolytic enrichment S 77C v2 (version 2) | ecosystem: Environmental > Aquatic > Thermal springs > Hot (42-90C) ...
AGGAGGCGGAGGGCCTCTTCCGGGGATGGCCTAGGGTCCGCCATGAGGCCAAGTATACTGAAGGCAATGCGGAGCTTGCTCGTTCTGGTTTTGGCCGCCCTGGGGCTTTACTGGTACGCGGAGCGGTACGGCCTGGCGGTGGGCTACCCGCCCTTTCTGCCCGTCTTCTATTGGAAGTACACGGGGGAGGCCCAGTACTCCGTGCGGGTTACGGGCCTTTACGACGTTTTGAAGCTCAAGGTTTCCGGCAGGCTGGACGAGGGCCGCCTCCAGGTGGCCCTCTTGAAGGAGGGGCGGGAGGTGGGGCAGAGGGCCTTCAGCGGCACCTTCCAGGAGGAGGTGCGCTTCCCCGTGGAGGCGGGGGAGTACCTCCTCCGCTTCCGCCTGGAAGGCGCCAGGGGCCAGGTGCGCTACGACTGGGTGGCCACCAAGTTTGCCCCTTGAGGCGGGGTGTGCTACACTTAGGCCTGGTTTGCCCCTAAGGGGCAGGAGAAGGGGAGAGACATGGCCACGAAGAAGCCCAAGAAGAACCTGTCCGCGCTGAAGCGGCACCGGCAGTCCCTGAAGCGCCGGCTTCGCAACAAGGCCAAGAAGTCGGCCATCAAGACCCTGTCCAAGAAGGCCGTCCTTCTGGCCCAGGAGGGCAAGGCGGAGGAGGCCCTCAAGATCATGCGCAAGGCCGAGAGCCTCATAGACAAGGCGGCCAAGGGCTCCACCCTCCACAAGAACGCCGCCGCCCGCAAGAAGTCCCGGCTCATGCGCAAGGTGCACAAGCTCCTCTCCGCCGTGAGCGCCTAAGGAGGGCTTATGGGTAAGGGCGACCGTCGCACCCGCAGGGGCAAGATCTGGCGCGGCACTTACGGCAAGTACCGGCCCCGCAAGAAGAAGTAAAGGGCGATTCCCCTTAGGGGCCTGGGCTTCAGGCCCCTTCCTTTTCCATTTCCCAGGTGAGGTCCCTAAGGAGCCACCCCCTCCCAGGAGGGGAGACCTCCCCGGAGGCCAGGGCCTGCACCAGGTAGCGGCGCACCAGGGGTTCCGGAACGCCCTGGGCGATGATCTCCCCCAGGTTGCGGGTGCCGTCCAGAAGGGCCTGAAGCTGGCCGAACTCCTCTAAGGTTTTGCCCTTCCTCCCCTGGTAGCGGATCCTCAGGGCGTGCCAGGCGTAGCGGCGCAAGGGGTAGAGGTCCCCTTCCCGCACCCCCATGTAGGCCCTTTCCATGGCGATAAGGAGGGGGACCCCCCAGGCCTTGGCGGCGGCGCGGACGCTTTTGCCTCCCTGGAAGACCTCGTGGGGGCTTTGGGGCCGGATGGCCTCTAGAACCCGGCTAGGGGAGTCTATGAGGCTTCGGAAGCGGTCCCACTCATCGTTGACCCGGGCCCACTCCCCCAGCAGGTTGGGGAAGGGCATGAGGGGCTTTTCCTGGGAGGGAGGGCCACCTTGGAAGCGGAAGGTGCCCTCCTTGGGGTGGAGGGGGAAGGTGAAGAGGGCCTCGAGGCCCTCCCAGTCCAGGATGCTGGCCCCCACCACCTCCCCGGCGGCGAAGCGCAAGGCGAGGGGCAGGACCCCCACCCGCACCTCCAGGGCCCCGGAGCGCCGGTGGGCGTGGACGAGCTCCAGGACCTCCGTCAAGGGGATGACGCTCAGGTCGCCTTCCACAGGTATCCCTCCCCCAGTCCCAGTACCAGGATACGGCCTTCCCCCCGGTAGGCCTCCAGGGCCTCCATGACCGGGGCCTCCTTCCCCTCCCGCACCAAAGCGGCCACCGTGGGCCCCGCCCCGCCCACGAAGGCGGCCAGGGCCCCAGCCTCCAGGGCCCCTTCTATGGCCTCCAGGACCCCGGGCATGAGGTGGGCCCGGTGGGGCTGGTGGAGGCGGTCCCGGCAGGCCTCCTTCAGGGCCTCTAGCCTGCCTGAATAGAGGGCCGCGGGCCAGAGGGCGCTTCGGGCCAGGTTGTAGACGGCGTCCTCCAGGGGCACCTCCTTGGGCAGGGCCGCCCGGGCCAGGGGGGTGGGCACCTCATAGGGGGGAATGGCCAGGACGAAGCGGAGGCCTTCGGGCCTCGGTAGGGGAATGGCCAGGGGAGGCTCGCTCAGGGCGGCCACGAAGCCCCCGTAGACCGCCGGGGCCACGTTGTCGGGGTGGCCTTCCATTTTCGCCGCCACCCGGAAGACCCCCTCCCGCCCGAGCCTTCCCCCGGAGAGGCGGTCCGCCAGGGCCACCCCCGCCACCAGGGCGGCGGAGGAGCTCCCCATGCCCCGGGCCAGGGGGATGGGGTTGAAGGCCCGGACCCTTATGGGAAAGGCTTCCAGGCCCAAAGCCCGCATCCCGGCCCGGAAGCCCTCGTGGATGAGGTTGTCCGTGCCCTCCACGCGGCCTTCTCCCTCGTAGAGGAAGGCGTCTTCCTCCCAGGGCTCGGCCTCCACCTCCAGATAGAGGTCCAGGGCCACGCCCAGGGCGTCAAAGCCCGAGCCCAGGTTGGCCAGGGTGGCGGGGACATAAAGGCGAGGAAGGGGCTCCATAGGTCCTGCCCCAGCATACCAGGACTTTCCGTGGGGTCTTGACAAGAAGAAGAAGCCCTATCTTAGGGGTGGAGGTGGTACAATGAAGCTGACCATCCTGGGAGTTCTTATGGTTGTGTTTTTGACTTTGCCACTAGCCGTAGGACAGGAGGTATCCCCTCCCCAGGAGGGACGCTCGTGTCTCCTACTAGACGACGAGATGGTGAAGACTCTGGACAATCAGTGCTTAGACCCAGGAAATGGTGGCTCGGCGGTGTGCGGAAGTTATAATTGTTTCACGAGGTGTGAGACTATAACGGTTAACGATTGCGTGTGGCGCTGGGTTTGCGCGAGTTTTGCTGCAGCATGTGTTTACTGGACCGTAGATCCCAGGGGAAGGGCGGTTTGCGCAGCAACGGCGTTTGTGTGTACTGGCTATGACTGGCAGCAAGTTTGCACCCCAAGGGAGGAGCAAAGATGCCAAACGTATTGCGTTCGCTGAACAGGGTTCTTGTGACTTTGATAGATACCGCCTTTTATTCTTCCTTGATAGTTCTGCAATTTAAGCTATGGTTGTCCGTTTTTGATAGCTATTTTCGTGATAGCAGGCTTGAAACTGGGGATGTTTTCGTGGTATTTGCCCTCCTTTTGGCCCTCTGGTTTGCCTATAGGCGCATAGGCCTACCTTATGCCAGCGCTCTTCTCGGAATCATCTGGGCCGCCTATTTTCAGTCCCAGCGCTGATAGAAAGCTACCTTCAAAGGGGGTGGTGTAGGTGGTACCCACCCTAATCGGTCCTATTCTTTGCTACCTTGTATGCCTTGCTGTCCAGCACCTTGTTTGCACCCACGCTCCTCCTCTTTGGCAACTTGCTTGCAGGGTTGTTGTCTATAATGAGTGCCGTCAGGTGTACGAGGCACAATGCCGATAAGGGGGGATGGCAAAATGCTCCGGTTTGATGGAAAGCTCGCGAAAAGGCTTTTCTGGCTTGGTATCTTTGTGGCATCTGCAATCCTTGGCTCCTTCCTGGAGCGACAGGGCATCTGGAGCGGGGTCCCGTTCCTTTTGGGCTTGGGGTCCGTACTTGCCTTCTACTTCTTCTGGGATGGCGGTGTGGCCTTTAACCTGCCCAAGGTCTGGGCCTTTTCCCTTCTTGCCGTAGTCCTTTTCTACCTTGCTTTTGGCTTTGGTTTTCCTGAGGCCTTGATCCATCGCTTGGACTCCCTGGCTAAGGAGCCCTTCATTGTGGGGGTTCTGTTGGGCCTCCTCCTTCTGAGGCCGGTACGCCGGCCGGGGATGCGCCAGGGGCCGGGGGGGCAAGGAGCCCATCTCGGTTTATGAGGAGACCCCGGGGAGGGTAAAGTTCCCTTACCTCGCCTTCTTTGGGTTTACCGCAGGAAAAAGGTCGGGGGAACCTGGCCCTCCTGGAGGAGCTTTCTTGCCTGGGGTAGGGCTTCCGCCACCTCCCGGGCCAGGAGGCCCACCCCTTTCTCCTCCGCCAGGAGGTCCCCCGCCAGACCGTGGAGAAAGATCCCAAGCCGGGCGGCCTCAAAGGGGGGGAGCCCAGCGGCCAGCAGGGCGGCGATGGCCCCCGAGAGCACGTCCCCCGTGCCCCCGGTGGCCAGGGCGGGGTTCCCCGTGGGGTTCACGGAAAGCCTTTCCCCTTCCGCCACCACCGTGGGGTTCCCTTTTAGGACCACGGTGAGCCCCGTTTCCCGGGCCAGGGTTCGGGCGGCCTCCAGGGGGTCCCTGCTCACCTCCTCCGGGGAACACCCCAGAAGCCTCCCCGCCTCCCCGGCGTGGGGGGTGAGGACGGCCTTCACCCCGGCCCGGCGGTAGGCGGCCACCACCTCCAGGGGGAGGGCGCGGGCGGCCAGGACCACGGGGGCGGCGGCCCCCTCCCTCCAGGAAAGCTGGGTGCCCTCAAGCCTCCCCTCGGCCACCTTCAGGGCCAGCTCCACCAGGTCGCTCTCCAAAAGGGGCAGGACGGCCTGGGCCTCGGGGTCGCCGAAGCGGGCGTTGAACTCCAGCACCTTGGGGCCCTCCTTCGTGAGCATCAGGCCCGCGTAGATCACGCCCCGGTAGACCACCCCCTCGGCCTTAAGGCCCCGGAGGAGGGGCCAGAGGATCTCCTCCTCCACCCGCCTAAAGGTGGCGGGGTCCAGGGGATACGGGGCCACGGCCCCCATCCCCCCGGTCATGGGGCCCTGGTCCCCGTCCAGAAGGCGCTTGTGGTCCTGGGAGGGGAGGAGGGGGAGGAGGGTTTCCCCGTCCGTGAGGGCCAGGACCGTGGCCTCCTCGCCCTCCAGGTACTCCTCAATGACCACCTCCCCCCCCTCGGCCCGGTTCAGGATGTTGGCCACCGCCTGCTTGGCGGTGTGGAGGTCAAAGGCCACGGTGACCCCCTTGCCCGCCGCCAGCCCCGAGTCCTTGATGACGATGGGCACCCCCACCTCCTCCAGGTACTCTAGGGCCAGGATGGGGTCCTGGAAGGTGCGGTAACGGGCCGTGGGGATGCCGTATCGCTCCATGAGGGCCTTGGCGAAGGCCTTGGAGCCCTCTATCATGGCCGCCTTCTGGGTGGGGCCGAAAATCTTAAGGCCCCGCTCCGAAAAGGCGTCGGCGATCCCCTCCACCAGAGGGGCCTCCGGGCCCACCAGGGTGAGGTCTATGCCCGCCTCGAGGGCCCAGTCCGCCAGGACCTCCACCTCCCCGTTCCAGGGGACCCGCTCCGCCAAGGCCTCCATCCCGGCGTTGCCGGGAGCCACGTAAAGCCTTTCCACCAGGGGACTTTGCGCCGCCTTCCACAAAAGGGCGTGCTCCCGCCCCCCCGAGCCCACCACCAGGACCTTCATGAGGGGGATTCTACCAGGGCCAAGGCCTTTAGGGCCCTCTCCCGCACCTCCTGGGGAAGGGCCAGAAGCTCCGCCCGGAGGGCGGGGTGGTCCTCCGCCAGGAGGTGGGCGGCCAGGAAGGCCCCCCTTCCCCACTCCCCCGCCCGGCCCAAAAAGGCGGGGCCCGAAAGCTCCTCCTTTCCCCAGGCCCGGAGGAGGGCCCAGGCCCGGAGGTAAAGGGGCCTTTCCCGGGGGGGGAGGCCCTGGAAGCGCCGGGCGGCATCCTCCCCCAAAAGCCCCTCCAGGCCCTCGGGCGGGGGAAAGGCCAGGCCCAGGAGGAGGAGGCGGACCGCCCTCGGGTAAAGGCGGTGCTCCAGGTGGAGGAGGCGGGCCTCGAGGACCTCCGGGGTGTCCCCGGGAAGCACAGGCACCCGCCCCTGGAGGAGGATGGGGCCGGTGTCCATGCCCTGGTCCACGAAGTGCACCGTGGAGCCCGTCTCCTTCTCCCCCGCCTCCAGGACCCGCTGGTGCACCCTCAGGCCGGGGTAGTCGGGGAGGAGGGAGGGGTGGATGTTGAGGAGGCGGCCGTACCAGGGGGCCACGAACCTGGGGGAGAGGAGGCGCATGAAGCCGGCGAGGAGCACGGCGTCCACCCCCCTTGCCGCAAGGAGGGCCAGGGCCTCCTCCTCAAAGGCCCGCCGCCCCGCCCAGGGGAGGGCCACCGCCTCCACCCCCCGCCTCCTCGCCCGCTCCAGGGCGTAGGCCCCGGGGTTATCCGAGAGGACCAGGACCACCTCCCCCAGGGGGTTCCCGGGGGGAAAGGCCTCCATGAGGGCCTCCAGGTTCGTCCCCCGCCCCGAGGCCAGCACAGCCAGCCGCGCGGGGCGGCCCAGGGGAAAGGGGGTCATCCTTCCAGGGCCTCCGGGTGGTGCTTCTGCCAGTAGCGCACGAGGCCCTGGAGGTTCATGAAGGGGGGGTCGGCGAGCTCATAGAGGCGCATCCCCGCCGCGTCCACCCCGGCTTTGGCTAGACTTTCCCGCCAGTAGGCCTCAAAGCGCCGGGTCATCTCCTCCTGGGAAAGCCCCTCCTTCAGGCGGTGGAGGACCCAGCCCGCCCAGGCCTCGAGGACCTCCCGCAAGGCCAGGAGGTGGGGCTCCACATCGCTATAGGCCCCGAAGTGGGTGAGGTAGAGGGCCTCGGGCCTTAAGGCGAGGAGGCGGTCCAGGGAGGCGTACCAGCTTTCCAGGTGGATGTCCGGAGGGGGCGTGGGAGGCAGGACGGGCCCCGGGGCGATGCGCACCCCGGCGATGTCCCCGGCGAAGACCGCCCCCTCCACCAGGTAGGCGTGGTGGTGGCCCGCGTGGCCCAGGGTCTCCAGGGCCTGCACCCTTACCCCGCCCACCTCCACCACTTCCCCGTCCTGAAGCACCCGGAGGCGGTCCTGGGGTATCCCCCGAAGCTCCCCCCAGAGGGGCTTCAACTGGTCCCCGTAGATGCGCGCCGCCGAGGCCAGGAGTTTGGAGGGGTCCACCAGGTGGGGGGCCCCCTTGGGGTGGACGTAGACCCTGGCCCCAAGCTCCGCGAAGCGCCAGGCGGCCCCGGCGTGGTCCAGGTGGATGTGGGTCACGAAGACGTGGCCCACCTCCTCCGGGGCGAAGCCCGCCTCCTCCAAGGCCGCCACCAGGCGGGGGTAGGCGCTCTCGGGGCCGGTCTCTATGAGGATGGGCCCTTCCTTGGTCTCCAGGAGGAAGCCGGCGATGACCCGCTTCGCCCCCTGGAACTGGAGGTCCAAGCCCCTCACCACGGCCTCTCCTCCTTGGGGCCGATGCGGGTGTGCAGGGTGCCGATCCCCTCCACGGCCACCTCAATCCGGTCCCCGGGGTTCAGGGCCCCCACCCCGGAAGGCGTCCCCGTGAGGACCACGTCCAGGGGCTCCAGGGTCATGAAGCTGGAGATGTAGGCGAGGACCTCCGCCACGCTGAAGATCATCTGCGAGGTGTGCCCCTCCTGGCGGAGCTCCTCGTTCACGTAGGTGCGCACCCAGGTGTTGGTAGGGTCCAGGTCGGTCTCAATCCAAGGGCCTAAGGGCAGGAACTTGTCGGCGCTCTTGGCCCGGACCCACTGGAGGTCCTTCTTCTGGGCGTCCCGGGCGGTGATGTCCACGGCGATGGTGTAGCCCAGCACGTGGTCCAGGGCCCTTTCAGGCGGGACGTTCCGCATCCTATCCCCCACCACCACGGCCAGCTCCCCCTCGTAGTGGAGCTCCTGGGTGAAGTGCGGGTAGGGCACAGCGTCCCCAGTGTTCCAGGGGTCCTTTGGGTTCCCGGGGTGGGCCAGGGCGTTGGGGGCCTTGAGGAAAAGGCCCGGCTCCTGGGGCAGGTCCTCCCCGAAGTCGTGCCCCATCTCCCGGATGTGCTCCTGGTAGTTCCGCCCCACGCAGACGATCTTGCTGGGGGTGGCGGGCACCAAAAGGCGCACCGAGGCCAGGTCGTACCGCCTCCCCGTGGGGTTCCCCCCGGGCCCGTCCGTCTCCAGGACCAGCTCGCCTTCCAGAACACCCCATCGGCCCTCGTTGAAGCGCAGGATCTTCATACCCTAAAGCTACCACCTTCCCCGGAGGATTTGCAGACCCCTCAGGGCCACGGCCAGGGCCGCCAAAAGGGCCCCGAGCCTCCCCGGACCCGGGACCAGGAGGAGGAGGGCCAGGTAGCCGAAGAGGGCCCCAAAGGGGATGGGGTAGATCCCCCGCCTCCTTTTCCCCCAGTAAAAAAGGTGGTAAAGCCCCGCCACAAGGAGGCTAAGCCCCGCCGCCAGGAGGGTTTCCCGGGGAAACCAGAAGAGGAAAAAGCCCAAGGAGGGGGCGATCCCTCCCCCGCCCCGGAAGCGGAAGAAGAGGGGCCAGTTGTGCCCCGCCACCACCGCCCCCGCCGCCAGGGGCCGCCAGGCCTCTGGCGTGAGAAGGGCGGCCAAGACCCCTTTCCCCAGGTCAAAGAGGACCACCAGAAGGGCGGCCAAGGGGCCCTTTCTGCGGAACACCCCCGAACCCCCAGGGAGGTCCTTCTGCTGGACCTCGGGGAAGAAGAGGAGCCCCCCCACCAAAGCTCCCAGGAGGTAGGCTAGGAGGACATAGCCCACGCCCCCATTCTTGCAAAAGGGAGCCCCTTGCCCTATCCTGAGGATGGAAGTTTCCATGAAGCGCTTCCACAGGCCATGAAGAAGAAACCCACCATCCACGAGGTAGCCGCCCGCGCCGGGGTGGGCCTGGGCCCGGTGAGCCGGGTCCTCAACCACCACCCCGCCGTGCGGCCCGAGACCCGGGCCCGGGTCTTAAGGGCCATGGAGGAGCTGGGCTACACCCCTAACCCCCACGCCCGCAGGATCGCCGGGGGAAGGAGCTATACCGTCTCCGTCCTCCTCCCCTTCGTGGCCACGGAGTTCTACCGCAGGCTCATTGAGGGGATTGAGGGGGTCTTATTGGAGAAGCGCTACGACCTGGCCCTCTTCCCCATCCTCTCCCAGGCCCGGCTCAAGCGCTACCTGGAGAGCACCACCCTGGCCTACCTCACCGACGGCCTCATCCTGGCCTCCTACGACCTCACCCAGTTCTTTGAGGAAAGCCGCCTGCCCACGGAAAGGCCCGTGGTCCTGGTGGACGCCAAGAACCCCCGGTACGACTCCGTCTACCTGGACAACCGCCTGGGAGGACGGATGGCGGGGGCCTACCTGGCCCGCTTTCCCGGGAGCGTCTTCGCCGTCAAGGTGGAGGAGGAGCCGGACCAGGCCTTTCGGCAAACGGTCTTCAGCGAGCGCATGGCGGGGTTTTTGGAGGCCCTCAAAGAGGCGGGGCGGCCTTTCCCGGAGGATCACCTCTACGTGACCCGCCTCTCGGCGGAAGGGGGGCGGCTCGCCCTCCGGCATTTCCTGGAAAAGGCCTCCCCTCCCCTCAACGTCTTCGCCGGGGCGGACCAGGTGGCCCTGGGGGTTATGGAGGAGGCCCAGAGGCTCGGCCTCACCCTGGGCAAGGAGGTGCGGGTCCTGGGCTTTGACGGCCACCCCTTCGCCCAGGAGGTGGGGCTTTCCACCATCGCCCAGCCCGTGGAGGCCATGGGGGCCCGGGCGGCCCAGCTCCTTCTGGAGAGGATGCAGGGCTACGGGGGCCCGCCCCGGGAGGTGCGCTTTGAACCCACCCTGGTGGAAAGGGCCTCCACGGGCACCCCCCCCGAGGCCCATTACCTGCCCTAGAATGCCCCCATGAGGCTGGAAAACCTCCTCTTCCCCCTGCGCCTGGTGATCCTCATGCCGGTGGCGGGGCTTCTTCTGGGCTCGGTCTACTTCGCCTACCACGCCCTCCTCGAGGCCCTGGCCGCCTGGCGAAGCCCCCTGGAGGAGGCCCTCAACCAGCTGGTGGGGGCGGTGGACCTGGGGCTCCTTTCCGCCGTCTTCCTCATCTTCGGCCTGGGCCTCTTTGAGCTCTTCGTCCGCAAGCTGGACCTGCCCTTGGAAAACGTGCTTCGGGTGGAAAGCCTCACCGACCTCAAGGGCAAGCTGGGCCAGGTGATCGTCATGATCTTGGTGGTCAAGTTCTTTGAAAAGGCCCTGGCCTTCAAGCCCAAGGAGGCCCTGGACTTCCTCTTCTTCGCCGGGGGCGTGGCCCTGCTGGCGGGGGCCCTCTGGCTTACCCAGGCCAAGGAGTGATCCTCTACCTGGACCAGAACTACGCCAGCCGCATGGCCAAGCACCTCCTGGGCCAGAAGGGGCACGAGGCCTTCGGCGGGCTCTTCCTGGCCCTGAAGGGAAAGGCGCTGGCTCCGCCTTCCCCCTTCCACGTCCTGGAAACCCTCTACCCGGCGCGGGGCCCCGAGGAGAAGGCGGGCTACCTCCTTCCTGCCCTGCAAGAGGTCTTCGCCGCCCTCTCCCAGGGGTACTGGGTCCGCCCCTGGCAGGAGATCGCCAAGAGGCAGGAAAGGGGCCTTTACCTGGAGGACTTCCTCTGGCGCGGAGGGGACTGGGAGACCCCCGCCGACCTCTCCCCCTTTGAGGGGCTTCTCCAAAGCCTGCCCGAGGACCCGGCCGAGGCCAAAGCCTGGGCCCTGGAGGAGATCAGGAGGCGGACCGGGCTACAGGAGGTGCCCTTCGTGCGCCTTCTTGCCGGCCTTCTAGCCGAAAGCCAGAGGGACAAAAAGCGAAAGCCCCGCCCCTCGGACCTCCTGGACCTGGTCATGGCGGCCACCGTCTACCCCTACGTGGACCTCCTCCTCACCGACCGCTACCTCCGGAACCTCCTGGGGAAAAAGGCGGTGGGGGGACGGCGAAAGGAGGTGGAGGCCCTGGTCCAGAGCCTGAGGGGGGAGTAGACTTCGGGGGATGAGAGGCATCCGGGACCCCCGCCTCGTCCCCATCGCCGAAAAGGTCATGGCGGGCGAGCGCTTGAGCTTCGCCGAGGGCCTCGTCCTCTACGAGACCAAGGACCTCCCCACCCTCATGCGCCTGGCCAACCTGGTGCGGGAGAGGAAGCACGGCCCCAAGACCTACTTCGTCCACTCCATCCGGGTCTCCCAGACCAACATCTGCTACGTGGGCTGCACCTTCTGCGCCTTCCAAAGGCGCTTCGGCGAGGAGGGGGCCTGGGACTTTGAGGTGGAGGAGGTGGTGGCCTGGGTGCGGGAGCGCTACCAGCCTGGCCTCACGGAGATCCACATGACCGCGGGCCACCACCCCAAAAGGCCCTTCCAGTACTACCTGGACCTGGTGCGGGCCCTCAAGGAGAGCTTCCCCGGGGTCCAGGTGAAGGCCTGGACGGCGGCGGAGATCCACCACTTCTCCAAGATCGCCCGCCTGCCCTACCGGGAGGTCCTCCAGGCCCTCAAGGAGGCGGGCCTGGACGCCATGCCGGGGGGCGGGGCGGAGATCTTCGCCGAAAGGGTGCGGCGGAGGATCGCCCGGGCCAAGGTGTCCGCGGAGGGGTGGCTTGAGATCCACCGCACCGCCCACGAGCTGGGCATCCCCACCAACGCCACCATGCTCTACGGGCACATAGAGACCCTCGAGGAGCGCCTAGACCACATGGAGCGCCTGCGGCGGCTCCAGGACGAAACCGGGGGCTTCATGAGCTTCATCCCCCTGGCCTTCCAGCCCGACGGGAATCAGCTGGCCCGGGAGCTGGGCAAAAGGGAGTTCACCACCGGCCTGGACGACCTCCGGAACCTGGCCGTGGCCCGGCTTTACCTGGACAACTTCCCCCACATCAAGGGCTACTGGGCCACCCTGACCCCGGAGCTGGCCCAGGTCTCCCTGGACTGGGGGGTCACGGACATAGACGGCACCCTCATTGAGGAGCGCATCGTCCACATGGCGGGAAGCCCCACCCCAGAGGGCCTCACCAAGGAGGCCCTGGCGGGCATCATCCGGAGTGCGGGACGCCTGCCCGTGGAGCGGGACGCCCTCTACCGGGAGATCAGGGTCTGGGCGTGAGCTACCGGCTGGGCCTCCCCCCCTACGCCAACGTGGCCCCCCTGGCCCACTTCCTGAGGCCCGAGGGGTTTACCCTGGTCCAGGCCCCGCCCACCGCCCTGAACCGGATGCTCCTGGAGGGGGAGCTGGACCTCTCCCTGGCCTCGAGCCTGGCCTACCTGGAGAACCAAGAGGCGTGGGGCCTCCTCCCCGACTTCTCCGTGGCCGTCTTGGGGCCGGTCTACTCGGTGAACCTCTTCCACCGGGTGCCCCTCAAGGACCTCAAGCGGGTGGCCCTCACCGGGGAGAGCGCCACCAGCGTGGCCCTCCTCCGCCTCCTCCTGGAGGAGCGGGGGGTGAGGCCCCACTACGAGGGGGCCGAGGGGGATCTGGAGCTTCTTGAGCGCTACGAAGGGGTCCTCCTCATCGGGGACCGGGCCATCAAGGCCTACGCCCGCCTCCTCCAGGACCTCCCGGAAACCCCCATGGACCTCCCCACCCGATTCGGGGAGATAGAGGTGACCGACCTGGCCATGGCCTGGTTCCGAAAGACACGGCTTCCCTTCGTCTTCGCCGTCTGGGCCTACCGCCTGGAAAGCCCCCCGCCCAAGGCCGTGGTCCGGGCCCTGAGGCGGGCCCGCCTCCTGGGCCTGGGCCGCCTGGAGGAGGTGGCCCAGGCGGAGGGGAGGCGCCTATCGGTCCACCCCGCCCTCCTCCTCCACTACCTCTGGAACTTCCGCTACCACCTGGAGGAGCCGGACCGCCTGGGCCTCCAGGCCTTCGCGGAGGCCCTGGGTCTCCCCTTCCGGCCGCGCTACTACGCTGGATAGCGCTTGACATAACATAGCGCTTGGGATATCGTAGCCGTGGGCTCGAGGCCCAAGGAGGTCAGCATGCGTTGGAACCTGGATCCCGCTCATACCAGCATCACCTTCTCCGTGCGGCACATGGTGGTGGCCACGGTGCGGGGTACCCTGAACCTGAAGGAGGGCTTTGTGGAAACCGACGAGAAGGGGAGCCCCCTCCGGGTGGAGGCCCGCCTGGACGCCAGGAGCATCCACACCGGCGTGGCCGACCGGGACAACCACCTCCGCTCCCCGGACTTCCTGGACGCGGAGCGCTACCCGGAGATCGTCTTCCAAAGCGGGAAGATCACCCCCCTGGGGGAAGGCCGCTACCGGGTGGAGGGGGAGCTCACCATCCGGGACGTGACCCGGCCCCTAAGCTTTGAGGTGGAGACCGCCGGCCCCGTCAAGGACCCCTGGGGCAACGAGCGCCTGGCCGCCCACTTTGAGGGGAGGCTGAACCGCAAGGACTTCGGCCTCACCTGGAACATGGCCCTGGAAACGGGGGGCCTCCTGGTGGGGGAGGAGGTCCGCTTCAGCGTGGACACCGAGCTGGTGGCGGTAAAAGAGGGCGTGGGAGCCTAAGGGAGGCCCACCTTGTGGCCAAGGAGGCTTCCGGGGCTAACCCTTCGGGTGCGGGACCTGAAGGCCCAGCTGGCCTTCTACCGGGACCTCCTGGGGCTTAGGCTGGAGGCGGACCCGCCCCGCTACCGCCTCACCCCGGGGAACCAGGGGTTTTTCCTAGACCTAATCCACGATCCTCAGGCTCCCCTTCGCCCCTACCCCTCGGTGGGCCTCTACCACTTCGCCCTCCTCCTGCCCCACCGCAAGGCCCTGGCCGGGGTCTTCCAGCGGCTTCTGGAGGCCGGGGCCCATTTTGAGGGGGCCGCGGATCCCGGAGTCTCGGAGGCCCTCTACTTCCGCGACCCCGAGGGGAACGGCCTGGAGCTTTACCGGGACCGGCCTAGAGGGGAGTGGCCCCAAGGCCCCCTCATGTTCACCGCCCCCCTCTCCCTGGCCCGCCTCCTCAGGGAAAGCCCGGGCCCAAGCCCCCTTCCCCCGGAAACCCTCCTCGGCCACATCCACCTGCACGTGCCGGACCTGGCCGAGGCCGAGGCCTTCTTCTCCGGGACCCTGGGGATGGCCGTCACCCTGCGCACCTACCCGGGGGCCCTCTTCTTCGCCTGGGACGGGTACCACCACCACGTGGGGGCCAACACCTGGGCGGGAAAGCGCCTGGCCCCCGAGGGGAGCACGGGGCTTTTGGGCTACGTCCTCCTGGCCCCACCGGGGGTCCCTCCCGGGCTCTACCCCGACCCCTCGGGAGCCCAGGTGGAGGTGGTGGCCCAGGCCCCTTGACGCCACCCCCCTTCCTGCCCTACACTTTGGGGCAACTATGCGGACCCTTGGGCGCCACTTCGGCTTTTATCCTCCCGCCGGGGGCGCCCCTGGTCTTGCGTAGCGGTGTTTGGCAAGCGGGGCGCGCCCAAAAGGGGGGTGGGTGGTTTCAACCCCCACCCGCCCCCGCCATATTTTGCTTGCGTTTTTCCCCATTCCCAGTCACCCCCTTCCCCTTGA
>Ga0072500_188937_pt1 | contig 14191 bp, 14 predicted proteins | sample GBScelen77Swater_FD_63803 | JGI IMG/M metagenome (GOLD analysis project Ga0072500, IMG submission 63803) | Hot spring microbial communities from Great Boiling Spring, Nevada - cellulolytic enrichment S 77C v2 (version 2) | ecosystem: Environmental > Aquatic > Thermal springs > Hot (42-90C) ...
GGGAGCCCTGAAGCATCCTCTGTTTCGGCGGTGGGGGCGCGGGGTGAACGGGCGCCTAGCCCCGCGACAAGGCGTCCAAGGGGGGAAGTCGTTCTTCTGCGACGTCCACAAGACTAAAAAGAACGGTGGGGGTTATAGGATAACCTTTACCACCGACGGCGTTACATTCAGACATGTCGACAGCTTCTCGGAGATCCCCGCGAAGGCCGGCGACAAGGTTTTCATGGACATTCTACCGTTACAATATACTGACGAGGTAGTAGGCCTCCTGAGAAGAGGAGTGGAGGTCTACTGCCTTAGGAGGACTACGCTAATCTCAAAGAAGCGTGAGGAGCTAAAGCTGACGACGAAGACGGCGAAGAACGACGTTAAGGCCTTGATGGCTATTGAAGACAGATGGTTCAGAAGAGTTGATGAAAATTTCCTCGTTTTGCGCCGTATGATAGCCGCATACAGAACACAGCTGAAGACACATCAGCAGCTTGTGAACAGGGCCAAAGCGCTCTCAGAGCTTGAAAGAGATATACTGAAACCAAACATCAAAACAGCAGAGAAACAGATGGAGGTCATGGCCGCAATGATAGCAGAGGAGGCCGGTAAGAGATACCCGGCCTACGACAAACTCGTTGGTGAACTGGGGATAGGCGGCAAGCCTCCAGCCATGGAGGCTCTGGCCGAGATAGTTGTTTATGTTGACGGTAACAAGGGATTCGTAAAGACCGCCAACTACTTTGGACTCTTTAAAGCGGTTCGCGGAAGAAAGAAGATATACGATGGAAGACTGAGGCAAGCGTTACAGAGGCTGACGGCTTCTGTAAACAACATACCATCAACTCGGCTTACAGCAAAGCTGGAGAAGAAGACCCTTTGGAGGGTCTGGAAAGCAGTCAGGGAAACCCAAGGGAGGCTGGCCATACCGGCCCAACAGGGATAAAACCCGGAGGCCGGTATGACAAAGTGTTTAACGCGCACCACGCTGTCGGGTGCTGCGATATATATTTTAACAGCCGGCCTCCTTTAGGGTTTCCCAGATGTTGTGGTGTATGGCCAGCCAAACCCCTTCCCCTCTTTTTTCCTCACCTGTTTATTTGTGATGGGTTTGAAGGTTATTTTGAAGGCCTCCCAAACGTTTAGCTCTCCTATACCACGCCTCTTAGCCACCGTCTCATCTACAGCTACAAGCCTCCTAGGCCTCCGTACAGGGTTGAAGAAAGCCTCTGAGACCTAAACAACCTCGAGAACACACCAACAAGATACTCAAGGACATACATGACAACACGGAAACGTATCCCGGCCAAAGGCCTAGCGGAAAACGCTTAAATAAAACTTGTAAGTACCCATCATGCTAGCGTTAAGCATATTTAACATTCCTCAAGCATTTGGGAAAGAGCTCACTTCATCATCATATTGGGCTGAAAGGGAGATCCTAGTGGAAACCGAGCTTACGTTTAAACACTTTACAGTAAACAAACTCGCGGCCGCAGAAACTCGACCCGCATTTTCCGAGAGGGTTTACAGCGGTACGGAATTTACCGGCTTGTTTGAAGCCGGAGAAGGAGGTATGTGGCGGCCGCAAAAAGCAGTGAGGCGGTTCCCACATAAATGTACTGGGCATCCCCTGCTCTGGTTGTTTCAGCTTTCAATTGGGGGGTTGCCGCCATCGTAACAGCTTCCTCCACACGCATTAAACCTAGTCCTGTGAATACCAGCGATGCGACGACGACGCCCAACAGGACCGGGATAAGACCCCTCAACATCGAAACCATTCCAAACCATCCTCATAAGTCTAGGAAGTAGAACAAGTTTACCACGCCTTTTTACGCCATGTCCTCACCGATTCATATGTTGTCGCCGCTGCCGCCGCCAGACCAAGCGTCAAGGCATACATGTCTGGCTGGTTGAGGTGTGTGGCCACGTAGAGGATGGTGAAGCATGTGAAGAAGGCGGCGTAAAAAGACATTCTCGGCAAAAACCTCCCCCCAACCCTGATGAAGGTTTGAAGGACAGATACGTCCAGTTTTTCCGCCGCCATGTAGGACCCTCGCTCATCCTTCTGTAGAAGGCCTAGGCTGTGAAGTTTTTCCAGATGGTGGTGTGCGACGCTGGGACTTGAAAGACCCAGACCCCTCTGCACATCCCTAACACCTGTAGGCCTTCCCGCCCTAACCACATACATGAAAACCTCAAGAGTCCTGCCACGGAGCTCCGACTCAACCCGTCTCCTATCGGCCGACAACCTGTTTGAAAACTGTTCTCATGGTTTTAAACCTTCCATGTTCAACGGATTTCGAGTGACCTCTGATACACTGCACCGTAAACGCAGATGTTCTCTCTGATGGTTTTTGTAGCAAGTTATTCTATGAATTTTATCCAGCAGTTTTCCGCAATAAACAAATACCGGAGATTTCCATACGGGGATGCGGTGTCTTCCTTGTATCATGTGCTCTCCGCAAAAGATTTTGAACGGAGCTGGGTGCTTCGTCTCTTCGAGAACGCAAAGAGGTTGAAGCATCTGTTTATTGAGAAGAGGTTTCTGGACGTTGCTTCTGACAGGGTTTTGATGACGGTCTTCCTTGAGCCGAGCACCCGTACCCGCCTGAGCTTCACCTACGCCATGCTGAGGCTTGGGGGCCGTGTTGTTGATTTTGGCCCAGAGGAGGCGACCAGCAGGGCTAAGGGCGAGACATTTGAAGACACGATACGCATGCTTGACGGATATTCCCCCGACATACTCGTCATCAGGAGCAAGGAGGTAGGTGCGGCTGAAAAGGCTTCGAGGATTGTTAGATGCCCCGTTGTTAACGCCGGGGACGGCTGGAACGAGCACCCAACCCAAGCGCTCCTAGACGTTTACACCATGTGGGAGATTTTTGGGAAAGTTGATGGTTTGAGCGTCGGGGTCATGGGCGACCTAAAATACGGCCGGACAGCCAGCAGCCTCTCCTACCTCCTTTCAAAGTTCTCGGACATAAAACTCCACTACATTGCGCCTGACGAGCTTCAGATAAGGGATGAGGTTTTGGATTATGTGAAACACCTACACATCAACCGCCACCAGAGGCTTGAAGAGGTGAAAGAAGAGCTTGACGTCCTTTACGTGACAAGGCTTCAGAGGGAAAGGTTCACGGAGCCAAAGCTTTACGAGGCCCTTAAAGGAAGCTATGTCGTAAACCTTGAGAACTTGAGAAAGCTGAAAAAGATACCGGTCATTATGCATCCCCTGCCGCGGGTCGACGAGCTCTCCACAGAGGTTGACACACTCCCTCAGGCCAAATACTTCCAGCAGGCCGAGAACGGGGTCTACGTAAGGGCCGCTTTGATGGCGGACATACTGTCAATCAAAATACCATAGTTGTAACAGATATGGGGCGGCTCGTCGCAATCGTTTCCTCCATCCTAGAGCTGTTGTTTACGGTGATTGCCGCTTTAACCGCCGCAGCAGGCCTCGCAGCGCTCGGAGGAGGGATTGCAGGAGTCTTCGCCTTCGCAGCCCTAATCGCGGTCGCAGGCCCAACGTGGTTGACCTATGTTCTATGATTATGGCATACCTGGGATCATAAGGCGTCCGTTCGACGGCTCCCGTTTTCTTGAAGGTGTTCCGGGTATTGGTTTGAAAACTAAATAAGTGATTTTTAAGCGTCTTTATTGGCTTGTTATGGTTAAAGCGGTTCTGATAAAGGGTGATGGGACCGGTCCGGAGCTTGCAAACGCGTTGAAAATAGTCTTCGAAGCGATCTCGCCCCCGCTTGAGCTCATTGAGTGTGAGGCGGGCTCGGAGTGGTGGATGAAGCACGGGGGGAACTCCATGATACCTCCTGAAACGTGGCAGGCCATCAGATCAAGCGATGCATGCTTCAAGGCTCCGACAACAACCCCCCCGGACCCAACCGCTCCGAGAAGTGTGGCCGTCTCGATAAGGCAGGAGATGGACCTCTACGCCAACGTAAGGCCTATCAAAACCTTCAAGGGGGCAGAGAGCCCTCTCTCACAGATTTTCGGGCCTTTCGATTTTGTGTGTGTCAGGGAGGCGACGGAGGGTCTTTACGCAGGCATCGAATACAGGCTGACCGACGATGTCTCCATCGCCATCAGGAAAATAACGGCGAAGTCGAGTGAGAGGATAGCCCGCTGGGCCTTCAAACTTGCGGCGGAAAGGGGCTGGTCTAAAGTTATTGTCGTCACAAAGCGAAACATATTGAGGGTAACTGACGGTGTGTTCTGGAATGCTGTGGAGAAAGTCGCCAAAGAGTTCCCCGGCATACAGTATGAGGAATACTACATAGATAACATGTCGCAGCAGCTTATTAAAAACCCGAACCGCTTCAACCAAAACGTCATCCTTAGCACAAACCTCTTCATGGATGTTTTATCGGAGGCCGCTGCAGGGCTTGTTGGAAACATAGGGATGGTTTACGCCGCAAACATAGGGGACAGGTACGCGATGTTCGAGCCTGCGCATGGCAGCGTCCCCAAATATAAGGGCATGGACAGGGTTAACCCGACCGCGACCATTCTCGCGGGTGCGTGGATGCTGAGATATCTTAAGCTTCCGAAATATGGGGAGGCTGTTGAGAGGGCGACGGAGGAGGTAATAGCTGAGAGGAAGTATGTAACCATCGACATGGGCGGGACGGCGAAGACCTCCGAGATGGCTAGAGCAATAGCCGAGAAAGCCTCCAGACTACTTTGAGAAGATTTCAAGTATCGCGTCGTCTGCGAGGGCCACCCCATAGCCTGCCACGGCACGTATGGCCCTTATTATTAGCCCGAGCACGTGTGCCTCTTTCTCGGGTCTTCGGATTATTTTTCTGAAGATTTTTGTGTAGAGGTCGCGAACCTTGTCCATGCTGTCTATGACGGAGCTAGCCAACTCAAGGTCATGTCTTAGAAGCGAGTTTAACGCCTGTTCCAGCATTACGTCAACTATGGTAGCCATCTCGGCTATGGCCTCCGCTAAATCTTTCTCCGTCGAGCCCAGCTCCAACACCCTTTCAGCTGTCTTCATGCAGTAGTATGCAACCCTTCCCAGCTCCCTGACCGCCACAATCCTAACCACAAGGCTGGGTATGTCCCTTACCTTGACCAGTTCCCTCACGTGACTGCTTCTCAACGCCTGGAAGCAGATACGCATCATAAGCCTGTAAAGCCTGGTCAGTTCGGCCCCTCTCTCGTATGCATCGTTGGCGAGGGTTTGGTCGGCGTCGATAAGGGCTTTAATTGCGTCCCTCAGAACAGCTCTCGAAAGCTGGGTGAACCTTGAGAGAAGTGCATCCACTTCAAACTTCGAGGGGTCGACAAGCGACTGGAGGTAAAATCTGTCGGCATAGTCTTCAACGATCTCCACCCCTATCATGTTTTCAACGGCCTCCCTGACGGCTTTTTTATGTGTGGGGCTCATGATGCCGCCCTCCGACACAATCTCGGCTACGTCGTACCCCATGATGTAGAGGTTAACTATGGCCAGCGAGAGCAGTTTAGGGTCTTTGAACTCTGATGTCTTTATCACCTTGCTGACTATGGACTGGCGTGGTTCTGTTGGGTGGATTACTATCTTGTCCTCCTCAAGCTCGACTTTGACGGCCTTACCGCTGTCCAGCCCAAGGTTTTTCACAAACTCCTTTGGGATGGTTACCATGTATGTGCCGCCTGCAGTCCTCTGTATGTTTCGTATGTGCATGTCTTCTGTATGAATTTTGCATAATATATGCATTATGTATGATGTTCGAATATAGATTTATGAACGATATGTATAAATCCATGCATAAAGCCACTATAAGCCCAGACATGAACCCATTACTCATGGCGGAAACCCCTGAAGAGCTTGAGAGGGTGTGGAGAACACCACGCTGGAACGGCGTCATACGCAGGTACACGGCTGAGCAGGTTTTGGCCCTGCGAGGCAGTTGGAAGATAGACCACACTGTGGCCAGGCTGGGGGCTGAAAAGTTCTGGAAACAGCTCAACGGCTCCGACTACATACTTACGGGAGGTGCTCTGACCGGCAACCATGCGGTGCAGCTTGTTGAGGCAGGGCTTAAAGCAATATATGTAAGCGGCTGGCAGGTTGCGGCCGACAACAACAACTCAGGCAACATGTACCCCGACCTAGGGCTTTATCCGTCAAACAGCGTACCCGACCTTGTGCGAAAAATAGTCAAAGCCCTCCATCGGGCTGACCAGATACAGCACCTAGAGAAACGGCCTAACAAAATCGACTACCTCGTACCCATAGTCGCCGACGGCGAGGCAGGCTTCGGAGGCCCGCTGCACGCATTTGAGCTGGCTAAGGCGATGATTGAGGCCGGAGTATCGGGCATACACTTCGAGGACCAGTCCCCCAGCGAGAGACGTTGCGGACACTTGGGTGGAAAGGTTCTGGTCCCGACGAAGCGTTTCATAAACATCCTCACCGCAGCAAGGCTTGCGGCGGACGTTTTAGGAGTGCCGACCGTGCTGATAGCTAGGACAGATGCGATAGGCGCGCAGTATGTGACAAGCGATGCTGACCCTGTTGACCGTAAGTATATGACTGGGGTAAGAACGCCGGAGGGCTATTTCGAGGTCAGGACAGGTGTTGATATGGCTGTTGACAGGGCCCTTGCCTACGCACCCTACTCCGACATGCTCTGGTTCGAGACAACAAAGCCATCCCTCGAGGAGGCCAAAACATTCGCCGAAGCCATCCACCGCAAGTATCCAGGGAAGCTGCTGGCCTACAACCTCTCCCCCTCGTTCAACTGGCTGAAGGTTGTTGACGGCGAAGACCTGCTTGACTTCAACAAGAAGCTCGGTCAGATGGGTTACAAGTTCCAGTTCATTACGCTGGCCGGCTTCCACACGTTGAACGCCTCCATGTTTGAGCTGGCGAAAAAGCTTTCCGAGAAAGGGATGGCGGCCTACGCCGAGCTGCAGGCCAAGGAGGCGGAGCTTGAGAAGAAAGGCTACAGGGCTTTCAAACACCAACGTTTTGTCGGCGTCCACTACTATGACGAGGTCTTGATGACTGTGGAGGGGGTTGAAACCGTGACCGCTCTGTCCAACTCGACCGAGTCCCAGCAATTCACCTAAAACTTATATCTCCGCCTCAAAACACTCGACCCATACTAAAATGTCCTCTATCACGGTTTTGGGGACTAAAACACCTGGAGTCAAACAGGTCTTGAACAGCGAGGCCCTGAATTTTCTAAGCGAACTGGTCAGGAGGCATGCCGGCGGGTTAGAGGCGCTGCTTCAAGAAAGGAGGGTTACGTCCTCAAGGCTTAGAAGCGGTCAGAGGCTTGACTTCCCAGCCGAGACCGAGCAAATACGGCGCGCAAGTTGGACGGTGGCTGAAATACCGCGGGACCTTTCGGTCAGGCATGTGGAGATTACGGGGCCCGTGGACAGGAAGATGATGATAAACGCCCTAAACTCCGGCGCCGACGTCTACATGGCTGACTTCGAGGACAGCTTCTCACCGGTTTGGAGTACGACGATACAGGGACAGCTAAACCTAATGGACGCGGTGAGGAGGACGTTGGAATACACCAGCCCCGATGGCAAAAAATATGTTCTGGGGGAAAAGACAGCTACCTTGATGGTCCGGCCGCGCGGACTCCACTTGCTGGAAAGACATGTACAAGTGGACGGGAAGGCCGTGCCGGCCTCGATTTTCGACTTCGGCCTCTTTATCTTCCACAACGCCGCCGAGCTACGGCGGAGAGGGACCGGGCCCTATTTCTACATCCCCAAGCTTGAGAGCTACCGTGAGGCCCGCTGGTGGGCCGAGGTCTTCGCCGACGCCGAAAAAACGTTAAACCTACCCCACGGCACAATCAAATGCAGCGTACTCATAGAGACTGTTACAGCCGCCTTCCAGATGGATGAAATTCTGTACGAGTTAAGGGACTACATTACGGCCCTGAATCTCGGGCGGTGGGACTACATCTTCAGCTTTATCAAACGTCTTGGACATGACCCGAGATACCTAATGCCCGACAGAAGCCTCCTCACGATGGATAAACATTTCCTCCGCTCGGCTGCACTTCTGCTGGTTAAGACATGTCACAGAAGAAGGGCTTACGCGATAGGTGGGATGGCCGCACAGGTACCAATAAGAGCAAACCCAGAAGCACAGCAAAAGGCGTTTGAGAAAGTGAAGGAGGACAAGCTTCGCGAAATCTCGCAGGGCTTTGACGGAGCTTGGGTCGCACATCCGGACCTTGTACCCCTTGTCAAAAACCTCTTCCTCGAAAACATGCCCGGGCCCAACCAGCTACACGTTACGCACGACGACCTCGTAATAACGGCTGAAGACCTGCTAAAGGTCCCGGAGGGTGAGAGGACTGCCGAGGGAATGAGGGCGAGCATGGAGGTTGGGCTGAAATACCTTGAGTCATGGCTGCGGGGTAACGGATGTGTGGCGATAAACTTTTTGATGGAAGATGCGGCCACATTCGAGATAGCGCGATCCCTTGTCTGGCAGTGGGTCAAGCACGGGGCCCAGTTGGCCGACGGCCGCCGTGTAACGCCGGAGGTTTTCGAGGAGGAGCTTGCCAAGACCCTAGAGAAGATAAGGGAGGAGGTTGGGTCGGAGAACTACGCCAAATCCAAGTTCGAATTGGCTGCTGAAATACTTAGGAAAACAGTCCTCTCCGACGAGTTTGTCGAGTTCACTCCGCCAATAGCCTACAGCTACCTCGAATAAATTTTCATGGATTTTTTCGCCACAACCTTCCACGGAATAGAGGATGTTGCGGCGGCTGAGGTCTCATCTCTCCTGGACGGAGAGCCTGTAGTAGACATCGGTAAGGTTTTCTTCAAGGGCTCTGTGGAGGACTGCGCGAGAGTAAACTATGCATGCAAGACGGTCAACAGGGTTTTTCTCCTACTTGTGTCGGAGTCTGTTGACGGGCTGAGTGATGTCGAGCGTGTCTCGGCATCGGTTGACTACGCAGGTTACATAGACAGGTGTCAGAGCTTCGCCGTCCGCGCCGAAAGGGTGGGCGTTCACCCGTTCACAAGCCTCGACGTAGCAGCGGCCGTGGGCAAGGCCGTCATCGAGTCCTTCCGTTCAGCCACTGGTGTGAGGCTGAAGGTCAGTCTGAATAACCCTGACGTCGAGGTCTACGCACTTCTAAGGGATGGGGAGTTTTTGCTCGGCTTAGACACAACGGGTGAGTCGCTGCACCGCCGGTTCTACAGGAGAGGCTACCACAGGGCAGCCCTATCGCCGGCCGTCGCAAACTCCATGGTAAGGCTTTCTGGTTGGAAACGCACACAATCACTCATAGACCCGTTCTGCGGCTCTGGGACAATCCCGCTTGAGGCGGTCGTAAACGGCCTCAACCTCTGCCCAGGCCTCAGGCGTGGCGGCTTGAGGATGGAGAGGCTGGTTTTCTTCGACAGGGATGTTTTGCTGAAGGTGAGGGAACAGCTGTGCAGGGAGGAGCGTGTGGGTGAGTTGTTAAAAGTTGTTGGCCTCGACGCCTCACCGAGGGCGGTGGAGGTTGCGCGGTCTAGCCTCGAGGCTATGAATGTAGGCCCCGTTGCCGTGTTTCTAACAGGGAACGCCATGAGGCTGGAAAAATACATCCAGCAGGACTTCGACAGGGTTGTCTGCAACCCGCCTTTCGGAATAAGGCTTGGCCTCAGGGACCCCCAGAAATTCTACACAGAATGTTTCACATCGATAAGGCATGCCTGTCCGGAATCATCACTCACGGTTTTGGTCAGCAAGCCAGCGGCGACGATCAGGGCTTTAACGGCTTCAGGCTGGACGCCCATATCCATCCGCAAAATTCTGCTCGGAAACATCACAGCCCACATAATCACATCGACGTAAAGCTGTTTGTAGGAAACATGTCCTTATAACTTGGGGGCAAGACTTGGCCGGCATGAAAGAATTCGAGGGAGGGCTGGAGGTTGACGACGCTGAAGCAAAGGTGTTAAAGGCTCTCTCCTCAGCCGTGGACGGCGGCTTCACCTTCACAGGTATTAGGAGGACTCTTGGAATCCATCAGGAGAAGCTCTCCCGGATACTCAAGCGGCTTGAGAGATATGGCCTGGTGGACAGAGGTGAGCATGGATATAGGTTGAGTGAGAAGGCCCGCCGTATGGTGTCGAAGGAGAGGCGGCAGGCCTATGTTTTGGTTGACGTCAAGGTTAACGATGAGGGCCTTGTTTTGGCCGGTATAGTGTCTCTGCGGGGAAAGTGGGTTGAGGACATGAGGTGGCTTGGGTATGGCTTGGAGGGCGGGGGGCACACGCTTCGATGGGTTTCACAGGACGGCTCCTTCACAATCACACTCCGCTACAGAGCCGGGAGGCTGCGGGTAGAGAGCAGTGAAAACACAAAAGAGGCCAACAGAGCCGCCCTCGCAATACTCCGCAAAGCATACGAGCTAGCCCTATTCGATGAGAACACAAACGTAAAAGCCCTCCTCCTGAGACCCGTCAACCAAGCGGCCTAGTGTGACCGGGAGACAGGTCAAGTAGTCGCTAAACAGAGGCTTTCACACATAATCTCGAGCAAACATGACAACGATTGTGGGTTTGAAAGCATCAGATGGGGCTGTCCTTGCATCGGACAGGCGAGCAAGCAAAGGCTTCTTCATCGCCAGCAAGACGACCCAGAAAATCATGAAGGTCGACGACACACTGGCCGTGGCGGTTGCCGGACTACTGTCGGACGCCGTCTACCTAGTCAACGTTGTGAGGGCTGAGAGAAAACTGATCTCGCTGAGGCGCGGCTACCCCATGTCTGTGGCCGAGTCAGCCAAGCTTATCTCCAACCTCTTCTACAGCGGGATGCGCAACTACATACCGTATTTCGCGGAGCTTATAGTTGCAGGAGTTGATGACGAGGGGTCACATGTGTACAGCAGCGACATGAGCGGCTCCGTTATGGCGGAAAGCTTCGTAGCCTCCGGCTCCGGCTCACCGGTCGCGTACGGCGTCCTCGAAAGCCTCTACACCGACAGCCTCACAGTTGAACAGGCCCGCAGCATAGCCGTCAAGGCGGTGGAGGCGGCGATGCAGAGAGACCCCGGTTCAGGCAACGGAGTGGATGTTTTGGTCATCCCTGTGAGAGGTGGTTAGGCGTGTCCATGGACCCTAGGTTCCAGATGTTCTACGGCCCAGAGGGCCGGATGACGCTGGTTGACAGAGCTCTTGAAGCAGTCATGCGTGGGGCCATTTCACTCGGGCTAAGGTTCCCACGGTACGCGGTCATCGCCTCAATGGTCAAGCCGACACGCAGGCTGATGAAGCCAAGCGACAAAGTCTTCACAGTCGACGACCACGTCGGAGTCACTGGTTCAGGCTACATAAGCGACCTATACCGAATCGTTGACCACCTGAGGCTGGAGGCACAGCGCAGCAGGCTACTGTACGATGCACCGATAGACATAGGCTCGCTGGTTGACTCTGTGAGCAGCTACTTCCACCAATACACAATCTATCCCGTAAGGCCGCAGGGTGTGGCTGTTATTGTGGCTGGTGTGGACAAGCTGGGTGTCCAGCTCTACCAGGTAGACCCCAGCGGGACGGCTTTTGCAGGGGATGCGTTTGCGGTTGGGATGAACTCCGATAAAGCGCTTGACCTTATCGAAAGCGAGTACAGCGCTGACATGGGGCTTGAGGATGCGTTAAAGCTTGTTTACTCCGTGGTGGAGAGGACGGGTAACCCTGAACCGGCCATCCAGTATGGCTACATTACCCTAGACGAGAAAAACTTCCTACGCCGCAGCCTGGGCGGTAATAGCAAAAAACCAACTACCTAGGAACCGACCACAAGCATCGTTAGCGTTGACCTTACCTTCTCAAGCCTCCTGATGCTCCACGACACAACCTCCTTCAACTTCTCCATCGAGTCAGCCTCGACCTTGGCAACAATGTCATACACGCCGTAAACCACGTAGGCTTCTTTGATGTAGCTGATTTTCTTCAGCTCCTTCACGACCTCCTCCTCAGCCCCTATCTCGGTGTTTATGAGGACATATGCTGCAGGCATTTACAACTCGGATATAGTGGTGAAAGGTCGTATATAAGTCGTTAACATGCGTAGACAGCGGGCTCCGTTAGAGGTTTATTCTCGGCTTGTCCCCGCCATCCCCCCTCTTCTTACCTTCCTTCCTCGTCTTAGTCCCGCAGAAAGGGCATTTATCAGCACCATAATAACCTGTCCCGCATGAGGAGCAGAAGTAGAACCCTCTACTGTAGCCGGCCCTACTTATCTGAGGGGGATACATAGCCTCCTCATCCTCTTTATATAACATCTCGAAACCAGCGCCCCGCGGTGTAGTTTGAGAGGCCTAGACCAATAGTATTTTCTGCCGCAACAGCATACCCTTGCGGCCTCTTCCTCTATGTCTGTCCGAGCCTTGACCAACTGCTCCATTATGTCCTGCTCATACCTTGTTTCAGTTTCCCTTACTGCGGCCCCGTCTGGATAGAAGTCTTGACTGCATGGCTGTAACAGTTTAAAAAAGGTATAAAACCCATCAAGGCCCCTCTTCTCTTAGTCGTCCCTGTCAAACCATACCTAAACCCCTCATAGGTGGACAGGCAATTCTTCCTCCGCAACATGCTGATAGCCATGCTGGCGAATGCGGTTGTAATCGTGGAAGCCCGTCCTGGCGGGGGGACGATGCACATGCTTGAGGTCGCCTCTAAACGCTGGAGGCCTGTTTACGTCCTCGAGCCCCCTGCCTCGGAGGGTGAAGCATGGGAAGCATTCGATAAATTCGTCAGGGCCGGCGCGATACCTGTCACCAGCCCTGAAGGCCTCGCCAAGGCCTTAAACGCTGGGGAGCTTTGATTGAATTATCTGCCTGAAGAAACCCTTGGGCTTTACCCCTTTACATACCCGGCCGCATGCGGCCGCCCCTAGGCGTATTAACAAAGCCTGAAACAGTTTTAACCATCCAACCCCCCGAGTGGGCTGGAGGGTTGGAACCCAGCTCACGAGCTTCCTCGAAAAAACGGTGCCGGCCTTCGCCCTCGCAAGAAAGCTTATGGAGGCGGGCGAGGGGGTCGCTGTGGACGCGCCTACGGCCACGGCAGAGCATTTGTGGTAGTAATTCGGATTAGAGCCCGCCCTTTACACGCTCGGCCTTATGCAGCCTACCTCTGAGGAAAAGCTCTCAACCATAATGACGAAAGGATAAAACACGAATAAGCGTGAAAAGGGGGGAAAAGAGGGGAAGGGGTTTGGCTGGCCATACACCACAACATCTAGGAAACCCAAAAGGAGGCCGGACATCATATGGTTTGTCGCTACGCCTAGTAACGGGCGTGCGTCATATACATGGTCATACCGGCCTCCGGGTTTTATCCCTGTTGGGCCGGTATGGCCTGCCTCCCTTGGGTTTCCCTGACCCTCTTCCAGACTTCGAAGAGTGTATTCTTCTCAAGCTTCGCCGTCAGCTGAAATGTCGGAATTCCGTTTACAGAGGCCGTCAGCCTCTGCAACGCCTGTCTTAGATGGCCGTCGTATATCTTCTTTCCACCACGAACTGTTTTAAACAGCCCGAAGAGGTTGGCGGTCTTTCTAAATCCTCTACCGTCAATATACGGAATATCTCGGCTAACGCCTCCATGGCGCCGGTGTTTCCACGTATTCCCAGCTCATCAACAACCCTATTATAGGCCGGGTATCTCCTACCAGCCTCCTCAGCTATCTTAAGAGCTAACTCATCCACCTGCTCCTCTATGGCTTTTACAGCTATTTTCAACGAATCTCTCTCATCCTCCGATAGGGCTTTTGATTTGTTTAGTAGCTGTTGGTGGGATTTAAGCAGAGACCTGTATGCGGCTATCATCCGCCGCATCACCAGGAAATCCTCTGAAACTCTACGGAACCATCTATCCTCAATAGACATCAGAACCCTTATGTCGTTTCTGGTTGTCTTCGACGACAGCTTAAGCTCCTCACGCCTCTTCGCAATCAATGCAAGTCTACGGAGATAATACACTTCCACTCCACCTCTAAGAAGCTCTATGACTGCGTCTGTATGATGTATCGGCAGAACGTCCACGAACACCTTATCCCCCGCAACAGCCGGAATATCCAGAAAGCTGTCGACATGTCTGAATGTAGTGCCATCGGTGGTGAAGGTTATCCTATAACCCCCACCGTTCTTTTTAGTCCTGTGGACGTCGCAGAAGAACGACTTCCCCCCTTGGGCTCCATGCCTTGTCGCGGGGCTAG
>Ga0072500_150262_pt1 | contig 14188 bp, 17 predicted proteins | sample GBScelen77Swater_FD_63803 | JGI IMG/M metagenome (GOLD analysis project Ga0072500, IMG submission 63803) | Hot spring microbial communities from Great Boiling Spring, Nevada - cellulolytic enrichment S 77C v2 (version 2) | ecosystem: Environmental > Aquatic > Thermal springs > Hot (42-90C) ...
GGCCACCTCCTCCAGGTAGCCCAAGTCGCGGGGGGGCTTGGTGAGCTGGTCCATGCGGAGCCGGGCTTGGGCGAAGACCTCCGGGTCCATCACGGGGAAAAGCTTACCCTAAGGGCATGGAGCTCTGGCTCGTGCGCCACGGGGAGACCCTCTGGAACCGGGAGGGAAGGCTTCTCGGCTGGACGGACCTCCCCCTCACGGCGGAGGGCGAGGCCCAGGCGCGAAGGCTCAAGGGGGCGCTTCCTTCACTTCCCGCCTTCAGCTCGGACCTCCTCCGGGCGAGGCGGACGGCGGAGCTTGCGGGGTTTTCCCCCCGCCTCTACCCTGAGCTTCGGGAGATTCACTTCGGAACGCTGGAGGGGGCCCTTTGGGAGACCCTGGACCCCCGCTACAAGGAGGCCCTCCTAAGGTTCCAGGGCTTCCACCCCCCGGGAGGGGAAAGCCTCTCGGCCTTCCAGGAAAGGGTCTTCCGCTTCCTGGAGGGGCTTAAAGCCCCTGCGGTCCTCTTCACCCACGGGGGGGTGGTGCGGGCGGTGCTCAGGGCCTTGGGGGAGGACGGCCTTGTGCCCCCAGGGAGTGCGGTGGCGGTGGACTGGCCCAGGAGGGTGCTCGTCCGCCTCGCCCTTGACGGGGAGGAGGCAACGGGGTAAAACAGGGGCGAGAGCGGCCGGGGTGCCCCAGGGCCCGGATGTCCTGGGGCGCAAAAGGGGGAAGACCGGTGAAAGTCCGGCGCTGTGCCGCAACGGTAACCGGCCCAACCCATAGGCCCATCGTCTAGGCCGGAAGCCCGAATACCCGCCCCGGTGCGCGCCTCACCTGCCCCCGAGCAGGGGCGAAAGGAGGCGGCGATGAAGAAGAGCGGATACCGGTCCCAAGCCCTCTATTCCCCGCAAAAGGCAGGTGCCCCGTGGGGGGGCTAGAGCTTTTGGCCGTGGCCTTGGGGATGCGCCACGGCGTGGACCCCGACCACCTGGCGGCGGTAGACGGACTCTCTCGGGTGAGACCCTCTCCCCTTAACGGCGTTCTTTTCGCCTTGGGGCACGGAGGGATCGTCACCCTTTTAGCCTTCCCAGCGGCAAGCCTCCTCCAGCGGGCGGACCTAGAGGCCCTCCACCTCCCCGCCTTCCTCCTCCTGCTGGTGGCGGCCCTGAACCTCTACCGGCTCCTACGGCCCACCTCCCCAACCCCCCCTAAAGGGCTTCCCCTCCTTAACCCCCTCCTCCTTGGGGTCCTCTTCGGCCTCGGCTTTGAGACGGCGAGCCAGCTCTCCGCCCTGGCCCTCTCCGCGGAGCTTTCCCCTTTGCGCCTGGGGGCCCTCTTCACCCTGGGCATGCTCCTCGTGGACGGGGTGGACGGGGTTCTAGCGAGCCGGCTGCAGAACCTGGCCAGGGACTCCCGGCGAGCCGAGCAGGCGAGCCGCCTCCTCGGATGGGCGGTGGTGGCCGTGGCCCTCCTCTTGGCCCTGGCAGAGCTTGGGGGGGTAGACCTCGAGGCCTTCGCCCTGCCCTTAGGTCTTGGGCTTTTCGGCTTGCTCGTTTCCTTGAGGCTTTACGCCCTAAGGCCCGCATGAGCCACCCCTACCCCCCGCCCCGGGACAAGAAAGGAAGCCGCATCGGCTTCACCACGGGGGCCAACGCCGCCGCTGCGGCCAAGGCCGCGGCCCTCGCCCTCCTCGGGGAGCCCCCAAAGGAGGTGGACATCTGGCTCCCCGCAGGGTGGCGGCAGACCTTCAAGGTCTTCCGCCTGGAGCGGAAGGGGGATGGGGTCCTCGTGGGGATGATCAAGGACGCCGGGGACGACCCCGACGTGACCCACGGGGCGGAGATCCAGGCCCTGGTACGCTTCGCCAGCGCCGACCGCTTGGAGGGGGGAGAAGGGGTAGGGGTGGTGACCAAGCCCGGCCTCGGGGTGCCCGTGGGGGAGCCCGCCATCAACCCGGTGCCCAGGCGGATGATCTTTGAAGCGGTGCGGGAGGTTACGGAAAGGCCACTCGCCATCACCATCTCCATCCCCGGGGGAGAGGAGCTGGCCAAGAAGACCCTGAACCCCAGGCTTGGGGTCCTCGGGGGGCTTTCTGTCCTGGGGACCACCGGGGTGGTGAAGCCCTACTCCACCAGCGCCTTCCGCATGAGCGTGGTCCAGGCGGTGGGGGTGGCGAGGGCAAACGGCCTCTTAGAGATCGCCGCCACCACGGGGGGCAAGAGCGAGCGCTTCGCCCAAAGGCTCCTTCCCCACCTCCCCGAGATGGCCTTCATAGAGATGGGGGACTTCGTGGGGGACGTGCTCAGAGCCGCCAGGAAGGTGGGCGTAGAGGTGGTGCGCATTGTGGGAATGATCGGGAAGATCTCCAAAATGGCCGACGGCAAGACCATGACCCACGCTGCGGGCAGCGAGGTCAACCGCTTCCTCCTCCTCTCCCTCCTCAAGGAGGCGGGGGCGAGCCCAAGGGCCCTCAAGGAGGCGGAAGAGGCCGCTACAGCAAGGCGTTTTCTGGAGCTTGCCCTGGAAGAGGGGTTGGAGCTCTTCTTCCTAAACCTGGTCCGCCTAGCCCGGGAGAAGCTCCAGGCCTACATCGGGGAAAGGCCTTTTGTGAGCGTGGCCCTCACGGACTTTGACGAGGGGCGGTGCTTAGCGGCTTGGCCCGACAGGGAGGTGTACCGTGGATGACCTGATCAAGGCCCAGAGGAACCCCGCCCACCAGATGACGGAGAAGGGGCGGGCCATAGAGGAGGAGAGCTTCCGTATTGTGGACCAGGAGGCCGGGCCCCACGGGTTTTCTCCCCTAGAGTGGCCGGTGGTGCGCCGCATGATCCACGCCACCGCTGACTTTGAGTACAAGGAGATCACCCGCTTCAGCCAAGGAGCGGTGGAAGCGGGCCTAAGGGCCATCCAGGAGGGGGCGCGGATCCTGGTGGACGCCCGGATGATCGCCTGCGGCCTAAACCCGGAAAGGCTCGCCCTTTTCGGCAACGAGGTGGTGGAGCTCCTCTCCCACCCTGAGGTGGTAAGGAGGGCCAGGGCCACGGAAGGTACCCGGGCCGAGGCAGCGGTGGCCTACGCGTGGGAGCAGGGGCTTCTGGAAGGGGCCATCGTGGGGGTGGGGAACGCCCCCACCTTCCTCCTGGCCCTGGCGGAGACCATCGGACGGGGGGCAAGGCCCGCCCTGGTCCTGGGGATGCCTGTGGGCTTCGTGAACGTCCAGGAGGCCAAACGGGCCCTCATGGAGGCCCCGGTGCCCTGGATCGTTACCGAGGGCCGCAAGGGGGGAAGTACCCTGGTGGTGGCCGCACTCCACGCCCTGATCCGCCTGGCGGCGGACGGCGGGGGGGACACCTCCAGGGCCTACCGGGAGGGATGATGGGAGTCTACGTGATCGGGATGGGGGCAAGGGGCCGGGAAGGCCTGAGCCTCGAGGCCCTAAGGCGCCTGGAGGAAGCGGAGGTGCTGATCGGCGGGAAGCGCCACCTCGCCCACTTCCCCGACCACCCCGGGGAGAAGGTGGCCGTCCAGGGCTCCCTGGAAGCCCTCTTGGACCTGGCGGAGGAAAGGGTCAAGGCGGGGAGGAAGGTGGCCTTCCTGGCCTCGGGGGACCCTCTTTTCTTCGGCCTTGGCAAAAGGGTTCTGGAACGCTTTCCTGAAGCCCAGGTTTACCCCGCCCCTACCGCCTTCCAGGAGGCCTTCGCCAAGCTCAAGCTACCCTGGGACCGGGCCCGCCTCTTCTCCCTGCACGGGAGGCCCATGGGCGGGACCCTCCTGGAAATCGCCCTCTCCCCCCTTGCCGCCGTCTACACCGACCCGGAGAACACCCCGGCGCGGATCGCCCAGGCCCTCTTGGCCATGGGCGTGGACGCCCGGGCCCACGTGGCGGAAAGGCTTGGCGAAGAGGACGAGCGGGTGCGGAGCTTTGCGAGCCTAGAGGAAGTGGCCCAGGAAACCTTCTTGGACCCTAACGTCCTGGTCCTGCAAGCCAAGGGGCCCCTTTCCCCCCGCCTCGGTTTCTTCCCCGACGAGGCCTTTGAACGGCGGATGCCCAAGAGGGGGCTCATCACCAAACGGGAGGTCCGCCTCCTGGCCCTGGGGCTCCTCGGCCTCCCCCCGGACGGGATCCTCTGGGACGTGGGTGCCGGGACGGGAAGCGTGGGCATTGAGGCTGCGAGGCTCGCCCCTTGGGGAGAGGTCTACGCCGTAGAGAAAAATCCGGAGTCCTGGCCCCACATAGAGGAGAACGCCCGTCGCTTTGGGGCCTTTAACCTCACCCTGGTCAAGGGAGAGGCCCCGAAGGCCCTGGAGGGTCTTCCCGCCCCCCATGCCGTCTTCGTGGGGGGAAGCGGGGGGGAGCTCGGGGAGATCCTCCGGGTAAGCCTGGAAGCCCTGAGGCCCGGAGGGCGGCTCGTGGTGGCGGCCATCACCCTGGATAACCTCCTCGCAGCCTACGGTTTCCTCAAGGAAGCCGGCCTTCCCCTGGAGGGATTCCAAGTGCAGGCGAGCCGTCTCGTCCCCTTGGCTGGCTACCATCGCCTCGAGGCGCAAAACCCCATCACGCTTCTCGCCGTGAGAAAGGAGGGAGCATGAAGCTGTACCTCATCGGGGTGGGCCCCGGCGACCCCGAGCTCCTCACCCTCCGCGCTCTCAAGCTCATCCAGAGTCTTCCCGTCCTCTTCTACCCCCTGGAGGAGGGACGGGAACCCCTCGCCCTAAGGATTGCCGAACCCCACATCCCGGAGGGCACGCCCCGGGTGCCCCTCCCCCTCTTCACCGGGGGCGACCCAAAGAGGGCCCGGGCCGCGCGGCAGGAAGCGGCGCGGCGCATCCGGGAGACCTTGACCCGCTACGGGGAAGGAGGGTACCTGGTCCTGGGGGACAGCCTCCTGTACGCCTCTCCCATAAACCTCCTCCCCTACCTCGAGGGCGTGGCCGTGGAGGCCGTTCCCGGCATCAGCGCCCACCAGCTCGCAGCGGCCAAGGTAGTAAAGCCCATCGCCATGGGCCGGGAGGGCTTTGCTGCCGTGACGGGCCTGGGCGGTTTGGAGGCCCAGGGGCTGGAACGCTTCCAGAGCATTTTCATCTACAAGGCCAAGGACCTGGAGGCCCTGCGGAGAGCTTTTCCCGATCGCGAGGGCTGGGCCTTCCTTCGCCTCGGCATGCTGGGGGAAAAGGTTTTGCCCCTAGGCGAGGCCAAAAGGGAAGACTACTGGACCCTGGTGGGCCTTTGGCGGCCCGCCTCCTCTACGCAGGAGGGAGAAGGATGAGCCCCTTGGTGCACGTGGTGGGCGGGGGACCGGGGGACCCGGAACTCCTCACGGTGAAGGGGGCGAGGCTTTTGGGAGAAGCCCGTTTCGTCCTCTTCACGGGAAGCCTTTTCCCGGAAGAGGTGTTGCGAGAGCTGGCCCCAAAGGCGGTGCGCCAAGACTCCAAGGGGATGGTCCTGGAGGAGATCGCAAGGACGCTGGCCGAGGAGGCTAGGAAGGGCGGGGTGGTGGTCCGGCTCCATTCGGGGGACCCGGGGCTTTACGGGACGCTTCTGGAGGAGAAGGAGGCCCTCGAGGCCCTCGGGGTAGGGGTGGAGGTGGTCCCAGGGGTCACGGCGGCCTTCGCTCTAGCCGCCAGGGCAGGCCTTTCCCTCACCGCCCCAGAAGCGGCCCAGGCGGTGGCCTTCACCCGTCTTGGGGTGCGCACGCCCATGCCCCAAGGGCAGGACCCGAAAGCCCTGGCGCGAAGGGGCCTGACCCTAGCGGTCTACCTCTCGGGGATGCACCCCAGGAGGCTTTCCCGGGAGCTTATGGAGGCGGGGCTTCCCGGGGACACCCCGGTGCTTTACGGCCACAAGGTGGGCCAGGCAGGGGAGGAGGTAGGGCTTACGGACCTGGAGGGCCTCGCCCGCCTTCCCGCCCGGGACACCACCGTCTACTTGGTGGGCGAGGCCCTGAGGGCCAAGGGAGCAAGGAGCCGGCTCTACGACCCAAGCTTTAGACACCGCTACCGGAGGTGAGGGATGGGAGAACTCTTCTTGGTGGGCATGGGGCCCGGGGACCTCGGGGGGCTTACCCAGAGGGCCCGGGAGGCCCTGGAGAGGGCCCAGGTGGTGATCGGCTATAGCACCTACGTGAGGCTCCTGGAGGAGATGGGGCTCCTCTCAGGCAAGGAGGTGGTCCGGAAGGGGATGACGGAGGAGCTGGACCGGGCGGAGGAGGCCCTGGAGCGGGCCCTTTCCGGCCAGAGGGTGGCCCTGGTCTCTGGGGGGGACCCCGGGGTCTACGGGATGGCGGCCCCCGTCTTGGAGCTCATGGAGGAGTGGGGCCTCCTCCGGGTGGACGGGGGGGTGGGTCTCCCTGGGCGGTTCGCCCTTGGGGAGCGGGAGGTGGTCCTGGAGGTGGTCCCCGGGGTCACGGCGGCCAACGCCGTGGCGAGTCTCCTGGGAAGCCCCCTGGCCCACGACACCTGCCTCATCAGCCTCTCCGACCTCCTCACCCCTTGGCCCCTCATTGAGCGGAGACTTCACGCCGCAGGGCAAGGGGACTTCGTGGTGGTCCTCTACAACCCCCAGAGCAAAAGACGGGACTGGCAGCTCGGCAAAAGCGCCGAGATCCTCCTGGAATACCGCCCCAAGGAAACCCCAGCTGCCCTGGTGAAAAGCGCTTACCGCAAGCGGCAGGAGGTGACCCTCACCACCCTGGAGGGGCTTAAGGAGGTGGAGGCGGGTATGCTCACCACCGTGGTGATCGGCAACCGCCAAAGCCGCCTCTACGAGGGGACCTTCCTCACCCCAAGGGGCTACGCCCTGAAGTACGACCTGAAGACCAGGGAGGCCCTCCCCGGGGAGACCCCGGGCCGCTCCTTGAGGAGGGGGGATGCCTGAGATCGGGCCCCTCCGCCCGGAAAGGGTCGCCGTCTATACCCTAACCCTCCCCGGGCTTTCCGTGGCGGAGAGGGTCCACAGGGCCCTCCCCGGGAGCACCCTCTACGTTGCGGCCAAGTACCAGGGGCTCATGAAGGGGGCGGTCTACTTTGAGGAACCCATTAAGGAGCTCCTCCCCAAAACCTGGCCCCTCCATGATGGCCACGTTTTCGTTATGGCCTCGGGGATCGTCCTCAGGGCCATCGCTCCCCTCATCCTGGACAAGCGGGTGGACCCTGCCGTGCTGGTGGTGGACCTAAAGGGGCGCTACTTCGTCCCCCTTCTCGCCGGGCACCTGGGCGGGGCCAACCCCCTCGCCCGTTACCTGGCCAAGGCCCTGGGCGGCGAGGCGGTCCTCACCACCGGGACGGATAGCCTCGGGGCCCCCGCCCCCGACCTCTTGGCGAAGGCCCTAGGGGCCCGGGTTCCCGACTGGAAGCCCCTCAAGGAGGTCTCCGCCCTGCTAGTGGACGGGAGGCCGGTGGGGTTTTGGTCAGACTGCGTGGACCTGAGCCCCCTTTCGCGCTACCCCATGGTGCGGCTCCTGGAGACCCCTAGGCCGGAAGGGGTGGAAGGGATGGTGCTCTTCACCGTGAAGAGGCCTTTCCCCCTTCCCCTACCCGCCTTCTTCGCCCACCCGCCCGCCTTAGTCCTGGGGATCGGGTGCAACCGGGGGACCCCCTTGGCGGAGATCCGCCACGAGGTCTTCGCTTTTTTGGAGGAAGGGGGGTTCGCCCGGGAAAGCCTAAAGGCCTTGGCCACCGCCGAACTCAAGCGGGACGAGGCGGGGCTTTTAGCCTTCGCCGAGGAGACGGGACTCCCTTTGCGCTTCTACCCCAAGGAAGTCCTGAACGCCCAGAGGATTCCCAACCCCTCGGAAGCGGTCTTCCGCCACACGGGGCTATGGGGGGTGGCAGAGGCGGCGGTCTTGGCGGAAGGGGCGAGGCTTCTCGTGGAGAAGACCAAGCGGGGAAACCTTACCCTGGCCCTGGGGGTCCTGCCCTTGAGGCTTCCCGAGGAGGCTTTGCCGTGATCCTGCTCGCCGCCCACGGCTCTCCCGACCCAAAAGCCCAAGCCCTGGCCCGGGGCTTCAGGCTGGGGCTGGAGCGGCGGCTTGGGGTGGAGGTGCGCCTGGGCTTTGTGGAGCACCAAAGCCCCACCCTCCTCGAGGCCGCCCTGGAACTCGCTAGGCGGGGAGGCGGGGTGGTCCTTCCCCTCCTCCTCCTCGGAGCGGGGCACCTCAAGGCGGACCTCCCCCTGGCCCTGGAGGCGGCGCAGGCCCGCTACCCCAAAGCCCGCTTCCTCCTCGCCCGTCCCCTCGGCACCCACCCCGCCCTGGTGGCCCTATGGGCGGAGCGGCTTGAGCGCAAGGGGGCCACGCCCAAGGACGGGGCGGTCTTGGTCCTGAGGGGCGGCACCGACCCTGGGGCGAACGCCGAGGGCGCGGCCCTGGCCCGGCTCATAGAGGAGAAAACCGGGGTGCCCACGCTCCCCGCCTACGCCGCCAAGGCAAGGCCCACGCCCAGGGAGGCCCTCCTCCGGCTCGCCGGGCTTAGGCCCAGGCGGGTTTTCCTCCTACCCCACCTCTTCTTCCGCGGGGTGGTGGAGGAGAGGCTAAGAGGCCGGGTGGCGGGCCTGGACCTTGAGGTCCTCCCTCCCCTCATGGGCCACCCCGCGCTCCTTGAGGCCCTGGCGGACCGGTACCCGGAAGCCCTGGAAGGGGGGTACGCCCCCTGCGACACCTGCCGCTACCGCTATCCCGTGGGGCGCTTCGCCCCCAGGCGGGAGGCCCAGATCGCGGGGCTTCGCGCCCTCCGCCACGCCTTCTTCGCCCCGGGCCGCCACCCCCATGGGCCCTTCACCCACCTCCTCCTCTGCACCGGGGAGGACTGCCGGGAAAGGGGAGCCCTGGGCCTTTTGCGCCGCTTGGAGGAGGACCTAAGGGACCTGGGACCCTGGGTCCAGCTCACCCCCACCCCCTGCCTGGGCCGGTGCGGTAAGGGGCCTATCCTCCTCACCTACCCAGAAGGAGTGGTCTACGGGAGGCTGGCCCCAGAGGACATCCTCCCCCTCCGGAAGGCCCACCTGGAGGGGGGGGAGATCTATGCGGAAAAGCTTTTGGAGGTGATCTAGATGGCATGCCACGAGCTTTCAGCCTTAAGGATTGCTATCGGTGAGCTTTTGGAGAAGGAGACCCACGACCTCCTCCACGAGCGGGAGGAACTCGCCCCCGTGCTCGGGGAAAGGCCGGAGCTTCGGCGCCTCGCCGAGGCCAAAACCTTCCCCGCCCTGGAAGGGGCCCTAAAGGAAGCCCTCCTTCACCTGGAGGAAAAGGCCGCTAAGGAGCCCGAAGAGCCCTACTGGCGTGGGCTTCTCCTGACGGTGGAGGCCATGGAGGGACGCTTAAAGGCCCTAAGGGTGGAGGCCGAAGCCCTCTACCAGGACCTGGACGCCCTCCACCGGAGGCTCCACCGCCTCTTCCCGAGGAGGCGATGAGGGGAAAGGTCTACCTGGTGGGGGCGGGGTTCGGGGGGCCAGAGCACCTCACTCTAAAAGCCCTGAGGATCCTGGAAGAGGCCGAAGCGGTCCTTCACGACCGCCTGGTCCACCCCGGTATCCTCGCCATGGTCAGAGGGGAACTTATCCCCGTGGGCAAGGAGGGCTACGGGGAGAAAACCCCCCAAGAGGCCATCACGGCTACGCTCATCGCCCTAGCCCGGGAGGGGCGGGTAGTGGCCCGGCTCAAGGGGGGGGACCCTATGGTCTTCGGGCGCGGGGGGGAGGAGGCTTTAGCCTTGAGGCGGGCAGGCATCCCCTTTGAGGTGGTCCCAGGGGTGACGAGCGCCGTGGGGGCGCTTTCCGCCTTAGGCTTGCCTCTCACCCACCGGGGGCTTGCCCGGAGCTTCGCCGTGGCCACGGGGCATGACCCCACCCTTCCCCTCCCCTGGGCAGACACCCTGGTCCTCCTCATGCCTCTCCATGCCCTGGGGGAGCTTAGGGAGCGGCTTTTAGAGCGCTTTTCACCTAAAACCCCCCTCGCCCTCCTCGCCCGGGTGGGCTGGCCAGGGGAGGCGGTGCGGCTGGGACGGGTGGGGGACCTTCCGGGCCTAGGGGAGGGGCTTTCCTCCCCGGCTCTACTGGTGGTGGGGGAGGTGGTAGGACTTTATGGCGAACTCCTGGGAAACAGCGGCCTTTAGGAGGCGGAATAGGAAGCCATTTACCAGGCCCTCTTTACCCGGTGGGACATGGGCCACTTCCGCCCGGACCCCGTCCCTGAGGAAGCGCTGGAAAGGCTTTACCAGGCTTTCCACGCCACTCCGAGCGTGAGGCTCACCCAACCCTTGGCCGTTATGGAGATCCGGCAAAGGGAGACCAAGGAAAAGGTCTTCGCTTTCTACCCTAAGGCTAGGGAAAGGACACTTTTTGAGGGCAAGGAACGGCAAGTCTACGACCGTCTGACCGTCTGCGCCTCGAGGCCCCCCTGCACCTTGCGGTCTTCCAAAGGCCCGTCGCGTGAAGCCTCGGCCACCACATCATGCCCGAGACCCTCGCCCACTCCGTGGTGCTGGTCGTGGGCGACCTCTGGATCGCTGCCCGGGCCGAGGGGATCGAGGTGGGGTGGGTGAGCCTCCTACACCCGGAAGAGGTAGAAAGGCTCCTAGGGGCTCCGCCGGGCTACCCGCTTTTAGCCTACCTCTGCCTAGGCTACCCCAAAGCCTGGCCGGAGGAACCCCTTCTGCAACGTGCAGGCTGGCGCCCGGGAGCACCTCTTCGCCGCTACCAGCAGGGTTTCCCATGAGCCTCCTCCTCGCCCTCCTCCTGGACGCTCTCCTGGGGGAACCCCCTCCCAGGCTCCACCCCGTGGTCTGGATGGGGCGGTACCTGGAGTGGGCCTGGCCCCGGGTGAAGGGGTTTTGGTCCGGGGCCCTCTACTGGGGCCTGGGGGCTTTGCTCTTCGCCCTTCCCGCCTTCCTCCTGGACCTCCTCCTAAGGCCCCTGGCCCTGGGCTGGGTCCTCCTCGGCCTCCTCCTCAAGCCCCTCTTCAGCCTGAGGATGCTCCTTTTGGAGGTCTTGGGGGTGGAGCGGGCCCTGGAAGAGGGCCTCGAGGCGGGAAGAAGGCGCCTTTCCCGGATCGTGAGCCGGAGGACGGAGGACCTTTCCGAGGAAGAGGTGCGGGAGGCCGCCCTGGAAAGCCTTGCGGAAAACCTCTCGGATAGCCTCCTGGCCCCCCTCCTCTACTACGCCCTCCTGGGCCTTGGGGGAGCCGCCCTGTACCGCTACGCCAACACCGCCGACGCCATGTGGGGCTACCCGGAGCACGGGGCCAGGGGCACCTTCGCCGCCCGGGCCGACGACCTCCTGAACCTCCTACCCGCCCGGCTCACCGGCCTCCTCCTCTGCCCTCCCAGGCTCTGGGGGAGGCTCTTCTGGGAGGCGCGCAAGACCCCCTCCCCCAACGCCGGCTACCCCATGGCCGCCCTGGCCCTGAGGCTTGGGGTGCGCCTGAGAAAGCGGGGGGCCTATGCCCTGAACCTCGAGGCCCCCTCCCCGGGGCCGGAGCACGTGGCCAGGGGCCTCCTCTGGGCAGGAGGGCTGGGGTACGGGACTGGACTCCTCCTAGCAGGGCTCACCGCTTTGAGGGGATGGTAGGCTCAGGTTATGGAGCGGAGCCGGGACTTTCTCCTCCAGGCCCGGCGGGACCTGGATCAGGCCAGGCTCTCCCTGAGGGAAGGCTTTTTTGAGTGGGCCGCCTTCGCCGCCCAGCAGGCCGCGGAAAAAGCGGTCAAGGCGGTCTTCCAGCGGATGGGAGCCGTGGCCTGGGGGCACTCGGTAGCGGGGCTTCTGGAAGAGCTCTCTAAGAGCTTCCCCGTGCCAGAAGCCCTCCTGGACGCCGCCAGCGAGCTGGACAAAGCCTACATCCCCTCCCGCTACCCGGACGCCCTGCCGGAAGGGGCCCCCTTTGAACGCTACCGGAGGCCGGAAGCGGAAAGGCTTCTGGCCCACGCGGAGGCGGTGTATGCCTTCTGTGAAAGTCTTCTATCCCAGATGGACTAAAGAGGCCCTGCTCCTTTCGCTCAGGCAAGGGTTAGAGGCCTTAAGACAGGAAGTCCCCGTTGAGGAGGCCTGGCTCTTCGGCTCCTGGGCCAAGGGCCGGGCCCTGCCCGGAAGCGACGTGGACCTCCTCCTGGTCTACCGGGGAACCCCAAGGCCTGACCTCCACCGCCTGGCTCGGAAGGCCTTTCCTGGGCTTCCCGTGGAGCTCCACGCCTACACCCGAGATGAGGCGGAGGCCCTTAAGCCCGTCCTGGCCCGGATGCGGGAAGGGGCCATCCCCCTTCTTGAGCCCGGGCCATGAAGCCGGCTCAGCTGAACTCCCCCTCCAGCTCCCTCAGGCGCTCGGCGATCCCGGTGTACTCCAGCTCCTCCATGGGGAGCATGGCGGGGCCGTAGAAGCCCTGGCGGCGCATCTCCTGGGCCTTCTCCACCACCTTAGCCCGCACCGCATCCCAGACGGGGTCGGCGAAGAGGTCCACGGGGCCGGTGAGCCGCCCCTCCTTGAGGGAAAAGCCCAGGGCGCAGACCATGGGCACGCAGAAGAAGGTGGAGGCGGGGGTGTTGGCCTTCACGGGCATGAGGGGCAGGTGGTGGCTTCCCCGGGTGTCCCCGGCCACAAAGGGGGCCAGGGCGAAGGGCGGGCCGAACTCCTCGGTGGCGGGGAAGATCTTCTGGGTGCGCACCAGGGCCACGGGGTCGTCTTTGCCCACGTAACGCCCGGCGATGTTCCTGAGGCGGGTGGTGCTGACCACCGCCGCGATCTCCCCGTACTTGCGGGACCAGATGGACTCTATGGCAAAGCGGTGGGAGTCCCTGAGGAGGGCGGCGATGTCGTAAAGCCTCTCGGGGGCGTCCAGGACGATGTGGCTGTCCCGGTCGGTTCGGGCCAGGTCCATGATGCGGAAGCGGAAACCCGGGCGAAGCTCCGAGGAGAGGAGGAGGCCCGAAGAGTACATGGGGTCGGCGAAGGCCAGGTAGAGGGGAAGGTTGAAGGCCCCGGGCTCCGTCTTGTCGGCGGCCAGGATCATGAAGGGCTCGGAGGGCCTCTCCTCAAACTCCATCTCCGCCACCTGGGGCCCAAGACCGTGGAGGTTGCCCGTGAAGGCGTCCTTGAGCAGGTCCTGGCCGGCCCCATAGAGCCCCTCCTGCTTGGCCACCTCTGTGCCCTCCCGAAACGCCCTCCAGGCCAGCTCATGGACGGCCGGATTCCGCACCCCGTGCTGGTGGGAGAGGAGGAGGACGATGTCGTCCCCGATGTGGAACACGTAGGCGTCCAGGAGAAGGTCCCCTTTGGCCGCCTCCACCACCTCCCGCACCCGGGAAAGCACCCCGGGGCTGGGCAGGGTGTGGCCGCCCACCGAACCTATGTCCGCCTTTAGAACGCTAAGGGTTACCCTCATACGGACCTCCGTTTCCATGCTTCCACACCAGGTCCCTTTTGGGCAACCTAGGGTTTCACCATCCCCCCTTCCCCCTGACCCAGAGCCCTCCCAGCATGAGCCCGCTCAGGAGGAGGACCACCAGGGCGAAGCTTTCTCGGTGGCCCAAGGGAGCCAGGGCCTGAAGCCCCGTCCCCGCCAGGAAGCTCCCCAGGCTCTGCCCCAAAACCCGAGCCACGGAGAGCGCCCCGGAAGCCAAGGCCTCCTCCCCCTTGGGAGCCAGGGAGAGGACCTGGGCGTTGTTGGCCGCCTGGAAGAGGGCCCGCCCCACCCCCAGGAAGAGGAGGCCCAGCAAGGCTCCAGGCAGGGGGAAGAAGTAGGCCAGGGCCGCCAGCCCCACGCCCCCCGCCAGCAAAAGCCTGGCCCCCAGGGCCACCGCCTCCCCGTACCCCTCTCGGTCCGCCCTCTGGCCCGCCCAGGCCCCCAGGAGGAGAAGCTGCAAGGGGGCGAGGAGCAGGAGGCTCCCCACCGCCTCAGGCCGCAAACCCTCCCCCGCCAGAAAGAAGGCCAGGGCCAGGGTGGTCCCCAGGGTGTGGGCGAAGTAGAAGACCGTGCCCAAGAGGGCCAGCAGAAACCCCTTGGAGTCCAGTAGCCGCCTCAGGTCTCCCCCTTGCGGTGGAAGCTCGGGGAGGCGGCCGCTTTGGGTAAGGGCCAGAAAGGCGAAGGGCAGGGGGAGAAGGAACACGTAAGGCCAGCCCCAGCTCCCCGTGAGAAGCCCCCCCAGGGCGGGGCCCTGGAGGGTGCCCGCGGCCACGGTGCTGGCCAACAGGCCCAAGGCGTATCCGCGCCTTTCGGGGTA
>Ga0072500_144820_pt1 | contig 14134 bp, 17 predicted proteins | sample GBScelen77Swater_FD_63803 | JGI IMG/M metagenome (GOLD analysis project Ga0072500, IMG submission 63803) | Hot spring microbial communities from Great Boiling Spring, Nevada - cellulolytic enrichment S 77C v2 (version 2) | ecosystem: Environmental > Aquatic > Thermal springs > Hot (42-90C) ...
AGCCAACCCAGTCTTCAACTACTCTAATCGGGATATTTATAGCAGATGCTTGTATGTCGACTGGCACCATGATCTGAGCTTCAGAGATCGACACCTTAAGGTTGCCAGCCGACGTCAGAGAACTGGGCAAGCGGTCTCTGATCTGTTGCAACGTCGAATCTCTAGCTAGTCCTACTGAGTCCTCCACTATTGCAGACTTTAGATTGCCAGCTGACGTTAGAGAGGATGGTAGTCTATCTCTGATCTGCTGGAGAGTGGTGTCTCTAGCGAGTCCAACGGTGTCTTCTACCACCGCCGCCTTGAGGTTGCCCGCCGACGTTAGAGAAGACGGCAGTCTGTCTCTGACTTGTTGCAGAGTAAAGTCTCTGGCTAAGCCAACCCAGTCTTCAACTACTCTAATCGGGATATTTATAGCAGATGCTTGTATGTCGACTGGCACCATGATCTGAGCTTCAGAGATCGACACCTTAAGGTTGCCAGCCGACGTCAGAGAGCTGGGCAAGCGGTCTCTGATTTGCTGGAGTGTAATGTCACGAGCCAATCCTACACTGTCTGCTACTATTCCAACTACGCCGGTGACCGTCCTCAGAATGTTCTCTACAACTACGCCAGAGGTGGACAGACGCGTCAGGATGGATTGCAGTGAGCTATCACGAGCCAATCCTACACTGTCTGCTACTATACCCACTACGCCAGTGACTGGGAATGTCGTCGAAGGCGAGACGGAGACTGGCTGACCCGCAATAGAGACCGTGCCGGTAACAACAACGCCAGAGGTTAGACGATCTCTAATCTGCTGAAGAGTTGAGTCTCTGGCTAAACCTACAGCGTCCTCCACTATGGCCGCCTTCAGATTGCCTGCCGCTGTCAGCGAGCTAGGCAATCTATCCCTGACTTGTTGCAGTGTGGAATCTTTAGCAAGTCCTACGCTATCAGCCACTATGCCCACAACTCCAGTAATAATCCTCAGCAAGTTCTGAACTACAACACCGGAGGTGGAGAGGCGCGTCAATATAGTTTGAAGCGAACTATCTCTAGCCAATCCTACCAAATCTTCTGCTACGGCCGCCTTGAGGTTGCCAGCTGTAGTCAGTGAGCTTGGCAGTCTATCTCTGACTTGTTGCAATGTGGTTTCCTTGGCTAGACCTACGTTATCAGAGATGATACCAACTACGCCGGTGACCGCCCTCAGAAGGTTCTGAACTACAACGCCAGAAGTAGAAAGTCTCGCCAAGATGGTCTGAAGAGTTGATTCTCTAGCCAAGCCAACTGAATCTGCAACTATTCCAACTGCACCAGTTACTGGAAACGTGACGGAAGGAGTTACAGATATGGGCTGGTTTGTAATAGAGACTGCGCCTGTAATTGGCATCAGCTGACTTGTTATAGAAAGGGTTCCAGTGACTGTAACTCCCTCTCTTAGTTGAGTCAATATAGATCTAAGAGTTTCGTCTCTCGCCAACCCCACGTGATCTGCCACTAGTGCTACGCCTGTGCTGACTGTCTCTGAGATAGAGCGTAGAAGCGCTGTCACCTCTTTTAAGGTTATTTCTCTTGCCAGACCAACCTCATCCCCAACCACTGTCACTTCTCCGCCTCCAGCCGCTGATCTTTTCAGCAGATCTCGTATCTCCTTAAGCTTCTCGTCTATGGTGTGAAGACTGTACACAAACTACTATGCCTCCCTTTTAAAAACAGATTTTTTCATCAGAAGCGCGTGTCCTCTTCCCTGCGTCGATGACATGTAGACGTAGCCGTGTTTCTTGGCGAGTTTGTATAACGAAGTGCGCCTCCCGTCGAAAACGCCCCTTTCGCTCAGATAAACTATATACCTAGAGCTCCCCAAGTACTTCTCCACTTCCTTAGTCACGACAAACTCGGGCTCCTCGCTCCGTCTTGCGCCCCAGACAGTCGCCAAGACATCCAGCGCGAGGAGGAAGTCTCTGTCATCAGACCAGTAGGTCTTAGGCATGAGTATGTAGAAGTAGTTCAGCACCGCTTGGTCGTCGTTTGCAAACCCCCTAGCCCGATAGAGGTAGCTTGAGGCCAACACGTACGGATCTACATACTTAGGCGCTCTCCCGCGTCTTCTGTAGAACTCCAAGAAGTCCAAGACAGAGGCCAAAACGTCTTCAAGCCTGTAGGAGCTGTACTCCGGGACTGGCTGGCAGTCCACCGTGCGCTCCTCAAGCTCTTCTAAAACCTCCCATATGGCCCCCGGGCCTATATATCCCTTCAGCTCGGTTGGCGGAATGCAGAAGGCTACTATCTCCCCATCGGAGTTTTTATACAGAGCCGGAGGCCCAGATATGTACCCCTTGCAGAAGTTCACGCAACCTCCGCTCCTCAGAAGCTCTACGACTTGCTCTATATACTTCAAGCTGGCGAAGGTATATGCACGTTCCAACCTCATCTGGCATGGAGAAGTCAACTTGACACTTTATCTTTTTCCCAGCCACGACCCTAAGTGCCTCTCCGCCTTCTCTGACGTAGAGACCTTTAGGGAGATCTGCATCTGTCCATCCTCCCTTTATTTCGTTGTAGACAAGGACAACTGAATCCCGCCCAAGCCAGAAGATCAGCGGCTTAAAGCCAAGGCTTAGAAAATAGTCCAGCATCTCGGGCGACGCCGCTTCTTCATCTGAAGGCTTAGGAAGCCAGCAGGTGTGCGATAGGGTATAGATGAAGTTATCCACTGGGACGAACCCTTCCACGCAGTAGAGGGCATCGCCGCCGCCGGGAAAGCCGTATCTAACCCCCAGCCCAAACGCCTCTGCAACTCTCAGGTGGCAGTCGCTCCGACCATAAGGCACAAGCACGAGCGAACAAATATCCCAACTTAAAATCTTCTAGCCCGGCCTTATTCTTATCCCGTAAACAGGAAGAAGAGGTCTGACCGGAGTGCCGTCTGGCATAACCAGCCCCATTATCAAAGACCAGCAACCTATTCCCTCAAAAAATTTAACCACGAAACTGTGCCATCCCGCAGAAAGCGTTACCTGCGCAGATTTAAGAGAAGGGCCTTGATAAATCCAATCGTCTATCACAAGCGTGCCGTCTATATACAACCTGAAGCCGTCGTCTGGAATCCACTCGATCGTATACGTGCCGCTCTGCGGGAGGTAGACGTTCATTTTGTACACCAAGGCGAAGTTCGTTGCTGGTCCGCCCATCCTCAGTACCCAATACGGAGCTTGATGTGCTCTCTCGTCTCTGTATATGTTTATGCTTCTGTAGCTCGCAGGGATGCCACCGCATCCTCCTGCGCCAAACCAAGCGTGTTCTATCGGTATGATGCCGCCTCCGATAAAAGCATATGGCGAGTTTGGAGGCTCAGCGCTTGTTGTGGCGCCGCTGTAAACTTCAGCATATATATAGCCGTCGCCAGTGTTTGAGTTGTACCACATAGCCCTGGCGTTGCTTATTAAAACTGACGCGTCTGCAACTCTATCCCTGCCATCTGAACCTATCCACACTTGCAATCCGTCTAGAGGCGGGCACGGATCTCTCCACCCGCAGTTGTAGAGCTGTTGCACCTCTGCGTCTGTCAGCAATCTGTTCCACACGAAGAAGTGAACCACTACTCCGTCTAGCTGATAGGAGTCGTTGTAAGTCCACCCGCCTATCCTAACCGGGTTGCCCACGCTTCTCGAACACGGACTCCCGCAGAGCTGTGTCAAAGTCTGCCTCACCCCGTTGAACCAAATCACAGGCGGATATGTGGAGTTCGGGTATGTAGACGGAAGCGAGGCCACGAGAAGGTGCGAACCCGCAGAAAGGCCAGAGAGGGCAAAGCCGTACACGTCGCCACAACCAGTATTAACGCCGACGCCGCCGCAGGAGAACCATATATCGTAAAGATCCATCCCGAATAACATTCTTTCGTTATATTCAAGCGGGGAGAACCACGCGGCGAAGGTCGTGTAGGGGTTGCCGAACTGCGGCACGTTGAACCGCACTAGATGGCCGCTTCCGCCCAGGGCGTGATTTCCAGATGGGATAAGCCTGATGCCAGCTGGCAGAACTCTAATCATACCTCAGCCAGCTTGGCGGTCTTCACGTATACAGATTTAAGCATATCCATCGCGTTTTTCTCCGCTCTGGAGAACCTCAGCGCCATGTATATCTCAGACCCCTGCCTTTTTAACTTTTTGAAGCATATATACCACCGTTCAATCTTTATATATGCGGGTGGCGATACTCTCCTCAAGCGCGCTGACCTCTCCTCCTCTTACATACGGCGGTCTCGAGATGATCGCCTACGTAGACGCCCTCAGACTCGGGGAGAAGCACGAAGTTTATCTGGTGGGAGCGCCGGGAAGCGAAGCGGCCGCCTCGATGTTTGAAGAGCTGTACGGCTTAAAGACGACCTTCACATATGTGGAGACGTCCACTCTGGGCGTGGAAAACGTTGCAGATTATATAAAAGCCCTTGAAGCTGTAAGGCCTGAAGTTATAATAGACCACGCCCACAGCAAGCCCAGTGCAGGTTTGACGAACTCGACATGCGTGTTCCACGGAGCTGGAAACTTCACATACTGCAGAAAGGTCGTTGGGATTTCGAAAATCCACGCTCAGATTATATCACATGCGCTTGGCGTTCCTGCGTATTTTGTTTACGGGAGGGCGCCCGAGGAGCTCTACCTGCGCTTCAAAACCACCTCAGACAAAGAGCACTTCCTCTTCCTCGCGAGAGCCAGCCCGGAGAAGGGACTCGCCTGGTTTATCAAGGCGTGCGAGCTCGCTGAGGTGAAGTGCGTCTTCATGGGTGACGATGGGCTCTTCGCGCCTGACAAGCGCTTCGTCTTGGAGATGTATAGAAAAGCTAAAGAAGCCGGAATCGAGTGGATGAGCAACGTCCCGCACGGCGTTAAGGCAGACTTCATAAGAAGAGCTAAGGCTGTGGTGGTGCTCCCGCAGTATCCCTACGTGGAGGTGTTCGGGCTTTTCGCCCTAGAGGCGTTCCTGCTCGGAACGCCTGTAATAACTACGCCGTTTGGCGCGCCCGTCGAGTTCGCGGCGCCCGGAGTCCACGCCCACTTCGTCACCAGCGTAGAGGAGCTTGTGTCAGTTATGAGACAAGGGGCTGAGGTCAAGGCAAAGCCTGAGGAGCTCAGAAGCTACGCCCTAGAGATCTTCAACTCGCGTAAGCTGGCTTATGAACTGCTGAAGATTGCAGAAGAAGTTTAAAAATCTAAAAGTTCAGATATATAAGTCTTTTAACTGCCAGCTAAGTCCTTCAAGAACTTGTCAAGCGTGTGGTACTCACCCTTAGCATATCTGTTGTAGATCGCCTGCACCACATCCCCTAGGAAGAACGGGAGCGGGTAGTTGAAAGTCCTCGCCATCTCCAACAGCTTGTTGAAGCTGTCTAAATCGAGCGTGACTACTTTAGAACTGCGTAGCTTGTCGACCCTCTCCACAAACCGCTTGACGAACTCCGTCTTGTCCAGCGCCTCCCTGTATGCTACTACCATCTGCTCTATCTCGTCTGAAGTGAAAAACAGCACCATGAGCTGTGCCAGAGATTTCGGAATTCCAGCAGATAGAGCCATTTGGTAAAGACGGCGCTTCTTCTTCACAGCTGTTTCAACCTCCTCCCTCAGAGTTTCGTTGCTGAGACGCTCTAGATATATAAGCGCGGAAGACAGCGCCACGTCTGGCTCCTCCTCAACACTCTCAACGAACTCCTCAACCTTCTTGACCTTCTCCTCAACTCTCTTAGCGACCTCCTCTTCACTCTCTTCAACAGCCTCCTCAACCTTTTTGGGAGCCTCCTGTGCGGCCTCCTCAGCCCTCTTGGGGGTATCTTGTTTCTCCAGCGGTTCTTTAGGTTTGGGAGCCTCAGCTGTAGGCTCGGGGGTTCTCGGCTTGGGAGGCAAGTACATCTCAAGCGTTACCCTGAGCTTTGCATCTAAGTTCTGCTTGATTTCCTCAAGCCGCTTCGGCGGGTTGAGCCCCCTGCCGTGGAACTCAGTCAGCGCCTTCTTCATCTCAGCAGAGGCCACGTCTGGCGGAGAATACTGCACCAGCAACGCCATTATATCCAAACACTTCTCCGCCAAGCTGTGCACAGCTCTCTTCACAGAAGGCGGGATGCAGTTCTCAGCTGGACATTCTGGGTAGGAGTCTAATATGAGGGCTACTTTGCAGGTTGGACACATCTCCATGAGGGAGTAGTGGCTTTTGCGGGAGAGCGCGTCTATTGCCTCGTTTCTGCACGCTTCAACGCTTTTAGGCGGCTTGGCTAAGACGTTTGCCATAAACCTGAGCACCTCAGGAGGCACCTTCAGATCTCTGCAGACTTTCAGAACTGGTATCTTTATCTGCTTCCTCTCCACAACGTTTTTGTACTTCTGTAGCAGTATTGAGACTCTCCTGAAGCCGTCTATTATCTTGCCGTCCTCACTCACAATAATCGGGAAGATCAACCCAGTGTCTAGCGCCGAAGACAAACTGTCGTCTACAAGCTCCTCTTTGCGGCGTAGCTCTACAGCCTCTGCGTATTTGGCAAGAGCGGCCAGATCAACCTCCTCCAACGATAAGCACAGACTTTTAGCTAGCGACGATTCGAGCTTTTCCATGAGAGGAGAAAAAAGTAGATTTATATCCTTAGACTACCTTAATCGTGACGTATCTGTCGTAGATGGAGGACAGAGTGCCCTTGTATATGCTGTACAGCCTGACCACAGTAGGCTTTAGATCGACAGAGCGCAGAGACTCAGCCTTGCACTGAAGACCGCCCTCAAACCTAATGACGGGGCCTCCTATCTCCAGCCAGCAATCAGACGGCGTAATCAGCGAGAGCCGGTCTGGGGAAACCCCGGCTTTTGTGTGCTCCTTCCATATCACAGCCGGCAGTGCCAACCCCATCACATAGCCGTTGTAGCCAACGGGCCCGAATATGCCCACCTCTCTGCCTACGTATTTAGCCCTCTCAGCCCCCATTATGTCTTGTAGAGATTTGATGTAAGACGCATATATCAGCGAGATCGGGAGCATCTCTCTGACTACGTAATATTCAAACACCAAGTTCTTCCTCCTGGCGTAGTGGGCTACCGCAGAAAGATACTTCTGCTCCTCGGTGGGAGGATCTGGATACTGTACGCCAGACACGAGATCTGCCAATATCTCCTGGTTGATCCTAAACGTCCTGCCCAAAAGGTTGCCGGCCACCGTGCCCATAAGAGGTCTGGCAGGGAGGTAGTCCCACCGGAGCACCTCGCCTAAAGTCAGCCCCTTCTCTCTTGCGTATATAACGCCCCACTCCAGCGCAACTCCGGGCACCCCGCCGTACTCCCCCACCACCCCCCAGAACCTGCCCAAGTCTTTCACCTTCTTGACGTAGTCTTTGTCGCCATCGCTTAGGAGACACGCCAGCGCGCCGTCTATCTCGAAGGCGTGGAAGCGCAAGTTCGGGTATATGAAGTAGAGATCCACGTCTACGTGGTTCACCTCGCCGTATGCTATCCATCCGTACGACGCTTTTATCATGAAGAAGACGCGATCCAGAACGCCCTTTACATATTTATCCATCTTCTCGAAGAAGTCCCTGGGCATCCACACCGCGAAGTCTATATCGCTGTGGCCAGTGTTAGTGCCCTTTAGTAGAGACCCGAAGAGACCGAAGTATTCCTTCCTGCCGTTGAGACACTGAGATTTGTGCTCTATAGGCTTAAGGCCAGCCTCCAAAACGCGTTGCCTCAATATCTCCAGCGCCTTGACTGGATCGCCCGGTTGCTTAGTATAAGTTATGTTGAAAAGCGGCCGCTCATCCTTAACTACTGGAGGCGGAATAGTCTCCATCTGTTGCTCAGCCATATGCTAATATTGGCAGACGGTTTAAAAGGAAAAATTCTGAAACGCTACGTGGTTAGAACAATAAGGACGATATATCTCCCTTGACGTTAGGCTTGCTCAGTATGAACTCCAGATAGACCTCCCTTATATCTCTCTTGGCGTATTTCCTGAAGTTTTCGCATATCGCCCTCTGCCAAGACTCCAAAGCTTTGGGGAAATCCTTATACGGACCGTCTACGTCTGGTACGTGCTTGCAGACGTATGCGCCGAACGACTCCATCCAATACTTCTTCTGCCGCTCGTCGTTCCACCTCTCTCGCCAGAACGACACGTCGTCTGTAGATGCTCTGTGTATGTACTTAACCGGGGTGCAACCCACTCTATATCCCAGCCTGGCTAGAGATATCGACACGTCGGGTAGCTCAGCCCCGAAACCTCTCCCTACTATTATCCTGCCGCTCTGAACGTCCATAAGCTTCTTCAGAGCTGACGCGGAAAACGCCATAAGAGGCTCGTAGCTCCACGGCTTGATTCTGCAGTCGTACACCTCAACGAAGTATTTCAGCGATATGCTGTACATCCTGCCGTACCACGGGATGCCCACAGTTCTGTCCGGCCAGCCGTAAAACGGCGCATCTATTCTATACCCCTGCGTTGCGCCCATCTCAGCATCTCTGCAGAGGGAGTCGGCGCTCCCCAGCACCACCGCGTGCGAGTCAGGAGTGGCGATGCAGTCGAATCCGAGCTCAACCGCGTGTCGCATGCCCGCATCTCTCGCTTGCCCTATACCCACATCTCCGGAGGACAGCCAGGTGAAGCCGTAGAGAGGCACGAGCTCCACCCCCTCTTTCTTGAGATCTCCGATAAACCTAACGACTTCAGACCCTATTTTGTCGAAAACTATGATCGGCACGAAGCCGGCTCTCAAAAGGGAGGACACAGTAATGCGCAGAGCGCGCGGAAGCTCGTGATGTATAACCGCTACTACCGCCGCCCTCTTAGCCATGTCTTGTCCTCAACATATTTTAAAAGTTCTTCCACATCGTAGGCCCAACACTTACCTCCTTTAGACTTGTATTTTGCCCACTCCTTAGACCACGGCAGAACCTTCTCAAGCCCACACTGATACAGCCCGAACTTATTCAACGTAGAACAAGCCAAAGACAAAGCCAGCGCCATTTTGCGCGGCGGCGAGGAGGAAGACGCTTTCAGCATCGCGCAGTAGAATATAAACGTCGCTTTCAAGGTCTCTGCCAGCCAATCGCCCTTAGGCAGTTCGAGCACCTTGAAGTACCAATCCGTATCTTGATGACCAAACAGTTTGTACACGTCATAAGGCGGATTCTTCGGCGCGCTTATCCCCTTGAGCTTGAACTTGTACCTCTTCTCGCAAGTTGTATACACTTTGTGGATCACATCAGCTGGGGCGTCTGGAGAGAGGGCTATACAGAAGTTGGAGGAGCAACAGTAATGCCAAACCAGCTCGCTCATATTGAAAACTGCACGTTTAGCGAGTTTGGCCCTATCTCCACTTTTACAAACCCTCCAATGTTCACGCCGTTTGGAGGTATATATCCGAACTCCTCAGCGAAGAAGTCTAGAAGACATATGTTGCTGTCTGCAACCGCGTAGTATATCCTTCCCACATGTGCGACATATACCTTGCAGTAGGTGCTCAATGCTCCAATTACGAAACCTGCGTAAAAATCGCCTGCGTGTATAACTAAGAGGTTCATCTTCTCTCTAGCCAGCTCGGGTATATCCTTATACTCAACGCTCTCGATCTGCATGTAATAAAAAGTAAGTCGTCTTTAAAACTTAACACACTCGCTCAAGTTTGTCATGTATTCAAAAAGGTGTACGTACGAGAAAAGCGTAAGCATTTGGATGGAATACGGTATAAACTGGCTCAACTGCTGAGACGTCTGCTGACCAAACCTGGAGAGAAGCTCGACCAATCCGCCTTGCAGAGCCGCAGATAGGAGGAACGCCCCGACTGCGGCAATCATGCCCTCTGGCTTGAGGGGGAGCACCGGAACCTCGGCCATGTGGGCGGTCTCCCCGTTTATCAAAACGTATATAACCGCCCCCATCGGCCCCAGGCCTGGCGTTGGGCCAGGTCTATAGCTATATGAAATCTTCCTCTTCTCATACGGCTTAAGCTCAACCTTCTCCTTGCCGACCGTCTTGTACCCAACCTTCACCTCGACCTCAGCCTCAGCGGGCGTGTCTGAGTTGTTGAAGAGCTCGACTGAAACCTTCTGAAGAGCGCACTCGACCAAATACTTATTCAAGACTTTGGCTTCTATCATGCCGAAGAGAGAAGCGGAATTTTAAAAGGAATCCCAAAAGAAGCTCCCAAAGCCACGGCAAACGAAGCGGTGTACACAGCAATGTCTTTAGGCACATTTTCATCTCTCTGAGCGTACTGATATGCCACATATGCCAAAAACATTATTAACGCAGAAGCCGAAGTCACAAGCGCCTCGGCGGGCGCTCCAGATCTTAAGCCCAGCTCGAGAATTCTCGCAGTAAAGACGCCGTAGGCCACGTGAATCAAATCGCCGTATCGTCTGGAAATTTCGTATATATCCTCCAGTGCGCCCAACAGCTTTATGTGCCTCCCCAGCCTAGCCAAAAAGTAAAAGGCCACAAGCCCGACCACTACGAGATCCAGCAACATGAATAAAAAACCGACGACGTTTTTAAAAACCTTTCTCAAAGAATCTCATGTTTAGGAACAGCGCAACAACATCTATTCCCATCCACTTTAACACATCTTCCTCTTAGAACTGTCCTGCACGTATCGACATTTGTCTCCACATATTGAGGCGCAGGACACCAAACTATCGGAGTTGGAGTTGAGGTTGGGCTGGGGCTAGGGAGCACACAACAGCACTTGTCGCCTAAGGACTTGGCGCAGTAGCCCTTGTATATTATCAAACAATCGCTCGTCGTTGTGGCTATCTGGCCTGCACCGCACTGTATAGACGTAGGAGTTGGCTTAGGTTTACAACATAACCTAGAGCTGGAGCCGTCGCACCCGTATCTGACTATTTCTCCGTCGCAGAAAGTCACACAGCTGGAGCCGCTCGGACACGGGCCGGGGGTTGGGCTGTAGGTAGGAGTTGGAGTGTAGGTGGGAGTTGGCTTAGGTCTGCAACAAACATAGTTAGCTCTGCCGTTGCACCCCCACGCAACTATATCTCCGTTGCATGTCCATTCCGCAACACACTGAGATCCTCCTGGACAACTAGGCAGAATTCTGACTGTACACTCACTTGCTTTGTTTCCCTCTACGTACGCCTCGAACTTCACGTCATAAGAACCAGAGCTGTAGTTAGCTGTGAAGACTGCTACACCACTCGAGTTGCCCGCGACTCTTATCGTGACAGAGCGCGGGTTTGAAATAAGGCTTGAATTCGTCTTTACATCAACGGACACTTGGCCGCTCGACTCGTTTTTCACAGTGATAGACACCACGCCGCTTGGGTGCTTTATACTGACCTCCTTAGGGCACTCAAGCTTGACCGCAGTCGGTAAACATACCCCCATGTTGAAAAAATGTAGTCGCTTTTAAAAAAGCTATTTCTTAGAGGTTAAGAGAGCTGATATACAAGCCTTGCCGAACGCGCCGAAAGAAGAAAGTTGCACGCCCTTGCGTTTGGCTACTGCACGCAACATCTCGCAGTGTAAGTGGAAGTATATGTCGCCCAACTTCTCCACCGCCACGCTCATCTCAACTAGAACATTGCTTATGACATACAGCATCAAAGGTATGGGCAGATCTCTCAACCTCTCCAAAATTTCGCCACTCCTCTTCTGCAGAACTGGCGAAAACAGCTCAACCATGAGCTGAAAGTCGCCTCTCTCTGCAAGGGATTTGACTAAAGTTTTCACATCGCTTGAAAACAGCTCGGACTGCCCGTCTAACAAGTCTAAAAGTAGTTTGGCCTCGGTTTCCTGCCTGTTTTCGAGATGTTGCTTCAGAAGCTCCACCTCGCTCATTGACTCGCCGCCATCATCTTGCCTAACATCTGCCTCATGGCGTGTCTCATGGCGTTCGCAAACATCGTAATTATCTCACCCCTCATCTCCTCGAGCATATCTAAATGAGTCATATCTAAATGGGTAGAGGCGGGACGCTCAACCACCTCTTGCTCTTTCTCGCCCCTAAGCGCTAAAACCTCCTTAAGCTCGTCCAAGGAGGAGCTCAGAGCTTCTATCTTCCTGTTTAGCTCCTCGAGACGCTCATCTTGAGGAGGTTGCTGAGGTTGCTCCTCAAGCTGTGGGATCGGCCGCGTCATCTGCGACAAGCGCGTCATGCCGTCCATAATAGGCAACAAAAAGTTGAACACTCTATACAGCGCGTTCAACATAAGCAACAAGTCCTTAAGAGTGTAGCGATCTAGATCTTCTAAACCGTATTGAGACTTAACCCACGTCTCTAATAAGTTGCGTATAAACTCGCTCTCATCCTCGGCGCCGCTGAGTACTGTGAACTCCTTCAGCGCTTTATACGTCTCCTTGTCCAGCTTAAGCTCCGCTTTTTTGCTCATCTAATAGAATCTGTAATGCACCTTTTTATCTCTTCAACGCTCTGCTTCTCGAAACATCCCTGAATTATAGACGTGTGGACTTCAAGACAGTGCTTCACATCGCCTTTCTTAGCCATACACATGAGCTGATAGTACAAACCAGCCGCAAAGAAGGCGCCCATCATAGACGGTATGAAGTACACCCTGGCAACAACCGTGGTGTTGAAGTCCTCGCGGCTCATGGAGATGAGCTTCACATCCTTCACAACCATCTCAGCCCCCTTCACGTTTCCTAACACAGCAGATATGTTCCCCATCGCCGCCTCTTCGAACTTCTTCCGCACCTCCTTCTCCTCTCTGTCGCACGCCTCGTTTAGACAAGACGTAATACACTCGGCACTGCCGCCGCATTTCTCAGCGCATTTTCGCTCATCTGCATCAGAGTAGCACCTCATTGTGATTACATACTCTACATACGGCACCTCCTGTATCTTGCCAGTAAACCCTCTAACCTTCTCCACGCCGAAATCCACCTTAACAGCACCGCTTTGTAAAACTGACCTAATCCGCTCCGCCTTATCCTGCGGAATCTCCATACTCAGAGGTTAAGTCGGCTTATTAAAAATTTTACTCCTCATGTGAGTCAGATTCCGAAATCTCCTCCAGATTGAAATCGCCATATTCCTGCGCCTGCTTGACGAAGTCGTCCCAGCTTTTGTCTTGCTTCAAAAGCTTAGCGATATTGCCCGCCAGATATTTGGCGCAGACCTCGTTTACAACGCCGCCTCTGTATTCAAAACAGTAGTCGGTATCTGACGCCAGCATCGCCACCAACTCCTTCGCGGCAAGCTCATATCTTCTACTCCCTTCTACATACCTCTCAACGGCAAACATCAGCAAAAGATCCTCAAGCGTGCTGAGCGCGTTTAGAAGCGATTGTCTCTTAGCCCTATCCTTAGGGATGGAGATTTCCCCGCTCTCACCCCTCAAAACAGCCTTCAAACTTCTAACCAGCCGTATCAAATCGTTGTCTACAAGGGCTAACACTCGGCTGAAAACCTCAAACAGAAGCGAGCGGGAGCCCCACTGTCTTATATGGACCAAAGCCGTCAAGTTGGAGATGGTCTTAACAAACATTTCCTCGCCTAAGTTGTCAACTACATCACTAGGGAGAAACCCCACGTCGAATGAGAAATCCCTACCAACAACGTTGCCCACCTCCTCCACAACTCTTTTGACGCCTTTATACGCCGCCATCTCAAAAAGAACACTGTCAGGAATCTGAAAAGAACTATATATACTTCCAACAATGTTATCAAAGTCATCATTGACTACTTCAAACAATTTACCTAAATATCTAATTTTCCTTTTACTTCTATCTCTAAACATAAGATAAGCAACTGCTTTACTGCCGAAATAAGCCACATCTACATATACCTCCTCTCCGCCCCTTTTCAGCAGAGTTACACTGCGCCTCCTTACGTTCCGCTTCCCTAGCTCCATCGTTCTCAAAGGATGAAAGCCGTATTTATTTTTTTCATGCGGAAAAAAACCCCTGGAAAACACGTGCGGAGAAATCGTCGCATACTCCTCGACGTACTTCTCCGCCCATAGACTCAAATCGCTTGTTTTGAGAAAAGTATATAAATCCGCGGTCGCTTCTTATATAAGTCTTGCAACTGCCAGATCTGACTGGGTCGGTTCATGCGCTTTATTCTTCGCTTCTTGTCTAATCTCGCCGTCTTTGTCCCGTCTCTTTTTCAGCATGTTTCGACAGTAGTCGAAAGCAGGAAATA
>Ga0072500_156971_pt1 | contig 14111 bp, 17 predicted proteins | sample GBScelen77Swater_FD_63803 | JGI IMG/M metagenome (GOLD analysis project Ga0072500, IMG submission 63803) | Hot spring microbial communities from Great Boiling Spring, Nevada - cellulolytic enrichment S 77C v2 (version 2) | ecosystem: Environmental > Aquatic > Thermal springs > Hot (42-90C) ...
CCTAAAGTAAAGAAGATCTACACAACCTTTGCAAGGGATGGTTTTCCTCCAAGCAGCTCGATGGACTGGGCATGGATTCAGCTGATGCTGTACTTTGCCAGGAAAAAGGTTGGCATAATCCTTGACAATGGAGCCCTTTTCAGAGGAGGAAAGGAAGGGAAGATAAGGGAAGAGATCGTGAGGAAAGATTTGCTCGAAGCTGTCATCTTGCTTCCTGAAAAGCTGTTCTACAACACAGGGGCTCCTGGGTGCATAATGGTTTTCAACAAGAACAAGGAGGAGGAAAGGAAGGGGAAGATAATTTTCATAAACGCAAGCAACGAATACGAGAAGCATCCGGAAGTTAAAAGGCTGAACAGGCTTGGAGAAGAAAACATAAGGAAAATAGTCGAAGCTTATAAAGAGTTCAAAAGCATTGAAGGATTTTCTAAGGTTGTCGACATTAAAGAAGTCGAAAAGAATGACTTCAACCTGAACGTTACGCTTTACGTTGTTCCTCTGGAGGAGGAAGAGGAGATAGATCTTTCCATGGAGCTTGAGGAGTTCAGGAAAATATCGAAAGAGGAGGAAGAGATCGTTTCAAAGGCTATGTCCTATATTGACCAAATCGTCAGGGCATAGCTTTAATGGCGATACTGGTTCCAGTGGAATTCAAAGAAATATTTATAAAAAGATAAATAAATTTCAATTCCAATGCTTTACGTCTACGTTGACGAAAGCGGAGACCTTGGATTTACCGAAAGGTCGAGCAGGTATTACGTGATAGCTACAGCTGAAGTTTCAAATCCTCTTATTGCGGAAAGGATAATTAAAAAGGTAAGAAAGAAGCTTAAAAAGAAGGAAAGGAATATTACGGAATTCAAGTTCTCAAGTTCAAGCGAAAAAATCAGGAATTCGATCCTGAAAGAAGCTGTCGAAGCTGAAATGAACTTTTCAGCAATAGTTTTGGAGAAGAGAATGGTTTACCAGCGTCTCAGGGACAAAAAAGACATTCTGCACAACTATCTAACCGGCTTCTTGATCGAATCCCTGAGCTACTACGAAGACGAAGGCGATTTCAGGATAATAGTAGACAAGTTCATCATGCAAAAGGAGAAAAGGGACGAGTTCAACAGCTATATGCAAATGCGGATTTCGAATTTCGGTAAACGTCTCGAAATCTTTCATGAAAGCTCGGAACAGCATGCAGGAATTCAGATTGCGGACTTTGTTGCGGGAGCAGTATTTCAGAAATATGAAAGGCAAAAAGAAAGCTATTACAGCATTATACTGCCGAAGATGAGGCTTGAATTAAGAAAATGATTTTAAAGGGGCCCCGTCCTACTCCATCCCACCCCGCTTACGCGGGCCTCATCGTTTCGGACGGAGGGGCTATCGCCGACCTTACCCCCTAATCATGTTGTCGTACATTGTACATAAACCTTATGGTTAACCTTATGGTTTTCTAAATTTATAAAACCGAATTTTAAAAAGAAAAGCTTAAAACCAATCCGTTCCAAAAAATATTGGCCATGAACAGAAAACTTGACGATTTCCTTCAGCTAAGCGAAGAAACTGGAAGTTTGCAGATAACCGATTTTAGCCCGGGTGCCCGTTAAGCGGTGCGAAGCTAACCTCTACTCCAGCTTTTTTGAAGATCCTGAAGTAAATTTCTGCAACAACCCTGGCTGTTTCCTCATCTGGGAATCTGAAGGAGAGTATCAGTTCCATCTCATTCCCTCTCCTGTCTATTATCGCACCATGCAGTCCTGAAAGTCTTATCTTTTCAACGATAGGCTCAAGCGCGATCTCCAGCTTTTTTGTGAATTCCTCAAAATCATCCGCTGCCATGTATCATTCTCAATCTGTCTGTTTATTAGTGTGAGGACGGAAAATTTGGGATCTTTTCTGACTCGTTCAAGCGTGAGTTTGAACGATTAATGATTCTAAAGAAGATACAAACAATCCGCTCAATCATAACCTCAAAAAGCCTTAAATATACTTCAGGTATCATTGAAACGGGGGTCAAAATGGGATGGAAGTCACACGGTTTCAGGTTCAAATCTGGAAGAAAGTTGAGGAAAAAGGTCAGAGAGAGGGGAGTGAGAATCAGGAAGTTTCTGCAGACATTTGATATCGGACAGAGTGTCCACATTGACATTGAGCCCGCTTCGCAGAAGGGCATGCCGCATCCGAGATTTCAGGGGAGAACCGGGGTTGTTGTGGGACAGAGAGGAAGAGCATACCTTGTGCAGGTTAGAGATGGAGGGAAGATGAAAACTCTGATTGTTAGACCCGAGCACCTGAAACCACAGAGTGGTTGAAATGTTTAAGGAAGTTAGAAATTATGAATACATAACCATTTCTGAGGCCAGAGAAATAATGGAAGAAATAGCGAGAAAAAGGCAGGAAGAGGCTGAGCTTTTGTTTGAAACAAGAAGGGCTTTAAAACACCTCCGCATTTTCTCGAAACTTCCGGCTGATAAGGCAAAAGAGCTTGTCAATGAACTTCTCAAACTTCCCCAGGTTGGTAGTAAGGAAATTGCTGTAAAACTTGCAGATATAATGCCGCGCATTCCTGATGAAGTGAGAATAATCTACGCAAAGGAAAGAGTTACTCTAACCCCTGAACAAATTCAGGAAATTCTGGAGGTCATCGACAGGTATCGTATTTAAGAAAAACATAAATAGTTATAGCACTATTTTGAAAAGGGAGCTGATGCTATGGAGAAGCAAAGAATGGAAAAGGCTGAAAGTAAAGAAAAACTTGAGGATTTCGCTTATGTACTTGATTTCATGCCTTATGGTCATCCTGATGATAAAAGACCTATACACAAAAGAGAACCACTTGCTCAGGTTGTTGGGGAGAAATATTTCACACTGCTTGAAGTCAGCATAAAAAAAGGAAAGCAGCCGCTGGTTATGGACAGAGTTTATATTGGAAAGGGAGAAAGAGATGTTGTGTTCAGGATAAAGAGAAGGTTGAGGTATGAAGATTTAACCCCTGCTGCGAAGGCTGAGCTTCCTTACGTTATTGAGCATGTCGTAAAACAGGATGAGAAGAAATATGTTGACTTCTTCAACAAAGCAGACTCGATTACCACAAGAATGCACCAGCTTGAACTTCTTCCTGGTGTTGGAAAGAAGATGATGTGGGCAATAATCGAAGAAAGGAAAAAGAAACCCTTTGAAAGTTTTGAAGACATAGCCCAGAGAGTTAAGGGCATTCAGAGACCCGAAAAACTCATTGTTAGCAGAATCATACAAGAAATAAAGAATCCGCAAACCAAGTACAGACTCTTTACCGCTTGAAAAAATTAATATATTTTCCGCTCATGCTGTTCTCATGGGCATGATTGGCGAAATCACTACCTTCTTTGGAATGAGAGTCTTTACGGATGAAGGTAGATATGTTGGCAGGGTGGAGGATGTAATTATTGATCAAAACACAAAATCTATCAGGGGACTGGCCATCTCCGACTACAACAGGGCATTGATAGACTCGCATGCGAAGGGAGTCATTATTCCCTACAGGGTCGTTAAGGCTGTTGGGGATATCATTATAATCAAAGACCTCTTCAAGAGGAAGTCGAAAGCGTTTGAGTACGGATCTATAAGTGAAGAGGGACAAGAAGAAGAATAACTGCAATAATAACCACAGAAATTCCGAAAAGCAGTCTGGAGTTCAGTCTCTCCTTCAGAAATATTGCGCTGAAAATAGCCGCAAAAACGGGCGAGGAAGAGGAGGGTTGAACAACATTCCATGAATTTGATATTTTTATTGCAGTAATAAAAAACATGATTCCCAGAAACGAAAAAAAGCCTCCAATCACTCCTGAAAAAATTACTGAGTCTTTTTCAAAAATTTCATGAGATTTTACGGTAAAAATGAGGAGTATTAGGCATAAGAGCAATCTCACGAATGCCACAACCGAGACAGGGAGCCTGTCTGTAAGGAAGTCAAGAGTAAGGATTGCGAGAGCTCACGAAAAAGCTGCAAGGAGTGCATAAAACACCCCTGACGTCTCTCCCTTCTCGCCAGATCCATAAATAATGTAAATTGCCAGGAATACCAAAATGGCAGAAAAGAGAGCATTTAGGCTAAGCTTTTCACCGTAAACGATTGTTGATAGCAAAACGACATAAACAGGATACGTGGAAGATGCAGGAAGTGCGATGCTTACGGGTGACCTTTTCAGAGATGCGAAGTAGCTCAGATCACCGATGTAGAAAGACAGTATCGCGGAAATAACGAGAACAATGGCTGTTTGCATGTCCAGGGTTATTCCTGGCAGCTCCCATGCGGTGAAGGGTAGAAAATAAACTGTTGCAAAAAGGGTTCGGTGGAAGTTTGCCGTAAAAATGCTGACGTTCTTTACACCCTTCCTGTAGGCTATTCCGTTGAATGCCCAGCAAATGGCAGATATCAGGGGCAGAATGACAACTTGCACGAGTTTTAGAATTTCATTGTTGCTTAAAGCCTTTTACCCGGTTTGCATTTAGGTTTAAGATGAAAACAATAATAATTAATTATTCTCTTTACTTCGAAACTTAAATTTTTTTATTTCTTCGTTTAAAACGCTAAAAAAAGCGTAGAGTTTTTGCGGAGGGATTGAAGAGCTTTCAGGCAAGAATCAAAAGATTTATATATGAAAGACTTTCAGGATGAGTTGTAGGAGAGGTGTTACGGATGAGTGAGGCAAAGGAATTGATTAAGAAGATGTGTGAACTTCAGAACAGTACAGAAGAGATAAAGAAGGAGATGGCTGGCTGGAGTGGCGTGGTTCAGTACAAGCTTGACGGTGAGGAGTTCTACGTGGAGTACAAGTCTGACGGGACCTGTGAATTTAAGGAAGGTCTTCACGGCTCTCCGACCTTTGCGATCGTTGCTCCTCCAGACTTCTGGCTGGCAGTTCTCAAGGGACAGGAAGATCCTGTTAGCGGCTTCATGATGGGCAAATACAGAATCGAAGGAAACATAATGGAAGCGCAGAGACTTGCAGGTATACTGAAAAAGTTCCGGGGAAAAATTTAAGCCAAAATTTTTATTTTTTTTAAAAAGCTATTGCCTGTCGTAGCTCTTCTAAATCACATATTTTTGTGGCAATTTTGCGGCAAGAATCCAAACAAAACATGGACCGGTGGGGATTTGAACCCCAGGCCTTCGCCATGCCAAGGCGACGCTCTACCAGTCTGAGCTACCGGCCCTCACCATCTGACATTCAAATGGGATTATAAAGATTACCTTCCGTTTTAACTTTCTACAATGATAGTCGATGTGTCTCTGCAAAATTGCTTTAAAAAGTTGAACAGAACATTTAAAATTTTGAATTGAATTATTTTATGGATCTGCCTGAGCTCATCGATGAGGCCATCAGTGCAATGCCAAATGAAAAAATGGTTTTCATTGAGAAAAGCACTGTTACAGTCATAGGCGACATTCACGCTGATTTGGAGGCTCTGAAAAAGATTGAAAAGGAGATAGAGGGATTTGCAGTATTTCTTGGTGATTATGCAGACAGAGGTGAATATCCCGTTGAATGCTACGAGAAAGTGCTGAGGCTCTTCCTTGACGGCAAAGCCATGCTTCTTAGAGGAAACCATGAGAGCACAGGAGTTTATCCGCATCAGCTTCCATATCAGTTGAGGGAAAAGTTTGGATCGCAGGCTGAGGAAATTTACGAAAGTCTTGTCGAGATGTGGAAGAAAATGCCTTTATCTGCGATTGTTGAAGGAGAGGTCTGGATGGCACATGGAGGTGTGCCGACAAAACAGTGCAGAATTGAGTCAGAGGGAATATCGCGAAAGGAAATTAAACATCCTGATGAGCTGACAGCCCTTGAGATTATGTGGAACGACCCATGGGAAAAGGAGCGGTGCGGGGAAAATTACAACAGGGGTGTGATGTACTTCTTCGGCACAAGTGCTTCAGATATGCTTCTTGAAGAGCTTGGCGTTAAGGTTGTGATCAGATCACACGAGCCGCAGAAGGTTCTTAGGGTTGAGCAGGGAGGGAGAGTTGTGACGGTCGGCTCATGTGCTGAACCCTATTACTTATCAGAATTCGCAGTGCTGAAGATCGATCTCTCTCAGGATTTCAAGAATGGGTTTGATCTGGTTAGAAAATTTGGCTATATTTATGATGTATAATTTTTGTTTTAAAGCCGTAATGTATCGATTTAGTAAAATTTATTAGTGAGAGGCTGTGACTTCGGGACATGAACATCGATACACTGATAATTGCTGCTGCCGGTTTTTTTGCCGTCGCATCATCCATCGGTGTTCTGCTGACAAAAGATAACTTTTATGCAGCCATGTACATGTCAGTAACAATGCTCTTAGTGGCAGCAATTTATGCAGCGTTCAACATCCAGCCAGTGGTTGTTATAATAACCCTGATTTTCATCGGTGCGGTTGGCATAGTAACGGTTGCAATAGCTGCAACCTACAGGGCGGGAGCTTCAAGGAAAGTCAGCATTTTCTGGATCATACCAGTAATAATTGTCTTTGCGATTCTGGCTCTGGCATTCACGAGTTTGGCGGTGGATAGCATTGAGGTGGTTAATCCGGACGTCTTTCCAGCAGTTGCAACTGAGTACTTCTTCGTGATTTTGTTCCTCTTCGCACTGGTTGTTTTGATGATGCTTTCCGCAATAAAACTCGCACGGAGGGTTGAGCTGTGATGGATGTATCGAATCTCGCAGTAATTTTAATAACATCAGGAGCAATTCTGCTGGTTGCTTACCTGACAGCAATTTCTGCGAAGGACGTAATTCGTCTTCTGATCAGCCTTGAACTTATGTTTGCGGCAGTCTTTCTTGCAATAATCCCTCTCTTTTCAATCAACCCGCCATTGGCATATGCAGTAGCCATAATAACAGCATTCACGAGCAGTACAGAACTCCTTGTTCTGGTTACGGCCATAATCCTGCTTGACAGGAGGAAGAGAGGAATTGGATTGAGTAAGGTGGCTGTGGGAGGGGATAGCTTATGAGCGCTGAAAGCATTCTGGTTGGTTCGATTCTCATTCCTCTTATTGTCACCTTTATTCTTCCAGCATTCAGACCAAAGGCTGCAACGTGGATTTCAGCTATCTCCTTTCTCATCCCAATGTTTGTGACTCTTGGATTGCTGCTGACAGCTAAGGAACCCATGGTAATGCCGCTAATAAATCTGCCATCACCTGTGGGAGAGTTTTACATCCTTGCTGACCCGATAAGCAACGCTTTTGGCTTTACAATTTGCCTCGTTTCTGCAATGGTTGCTCTGTACTCGTTACCTTACATGAAGCACAGGTTCGAGGAAATGCTCCATGAAGGTGAGATAAAAAGCATTGAGTGGGAGTTCAGAAAGTACTGGTTCCTTTACAGTCTCTATGCAGTGGCAATGCTGTGGCTCGTCTATGCAGGAAACTTCATTCTGCTCTACATATTCCTTGAAATCTCACTTCTCGCCTCATTCCTGTTGATCTACTTTTACGGCTACGGAAACAGGCAGTGGGTTGGTATACTTTACTTTGTATGGACTCACATCGCTGGAGTTTTAGCACTGCTTGGCATTCTGATCATAGGATTTGAAAACGGCAGCGCTGCAATCAATGCGATCAGGGCTGTAGGATTCACGGCATGGCTGCTGATCTTCCTCGGAATGGTTGTTAAGCTTCCTGGCCTTGGACCGCACATCTGGCTGCCATGGGCACATGCTGAAGCTCCCACTCCGGTTAGCGCCTTACTGAGCCCCCTCACGGTCGGTCTTGCTGGATACGTCCTTCTGAGGGTTTACATGATCGATTCATCCTTCATTGACCAGCACAGGGACATTATAATTGCATATGCAATAATCTCCAGCATTTACGCAGGTTTTTCAGTGTTCAAACAGAAGGACTACAAGAGGTTGCTTGCCTACTCAACCGTCTCTCAGATGGGTTACGTGCTTATTGCCATCTGCCTGGGCAGTTACGGATTGATAGGTGTTGTGATCCAGTACATCAGCCACGCATTCGGAAAGTCGATACTGTTCATGACAGCGGGGGCGATCATAGCATCTTTCCACGGTCTCAGAGATATTACCAGAATGAGCGGGATGCACGAATACGTTCCGACAATTGCAAATGCAGCTCTTATTGGATTCATGACCCTCAGCGGCATCCTGACAATAGGGATGTTCGGAGAGTTTTACATCCTTGTCGGTTTGACTGAAATATACGGATTCAACCTTTCCGTCATCCTTGCTGTCGTGCTTGTGTTCATAATCTCCGGACTTTACAGCTTCTACACGATGAAAATAATCTACTACGGAAAGCCTGCCGGTTATGAAAGACCAAGGTTCAGCAGACTTCTTGACGCTCCGCTTTACGTCGTTGCCTTCTTCAGCGTTGCCTTCATCTTTCCACCGCTTGCAACCGCACTGCTTGGTGGTCTGAAAGTTGTTCTCGGAATTGGAGGTGTTATGCCATGAGCGAAGTTGTTGAGCTTCCGATGATGACGGAAATGCTTGCTTTACTGTTCTTAACACCCGTAATAGCGAGTATACCAATTGCCGTAGCGTGGGGAATGCATCCCCGCCCTGACTGGGCGAGAAAGCTTCCGGTTCTTTCAGTGGCCGGTTTGTTTGTTTCTCTCTGCGTTGCTCTCTATATTCTGTTTAACATCGGAGAACTCTCGCCGGAGGCAGAGCCCGTAAAGCATACGATCTACTGGCTTCCGGAATTCAACATAAACTTTGTCTTCATCTTTGACTACCTGAGCAAGCTGATGGGGGCTTTAACCGCACTGATAGCCTTCCTGATTGGAGTTTACGGTCTTGAGTACATGAGAGACGACTACAGGCTTGGCTGGTACTGGTTCTTCTTCAACCTCTTCACGGCATCAATGCTTCTCGTTGTTTACAGTGATAACCTTTTAATGCTCCTGATAGGCTGGGAGGGTCTGGGAATTGCTTCATGGGGGCTGATAGGACACTGGTTCAGGGATGATGATGAGCTTACGTATGTTGGCATTCTCAAAAGAAAGGTTGCTGGTTTGGATATGTTCTGGTCTCCCAGCACGGGTGGCTGGAGAGCGATTTCCACAATAAGAATCGGAGACATGCCGATGTTCTTCGCCATCGGTGCTCTGTTCTTCCTAACTGGCAACATCAACATAAGCGAGATACCATGGGCGGGGCTTGAGGAGAAGATAGGTGTTGCTGGTGTTGTTATACTGCTTGTTGCCTTCCTGATGGGTCCATTCACGAAATCAGCCCAGCTTCCATTCAGCGAATGGCTTATGACCGCAATGACAGGCCCGACAACTGTCAGTGCACTGCTTCACTCTGCAACGATGGTTGCAGCAGGAACTTACATCTTCATGAGGCTCAGCTGGTATATTGAGCCATGGGAGCATCACCTCTTAAGCTATGAATACGTTTACATTCTCGTGCTTTTCCTTGGCTTAGTATCCTCTCTCTACGCAGCCCTTGTGGCTACAAGCTCGCTCGAGAGAAAGGTTCTGCTTGCAGCATCAACGATGTCCAGCCTCGGACTGATGTTTGCTTCAGCAGCGGCAAGCTACTGGGTTGGAAAGTTTGCCGTGCTTGTGGCTTTCTGGTACCTCATTACGCATGCCTTTGCAAAGGCCACCCTCTTCCTTGTTGCTGGCCATCTCATCCACGAGACGCATGATAGATTTCTGTGTGGAGATACTGAAGTTGCCAAAAAGCTGAAATGGGCATTTGTTGCCACAGTTATTGCGACAATATTCCTTTCAGGAATTCCGCCATTCACAGCTTACTGGGTTAAGTCTGGGATGGATGGAGTGATGCACCACCTCGAGCATGATTTTGGACTGCTGCCTCTCGCACTGCTTGTAGTGATATCAGCCATTTATTCAGGCTTCCTTGGAAAGTTCCTGAGCATGAACTTCTTCAAGGGCAAAAAGGTTCACCTTCACCTGCATGGTGGGGGGATAATGAGCACGGCCTACCTCGTCATGGTTTCCATGCTCATCGTAATCCTTGCCGTAATTCTGACATCTCACGAAGAACCGTTCAAAGAATTCGTCAAGGAAGGACTGCTGACCTCATCTTTTGCGGTGGGTGTGATAGTTCTTCTGGCCTATTCCTTCGGCTTCTTCAAACCACAGATTAAATCCCCAATAGGGCAGTTCCTTAGTGATAGAATGTACGTTATGTTTCTTAATGACTACATAGTTCCAAAAATCGGCTGGGCGATCGCAAAGGTTGTGGATTACGGTAACAGACTGATAGACTTCACGTGCCACCAGGCCATTCCGGGAATGTTTGAAGTTTACTCCCATGGTGTGAGATTCATACAGAACGGAAAGCTTGAGAGATACCTGCAGATTGTTGTGGGCTTTGTGTTGCTGATATTTGTTGTTGCAGTTGCAGCGGGGTGGATGACATGATAGAGTTGCTTGCATCGCTGATAATACTCACAGTTGGAGCAGCGCTGAGCTACAAGGACATCAGAATTTCGCTTGTTGCAAGCATAGTGGCTGTTCTGGCAATGATGGCAGGAGGAAACGCTTACTCAGCTTTGATTTTGTCTGTCGCACTGCTTAACATTTTCTCCCTCTACGCAATGAGACAGAACCAGATAGCGGGTGTCGACTACGCTCTGGTTGCCATAATGGCTGTAGCAACCCTTTACGTTTTCATGGTTGATGATCTCGCAATGATGCTGGTGCTTTTCATGGTCGTATCCGCACCAACATACCTGCTCGTAATGGTCAGCGATGAAAAGCTGAATGTAGATGTTGGTATCAAGTACGTGACATTCATGGTGATAGCCACAGTGCTCTTCATAATAGGTGCAGTTCTGCTTTATTCAGCAACAGATCCCCTTGTTTATTCTCTGGCTTTCCTGATGCTGATTGTTGGTCTCAGCATGGAAGTCGGCATAGCTCCGGTTCATGAATGGGTTCCGGACGTATTCGCCTCTGCAGACCCGATACCGGTTTCAATAATAGCCTCGCTCGCAAAGTTTGTTCCGTTCATCATCGCTTACAAGATCATTATCGCAACAGCAACACCCTCGCTGTGGCCCCTTCTGATAGTGCTCGGCCTTATAGCTGCAGTATCAATGTTTGCAGGCAACATTGGAGCTTTGACAACGAACGAACCAAGCAGGATTCTTGCGTATTCCACAATTGCAAACATGGGTTACATTCTTGCAACTTTTGTTGCTGTTACTGCCGGAAAAGAGTACGTTTACTTCGCAATAGCCGGAGGTTTGCTGCAACTCTTCGTCAATTCATTCGGTAAGGTTGGTTACTTTGCAAGCATAAAGAATGGAGGCACGTCACTAATACCCGCATACATCCTTGCATTCTCCTTCATCGGCCTGCCACCGCTCATGGGATTCTGGAGCAAGCTGTTCATAATCTATTCACTCGTCTATTCACAGTTCATCTGGCTCGCAGTTATCCTTGTACTCAATTCAGCAATTTCAGTTCCGTATTACATAAGACTCGCAAGGTTGCTTGGCACAGGCTGGAAGTTCAATCTGATGAGTGCGATTGTTCTGTTCGCATCCATTGCGATGCTGATAACGCTGATACCGCCAATGTGGTTTGTGGATCTGGTATCATTGATGAAGGGGGTGTAAGGCATGGCGATGCTTGAAAACACACTGGTTGTTGTTGTCGTGATTGCGGTTGCACTTATAACTGACATCGCTGTCTTGCTTCTGGCCAAGATACTACCGAGATACAGGCCGACAGAAGTGAAGGTTTCGCGATTCGAAGCAGGCAACCCGCCATTGGGTTTGCAGAAATGGACGCTGCCGATGCAGTACATAGGCTTCATGATAATGTTCATGGCATTTGAACCGATACTTGTCATCATACTGCTCCTTTCAGGAACCCCAACATTGGATGTAATTGCATTGACGATCCTCGCTTTGATTCTGCTTCTACCAGCTCTGCACGTTGCCTACAACTACTCACTCGAAATTGCAAGATTGAGGGGTGATACCAATGGATGAATTCATAGAATTTGTCAGAGGAGGGCCGCTCGGCCCGATTAAGAAGTGGGGAACGAAGTGGAGTTTGTGGCCGGTTCACCTTGTGACTGCATGCTGTGGTGCAGAACTTGCCCATGCCTTCGCGTGTGGTTATGATGGAGAAAGAATTGGTGCCCTCAACTACGGTATTGCGAGGCAGACAAACCTAATAATTGTTGAAGGAGCCATTACAAGAAAGATGGCTAAGGTATTGAGAATAACATGGGAGCAGATGCCCGATCCAAAATTCGTAATTGTTATGGGAGCCTGCGGTTTGCGGGGAGGAATTTTCTGGAATGGTTACCACATGGTTAAACCCTCTGATGTTGTTCCGGTTGATTTCTTCATTCCCGGATGTCCCCCAACTCCTGAAGCCCTGCTGAGGGGTATAAGGCAGGTACAGTTCAAGATAGAAACAGGTGAGGCAAAAACCTCTGCAACTTTTCCAGAAATTTCTCTGGAGGTTGGAAAGAAGCCAAAAGTCTTACCAAGAACACCAAAGAAAATATCAAAGGCTCCGGCAGTGATAGTGAACTCACCAAAGGATGTTGACTGGGAGTTTGGCCGTAAACTTGTTGAGGAATTGAAATCCAAGATTGAGGCAAAATCGGTTACAGTAACGGGCAAAAACAGAATAGCTGTAAAGGTGGAAAGTGAGAGCATTCCAAAAACTGCAATGAGGCTGAAGGAGATGGGATTTGATCACGTTAAGAACGTAAACGTGATAGACGTGCCCAACGAGGACAAGTTTATTGTTGAGTATCACTTCTCCAGCTACAGTGTTAGAGAGCTGATGCCCGTCATTGTTAATGTCTTTGCAGACATCCCGAGGGAGAATCCGAGAGTAAAAAGCCTGGCAAACATGTTTCCAAGTGCTGACTACATGGAGAGGGAGATGTACGATTTCTTCGGCGTGATCTTCGAAGGAAACCCGTGGATGGGTAAAAAATTCCTTCTTGCTCCGGATGCTCCAGAGTTCCCGCTGAGGAAGGATTTCAGGCTTGAGGAGGATGTTTACGTGAGGTGAGGGAAATGGATGAATACGCACTCGACATCCCTGTAGAGCCACCAAGAGAGCTGAAGTCTCTCTTCATCCCCATCCCGCCTGATTATGTTGAGGAAACATACAAAAGCGATGATTTTCTCGTTCTCGTGGGCCCCCAGCATCCCGGCAGCGGTCACATGAGGCTGATTGTCAGGGTTAGGGGAGATATAATTCAGGAAGTGATTCCTGATCCGGGCTATGTTCACAGGTCGATGGAGAAGCTTGCAGAAAACAGGCTCTACATTCAGAACATTCCTCTTGTTGAAAGGCCAGCCATAATGGATGCTCCAAACCTGAATCTTGGATATGTAAGGACAATTGAGGAGGCTCTCGACATGGAGGTTCCGGAGAGGGCGAAGTATATCAGAACAATGCTTGCTGAACTTGGAAGAGTGGGAACGCATCTCTATGATGCGGCAATCTTGGCAGTCTTCATCGGCCACACAACTGGCTTCATGTATCCTTTTGGCATCAGAGAGCTCATCTGCGAGGCTTTCGTAAGGCTGACGGGAGCGAGGTTCACGTCATCTTTCATAATACCCGGAGGAGTAAGGAGAGATGTTGATGAATCAACGCTGAAATGGATATATGACATGACCTTTGCGATGGAAAGGAGATTGAAGTCCTTTGAAAGAATATTCATAAAGAATCCCACTGTCATAGCCAGACTTCAGGATGTTGGAGTTCTCAGCAGGGATGAGGCTGTAAAGTATGGCGTAGTCGGGCCTTTCTTAAGGGCGAGCGGTGTTGAGTATGATGTCAGAAAAGTTGAACCATACGAGGTTTACGAAGAGCTTGTATGGGACATGCCTGTTTCGGATGCGGGAGACGGTTACGCAAGATTTCTGGTCAGAGTTAACGAAGTAGGTCAGAGCTTGAGTATTATCAGGCAGTGCATTCAGGAGATGCCTGAGGGGAGAGTAATCAGTGATCAAATAGCGGATAGAGGAGATGACATAAGAGGCTCTTTCTACGACAGCCTTTCAGATATTGTTCTTCCTCCAGGAGAGTACACCACTCTGACTGAAGGAGCGAGAGGGACAATAATCTTCAGCATAGTAAGCGATGGAGAGTCCAACGTTCCAT
>Ga0072500_139899_pt1 | contig 14086 bp, 9 predicted proteins | sample GBScelen77Swater_FD_63803 | JGI IMG/M metagenome (GOLD analysis project Ga0072500, IMG submission 63803) | Hot spring microbial communities from Great Boiling Spring, Nevada - cellulolytic enrichment S 77C v2 (version 2) | ecosystem: Environmental > Aquatic > Thermal springs > Hot (42-90C) ...
AAAAAATAAATTTAGAATCTCTTACTTTTTTTCTAAGTTCATAAAATTTACATAGAGTATAAGAAATTAAAATCGTGAAAAAGGGTATTATTACTGTTATATATCTCCTATATGGCCAAGGAAAGAAAATAGATTGATTTCTTAATTGCTCTAAATAAAAAGCTGTATAAGATATTCCGATCAGGATAAATACTATGATCGTGAGTTTTTTACTTTCTTCAAGTTTCTGGAAAGAGTGGAGAAGACTTGCAATTCCAAAAATTCCGAACACTAAGCCTATCTGGCTTAAAGAGTATTCGAGTAGGTATATGGTTATGATTTTGTTAAAGTTAACCTCAATTTGGGGTCTCAGGAAATATGCAAAGATGAAGGATAAAAACACTAAGAAGGTAACTAATTCAAAAATTATTTTTGTTCTATTTGGGTTAATTCTAGGATTCAATTTCTTTATTGGAATAAAAAACAAAACGGGCAATAGAGTAGGCATTATTAAAAGCGAAATAAGTAAATTCGTATTCGACCTTAAAAAAGGTGGTATTTGGTCTAGGAAATACGGTAAATCGAATTTATAGATATAGATTATAGAGATTACATTTACCAGAAAGAAGGTTGCGTAAAAAATTATAAAACCTTTTTTTGGGTTCTTTGAAAACATCATAACAGAAAGTAGAATAACAATAGCAGGGTATATCAGGGGAAAATCGGGTCTGACGAGAACCAAGGTGCCAAAGCTTAGTGCCGAAAGGAATGCAAAAAAGCTCCTGTTAAAATGTAACCACATGTGAAGTGCATATAGACCAGTAAATACGAGCATTTGGAACAAAATTTCTGCTCCAGGATATCTCGCAAAAAATATTTGAGCAAAGTTTAACTGGAGCAATATCAAGCTAATAAAAGCTATTAAATCTCCAAACAAGCGTCTCGTTAGGAAATATACTGAGATTAGGGAAACAGTGGCTATAAAAGGTGTGAAATATAGGAAGAACTCTAAACCAAGAACGGAGTAAATTATTGATAACAATATTGGATAAAAATCGAAATATTGGAACAATATAAAATTGCTATTGTTATTATAATAGAATCCATATCCCGGGAATTCAAGATTTTGAAAACCGTAATGTGCATAACGTTTGTATTTATGGTAGATGACATCTCTAAATTCAGTTCCAACCTCTTCAATTAGAGGATCAAAGGCCACATTACTTCCTGTTTTTGCGATATTAACTGCATGAGAAATTATTATTATGCTATCCAACCCTACTTCTGGAAAATAGGGCTGGAAAAATAGGATTGTAGATGTCAGGATAAGCGAAACAAGAATTATGGAGTTTCTATTGATTTTTGGCCCCTCTAATGGAACGGGTTTAGATTTGTAAAAAAATTTTAATCCTATCAAAGGAATTGAGAATATTATTATGATTGCAACCAGATTTAAGATTGAGAAAAGACCTAAAGAAGAGAGAAGTAAACTTATCCATCCGGATATTAAAAGACTTGTTACAAAAAAGACAAATAAAGATTCGCTAAAGCTTAATTCAGTTATTTTATGTTTGATTAATGCGTTGAACAAAGCATAACCCGGTAAAAAGAATACGAGGAACAGCAAGAGGATTGATTTAAGCATCCAAAATATTTTATCCGAATATAATAGATAAAAATACAATATTAAAAGAATTAAAATAATTAGTGTAATTAGAAATTTTCTATTTCTTTTATTGTATAAATAGACTGCATAAACTACAAATGTAAAAATAAGAGCGAAGAGCACTATGTGAAAGGTTGGAGTTACGAAGGGTAAAAGATCAGCCAATTTTACCATGCAGTTTGAAATCCTAAGTATCATATAAGTTTTTCGAAAATGGACGAAATTTTACTGAACTCATAAAGAGCTTCGGAACTCTTGAATTGATTTTAGGAAAGTTTATATAAACTTTGCTGAAAATTTGCCTTTGTGAAACTCATAGTGATGATTCCCGCATACAACGAGGAAAATACAATCGCAAAGGTCATAGAAGAGATCCCGCGGAAGATTGATGGAATTGACAGCGTTGAAGTCCTCGTAATTGACGATGGATCAACCGACAGAACTTCAGAAATTGCAAAGAAAGCTGGAGCAGATTATCTGCTTATCCACAAAAGGAATCTTGGCCTTGCAAGAACATTTAAAGACGGATTGGACTTCGCTTTGGCTTTGGGGGCAGATATAATTGTCAACATAGATGCGGATGCCCAGTACAACGCCAAAGAGATTCCAAAGCTGATCGAGCCTATTTTGAAAGGCGAAGCAGACATCGTCATTGGAGACAGGCAGATTGACAAGCTCGACCACATGCCAAAATCAAAAAAGATTGGCAATAAGATTGCCAGCTGGGTTACGAGAAGACTTTCTGGACTACCGATTAAAGATGCACAGACGGGATTCAGGGCTTTTTCGAGAGAGGCTGCGATGAAGCTGAACATCCTCGGAGAGTATACATACACGCAGGAAACGATAATACAAGCAGCCAAGAAGGGTCTGAAAGTCGTCGAGATCCCCGTCGAATTCAGGAGAAGGGAGGGAAAATCGAGGTTGATTTCGAGCATTTGGGGATACGCGAAGAATGCCGGAATTACAATCCTAAGGACCTACAGGGATTACCACCCCTTTAAGGTCTTCGTGGCCATAGGAGGGCTAATCTTTCTTGCGGGAACTCTGGTTGCTCTTCGCGTCCTTCTTCACTATTTCGAAACAGGAGCTGTAACTCCACACTTGCCTTCTGCAGTGCTTTCAGTTTTGTTGATCCTTATCGGTTCGCTGACCGCAATATTCGGTTTGCTTGCTGATATGCTGAGAACACAGAGGGAATTGATCGAGGACGTTCTTTGGAGGATGAAAAGACTTGAAGGCAAGAATAAATAGTTAGTGATAACTATGAAGATAACGATGATTGGCACACTACCACCCTTAAAAGGGATATCACCTTATTGCTTAGAATTAGTTAGGGCTCTATCTAAGCATGTCGAAATCGAGTTTATTGGTTTTAAATCACTATACCCAGAGTTTCTATACCCTGGAGGGACAAAAGTTAAAGACGAAGGATATAACTTGCCACACTTAAAGAATATAGAAATAAGAAACATGCTCACGTGGTACAACCCATTCTCGTGGATATTTGCCGGGCTTACGTTGAAAGGCAAGGTTGTACATGCGCAGTGGTGGGCTTATCCTCTTGCTTTGATGTATCTTGTTATTCTATCAATTGCGAAACTGAGGAAAAGAAAAGTAATTATAACAGTGCATAACGTCCTGCCGCATGAAAAAAGCAGGTTGAAAAACTTTTTGAATAGAGTTGTATTGTTTTTCGGTGATTACTTTATTGTACACACCGAATCAAATAGAGAAGACTTATCCCGGCTATATGGTATTCCTAGGGACAGAATTTACGTAATTCCACACGGTATTCTGGAAGTGTATCCCGTTAAATGGGTCCCAAAAATAGAGGCTAGAAAATATTTGGGAATCCCAGAAGACAAAAGAGTAATCCTTCATTTTGGTAACATAAGAAACTATAAAGGATTAGATGTTTTAATAGAATCGCTAAAGCTGGTGAAGGAGGAAGTGAATGATGTCGTGCTATTAATTGCTGGAAAACCGTGGGAGAGTTGGGGAAAGTATGAAAGACTGATTGAGAAAAATGGCGTTTCAGATATAGTGATAAAAAAACTGGACTTTATACCTCCTTCCGAAGTAGAGTTTTACTTTGCTGCATCAGATGTGGTTGTGCTCCCCTACAAGTACTTTGATTCACAGAGCGGAGTTGCGGCTCTTGCACTAACTTTTAAAAAACCTCTTATTGTAACGAATGTTGGGGGGCTACCAGATATGGTAAGGGATGAGAAAGTAATTGCAAAAGCTGGAGATGCAAGAGATTTGGCAATGAAAATAGTTCATGTGTTAAAGGACGAAAAGATTCTTGAGAAGTTATCTAAGGATGCTGAAGAACTTGCGAAAAATTATTCGTGGGATAAGATTGCTGAGAGAACTGTTGAAGTTTATAAAGAAGTTTATAAAGGTGAAGATAAATGAAAAAAATATTAATAATTTCACCATTCAATATATTTCCCCCTTATTGGGGGGAGCAAGTAGGATATACAACATGGCAAAACATCTAGCAAAAAAGAATAAAATCATTCTTCTCTGCAATGACTACAAACAAGTTAAGAGTGTTGAAACTGATTGTGATGAGTTTTATGAATTTGTATCAAATCCAAATATCGAACTTTACTTTGTAAGGGCTATTGGGGGTAGACTATCCCAAATATTTAACCCATCATTAATATTAAACGGGTTAAAAATAATCAAAAACAAAAAGCCTGATATAATTTTGGCTGAATTTGTGTGGTCAGGTCTCCATGCATTAATTTTTAACATTCTCTCAAAGACTCCTTATATATTGGATGAACATAACGTGGAGTTTTTGAGATTTGAGCGAATGAAAAAGGGAAATAAAGTAACAAGACTTTTTCTTAAGATTTACGAGAAATTATCATGTAACTTTGCACAAAAAGTTTTCTGCGTTTCTGAAGTTGATAAAACATATCTCTCTAACATATTAAATATCGATAAAAGTAAAATAATTGTCGTCCCTAATGGTATTGATACTGATAAGTTTTATCCCGATATTGAAAAAGGATATAAAATTAGAAAAAAATTAAATATTGACTATAATGACCCTATAATTTTGTTCTTCGGAAAATTAGATTATAAACCCAATTTAGAAGCCGTTGAACTCATCTGTCATGAAATTATGCCAAGAGTTCTAAAGAAACTTCCAAATGCTAAATTTTTAATTGTGGGTGATAATCCACCATTGAAGTTTTCTCACGAAAATATAATATTTACTGGGCCTGTAAAAAATATAGAAGATTATATAAATGCTTCCGATGTCGTTATCTGCCCATTGCGAAGTGGTGGCGGAACAAGAATCAAGATATTAGAAGCGTTAGCATGTGGCAAAGTTATAATAAGTACAAGTATTGGTGCGGAGGGGTTAACTACGAGCAATAATATTATAATCAGAGACAAGTGGGATGAGTTTGCAAAAGAAATTATAAACGTTATAATTCACTCTATGGAAAAGGGAAAAAACAAAAATGTAAACGATGTAATTGACCGATATGCATGGAAGAACATTGTTAAAATTATCAATCATGAATTGCTCGATACATAATGGCGGCACCATAAGCAAAAGATGTAAGGTAAAGATGATCGACACTCTGCTACCGTTAAAGAGTATCTCCTGTACTGTTTTGAGTTGATTGTCAAAACACAATATCGAGATTGAATTTATTGTTTTAAATCGTTCTACCTATCCTAATTTTTATATCTTGGAGGGACTAAAATTAAAATAAATAAAAGATTATTAGATAATATGAAAATTATCAAATGTTTGGATTAAAAATATATTAACGTATAATCCTTTTCTTGGATTTTTGCAGGATTAAAGCTTAAAGAGAACATTTTACATGCGCAATGGTAGGCTTATCCTCTAGCATTGATTTGTATCATTGTATCACAACTTACTCATCAAAAGAGTTTTTCATCCAATGTTGGAAAACACAATTTTTAAACCTAACAGCAATCAGAATTCGTGAACCAATCCATCGCAAAAGGAACACTCTACCTCGGAATGGCTCAGCTTCTCTTCCTTATATCCAGCTACGCAATTCACATTGGTCTCGGAAGAATGCTCGGCCCTGAGCTTTACGGGATGTATGCTGTTGTTGTGTCCCTTGTAACTGTGGTGAATCTAATTTTAACTACAGGAATTCCGCGGACGGTTTCCAAATTCACATCTGAAAGACCTGATCTGGCTAAATCCATTCTGAAGACAGCTGGAAAGCTTCAGCTTTGTCTCAGCCTGTTAATATTTGCCCTGTATTTTATCTTGGCGAGCTTTTTAGCTGAAATTCTTAAAGATTGTTCTCTCACAACCCTCATTCGTGTCTCTTCTATCATGATACCAATCTATGCCATTTTCTCCCTTTACACAGGTTATTTCAACGGATTGAGAGATTATCGAAACCAGTCTGTTATTTCAGCGGTATACAGCATCTCAAAAATCGCACTCATCTTCGGGCTGGTTCTGATGGGTTTCTCTGTATTTGGCGCGGTTTTGGGCTTTGCAATCTCTCCAGCAGCTGGTTTGCTGATTGCAGTTGCTATTGCGAGCTTTCCAATAAGAACTTCTGAGTATATCGGATACAGCAAAATAATCAAGTTCGCCTTACCGGTGATTGTTCTCTCAGTATTACTCAATTTTTCCACAAGCGTTGACCTGCTCGTCTTGAAGGCGATTGTTAGAGATTCTCAGGAGGTCGGCTACTATTCTGCTGCATCGATGATATCTAAGGTTCCCTTCACCCTCCTCGGTGCTTTAAACATGGCCCTGTTCCCCGCAGTTTCAAGCTTAACTTACCTTAACGATCTGCAAAAGACGAGAGAATACATTCAAGAATCTTTCCGTTATTTGCTAATCTTTCTGGTTCCCGCGACTGCCTTCATTTTTGTAACTGCAACGGAGTTCATCTCTCTCCTTTACTCTCCAAAATACGTGGAAGGTGGTGAACCGCTCAGAGTGCTGATAATAGGAATTCTCTTCTTTAGTGTTTTTGCGTACTTCTTAAACATAGTTGTTGCCTCAGGAAAAGCATCGCTTGCTGCAGGCTTCAGCGTTTTTATCTCTGTTCTGAGTGCAATACTTAACTTCACATTCATACCCGTATTCGGGATGACTGGTGCTGCAATTGCCGTTACAATAGCAAGCTTTATTTCGATGTTGGCCATTCTTACTTTTGTAATAATGGAGTTTGGTTCTGTAATTCCATTGAAATCTCTCGCGAAAGTTATTCTATCTACAATTGCTGCTGCTTCTGCCCTATATTTTAGGTGTTCAGGTCCGCTCCTTCTTGGTCAGTATATAGTAGCATTTGTCGCATATTTTGCGCTGTTGTGGGCTGTGAGAGAAATAAACGAAAGAGACGTTATAAGGCTGAAGAGATTGATGTTCAGAAGAGGTAGCTAATAGTGAGAAGTGCAAGGGCAATGGTGGCAGAGGTTATTGAGGCGTTAAGAATTTTGGATTAATATTCGTCCTTTTTTTCTTCCGGGATTCGTGTGAAGTTATATATTCTTCAAGAAAAATGAAATTTTATTGATAGAATTGTATTTCTTTGGTCTGAGCATTGCAATAGTACTCTGACCGTCTTCTGGCTGAACTACCTGTTTAAGATGAAGATAACGTTTATCAATGTCTCGGTGGTTATTATTTCTCTAACGGTAATTGCAGTATTAATCTCTTAAAGGTAGGAATGTATAGAATCGTAAATCACCGCAAATTTGCCAGCCACTCCCTGAATTCTCTTCCCAGTTCCTCATCACTTAAGGCTATCTCTACATTGGCCTTCAACCACTCCAGCTTGTTTCCAATGTCATATCTCTTTCCGTTGTAGAGCATTCCATAAACTTCCAAATCTCTGCACATCAACCTTAAAGCATCTGTTAGCTGAATTTCTCCATCGTATCCGGGTTCCAGAACTCTAAGGTAATCAAAGATTTCGGAAGTTAATATGTATCTCCCTAATATTGCTATGTTCGATGGAGCTTCTTCAATCCTCGGCTTCTCAACCATATCTTCTATTTTGTAAATTCCCTTTTCAACTTCAAAGCCTCTTATTACACCATGAAATTGCACCTTCTCTGATGGAACCTCTTCAACGGCAATTGCCGGGCTCTTATACCTATTGAAAACATCTATCAGCATTTTCGTGCACGAAGGTATCGTGATGTTATCTCCGAGCAGTAATGCAAAAGGTTCATCCCCAACAAAAGCTTCAGCATATCTCACAGCGTCACCCAAGCCTTTCTGCTCCCTCTGTCTCACGAAGTATATATCAACTTCTTCCAGAATTTTCTCAAGCTCTTCCGAAAATCTATCCTTTTTTGGCAACTCATTTCTGTCAAAGTGATCCTCAATTGCTCTCTTGTGCTTTCCAGTTATTATCAAAATCTCCCTTATTCCAGAATAATATGCCTCCTCAACGACATACTGGATAACTGGTTTGTGCACAACGGGAAGCATCTCCTTAGGCTGAGCCCTTGTTATGGGAAGCATTCTCGTTCCAAAACCTGCTGCTGGAATCACTGCTTTCTTAATCTTCATTCAAACACCCTTTATGAAATGCACACCAAAATTATAAGCTTTTTTCTATTTAAAAATTTCTACCAGCACACGCCTTCATAAGTCTTCGCTTCTTTCATTGCTTTTTCTATTCTTCTCCCATCGATTACTATCTTCCCCCTGTAATCCAGATTCTCGAAATCCTTCCATTCTGTCACTATAAGAACAGCTTCGGATTCAGCTATCAACTCCTCAGCAGAGGATGCGTATTCTATGTTGGGAAAAAGCCTTCTGAAGTTCTCAGCAGCCTTCGGATCGTAGGCCAAAACTCTTGCACCTTCTTCGATCAGCCTCTCAATGATCGGGATAGTCCTGCTCTCCCTTACATCGTCTGTATCTGGCTTAAACGCGAGTCCCAATACGCCAATCTTTTTCCCCCTCAGGCTTTGAACATGCTTTTTAAGCAGATCTATCATCCTTAAAGGTTGTCTTTCGTTGACTTCAATAACAGCTTTTAGAATCTTAGGCTCCTCTCCCAATTCCTCAGCTTTGGCAATCAATGCCCTAACATCTTTTGGGAAACAGCTTCCGCCAAAGCCAATTCCAGCTCTGAAAAAAGCGGGGTTTATCCTGTGATCCAACCCAAGTCCCTTAAAAACTTCGTAAACATCTATGCCAAGCCTTTTGCAGATGTTGCCTATTTCGTTTGCAAAGCTGATCTTGGTTGCGAGAAAAGCATTGCTTGCGTATTTTATCATCTCAGCGGTTTTAATGTCGGTTATTAGTTTTGGACAGTTAAACTGTTTATAGAGTTCATAAAGGATTTTCTTTGTTCTCTCATCCTCGGCTCCAATTACTATCCTGTCAGGTTTGAAAAAATCATCTATCGCATTCCCTTCTCTGAGAAATTCGGGGTTGGTAGCCAATCCAAAATCCACAAAAGCCCTTTTTCCTGACGTTTCTTCAATGATTTGCTTCACAACGTTTTCGGTCGTTCCGGGAAGAACTGTGCTTTTTACGACTAAAACATGGTATTCTTCCTTTTTTGCAAGCGATTTGCCTATTTGCTCAGCAGAGGCTTTAACGTAGCTGAGATCTATCGAGCCATCATCTTTCGAGGGGGTTCCTACACAGATGAAGGTAATTTCTGAATTCTGAATGGCTTTTTGGTAGCTCTTGGTTGCGTAAAATCTGCCTTCATTTTTCTTCATCAATTCCTCCAAGCCAGGCTCGTAAATCGGAGTTTTCAAAGCGTTTATCATGTTCACTTTAAAATCGTCGATGTCAACAAAAATTACAGAATTTCCAAGTTCAGCAAAGCCAATTCCCGTGACCAATCCCACATAGCCGCATCCGATGATTGAAACTTTCATCATTTCAAAATTTGTTTTCATAATATATCTTTTGCCCAATCCTAGAAATCCGGTTGTTCCATAATTTTTTCAGATTGTTGGCTTTTCCAAAAATAAAGGATTTGAGAGTCAAAAGAAAAAACTGATCTAGGTAAAATGCTTTTTCGACAAACACAAGTGTCAGGTGCTATCAACAACGCGGTCAAGCACTTGAATTGAACACAAAAGTGCTACAATATCCATATTACTTTTCATTTTGAACTTGCTAGGTTTATTCGAGAAGTTTGTTGATCGTATATTTTTACACAAGATGCTCGCTTAGGGCTGTTGAATTTCGATCATTGAAAATTTGGTTTTGATCGCGTTCGAGTAGATGTTTTTGGTGAAAGTCTTGATAGCGTAGAAGATAAAATTATGGAAAATTTTGCTACAAAGTATAGTCTAAGGATTCTCTTCTCTACACATCTGTTCTATTAGTTTGGAGGAATCGCACATGTGTATACACTAGGGAAGTCATTTTTGGATCGTTCCCTATGAATTATTTGGCTTAACGTTCTTAAGCAAGCATATTTAAATAATAAAAAATAAGAAAAATAGATTAAAACACAAATTTAAAACGGACAAATTACATCAAATAAGTTGTAGGATGTAAAAAAAGATTTTTAAAAAACATAGGATAAGAAGATTTGTATTCAGAGTTTTCTCAGAAAAGAGATTAAGAGTTTTTTAATTTTAAAATAGATCGGATTCACACTTAAATCATCAGCAATCTCACTGAAATCTTTCTCCTTCAACTTCTTCAAGATCACCTCCCTTTTCTCCGGAATAGCATACTTTCCATCGATTATTCTTGTATTTCTCTTAGTCGCCACTTTTTTAGACACTTCCACTACTTCTATTCTGCCAAGGTTAATGAGTTCCTTGAAAATCTTAATCCCTTTTTTCGAATTTACAATAACAATAGATACGCCCTTTTGATCTCTTAGATTCTTTGGAACGCCCCAGAAATCTCCTAGGGTTATATCGCTGAATCTCGGAATCCTGCAGAAAGGACAGTTATAGCATGATGACCTGAGATAGAGATTCAGAAGAAAACCTCTACAAAACGGATCGAGCTGAAAATGTCTTCTAATCTCTCCTCCGTTATCAAATTTAAAAACGATTTGAAAATCTTCCCATCCCTCTTTTTTGTCCCTGAAAAATACTTCCACAATCTTTTTTCCGGCTTTCTGCTCCAAGAATTCCAAATATTTTCTGAATAAAAGATTCGATGGGACTCCGTGGCAGACGACGTCCACTGTTATTATGTTCTCGGAATCCTCAAAGCATCTCATGGCCGCAGTCTGACATGGGGTTCCAGAAAATAGAACTGGTCTGTTCTTCGCCTCCTTTAAGGCTTCTATGTAAGCCAAACCAACGTAACTCTGAACGTATTTAGACCCCATAAGTTTGCCTGTATCCTTGACTCTTTCTACATTAAAATGCCTCGCGTTTAACCCTTCATCCCACCCAACGCCGAAAACGATGCCTCCCCTTTCCAGAATATATCTTGCGAGTTCCGGAAAAACACCTCCTGAAGATGCTTTTATTCTTGTACTTTCATTCGTGCTCCATGCTGCGTAAAATTTCGGCTCACCTTCGCCAGTTTTGGGGTTTAAGACCGGACAATACTTCTGGCAGACTCCACAACTATCGCATTCTTCTTTTACCCTTGGGTAGAAAAATCCTTCATCATTTTCAACGATTTCAACAGCCTCTTTTGGACATGCATTCTGGCATGCAAAACAGCCCGTGCATCTTTCGTAATCTATTATATTTATTGCCGGACCTTTGTCCATCTCAAACACCCAAAGCATTTCTTAAGAAATGGACGGACTCCTCTCTCTTTTCTTCGATCTTCTCTTTAGCTTCCGAGAAATCGATGCTTTCGAAGCTTAAATAGTCAATTGAGGCCGGGTCTCGCACAAATCTGTCTTCTAGTGAGATCATCTCTAGGAAATCTGTAATCCTGCAGGACCAAATATTTGGATCGATTGAATAGAAAGGTATCTCAAATAAAACTGAAAGAGCTGTTCCGTGAAAAGATGTTGTTACCACGTATTCCGCGTTCTTGATATACCAGCAAAATTCAAAGGGATCGGAGGTATAGAAGTTGGGAAGCTTGTATTTTTCGCCAGTTCTGTAGTTGTAGCATATAACTTCCAATTCCAATTTTCTCGCAATATTGAGGACTCTGGGAACAATTTCATTCGAGCGATAAAGATCGTATACAAGAATATAGGGTTTTTCTGGTGGGTTTTTTGGTTCTTTGCATAATTTCTCCCATTCTTCTCTCGTTAGAAGCAACGTTGGATCTAATACGACTTTTGGTTCAAAGTTTAGACATTCTGCTAGATATTTTGCACTGCTTTTCTCTCTGACTGAGAGATGATCAAATGTAGAGAGATGTTCTTTGTAAATTGGATGCAAGTCTTTCGGAATTCTTTCTCCAACACTTGAAGCGTAGGAAATCTTCTTTCCATTTTTTACAAATCCGAGTAGATACGCTTCCAAATCTGGTTTCGGTTTTCTAGGGTTCCAAACGATGTCTGAAGCCACGATGTAAGCATCGAATTTAAAATCATGATCCAAAAGCCTTCTATAGCTCCCGAAGGATTCTTTTGTGAAATTGAGCTGAGAGTTTTTAAACTGCAGTATTTTTTCTTTTCTTTGGACTTCTAATTCCATTTTTGCATTAAATTTGTTATCCAGATATGTTAAGGACCTTTTTATAGCTCGAGTCAGAAGATAACTGATTCCTTTGTGTTTAAGCGTTACAATTGCCTGTCTAGATAATTTATTAGCAGAAGGTGTAAAGTCTATGAGAGAGACATCTACTCTAAATTTCTCCAAGATCCTTTGCAAAGCATAGGGAATCAACAGTGCTCCTAGATTATAATTCCAGTTTCTACTAACTAACGTTATTGCTCCGAGTCTCATCCTCAATCTAAATTTTTACGCAGACTTTTAAAATTTATCGAAAGTTTTCTGACTCGTAGATCAATTTTGGCTGGTTAAGGAACTCAAATATCGTCTCTGATTCGGAGAATAATAGGGCAGTTAATCATTTTTGTTTGCTGTCCATGGCAAATGCTTGCCACTTTTAGAGAATTCAGGATTCGTAAACAGTTTCAAGCTTTTCAGCTATCACATTCCAGTCGAATTCTCACGCAAATTCAATACAAAATTTCCTCATTTTCTTTGAATTCTCAATCGCCAATACCGGCTTCTCAGCAAATTCCCTCGCATTGTGTGAGCTCAGAAATCCGTTTTTTCCTTCGACTATCAGCTTGAAAGCTGCATTTTTGTCACTTCTCACAACCACTGCCGGATTTGCCTCAAGCACTGAAATCCCGAAGCCCTCGCGAATTGGTGGAAAGGCAAGCACTTTTAAAGCTTTGAGCCTTCCTATCATTTCCTCGTATCTCTGAAAATTCTCCATGCGGACATTAATTTTCAGCTCCTTAGCCTCTTTCTCTACAGCATCCCTTTCGGGCCCCTCGCCGATTATCGTGCAGTCCAGTTCATAACCGCGATCCTTCAGGATTGAAAGAGATCTGAGTAGCAGTTTCAAGTTCTTTTCTTTTATCAGCCTTCCAACAAAAATGACGTTGCTCGAAATCTCGGAAGCTCTGCACCTCTCTATTTCCTCAATGCTGATGCCGTTTGGAATCACGGAGCAGCTTATTCCCATGGATTCCAGATACCTTGCAACTGTCTTGGATACCGCTATGTTCCTCCTTGATCCCCTTGCAACCGCTCTTTCAACGATCTTGCCAAAAATCCCCATAGATCCCAGATACTATAACCATTAGTCGCCCCAGAACTCTTGCCAGTTACAAAAAGTTTCGACTTCCTCAACAGCTCATGGAATTTTGATGGAAAAAGCTGAAATACAGAAAAGCCTGACAATCCAGCACATCGATTTTCTTCTTCAAAATTTTTGGGATCAGGTTCAAGGAAAACTTCAGAGCCGCGGCTATGGATCTTCTTCCCCCCTGATACAGCCTCGCAGGTTTGCAGACGGATCTAAGCCTGAAGCCCTCAAAATCCAGATCTTCTTTTCCCCACCATCCAAATCCGAAGACGTGAACCTCATGTCTTTTCGCAAGCCTTTTCCTACACCTCCTTGCAGCCCGTCTTTTTAGCCCTATCGTAAATGGAATTTTTAGGCTATTTTGATAAGTAGGAATTCATCGCTAACGATCTCGATCATCGTAGAATTTTTACAATAATCCTCACTGCCCATACCCGGCGGGATTTGAACCCGCGATCTACGGCTTTTCAGGCCTGATGATGCTCTCCACGAATGACATAGTTCGCAAAAAATTAATTAAATGCCGGCTATATACAACATGAACTGGTGGGCTCTCGATCCTGAAGATGTTATCGAAACCTTAGGAACGAATTCAAACGGATTGAAGGAAGAAGAAAGAAAAAGAAGACTTGAAAAATACGGGCTCAATGAGGTCAAAGGTAAGGAAAAAAGCCCGTTCCAGATTCTAAGCAAGCAGTTCCTGAATCCACTTCTCCTCA
>Ga0072500_143801_pt1 | contig 14033 bp, 9 predicted proteins | sample GBScelen77Swater_FD_63803 | JGI IMG/M metagenome (GOLD analysis project Ga0072500, IMG submission 63803) | Hot spring microbial communities from Great Boiling Spring, Nevada - cellulolytic enrichment S 77C v2 (version 2) | ecosystem: Environmental > Aquatic > Thermal springs > Hot (42-90C) ...
ATATAAGTTCAGCCAATCGTTTCCTAATTAAATCACTTGGATTCACAACGATATCTTTTGAAACTATCGCTGAATAATCCAAAAACGAGATGGTTTTCTTAAAATATTTTGAAAATTCCTGCGTTGTTTGTCCCTGGGAATTAAAGTCCCCACACTCAGAAGGACTAAGCAGGATAACGAAAGATAAAAGCAGGAAAAATAATTTTAATCCTTTCATGACGCTAATCCTTTTTTGTTGTTAATTTATTTTTAACGGCATTAATCTAATCGGACCGGATTAGCAGATCAACCATAGCATCCCCGTTTCTATGCTTTTAACTCCGCAAGAAGATTTTAAGAAAATTTTGCGAAGATATCAAGCGATAACAATTATTTTTAATCAAGAAGGTATCTAACCGAAACCCCCACAAAAATATTCCTCGGAAGACCTGGTTCAATGAATGAATAAGGAACTTTACGCTCTGGATTTATAAAGACAGAGGCGATATATTTCTCATTGGTTAGATTGTTCACCCCACCTAAAAGTCGTGCGCCAAAACCAAGAAACTTGAACTCGGCTGAAACAGATAAATTCAAAATTGTATAACTTGAAACTTTGATATCATTTGAATCATCAGCGAAATATCTGCCAGTGTGAGCTAACTCAACACTTAAAGTGAGGGGTTTAAAATTAAAATTTAAATTCGCATTCCACCAAAGATTTGGAATCCCAGGGACAACTTTACCAGAGTGATCGCCCAGATCGTTCTCATATTTTAAATATTTCGCATCAATATATGTGAAGGCAAAGTTTAAATTGGCGTATTTCAAACCGATCCTTGAGCTGAGTTCAAATCCCTTTCTTTCAGATTTTCCCGCCGAAAAAAACCATTTACCATTTTCATAAGGGACAATTTCATCCTTGATTAAAATTCTAAAAGTAGAAAATGAATACATCAAATTTTGAAAAATTGATCCGTTAAAAAAGGATATCCCTTTAAACCCGATTTCGTAAGTTTGCGAAGTCATCGGTTTTAAAAGTGGGTTTAGAGAAACATCTTTTAACTCTGGCGGTGGATCAACTTCATTAAAAGCCGGTGCTTCAACGCCACCGCTTAAAGTAAAATAAACTGTGCTATTTTTAGCCAATTTGAACAAAACCGAAAAAGACGGCGTAAAATGTCTAAGGGTTAAAACATCACGCCTTGTTCTAACTTTTACTCCGGTTGGATAGATTTCGCTTGTGTATACTTGAAAATCATATCTTCCACCAGCCGAGAGAAAAATTTTATCAAATGGTTGAACTTCAAGGCGTGCAAAAAATCCAAATGTCCTTCCGCCTTCTCTCTTATTGGTTCTTAAGGAATCACCTCGCTCCCCATTGATAAGATTATAAAACAAAATCGTTCCGTCTTGATAGGAATCATCATATCCGAGGATAAACTTCGGTTTAAGTTTTGTGTTCTCATCATAATATTGATAGGAAAACGCCCCACCAAAAAAGTAGCGATTGAAATCACGAAATGTATTTCTTTCAGACCTTTGCAAAACCTTCGGCATAAGGTAAAGGCGCATATCAAAACTATGATTTTGCCTCAATTGTGTTGTGAAATTTACACCTATTTTACCTATGCGATTGTATCTGCGCTCTCTTCTTGAAAAGTAAATCTCATTTGCAACGGAAGGATTATCAATAAACTGCGCATATGTCAGTGGACCAGGAATATAAAAAAGATGGGATGAGAAACCAGCAACAAGTTTAAATTGAGATATATTTGAAAATTTAAATTTTAAAGTTGAATATATTTGCCTTTTTTTCGCCGAGCTATTCTTGCGCCAGCCATCAAAATCAAAACCCGTCCCAATAAGGAAAACATCAGCATCGCTTAATTTAAGCCCAACTTTTACACCACGATGAAATAAACCAAAACTTCCGACCATACTGCTCAATTCAACGAAAGATTCCTTCACCTTAAAGGTTTCAAAATTAACAATACCACCAGAAGCGTTGCCAAATAAGGTTGATGCGTTAGTTCTTATAATCTCAATTTGTTCCGTTGCAAGTAAATCAACAAAATCAAGCGAGGTTCTACCATCTGGCTCGGTTTCCGGAAAACCGTCAACAAGTATTTTAATCCCCCTTATCGTTCCAGCGTTGGATTTATCTCCAAAACCGCGAGAGCCGAAACCCCGGATCGTTAATCTTATGTCCGAAGCCCCGGCTCTACTCTGCGCAAGAACACCAGGAACATAATTTAAGACATCAGATAAACTGATTGTTCTCTTTAAAGTTATATACTCACGACCAATTGAACTAACAGCCATGGGAAGATTTAATGCCTCACCACCAACACGATAAGCAGTAACTTCAATCTCACCTAAATAATATGTCTTTACTGTGTCCTGTGCGAAAGAGAAACTTGAAATCAATAAAATCAAAACTAAAATCATCAAATTTACCAAGGGTTTATTTCGTCTCAACTATAATTGCCGGGATCTCAAGCTCTTTAACCTTGCGATTGAATTCAGGGATTTCCTTCTCATATACATCTTTGAATTTTTTCAACTGCTCATCAAGTCGCTTTGAAAGGTCATCAAAAACTTCATACATCTGCTTTGTCGGTTTAGAATCAGCACTTGCAACAGCACTCGCAAGAGCTGCAAGTTTCCCGTTTAATTTGACAGGATGATTAAGCAAATCCTGAGAACTTCTCGCTTTATTTTGTGTTATTTCTCCCTCAATAGCCGTCAATTTATCTTTCAACGGCTTAATAAGTTTATTAATTTCACCTTCCTTTGAAGTTCCCTTCAATTTTCGCGCAAGCTCATCAAGTTGCTTGACTATATCTCTAATTTTATTCACAGTTCCGTTTGCCTCACTGAGTTTATCCCTGATCTTTATGAGTAAGTTAAACTGTTCTTTGAACTCCTCATCTGTAGTTGAAATTCTCGGATCTTTTTTAATCTCAAACCACTGAGTAAATGACTTTGTCCCAACAGTAAGTTTAACCTGATATTTTCCAGGAACAGCCACTGGACCTCTTGTGCTTCCACCCCAAGTCCAAAATCTTATATCTTTCAAGTTCTCAGCGTCTGGATAACGCATATCCCAAACAAATCTATTCAGCCCTTGTTCTGCAGTAACGCTTGGTTGAATTTGCTGACCAAAGAAAAATCCAAACTCTTCAAGCATCCCTTCCCTTTCAGGTCTTTCCTTGCTTGAAAATGACTTTATCAAGTTCCCTTTTTCATCAAAAAATTCAATTTTAACTTCATCCTTCGGTTTCTCCTTGAAATAATAATAAACCACAACACCGTTTGGTGGATTTTGACCAAGCGTAATGCCTGGGCGCCTGAAACTTCCACCGCGCATCCTATAAGCATCCGCCGGCTTGAAAAGATAAATATCCGACTTCGCCACCTCATCACTTAACTGATAAAGCAATTCAAGGTCATCAAGTATCCAAAAAGAACGACCATGCGTTGCAACAACCAAATCCTTTTCGCGCGGATGAACAGCAATATCGTAAATCGGTGAAACAGGCAAATTCAATTGCAGGGTCTGCCAATTTTCGCCATCATCAAAGGAAACATAAATTCCAAACTCAGTCCCAGCATATAAAATTCCTTTCTTATTAGGGTCTGCTCTGACAACCCTTGTGAAATGCGTATCAGGAATTCCACTTACAATTTTTTTCCATGTCTTACCATAATCAGTCGTTTTGAAAATGTAGGGCTTAAAATCACCAAGTTTATATTTCGTTGCTGCAACATACACCGTCCCGGCGTCAAAAGGAGATGGCTCAATTATGCTAATCAAACTCCACTCAGGCAATTCCCTCGGCGTGACATTTTGCCAAGTTTTACCACCATCAGTTGAAACATGGATCAAACCGTCATCTGAACCAGCCCATAAAACACCTTTTTTAACCGGTGATTCAGCAAAAGCATAAATCGTGCAATAATATTCAGCTGTCGTATTATCCTTCGTTATCGGTCCACCCGAAGGACCAATTTTTGAAGTATCATTGCGCGTTAAATCCGGGCTTATCACCTCCCAACTCATTCCTTCATCGGTGCTTCTGAAAACATGATTCCCAGTCACATATAAAACATTCGGATCATGGGGTGAAATCACAATCGGATATGTCCACTGAAAACGATATTTTATATCCTTTGCCCCAGAACCAATTGGCGATTCAGGCCAGACGCTTATGTTTTTGATTTCTTTTGTTCTGTGATTATATCTTGTCAAGAGCCCGCCATAACTTCCAGCATAAACTATGTTCGGATCATCCGGTCTTACAGCAATATACCCGCTTTCTCCACCACCAACAGGATACCAATCGGTTACACCAATTCCCATCCCAGTTGTCCTGCTTGCTATTCCAACCGTTGTGTTATCTTGCTGAGCTCCATAGACATAATATGGAAATTGATTATCAACCGTGACATGATAAAATTGAGCTGTGGGATAATCTTGTTCCGTCCATGTCTCTCCACCATTAAATGTCACAGAAGCGCCACCATCGCTTGCGTGAATCATTATCTTCGGATTTTCCGGGTTAATCCACAAATCGTGATGGTCTACATGTGGCGTTCTAACAATGTTAAATGTCCTACCCCCATCAATTGATTTCAAGAACTGAACATTTAAAACATAAACGACATCGGGGTTCTTTGGGTCGGCAAAGACATGCATATAATAAAACGGTCTTTGCCAAAGTCGCTTATCGTCGTTGACCTTCCTCCATGTAGCTCCACCATCTTCAGATTTGTATAACCCGCCGTTTTCAGCTTCAACAAGAGCCCAAATAAGTCCTGGCTTTGCAGGCGATACAGCAACACCGATCTTACCCTTTATCCCCTTTGGAAATCCCGGATTGTTTGAAATCTCAAACCATGTCTCTCCACCATCCGTTGACTTCCAAAGCCCACTCCCTGGACCTCCACTTGACAGCGTCCAAAAATTCCTATAAACTTCCCACATCGCAGCATAAATTACCCTTGGATTCGTTGGATCAATTGCGATATCAACAGCGCCCGTCTTTTCATCTTTATATAGAACCTTTCTCCAAGTTTTCCCACCATCAATTGACTTATAGACACCACGATCTTTTGACGGTGCAAATGGGTTTCCAAGCGCAGCAACATAAACGATATCCGCATCCCTTGGATGAATGCGAATTTTCGCTATGACCTTCGTTTCAGCAAGCCCAACATTTTTCCATGTTTTTCCAGCATCTTCCGACTTATAGACACCATCACCAATTGAAATGTTATTTCTCAAGCAGGCTTCTCCCATCCCAACATAAATAACATTAGGGTCGGACTCAGCAACAGCTATAGCTCCAACTGAACTCGTTTTAAAGAAACCATCTGAGATATTAACCCAGGTAAAACCTCCATCCTCGGTTTTCCAAACACCTCCACCAGTTGCGCCGAAATAATAAGTCAACGGCTGTGATGGATGTCCAGCTACAGCAATTGACCTCCCACCTCTAAAGGGACCGATTTCACGCCACTGCAAAGCACGATATAAACTCGTATCATACTTTAAAATCGCTTGCTTCTGAATCACTTGAACCTTTCTTTGCGAAAAGATCGGACTAACCGCCGTGATAAAAAGGGAAAGCAAAAACAAAGAGAGAAATAAAAATTTTGCCCTCATATCGTTTTTCAAATTTTGTTTTAAACTCTGTTTAAAATTTGGACGAAGAAAGAAAGTTAACAAGTTCCAAATTTAGACCTGAAATCTAAACAAAATTACATCACCATCTTGAACTATGTATTCCTTCCCCTCAAACTTCACAAGCCCATGTTCTCTAAGCGCATGCTCAGAGCCAAACTTTACAAGTTCATCCCATCTCATTATCTCAGCTTTTATAAAACCGCGTTGAAAATCGGAATGAATTTTTCCAGCTGCTTCATAAGCAGTCGTCCCCCTTTTAACTGCCCAAGCTCTAACCTCGTTTTCATTCCCGGTGAAAAAAGTTATAAGATCAAGAATTTCATACCCGACCTTGACCACCTTCTGCAACCCAGATTCTTCAAGACCAAGTTCCTTTAACAACTCCATCCTTTCATTCTCTGGAAATTGCGCAAGCTCAGCTTCAAGCTTAGCACAAATGACAACTACTGGGACATCTTCCTCTTTTGCTATGGAAAGAACCTCATCAACATATTTATTCCCATTTAAACCCGCTTCATCAACATTTGCAACATAAATAAATGGCTTAGCCGTCAATAAGTGGAGTTCATCAATTATTTGTTTATCCTCAGGGTTATACTTAAAACTGCGAGCAAATTTCCCACCATTTAAATGTGAAATCAAACTTTCATAAACTTCAAACTGATGTTGTGCTTTCTTATCGCCACTCCTTGCGATATTTCTAATTTTCTCAATTCTTTTCTGAACCGTCTCAATATCTTTCAAAATCAATTCCGTCTCAACTATCTCAATATCCCTTCTTGGGTTTATGCTCCCATTCACATGGACAACACTTTCATCTTCAAAACACCTAACGATATGAATTATTGCATCAACCTCTCGTATATGTGCAAGAAATTGATTTCCAAGACCCTCACCTTTGCTTGCCCCTTTGACAAGCCCAGCTATGTCAACAAATTCAATAACAGCTGGGGTTATCCCTCGCCTTGGTTTAAAAACATCACCGAGCTTTTTCAATCTCTCATCAGGAACGGGAACAACCCCAATGTTCGGGTCAATGGTGCAAAAGGGATAATTTTCAGCTGGGACGCTGGAATATGTTAAAGCATTAAAAAGTGTTGACTTGCCAACATTTGGCAAACCAACGATGCCACATTTAAAACCCATAAAAGTTTAGCAAAAATTTTAAAAGTTTTCATCCTCATCAAAATCATCAATCTCCGGTTCAATATCGCTTCGCATTCCTTTAGAAAAATCATCCGCCCCGCGCATGATCTCCGAAAGAAAGGAAAGATAAGCCCTTGGGTTTTCTTTTGACATCTGAATTTTTATCGTATCAATCAAACCATCAATCGCCTTAATAATGTCTTTGTCTGAATAATTCAAATCACCCGACTCAATATGATCACCAAGCCGAGAAACTATATCCCAATGTATGATATCCGGGTCCTCAATCATCTCACCCCTTACTTCCTCAAGCAATCTCTTAAAAGATTTTGACTTTATTTCATTCACAAGCCCCTTAAGAGATGAAACAAGGTAAGCATCCGTTAACCTATCGCCTTGATTCTGAAAAATTTTATCAACCTCATAAATCGCATATTCAATGACTGGCAAAATTTCAATTGATTTCTCATTCAGTTGTTTTATCCTCTTTCCCTTTTTACCTTTTTTTCCCGAGGATTTTTTAGCCGATTTGCTCATTTAAAATTTCACCTCTTTGAGATTAATTTCTTCCTTCGCTCGCAAATTTAATCACTTTTTCAGATATTCAAAAATTTTCTTCCCGATCAATGTGTTATCTCCAAAGCCAGCAAACGCCTCTGCTCCCGGTCCAAAAGCAAAAACAGGGACCATTATCCCTGTGTGATTTTTCGTAACGAATTTCCCTTCAACTTTCTTTTCTTCTACCGAGCCACCGACAATAGCATAACCCCCTGTTTCATGGTCAGCCGTGACTATAACAAGAGTATTTCCATCTTTTTGTGCGAATTCAAGTGCAACCCCAATTGCTTCATCAAAATCAGCCATTTCTTTTAAAATTTGTTCACTATCATTTGCATGCCCAGCCCAATCAATCTGAGAACCCTCAACCATAAGAAAGAAACCATCTTTATCCCTTGATAAAAACTCAATTGCCTTTTTCGTCATCTCCGAAAGTGTCGGTTTTCTATTCGGGGCATAAGGCGGATGATTTTCAGCAAACAAACCTATAACCTTACCTGCTTTATCAAAGTTAAAATTGTAAAATTCCTCCGGCTTTGAAATAAAATAATATCCTCTTCTTCTCATCGTGTCAATTAAGTCCTGCCCATCCTCTCTCTTTCCACCCTTTGATTTAGGCAAAAACCAACCCCAACCACCTCCAAGGTAAAGATCAGCATTTGCTTCTTTTGCTATTTGTTCGGCAATTTTAATTTGCATGTTTCTATCTGGAACATGTGCAACAAAAGCAGCTGGCGTTGCATGAGTAATTGCGCAAACGACAACTATACCCGTTGCCTTCCCAATCTTGTTCGCATATTCAAGAACTGTTTCCCTTCTCTCACCATCACAATCAATCCCAATCGCAACATTTTTTGTTTTATAGCCCGTGCTCATCGCAGTCGCCCCAGCTGCTGAATCAGTTATATATTCATCACACGAATTCGTCGTCAAAAGACCAACGACTTTAAACTTTTCAAGATTTAAATTTCCCTTATATGTTTTCCCAGCGCTTATTTGCGCAAGCCCCATCCCATCACCGATCATCAAAATTATATTCTTGGGCTTAAGCGATTGCTGAGCATATAAGCTGAAAGAAAACAAAAAAATAAAAAAAGCGAACAAAACTAAAATTTTTACCCGCTTCATTTATTTCCCTGATTTTGTTTTAACAAATCCGAATAAGATACCTTCACAAATTCAGAACCGCGCAATGAAAACTTATCAATCAAAAACTCCATCAAACCATCAACATCACCACCATCATCAATCACTTCAAATTCAATGAAATTTCCAAGCTCCTTCACCTCATCAATGTGAATCCTTGCGTTCTTGTAAAGAAAAACCTTTCTCTTCTTCTCAACAATCACATCTACGCCGAGCGCTTCCGAAAGTAAAACTTTCAATTCATCCGCATTGTGCACTTTTAAAACCCGGTAATCGCTCCATCGCTTATCGCTTGTTTCATCCCTGCGATAAAAAATCAACTCCGCACCGCCCGTGTTAAATTCTCTCATCTTCAATCTACCATCTCCAACTTTAAAATAAGTATCAATTTGAATGAAATCATCCTTGAGTTCAGCTCCAACTTCAACAGCTATTCTCTCAGCCAGAGATATATCATCAAACTTAACTTTGATCTCAAGATTTCTCGGCACTTACTCGTGAAAATTTACTTTAAAAATGAGATTTTCCGCGAATTTGAAAAGATAACTTTCCCGTTTTTAAAAGCATTCATCCTGCAAACATAAAACCCGCTTGCAACTTCAACTCCGTTATTATCCGTCCCATCCCAATAAAACTGGTATCGTCCATTAAAATGAAACCCAGAAACTATCTTTTTAACCTCACGCCCAAGCAGATCATAAATCCTGATATCAACAAACGAGCCAGACGGGACAGAATAACTAAAATTGATAACTGAGTTGAACGGATTCGGATACCCTGGAGACAGATTAAAATCTGCCAAGATACTTTCAAGCCCGACATTCGTTATAACCACATTTGACGGTTGACTCTCGTTTTTCAATCTATCAAGCGATGTGACAACATAGGTATAAATCCTCGTCGTATCTGGAACCCTGTCGGTATATATGTTAACAGAAGAAGCCGAGGGAACTATTCCTATTATATTTCTCGGATCGTTTAAATTAACGATCTCACTTTGCTCAACCCTATAAATGACATAATAGCTTGGCTTTTGACCATCCGAAGCTGGCTCTGGATTAAACCAAACAAGTTGCCAGGTATATGAATCCAGTTTTCTTATCAAAAGTCCCTGAGGCGGATTTGGAGGTATGCTGTCCTTCCAACGCATCGCTGGAGGAATTGCAAATGTCCCATATTTAAACTGTTTGAGTGAGTCAAGATATGCTAAAACGTTTGAGTACCTAAAAATGACCGCTCCATACGCAGCAATGCCTCTTGTAAAATCTATTTCTGCGGAAATCTCGCTAAAAGGATTATCCCCATAAATTCCGATATAAACATGTCTACCAAACATATTTGCGTTCCAATCTTGAGATATAACCCTGAAATCGTATTCAGAACCGATATCCCAATAAACTTGGGGAGCGTGATAATCTATCAATCCTAATTGAGCCCACTTTCTCGGATCAGACCTTCCATCACGATAGAGGTCAAAATACGCTTGATTTATCGGCAATCTCCAACCTTGATAAATTCCCGGAGTCGTGGTTCCAATTTTAACCCACGGCTTCAAATTTTTAACAGTGTCATAAACAGCCCTGACAAACCTTTCAATTGAAAGACGAGCGAAATCATCTCTACCCAATCCATACGGATTACCATTTTCATAATCACTGCGATTGTTAAAATAAAAATTGAAAGAATCACCGTAAGTATATGCCCCGGGAAACCGAATATAATCAAAATGAATTCCGTCAATGTCATACTTCCTGACAAGCTCGGAAACAACACTTAAAAGATATTTCCTGACATAGGGATTTGCTGGGTCAAGCCAAATAAGTTTCAAATTTCCAAATGTTATAAGCCAATTGCCCTGCGAATCTTTAGCGAAAAGTTTGGTGTTCCACCTATTGCTGTCATCAATAGCTATGTGCCTTGGTTGTGAAATAGCAAGATGATAAATTGTGTCCGGCAAAGTCAAAAGATTATAAACATTTATCCAAGCGTGAACTTCAATCCCATATTGGTGAGATTTTTGAATGAGATAATTTAACGGATCATAAAATTGTGGCGGATTTTCCTTCGTTCCAGGCGGGGTCCCAAGATTAGGATAAAGCGTCCCATCCTGATCAACCATTAAGGGTGATGTTAAATACGATGCCCAAGGAACTATCTCCGACTCATAATAAGCTTGACCACGAGCAAGCACCTGAAAAATTATTGCGTTGAACCCTCCACTTCTTGCAACATTAACTATCCTGTCAAGCTCCTGCTTTTGATTTGTAGCCCTAACAGAAAGAGGAAAATCAAGACCACTTGTAGCAACCCAAAGTCCTCTAAATTCAAACTTAGGTTGAGAAAGTGCAAAAGAAAACAGAAAAAACAATACAAGGTAAAAGTGCTTCATTTGATTAAACAAAATTTTTTATCCCGTAAATCAATCTTTCAACTCATAAAGCGATTTCCTTATTATCTCCATTCCCTCATCTACTTCTTCCTTAGTGATCGTAAGAGGTGGTCTGAATCTTATTGACCTCTCACCGCAACCAATCATCACAGCGCCATTTTCATAAACCTTCCTTAAAAATTTCTTCCTGAAATCGGCATCGGGTAAATCAAATGCACACATCAAACCCCTTCCCCTCGCATTTGAAATAATATCTGGAAATTCGCTTTGTAATTGTATCAACTTATCCAAGAGATAATCCCCAACAACCCTCGCATTCTCAATTAAATTTTCCTCGTGTATGACCTCAAGGATTCTTGCGAACCTGACCATGTCTGTCAAATTACCGCCAAATGTTGAATTTATCCTGCTTGAAACATGAAAAACATTGTCCTTGACTTCATCAACCCTTTCACCAACAAGGATCCCACAAACTTGTGATTTCTTACCGAAAGCAATTATATCTGGTTTAACAAAGTGCTCATGCGCCCACATTTTTCCAGTCAAACCAATTCCTGTTTGAACCTCATCCATTATATACATAATTTCATTTTCATCACAAATCTCACGCAATGCAACGAGAAATTCCTTTCTGAAGTGATTATCTCCACCCTCCGCTTGAATCGGTTCAATTATCAAAGCTGCGATGTTATGACCGTATTCCCTTATCGCATCCTTTATCTGATTCAAGGCTAAATTCTCCTCTTCCTGAACCTTCTTCAAATTCTCTTCGTTGAGTGGAAACTTTATAGCCGGGTTATGAATTCTCGGCCATTTGAACTTTGGGAAATATTTATGCTTTATTGGGTCAGTATTAGTAAGAGAAAGCGTATAACCAAGTCGCCCGTGAAATGCCTGACGGAAATGTATCACAACCATTTTTGATTCATCTTCAACCGATTTATAAAAACCACGCTCAAGATTTTTCTGCATCTTCCAGTCAAAAGCAACTTTAAGTGCGTTTTCAACCGCTGGAGCTCCACCCTCAATGAAAAAAGCATACTTAAAATAACTCGGAACAGCAAGATTGAAAAATGTCTCAACAAATTCAGCATACTCAAGCGGGTAAATATCGGAAAGCGTCGGCTTATTAACCGCAACAAGCTTGAGCTTCTCAAGGAACTCCTCCTCAAGGAGTTTAGGATGATTCATCCCAAGCGCCGATGAAGCAAAGAAAGAAAACAAATCAAGATACACCCTGCCCGTCTTAGCGTCAACAAGACGCCGACCCTGACTATTTTTAAGGTCAATGACCATATCAAAACCATCAACTAAAATGTGCTTTGAAAGAATTGAATGAACCTCGGATGGATTAATTTTAACCGATTTGTTCATCTCTCTTGTGATCATGCTTAAATCTTCCATCGTTTGTTTTACTTGTTTTTAATTTAAAAATTCCCCCTGTAAAATCAAAGGTTTTCTCGGGAAACTTTGAAGTTTGATGAAAAGTTATTTAAATTTTGAGCAAGCATAAACTTCTTATCGCCGTGAAATAGCCGACTAGAATCTCGGAGTTTAGGATGGAAGATGTGAATAAGGGAAAACAAGCAATGGTAGAAATTGATTCTGGTGGTATTGAAATTACCTATTCTTCCGGACGTGTAATGAAAGTTTCAAATGAGATGAAAGAAGAAGTTACTTTAATGTATTTATCCCTTGATCGCCAAGCTTCCAGACAGGTAAGTCCTTCCCAGTGGACATTATATGGGAAATTACTAAAACACATAAATTCTCAAATTACACTACAGAAAAAAGAAGAATTTAAAAATAAAGTTCAAGAAGTCTACACTAATAATATTTATTCGGCGGTACAACAAGTAGAAGACATCTTAAAAGGACATATTCGTGACCAAACTGGGCTTGATGTTTCACTTAAATTATCAATTTTGGATCCCATGGAAGTTATCAAAAATTTAAGACCATATTTTAAAGAAGGTGATATAGAATATGATTCAGAAGATATGGGAGCGGGTACTCAGAGCGCTTTAGCAATTGCAATTGCTCGTGCCTATGCCGAAGTAATTCGCAAACCTTTAATCATCGCAATTGAGGAGCCTGAACTTTATCTTCATCCCCATGGTTGCAGACACTTTTATAAGCTTTTAAAAGATTTAGCAGATAGTGGTTTACAAGTCATCTATACAACTCACGAAAGGTCCTTTGTGGATATTAGAAATGTTGAGAGCATTCATATCGTAAGAAAAGAAAATGAAGAAACTGTGGTTTGTTCTGGTTCATCACTTTCAATGTCCTCTCCGTTTGACGAAGTTAAAATTGCCTCAAAGTTTAATGAATACCTTAATGAAGTATTTTTCGCAGAACACGTAATTTTGGTTGAAGGATTTTCGGATAAAGTAGCATGCCAGCTTGCTTTAGAAAAATTAGGGCTAGATCTTGATTTAAAAAACATTTCCATTATTGAATGCGGAAGTAAAACCGCTATAAAACCTATTGCTGAAATTTTAAAACATTTCAAGATTAATACTTATGTTTTCATAGATTCTGACGCACAAAAAGAAATTTCTGAATTAAAAAGTATGCTTGGAGAAGAATATGTTTTTATTCAAAACCCAGATTTAGAAGGATTGCTGGGTAAAGATAAATTAGGGCTTATAGGGAAGGAAAAGCTTAAGAAAGAAGATGCTTTAAAGTTATTGCCAGAATATTTTGAAAAAAATGAAGTTCCAGAAATTTATCAAAAATTATCCAAATTATTGGGGGTTGGATAATATGAAGTCTCGCTGGGAGACTGAATTTGAGGAAACCAATCTAAAGAAGAGTGAGGATATAGAAAATAAGATAAGGAAGCTAGCATTTAAACGGTTGGATATCAAAAAGCAACGTATGAAAAATCTGCTAAAAATAGCAACACCCAATGAAGCGCTCTATCGTGAAATTATGCTTTCGTTGGGATATAAAAATAATAAAGCCCAATTTTTAGAACTCGCTATGATTACTCCGTACTCTGAGATAAGAAAACTTAATGATAAGATAGCGATTGAACTTGCCCTTCTTCATAGAGCAGGATTTATAGACGCAAATGGGAAGTTAGAAAATTTTGATTTCTCATTAAAGATGGACAAA